>Ga0114129_10000880_pt1 | contig 39098 bp, 35 predicted proteins | sample RhiMetdeltSRZDD1_FD_80071 | JGI IMG/M metagenome (GOLD analysis project Ga0114129, IMG submission 80071) | Populus rhizosphere microbial communities from Tennessee, USA - Rhizosphere MetaG P. deltoides SRZDD1 (version 2) (version 2) | ecosystem: Host-associated > Plants > Roots > Rhizosphere >...
CCACTTAAAGGTAGCTGATCTGGATCGTGCGATTCGCTTTTACCGCGACGTGCTTGGTTTTCAGCTAACCCAGCGTTATGGGAATCAGGCCGCGTTCTTATCGGCTGGCGGCTACCATCACCATATTGGTTTGAATACCTGGGAGAGCGAAGGGGGCTCGCCTCCACCACCTGGCTCAACCGGCTTGTATCATCTCGCAATCGCGTATCCGACTCGCGTTGAGCTTGCTGATGCCCTGAATCGAGTTTTGCGCGCTGGCATTCGCCTTGAAGGCGCCTCAGACCATGGTGTAAGCGAGGCGATCTATCTGAGGGACCCAGATGGTAACGGCGTCGAACTTTATTGGGATCGACCGAGAGAGCAGTGGCCGCGTACTGCTAGTGGTAAGGTTGCGATGATAACCGAGCCACTCGATTTGAATCAGCTCCTACGCGACGGTGCGTAACGAGTTGATGAGCGAGCCATTCCCGCCTTTGATGGTGGCAATAACGAGATTTATCACCATTGCGGGCGGTGTGAAGCGGACGTGGCAATCGTTCCGGCCGGGTGGGGGACGATGCAGATAGAATTTCCGCGTTGTGCAGCGAGTTGGTATGAGTAGTTTTCGTTCCTTCACGTACAAATGCTAACACAACGTGTACTTTTATGCTACTGAATCTGCTACCGATTTTGCAAGCACGAAAGTACGCGTTCGTACAGCATTTGCCTGGGAAATAGGCATTTGCACCGTTAGCTCAATTGGCAGAGCAAGTGACTCTTAATCACTGGGTTGCAGGTTCGATTCCTGCACGGTGCATAATCTTTGTTTAATCGACGTATCGTTGGGCGATCGGCATCTTGCGGCCCATTCCGAACGCACGGCTTGTTACTTTTAAGCCGGGCGCGGCTTGCTCCCGCTTGTATTCGTTCAGGTCAACGCGCCGCTGCACCCAGCGCACTGTTTTCTCATCGAATCCGCGCGTAATGATATCGCGCGCACTCAGGTTTTCTTCGACGTAGAGCTGCAGGATCTGATCGAGAACCTCATACGGCGGTAACGTGTCCTGATCTTTTTGGTTTGGCTTCAACTCCGCGCTGGGCGGTTTCTCGATTGTCGATCTTGGAATGACTTCGCGCTTCCGGTTGATCCAGCGTGCCAATTCATAAACCATCGTTTTCGGCACGTCGCTGATCACAGCCAAGCCGCCTGCCATGTCGCCATAGAGGGTGCAATAGCCAACAGCCAGTTCGCTCTTGTTGCCCGTGCTAAGCACGAGATGGCCGAATTTGTTCGAGAGCGCCATCAAGGTCATCGCGCGCAAACGCGGCTGCATGTTTTCTTCTGTCTCGTTTTCCGGCAGGCCTTTGAAGATTTCTTTGAATTGCGATTTAAAATCTCTAAACGCGTCTGTGATCGGGATCTCGATGAATTTAATTCCGAGAGTGCGCGCCAGTGTTCGAGCGTCATCAATGCTCCCGCGAGAGGAGTACGGGCTTGGCATGGAAACGCCCGTCACATTGTCAGCTCCCAGTGCGTCAACTGCGATGACTGCGGTCACCGCAGAATCGACTCCGCCACTCAGACCGACTACGGCGGAGTGGAAATTGCATTTGCGAAAATAATCGCGAACTCCAAGCGAAAGAGCGGCAAAAAGTTGCTCCGGTTTTTCGCGTTCCTGAAATTTAATCGGAGTGGTCGAATTCGTGTCGACAATTTTCTCATCTTCGCGAAACGGTGCCAGCTGTTCGATCAATTCACCTGAAGCATTCACGGCAATCGAGTTTCCATCGAACACAAGTTGATCGTTCCCGCCAACGACATTGCAGTAACAAATTGGTCGTCGATAAGTCCGGGCCTGCGCTGCGATCATCTCGAGCCGACACGCGGGCGCCCCAAGGCGAAATGGTGACGAGCTTAGGTTCAGAATGATCTCTGCGCCTCGCTCTACGAGACTGCGCACCGGTTCGACGTCGTACAACGGGCGCGGGAGATAATCGTCTGTCCAAATATCTTCACAGATGGTGACGCCAATTTTTTTGCCATTGAACTCGAACGGCTCGATGCGACTCGCTGGTTCGAAGTAACGGTCCTCGTCGAAAACGTCGTAAGTTGGCAAGAGGCACTTGTAGGCCTTGCGAATCGGTTTGCCGCGCTCAAGGAACGCAGCAGCGTTATGAAACGGTTTACCGCGTCCCTCATTCCGATCGACGAATCCGACAAGTAACGGCGCGTTTCCAACGCGGGCGTGTACCTTCTCCAGCACGGCGAGATTCTCCGGAACAAAACGTGATTTGAAAACCAAGTCTTGCGGAGGATACCCGGTGATGGCCAGCTCCGGTGTGAGTACTAGTTCCGCGCCGGCATTCGCGAGTCGCTCGTAAGCGCCAATGATTAGTTCACAATTGCCCCTCAAATCTCCGACGGTCGGGTTAATTTGAGCAAAACCAATCTTCATGCGGCGCTAAGGCAGATTATGCGCAACGCCGCGGCGGGCAATCGGCTTTTGTGTTCGTCTACCGCGAAGTCGCAGGCTCTTCCGAGCCAATAACCCCTGAGACTTGTGTGTCGTCGATCCCGCTGATCTATCCGCCGTGAGTGACTCTCCAGATCGTGCCGTTCCCATCTTCGCTGATGAGAAGGCTGCCGTCCCTGGCCACTGCGATTCCCACCGGACGCCCCCAGACTTTGCCATCGGCCGTAACAAAACCAGTGACGAAATCCTCGTATTCGCCGCGCGCTTTGCCCGTGGAATGATCGAACGGTACGCGCACGACCTTGTAACCCGTCCTTTTCATCCGGTTCCACGAGCCGTGAAAGGCAGCGAAGATATCGCCCTTGTATTCAGACGGAAATTGGTCGCCGTTGTAAAAACACAAATTCAGGCTGGCCGAGTGCGCTTCCACTAGCACATCTGGAACAATCACCTTATCAGCAAGCTCAGGATGTTTTCCCTTGTGACGCGGATCAGGGTGGTTGCCGATATAAAACCATGGCCACCCGTAAAAGCCGTCGAGACGCACACTGCTGATGTAATCGGGAGGCAAATCTTCGCCGATCTCATCCCGTTCGTTCGTGCTCATCCAAAGTTCGTTAGTGCCGGGGCGAAAGGCAATTCCGACGGCGTTGCGAATTCCCCAGGCATAGACTTTTTGTCCGGTGCCATCGGGATTAAACTCAAAGATGCGCGCGCGATTTTCTTCCGAGGCCTTATCGGACACATTCGAGCGTGAACCAATCGACACGTACATCTTTTTGCCATCCGGCGAGAAAACGATGTCGCGTGTCCAGTGGCCACCGCCGCGCAATAATCCCCCGGGCGAAAGATGAGCAGCCAGCTGTTGCGCTGGTCCGCGCGCTTTGAGATCGCCATTGCGATACGGAAACCGAATCACGCCGTCGGTATTAGCTACGTACAGGAATTCAGGCTCGCCGCCAGACGGATAAAAGGCGATCCCAAAGGGCTTGTTCAAGTTGTGCTCGGTGAAAATTTCATTGGTGTCGGGCGTGCCGCTTTTCTTTGTATCGCGCAATACCCGAATTTGATTGGCGCGACTTTCCACGACAAAGATGTCGCCGTTTGGCGCGGTGAGTAGAAAACGCGGATCGCGGAAACCGCTGGCGTATAAGTTGACCTTGAACCCTGGCGGAACCTGAGGCTGAAGAGTCGCCGGACGATCGATCACTCGCGCCCGGTTGATCGCCAAAACATTCGAACCTGGTGGAGGCAAATCTTGGACTGTGATCTTGCGTCGTACCCCCGGCGCGTCGCGTGCCCAATCACTCATCGCGGCCTTGCCCGTGAGGAGTGCACCGCGATCCGCAGCCGTGCTGACTGGAACGGTAACGCTGACTATGATGAGGATCGCAGAAAAAAAAAGGCGAGCGGGTAGGCGATTCCCCATTGTTCTTCTTAATCGATTTCCGCTCGGAAATCGCGCGGATTGGGTAGCGCACGCCGGCACGTGTGCTACTGGGCCGCTGCTGCGCCTATTAGCGAGGCACTGTGCCTAGCTTTTCGACCAGCGCCTTGCCTTTTTTGCGCTCGTTGATGACGAACGTGTTGTTATCGCCGTGTGTGGCCCATGGCCCTCGCGGAACTTCGCTGAAATCTACAAACTTCCAGTCGGTCACGTCTGTTTCCTTTAATCCGAGATAATCGCGCACAGCAGGCGAAACATCGAGTCCCGCGCCTTTGTTCAGGTTCGGCTTCGGGCGTTCATTGCCGAATACGTATTGCCAGTGATCGGTACGGAATGGGCCCGCATCTTCCCATTGCGCATAAGCGGTGCGATTGCCTTTGCGAATTGCGATCCATCGATCCTTGCAGGTAGAAACAGCGGGGCCCTGGTACGCTTCCTTAAACCAAGGAACAACACGCGGCGCCTCCGGCCGGTGACCCGTGCGCGCCTTATCGTTGTAGGGAAGCGCGCAGTAGAATGGATTCTGTCGCGGCGTAAATTTTACCGGAATGTAATTACTGCGACGCCCGGGATTGGGATCATCAAAGCCGCCGTAGTTTTTCGTCCATTGTTTGTCCCACGAGCTTGTCCGATTCGGCACCAGATTGTTTCCGCTCGGTTGTTCGCCAATCCAAAAAATCGTTGTGACGATATTACTTTTCCACGAATACCTTTGCGCGGTGTTCGATTGTGTTTTGAACAATTGCGCGGGGATAAATGAGATTGAGGTGCCGGCAGTAGAACGATCGTCTGCTGATTTCTGAGATTTTTTGCTGAACTTTGTCTTGGCAGGTTCCGCCTTTGCCGTGGTGCCGTGTGCAAAAAGAGATGAAATCGACGAAAGGATGACCGCGATCGTGTGCGTAAGTTTTCCTAGTTTCATTGTTGTGATGTTCAGTCAGCGCGAAAAAGGAAGATGTGCATCTTTCTTTATTTCGTTTACGAGGACGCGGATGCGCGTCAGTCGCCGCGAATTTGGATGCGCCGTAAAATGCTCGGCGAATTTCGCTTCGGATTCAGATTAGTCAACAAATTTTCCCGGATTTAGAATTCCGCTTGGATCGAGCGCTTCTTTGAGTCGGCGATGTAACCCGCGCGCCACGTCGCTCGTCGCCTCGGGCCACCAGCGTTTCTTGGCCAAGCCGATGCCGTGTTCGCCAGTAATTACGCCGCCCCAACCCAGCACCTGCGTGAAGAGATCGTCGAGTGCGCGCTGCACTTTTTCGCGCACTGCGACGTCGCGGTTGTAACGGTCGGCCATGATGTTTACGTGAATGTTGCCGTCCCCGGCATGACCAAAGCAGGCGATCGGAAATCCATACTTTGCCTGCAGTTTGTCTGCAAACTCCATGAGTTCGACCAGACGACTGCGTGGCACGACCACGTCCTCGTTTAATTTCGTCAGGCCAGTCGCGCGTAGTGAATTGCTAAACTCCCGACGCAACGCCCAGAGTTTTTCGCAATCCGCCTCACCGATTGCTATCTCAAGCGCATTTGGTTTTCTTTCCTCGACCAATTCACGAACAGCAGCGGATTCGCTGCGAACGCTTTCCTGCTGTCCGTCAAGATCGACGAGCAGATGAGCGTTACCCTCGGGAACGAGCATTTTGCCCAGATCGCGTCGAGCCGCTTCTAACGTGAAGTGATCGGCGATTTCCAGCGACGAAGGCAAAAACCCCGCTGCAAAAATCGCCTGCACCGCTTCGGCAGCTTGCGCCGCAGTCGCAAACGCGGCCGACAAAGTCGCCCGCGCTGGGGGAAGCGGAAGCAAACGCAGCGTGATCTCAGTCACCACGCCAAGCATTCCTTCCGAGCCAACGAACAAACCGATGAGATCAAATCCAGTTTTGTTCTTGTGCACACGGCCGCCTGTCCGCAGCAATTCGCCATTGGCCAGCACCACTTCCAGCCCGATTACGTAATTTCGCGTCACGCCGTATTTCAAACAACGCGGCCCGCCGGCGTTTGTGGCGACGTTTCCGCCGATGGTGCAGTCTTTCATGCTCGCGGGATCCGGGGGATAAAATAATTTTTGTGCGCGCACTGCCGCCTTAAGGTCCGCGGTAAATACTCCCGGTTCGACGACTGCCACTGCGTCGGAGAAGCTGATCTCTTTAATCCGATTCATTTTCGCCAGCGAGAGGGCGATCCCGCCGCGCGCTGGGACGCATCCGCCAACATAACCAAATCCGCCGCCGCGCGCCGTTACCGGAATTCTTTCGCGTGATGCAAACTGAAGCAGTTTGCTGACGTCACTTGTCGACTTTGCGAAAACGACGGCATCGGGTTCATGAGCCGCGAACCATTTGTCCCGGCTGTGCGCTGCCAGGGTATCCGGGTCGTCTGCGACGATTTGGTCGCGCAAAAATTCACGAAGCTTCGAAGCGACTTCCATGGGTACTAAGTTGCGCCCGCCTTACAATTCTTTCGCAATTGTGATTCGATAATGCCGGGCCGGTTCCATTCGTGTAAGAAGTCTTTCCACTCCCGGAAAAATCACCGGCCTGGTCTCATCGGATCCCGCGAATTCTTTCACTGCTTCCATTGAATCGAACCGAAGCAGCGTAACGAATTCCGTTTCATCGCCATCGTCGCGGATGAATAAGTCCGCACTGTTATAACCTCTGATGTTTCGCGCAGCGATGCTCGGGAAAATTTCGTTGCGCAGCATGTTCTCGTAAGTCTTCGCGTCGGCTCGCTTCGTCCATCCGTGCCACATCCGCGCAATCATCGTTGTCGGATTGGTAAGGCGCGACCGCCTGGCGCGCCGCTCCACGATTCGATCAGGAGCAAGAGCATGAGCAAAAGTGAGAGCAAGACCCGGTCACATTCCCATTACTTGATAACCGCCATCAACATAGATGACCTGGCCGGTTATTGCTGCGGCTCCATCGCTGGCGAGAAAAACCCCAGTAGCGCCTAACTCTGACGGATCGCAACTCCGTTTCAGAGGCGCGCGTTCCTGGTAATGCTTCAACATGGACGTGAACCCGCTGATCCCCCGTGCAGCCAGCGTCTGGACTGGTCCGGCAGAAATGCAGTTTACCCGTATTTTTTTCGGCCCGAGATCATACGCAAGATAACGCGTGCTGGCTTCGAGGCTGGCCTTGGCTACGCCCATTACATTGTAGTGCGGCACGACTTTCTCGGAGCCATAATAAGTCATTGCTACGATGCTGCCGCCATTTGTCATCAAAGGTGTCGCTTCGCGCGCCAGGGCCACGAGTGAGTATGCGCTAATGTCGTGCGCCATGCGGAACGCTTCGCGCGTTGTGCTCACAAAATCGCCTTCCAATGCTTCCCGCGGCGCGAACGCGAGCGAGTGAAGCATCAAGTCCACCCGATCGGTTTGTCCGCGCACGTTTTCGAAGAATGCTTTGATTTCATCGTCGTTGGAAACGTCGCATGGAAACAGCGGAGTTTGTTCCCCGAATTCGCCGACCAGTTCCTCTACGTTCTCCTTTAGTCGTTCGCCTTGATAATTGAAGATCAAGCGCGCACCGGCAGAAGCCCACGCTTTTGCGATCGCCCACGCGATGCTGCGTTTGTTTGCCACACCGAAGACCAGGCCAACTTTTCCTGCCAAAATTTGCTGCGTCATAAGAAAGATAAAACTGTTACAAGGTTACAACGATTCGGCGCATCGCAAACCGTCGGGTTCATGATAAACGATTACAGGACGAGTGCTTCAGTGATCACTCAAGAATCGGCTGCCGAAGCGCTTGCCCTGCAGCTGTAGAGCGCGAATGGTAGCACTCTCATGACGAATCGATTTTTTTCCTGCTGCGCTTTGCTTTTTGTGAACTGCGCGGTTCCAATCTTGTTCGCACAAGAGGAAACACAACCCGGCCGTCTGCCGACTACGGTCGCGTCGCCTACAGCAACCGTTTCTTCGTCCGCGCCGCCTCCGCCGGCGGTGACTCCTCCTCAGCTGACTGATGTATTGTTCAAGAATCTAAAAGCCCGCTCAATTGGTCCGGCAGTGATGGGTGGCCGCGTCTCGGATATTGCGATTAGTCCTAACAATCCGTTTGTTTTCTATGTAGGTCTCGGGCATGGCGGCATTTTCAAAACAAACGACAGCGGCGTCACGTTCGATCCCATTTTTGACAAGCAACCGATGCTTTCAATTGGTGCCATCGCCATTGCTCCATCCGATCCGGATGTGATTTGGGTGGGAACTGGCGAAGCTAACGATCGGAATTCGTCCGACTGGGGCGATGGCGTTTATCGATCGACCGATGGGGGTGAGAAGTGGGAGAACGTTGGGCTGAAAAATAGTCGCACCATCGCGCGTATCATTGTCGACCCGAAAAAGCCGGACGTAGCGTACGTCGCCGCAATGGGCAATTTGTGGGCAGACGGCGGGGAACGGGGGTTGTTCAAGACAACGGATGTTGGGAAAACATGGAAGCTGATTTTGAAAGCAGCTGCTCCACACGATACGCGCACTGGGTGTGGCGACGTGATCATTGATCCTACGAACGCGGAGACTGTTTACGCTGTGCTTTATGCGCGACAACGCACACCGTGGAGTTTCACTTCGGGGCCCGGTGTGACAGGCGGCGAGGACGTCGGCGGAATTTTTAAGAGCACGGATGGCGGCACGACCTGGAAGAAGCTTGGCGGCGGCCTGCCGACTCAAACGGGTCGCATTGGTCTGGCGATCAGCGCAAGCAATCCGAGGATAGTCATGGCCGTCGTGCAAAGTTATGAAGGAGGATTTGGCAAACTGGATGATCTGCGTAGCAAGACGGGCGGCGTTTTTCGTTCCGAAGACGGAGGCGAAAAATGGACGCGCATGAGCGCCGTGGATCCGCGTCCATTTTATTTCAGCCAGATTCGTATCGATCCTGCGAACGATCAGCGCGTCTATATTCTTGGATTCGCTCTCCTGGTATCTGATGACGGCGGAAAAAATTTTCGCGAAGATCTAAGCGAGAAAGTTCATCCGGATTGTCACGCGCTCGCAATTCAACCCGGCACCGTGCCTCCGCAGAAGCCGCCGAAACCAGAAGACAAAAACAAGCCTCCCAAACCACAAGTTTGCCAGCGTTTACTGCTCGGCACAGATGGTGGCGTGTATCAAAGTTTCGCTGGCGGCAAAAACTGGGATCATCTGAACAAGATTCCTTCGGGCGAATATTATCGGATTTCGCTCGACGACACGAAACCGTATTTTCGCATTGCGGGTGGTCTCCAGGACAACGAGAACTGGGTTGGACCAAGCGGAGTCCAAAGTAAGGAAGGTATTCGCAATAGCGATTGGACTGCGCTTGCCGGTGGCGACGGTTTTTACGTTCTATTTGATCCGACCAATCGCGACACTTTTTATGCGGAAAGTCAGGGCGGCGAAGTTCATCGGATTAATTTGCAAAATGGCGAAATACGCCGATTGCGTCCGGAACCGGCCGAAGGTCAGCCGCGTTATCGCTTTCATTGGAATTCACCGATGGTCATGAGCCGCCATAGATCAGGCGTGATTTACCTGGGCGGCAACTGTGTCTTCAAACTCACCGACCGGATGGAAAAATATGCCGTGATCAGCCCTGATCTTACCTATAACGATCCGAGCAAAACAAATGCTACTGGAAGTGGCGCGGAAAATTACGGCGTCGTCTTTTCGCTTGCTGAATCTCCGAAGCGCGCTGGTCTTTTGTGGGGGGGGACGGACGATGGGCGGCTCTGGATTACAGAGAATGACGGTGCCAAATGGACTGAATTGACGAGCAACTTGCCAGAGCCGACGCGCGGTCAATGGATCGTGCGCATCGAGCCGTCCAATGTCGATGCGAACGTGGCGTACGTTGCGATCAATGCGTATCGCTCGGGGAATGATAGCCCCTTGATTTTGCGTACAGCTGATCTGGGCAAAACGTGGCAGTCTGTCGCCGGCGATCTTCCGCAAGGCGATCCTGTCGAAGTGGTCCGTGAGGATCCGGTCAATCCAAAGTTGCTTTACGCGGGAACACACTTCGGAGTGTTCGCGTCGTTCGATCAAGGCGCGCATTGGGTGCGAGTCGGCGATGTTCCGTCGGTGCGCGTGGACGACATTCAGATTCATCCCCGCACCTCAGATCTTGTGATCGCAACGCATGGTCGCAGCATTGCCATTCTTGACGACACGGTTCCGTTTCGTGAATTCACGCCGGAGATTGCATCCAAGCCCGCTCAATTGTTTAGCGTGCATTCCGTGACCGGCGCTTATCTTCAACCCGGATTTGTCGATTCGAATGGCAAGGGGATCTATCGCGGTCAAAATCCAGCCGAGGGGGCGCTCTTCACCGTGTGGGTGCGGGAGTTCACAGGTGATGAGATCAAAATCGTGGTTACAAAATCGACCGGACAGCCAGTGGCGAATCTAAAAGCGCCCGGCGCACCTGGTTTTACCCGGTTAAACTGGGATCTGCGACCGACAAAGGATGTGATCGCTGAATACGGCGGTGACGATCCCAAGCGGCTTCTGCCGGCTGGAGATTACACAGCGGAGTTAACTTTCGGCACGACGAAGGTGAAACAGACGTTTCACGTTGATCTCGCCGAGGGCATTACCCCGCGGTGACGGTCGAGTTATGCCTGCGATCGGGATCACGGGTGGAATTTCTACTGGCAAAAGCACGTTCTGCGATTGCCTTCGGGAAATCTTGCCAATGGCGAATTTTTTTGATGCCGATCTGGCTGCGCGTTCAGTTGCCGAGCTTCCGGAGGTGAAAGAGGAAATCCGCGGTCAGTTTGGCATTGGAGTCTTTTCGACGACTGGAGACTTGAATCGGGCGAAACTTCGGGCGATAGTCTTTAGCAGCGGGACCAAGAGGCGCGCTCTCGAACAAATTCTTCACCCTCGGATTCGACGCCAGTGGATGGCGCAGGCGGAAAGGTATCGTAACTCTCCTGATTTTTTCTTTGCTGACATTCCGCTCCTTTATGAGACCGGCGGTGAAGAATGGTGTGAGCGAGTCGTCGTGGTCGCCTGTTCGCGCAAGGTGCAGCTAGACCGGTTGGCCAAGCGAAGATCGCTGAAAAACTCCGAAGCTGAACAAATGATCAACTCACAAATGGACCTCGATGAGAAAATCAAGCGTGCGGATCACGTCGTTTGGAATAATGGCGACCGTGCGGTGTTGATGAAGCAAGCGAAGAGCCTTGTCGCGTTTTGGCAAGAGCAATCATGGAAGAAAAGCTAAAGGTCTCAACCTCCCAGACAGAAGCCGTAGAACGAGGAGTCTTGCCTGCACACGCTGAAGGTGCCGCCGAGGTTCCCGAATCCTCTGAAATGCGACCCAACAACGAACGCAAGTCCGCCCCGGCGGATTCACCCCGTAGCGAATTAAAGAGCGGCCGCGCGCTCGATCTGAACGCGCTGCAAGAATCTTCTGGAGAAGAGCTCGAGGCGTTGGCCCGTGACTTGGATGTCTATCTGCACCCTACGCGGTCGCGTCATCAGCATATTCTCGATATCATCCGCGCCGCTTTAGCGGGCGGCGCTACCGTCACTGCTGAAGGTTTCCTTGACCAGGTGGGAGATTCCTTTGCCATGTTGCGCTGGCCGAAATTAAACTTTCTGCCTGTCCCGGAAGATGTCTGCGTTTCTCGTACCGTTATCGAGCAGAATCATTTGCGGCCCGGACAGAAGATTACGGGAACCGTGCAGTTGCCAGGCCAGCGCGGGAAGTTTTTGTCTCTGGACAAAGTCACAAGAATCGAGGGCCAAGCAGCCGACAAATGGACGGAGCCAACCGACTTTGAAAACCTAACTCCGCAGTTTCCGCAGGGCAGGATCATTCTGGAAAATCCAAAGACGAGTTCCATCACTGCGCGCGCGGTGGATTTGCTTACCCCGCTCGGTCGCGGCCAGCGCGGGCTTATCGTCGCGCCGCCGCGAGTGGGCAAGACGATTCTGCTAAAAGAAATCGCCAAAGCGATTCGGGTCAATCATCCCGAGGTTGTTCTCATCCTACTTTTGGTGGACGAGCGGCCGGAAGAAGTGACGGACTTGGAACGCGAAGTGGATTGTCAGATTTATCATTCTAATTTTGACGAAAGCGTACAGCGGCACGTGCAAGTGGCAGAGATGGTGATGGAGCGCGCCAAACGCCTCGTGGAAATGAAACAGGACGTGGTGCTGTTGCTCGATAGCATCACCCGACTTTCGCGCGGGTACAACAACATGCAGCCAGGCAGGGGGCGAATTATGTCGGGCGGCGTAGAGACGAAGGCGCTAATCAAGCCAAAGAAATTTTTCGGTTCTGCTAGGAATGTGGAAGAGGGCGGCAGTCTGACCGTCCTCGCGACCGCTTTAACCGAGACCGGTAGTCGAATGGATGAATTGATTTTCGAAGAGTTCAAGGGCACGGGCAATATGGAGTTGCATCTCGATCGGGCCCTCCAGGAGAAAAGGCTGTATCCAGCGATCCACCCGTTGCTCTCGGCCACCCGGCGCGAAGAATTACTGTATCATCCCGATGAATGGGAACGCGTGCTGATGCTGCGCAAAACAATGGCGGCGCTTCCACCATTGGAAGCGATGGAAAAGCTGATCGATAATCTGCATGCGACCAAAACCAACGCTGAATTGCTATTGAGCGGATTGCGCTGACGCGAAACGTGATTACGGACGCCGCGCAACTCGCGAGTTTAATTGAGCAAATCGAATCTGCCGATCGCGTTGCAGCTGATACCGAAGCAGACAGTCTTCATTCGTATCGGGAAAAGCTGTGCTTGCTCCAAATAAGTGTCCCCACCGCGGTTGACGCCTGCGGCTACAGTGACTGCATTGTCGATCCGCTGACCAACGTCGATCTCGAACCGTTGCGTCGCGCGCTGGAAAACAAAGAAATTGTTCTGCACGGCGCTGACTACGATCTGCGAATGCTGCGTCGCGGTTTAAATCTCGTAGCGACCCGAATCTTCGACACAATGATTGCGGCTCGTCTCCTTGGAATTCGCGAATTTAGCCTCGCTGCATTGGTGAAACGTTACTTCGACCTCACTCTCCTGAAGGGTTCGCAAAAGGCGAATTGGGCACGGCGACCTTTGCCTGCGCGCATGGCCGAATACGCGATCAACGATGTGCATTACTTGCTGGCTCTTGCCGAAAAGTTGGAAGCCGAATTGGATCGTTGTGAACGCCGGGATTGGCTGCGGCAGTCATGTCAGCGTGCCGTTGAACAAGCCGCCGTGGCGCGGACCCGTAACCAGGATGAACTTTGGCGTATTCGCGGATCTGGCGTACTTCGTGGACGCGCCGCTGCAGTACTTCGTGCGCTTTGGCAATGGCGCGAAATAGAAGCGGAGAGAGCAGATCGCCCGCCGTTTCACGTTTTGCGGAACGAAGATCTGTTGAAGGCTGCGGTGAAATTCGCTTCAGGAACTGTCCCTGACCATGGACATTTTTCATTTCGCCGCCGTCAGGCATTTCGTGAGGCGGCACAAGCCGCATTGCGCGCCCCTGAATCAGAATGGCCAGTGTCGCGTCGCCGGTCCGGAACCCGACCGACCAAGGAGACAGTTGAGCGTGCAGAAGAGCTACGCCAGCGACGTAACAAATCCGCTGAAGAACTCGGGTTGGAGCCCTCGTTCATTGCACCCCGAAGCACACTCGAAGCGATCGCCGCGGAGGGCACCCGAGCTCCGGCATTGCTGGTCCCGTGGCAACGCGAGTTGCTGGGTCTTTCGGTTCTCGGCAACAAGGACCCGGCAACCGCGTAGCCCTCAGGTCGATCTTTGGTGGACTGGTTATTCCGTGATTAAAGGGTAAAGAACGAAATTTGAATTTTTAAGAAACTTCGCTGCGCCGTTTCCGGATAAGTACCATGTAGGGGTGTAAAAAATCCTTGACCTAATAAGGTTTAGGCGCCAAAAAGCCCGCCGGAGTTAGGTCTTTCGACCATAGTGCGAATGAACCGGCAGCTTATCCTCCTTGTTTTCGTAACGATCACTGCGTCGCTTGCAATTTGGCCCTGCCAACTCAAGGCTGCGCCGATTGACGAAGCCCGAGTCACACTGGTAAAAAATCGCGTTAAATTGGAGAATTCTAAGAACGTCGCTCACGGGGCTTCGATAAACGACATCGTCCATGAAGAGACTGTCGTGCGGACCGGCAACGAATCGCGCGCGGAGTTAGCTTTTTCTGACGAAACCGTTGTGCGGCTGGCCGCCCATACGGCATTCGATTTCGATCGTGGAACGCACGGATTGAATCTCAGGGACGGAGCAGTGCTCGTTCAAGCTCCGAAGGGAGCGCGAGGCGCGACAATTCACGCAGGCGGAGTCGCAGCAGCAGTGGCGGGAACGACCGTGATGATCGAGTACCATCCCGGCATCTATAAGTTTTTGGTGTTGGAAGGCACCGGTCGATTATATCGCCCTGGCCATGTAGGCGATTCAGTTCTTGTTGCTCCAGGGCAGTTGGTATTCGGCAACCCAGAAGCTGCGGTTAGCGATCCAGTGGATGTTGATATCGCTCGCTTCATGAAAACTAGTCGCTTCATTACGGATTTTCCTCCTCTGCGCAGCCAAAAATCAATCGTGGCGCAGGGACAAAAGCAGCAACGTGAGAAATCGAATAAGACTCTACGTGACACGAATCTGGTCATTTTCGGAGGCGGCACGCAAGTGTCGGATATCGGTCAGGGGCAGATTGATCTCGAGCCTCGCACGGGCGCAGCCTTAACGGCACCGCGTCGAGTCTCTACCCTGAATCGTAACACGGCTCCCGCGCTACCTTAGCGAAAGAATATGAAAAGATCTTTTGTGCAACCCTGCTCGCGTGGATTCATCGTCCTGCTTTCACTCGTTGGCGCGGCATCGCTTCTTACCGCAGCACAACCGGATCAAGCGCGCGTCTCCCAGATAATTCAGGATGTACGGTTGTTGGAAGCTCATGGCGCACCGCGTCCGGCAGCCGTGAATGATACAGTCACACAGCAAATGGGGGTCCGCACCGGCGTGGAATCGCGCGCCGAACTGACCTTCACCGATCTGACGTTAACGCGACTCGGCGCGAATACGATTTTCAGTTTTAAGCAGGGGGCGCGTGAACTTGATCTTACGAGTGGCGCGGTTCTCCTGGAGGTGCCGCCCAAAGCACCGGCAGTCAAGGTCAGCACATCGGCCGTTACTGCAGCTGTAACGGGAGGGACAGCTCTTATATCCACAGGTCCGCCAACGAAATTCATGGTCCTGGAAGGTATCGGCACGTTTTATCCTAACGGCCACCCTGAAAGAGCGATGACCGTGCACGGCGGCGAAATGATGACGATGACGGCAAATGGGCGGATGACGAAACCAGAGAAGTTTGACGTCAAACTTGTGCTAAAAACGTCGCGTCTGATTCAGGATTTTCCGCCGCTGGAAAATCTGTCGTTGATCATGGCGGTCGTGAACCAGCAGATCGCAGCACAGCTATTGGGTGGTATAAACAGTCAGCCACTTGCCAGAAACCTGATAGATGTCATCAGCACGACCGATCAAAACGTGAACGCTAATCCAATCGTTTTGGTGAGCAATTCGAGTCCGAGGCCACCTCCACCGATAAGCCCTACGCCACCGCCCCCGACCCCGCCGCCACCAACACCACCGCCACCAACACCACCGCCACCAACACCTACTCCATCGCCACCTACGCCCACGCCATCGCCAACCAAGTTCGGCACGCCAGGCACCATTACTTCGCCGAACCCTTATGTGATAACGGGTGGCACACTCATTACCACTGATCCCACGATCACTACCAACGGAGTAACCGATCTGGGCAAAATTTATCGCGGACAATCGGTTGACGGGCCGTTTTCCGCGTGGGGCTTTGGATCGACGTCGGCTTTTGACACCGCAAGCGGCTTCGACGCGTTAATCGGGGATAGTTCGGGCGCAGCCTTCAAGTTCACTGCGCTCCAGTTGGCCGGTGATCCAGTAATCGACACGACAAATGGTGAAACCAATCTGGCGCTGATCGCCGTTAACGGCATTACTTCCGGCGGTCCGGGCGGTGTGTTGACCTTCTCCGGTATCCAAGGTCTTTTGCTGGCGACTCAGAATGGTCCGATTACCCTGGGTCCGGAGATCTCGTTCTCCGGTCTGCATGACCTAACGATTTACGCTCGCGGTTCCAGCAGCGATTTGACCCTCGGCTCCGATATTAGCACGACGAACCAGGTCAACCTGTTTGCCGAGCGCGACATGTCACTGACGTCGAGCATCACAACGGAGCAAGTTTACCTAATTGCCGGGCGCGACATATCACTGACGTCGAGCATCACAACAGAGGTTCTGTCCGTCAACGGGCAAAACGTTTCGATTAGTGGCGACGGGGCCATCCATTCCCCCACGATTGGTCTACTCGCCGGGCAGAACCTGAATTGTAGCAATTTCATTTCTGATGAAACGGCGTTCAATTCTGGCGGAAGTGTAGCCATCGTTGCCTCGCAGGCCATCAACGTCGCAAACGACCTGACCATTATTCGACGAAATGGGGGAATTACCTCGGGTCTCGACATCTTCCTTTTAGCTGGTGATTTGCAGGTCGGCGGTGACCTCGCAATCGCAACCGATATTAGCAACCTAACGGATGGAGCCAATATCCAGGTCCTGACTGGCGCAGATGGCGGAAATCTCAGCGTTGGCGGCTCGCTTGCATTGGTAACATCGGCGACTGCACAATCAGGAAGCGGCGCTAATATCCTCGTTAGTGTAGGCGGCAACCTCACCGCAGCCGATTTGTTTGTCGGGGTCGAGTTGGCGGTGCAAGCCCCGCAACTGAACGGTGAAAATATTAATTTCTTTACGGGCCAGGATCTGAACGTCCACAATGACACTAACTCCGGCGGCGTCGACTTGGAGATAATCACTCCAATTCAACAAACGGTTAACTCCGGTGCGAACCTTTTCTTTAGCGTCGGAAACAACCTGACTACTGATGCCGGCGGCGATACCACGCTGTTGGTTAACAACAACATCAATCGTGTCGTTGATGGCGCCAACATTGCCGCTGGCGTCGGAGGAAATCTTACCACCAACAATCTGACGCTTCAGCTCCTCAACAATGGAGGAGAAATCGGTACGGGAGGGTTTGTTGGCCTGGGTGTAGGCGGCAACTTGACTACTCACGGCGCTGCGATCTTCGACATTCAAAACAACGGCGGAAGAATGGATAACAATGCGGCCATTTCTGTCTCGGCAGGTAACATCAACGCGAATTCTTTGTCGGCTCAAATCGATAACCGCGACGGAGTCATTGCCGGTGTAGGCCTGATCGAAATGGAGGTTGCTGGCAACGCGAATGTGACCAATGACGCGACACTCGCGTTCTACGGGAGCGATGGGGCGGGGGCCAGCGGGATTTCGATTAACGGTGGTAATTACAACGTCGGCGGCACGTTTCTCAGCTACATTGACGGGAATGGATCGATCACATTCAGTAATGCCAGCGCTCATGCCGACGTATTGAAAGCCGGAGTATTCGGCCAAAACGGCGTGCTCAATATCGGCGGTGGCACACTCTCGGCTGATACGACGTTGAAACTTTACGCGCCGGGAAGTAATGGCGCGCTCAACTTCCTTTCTAACGTCACCCTTGACGGGAACGCCAAGAAGATTCTCGCAGCGAATTCAATTACGATTTTCGACAACGTTGTGGTGACCATAGGCGGCAAAGCTCCGGCTGATGTTTTTACAAACAACGCCAATTACACCGGCTTTGGCGGTAATGGTTCCACTACCGGGACGTTTGCCGGCGCGGGCGCGAACAGGCCACGGCCGCTCTCGGAGGCGCCACCGTTTGATGCTCCGCCACCTCGCAATCCCACGAACGCGAAGAGGTCCAACCCAGTTATAAACATCAAAAACAGTGCGCAGTTGCTGTCTCTGCTCGATGGCGCTGTTCCCGGCCGTGATGGAAGACTTAAGGTTCCGCCTGGCAACCAGCGCCAACCGGTGAACAACGATCGTCTCAACGTCAATCGCATGATAAAAGCAGACCGAGACATGGCGGACATTCGGCATATGCATGATCGCGGATTGATCAATAATCGTCTTGGTTCCGGCACGCGGGCCTTCTAGTATCGGCTCCGGCATTTTCAACCTGCTCATCGATATGGCTGAAAAGATTAACGACATCAGGGACGAACCAGGCAGAAAGCGGTAGCGCTCGTGAGACTTCGCCTTGACCGTCCCCTATGCGGGTTGATCACGACGTTGTGCGTGCTCGTTTTTGTTTCAGCGAATGAAAGTTGGGCGCAGACTGCGAATCAGGCACAGTTGACGCGCGAGCAGGCTCCCTCGGCTTTCCCCGGGACAATCCCTCCAACCGGCGCAGAAGGAGGCAATGTCGCTGCCGCACCCGGCGACGCCGATCTCGGTGAACAACAAATCCTCAAACGCGTCGAGGAGTATCATCCGTTCACGATCTCTGCTGGTGTTCCCTTTTACTGGACATCAAATGTTGCCCTTACGCGGAGCGGGGAGCAAAGCGATTTTGTTGTTGCGCCGGCAGTAGCAGCCTTTTATGAGCCGCGAATCACCAGCACGCTGTACGGGCTAGTCGATGTTCGGGAGCAACTCTTTTATTACGATCAATTCGACAACTTTAATTTTGGAAGCTTTGACGTTGAAGTCGGCTTAAGATATCTCGTTCCGCAATGGCATAACCTGCTTTTGCGTGCTGAGTACGATTACAATCGGCTCACCGAGAAAAACAGCTTTGCCGCTTTCTTTCAAAACCACGCCTTTATCATAGACGCATCGATTCCGTTTCAGTTTGGTCGCGCTCAAACGCTTACTTTGGGAGCCGATTTGAATATCAGCATCGCGGCCGACGAATCTGGACAGCCGCCAAACATCAATGCGATCTCAGCCCAGCGAAGCGATTATGCAGTCTATCTTGGGTATTCGGCGGTTCTCACCCGTTCTTTCTTCATCAACGCCGTGGGTACTGTGGTCGTGCGGCAGTATTATGAAGGAGGGCGCGATGACATCAGCGAAATTCTTGCCCTTACAGCAAACTATCGCGTGAACAAATACCTTACGGTGAGCGCAGTGAGTACGTTTGCAGCGAGCCAATCAAACCAAAGCGTTTTCGATTATCAGGTGGCAAATCTTGGGGGCGCAGTGGCGCTCCAGGTGAAATTTTAGATTGTTCGACCACCGGACGGAATAATCCAGAAGGCACCTACGGAATAACCAGGGTCTGGCCCACTGTGAGTTTTTTGGGATCGCGAATATTCTTCCTGTTCGCGTTCAGGATCTCTTTCCAGCGCTTGGGCGATTTATAAAATTTTCGCGAAATGGAGAAGAGCGTATCGCCCGATTGCACGACGTAGTTTCGATCGCCTTTGCTGGGCGCGGCTTTCCTTGAGCTTGTGTCGCCTTCCTGCGGCGATTTGTCGGTAGCAGTTCGCGCAGGCAGCGCGCGCGTTTCAAGTTCCTTGTGCAAGTTAAGGTTTTCGTTTCGCAAACGGGTTGCCTCCGCTCGAGTGATAACGGAATCACCGGACAACGCCGTCAGTGCGGCGATTTCATCATGTTTGATTGAGTTTTTGACATCAGCGGCGTGAGCACCGGTCGGATTTAATGCGAGATAACGTCTGAAATGGTGCAGCGCACTGACCGGGTCGTTCAACTTGTCGTCATAAAGGAGAGCCAGTTTGTAGTGAACCTCAGCGCAGCGCGGGCTGTCATCGAGCGCCGCCTCATACAAGTTGATTGCGCGCGCGAAGTCTCCCTGCGCTGATTTGGTATCCGCATCCTGCATCAGCTGCGCCGAGCGTGAAGCGGTCATGCGATCGCAGCCAGACAACCCAAAAATGAAAACGACTGCCAGCCAAACACCGGCCGCACTCACCGTCGCCGACCAGGGGAACATCGAGCTTGCACGTCGAATCTTGTCAGGGCACGACATTGTCGCCAATCTGCTTACTTGTGACCCCACGCGCACTTCAATTCTTTTTCTTTATCGGAACATTAATTCTGCTTCTTACAGCGCGTTTACACGGCGCCCTTTCCATTGGAGCAACTTACCGGCTGAGTTTCGTCGACATTGATGGAAACAAACATTTCACAGCTGACGGACATGTGACTGTAATCGTGTTGACTACGCCGGCAGATAGGGAAAAAGCGCGTACCGTAGGCGACCGTGTTCCGGAACGTTGCCTGGGCAATCCGGACTACAGGATGATCACCGTGGTCCGGTTTGCGAGAAAACACACTGTAGTTGGGCGAAGAATCGCCAGCGCCTTCATCCGCCACCGAATTAGCGAAGAAGCAAAACGGCTTCAGACCCGATACGACGGGAAGAAAATTGCGCGTGACGCGCGGAAAGACATTTTCGTTGCGACCGATTTTGACGGGTCAATATCGTCGCAGCTCGGCGAACAGGAGGGAGCAACTGATTTCTCCGTGTTTGTATTCGGGCGAAATGGCGAATTGGTAGCTCGCTGGAGCGGAGCGCCGACTACCGAGCAATTGGCTGCCGCGCTAAAGTAATCGCTAGCAGCCTGCTTAAAATCGGCGTTAACGAACGTCTTCTTAATATTTCGGGACGTCTGGATCAATTTGGTCCGACCACGCATCGATTCCGCCTTCAAGGTTGTAAACCTTAGTGAAACCACTCGCCTGGAGTACTTGAACAGCCTGCGCGCTGCGCTTTCCACTATGGCAATGGACTACGATCGGCTGGTCGCCATTCAGCTCGTCCAATCGTTCGGTGATTTCTCCCAAGGGAATCAATTTCGCGCCATCAATCCTCGCAATTTCGTATTCGAACGGTTCGCGCACATCGATTAATGCGAATGGTTCTCCCGCATCCATCCTGCGTTTTAGTTCATGCGGAGACATCTCCGGTACCGTTTCCTCCGCTCGCACTCCGCAAAACTGTTCGTAGTCGATGGGCGAAAAGATTGTCGGATTCTCGCCGCATACCGGACATTTCGGATCCCGCCGCAAATTGAGTTCGCGAAATTTCACTTTAAGCGCATCGAAATGAAGAAGACGTCCAACGAGCGGCTCGCCAATCCCCAAAATCAGTTTCAATGTTTCAATTGCCTGCAGCATTCCGATAATCCCAGGCAGAACTCCAAGCACTCCTGCTTGCGCACAATTCGGAACAGACTCCGGCGGTGGCGGTTCGGGAAAAAGGCAGCGATAACACGGCCCGCCCAGATGAGGCGCGAAGACTGTTGTTTGGCCCTCAAAACGGAATACAGAGCCATAGACATTCGGCTTGCGCGCAAAACCGCACACGTCGTTCGATAAATATCGGGTCGGAAAATTGTCCGATCCATCAACGACGACGTCGTACCTGGTCACAAGTTGAGAGGCGTTTTCGCTGGAGAAGCGGCACTTGTGCAATTCGACCTCGATCTGCGGATTAATGTCGTGCAAGCGGTCCTTTGCTGACTCCAGTTTCCCTCGACCGATGTCCCTAGTTCCATGAAGAATTTGCCGCTGGAGATTGGAAAGATCGACATTATCGAAATCGACAATCCCGATCGTTCCGACGCCGGCGGCTGCCAGGTAGAGCGCGGCCGGCGATCCGAGTCCTCCGGCGCCGATGCACAACACGCGCGCAGCTTTGAGTCGATTCTGCCCCTCGGCTGTAACCTCGGGCATGATGAGGTGACGGGAGTAGCGTTGTAGTTCTTCAACGTCCAATTGCATCGCCCCGCTGCGCTTGTCATCGATGATGCTTCGATTCATATCGCAGCCGTACCTTAGCACAAAGTTTTGCGGCTGTAGCCGGATCGGAATCGCGGCCAAATCGAAACGCACTTTTCAACGTTGCGGCGACGACGCCGAAAGCATCCGGGGGGCGATACGCGGCCAGTGTTTGCGTTACTCGGTGACCCTGACCGGTGTGCCGATAGGGGCGTTCTCGAAAAATCTTCTCGCCATTCCCTTCGGCAAGCGAATGCAACCGTGGGAAGCGGCGAAAGGTGGCACGTAGCCCTGATGCATCGCGTAGCCACCTCTGAAGAACATCGCATACGGCATTTGAGCACCATCGAAATGCGTGCCTGGCGGACGACGATCCTTCCGAGCGTCAATGTTTGATCTCACAATGTTGCCATAATCGTCCACATAATCGCCGAATATCGTCGAGACATGGTCCGGGCTCTTTGAGAGAACAGAATAGCTTCCCGGTGGGGTAGAGAACCCTGGTTTTCCTGTGGAAACGGTTGATTCGCCAATCAAACGCTTGCCCTTGTAAAAGTAAGCCTTCTGTTCGCCTATATGGACGACAATTCTGGCCGGGCCGGAAGCACCCTCGTCATTCCACCAGCCGATCTCAGTCGCACGAGGGAAGGGACCCTCTGGGAATGTTTCGCAGCTGCAAATGATGAGCGCGGTCAAGCCTGCGCCGGCAATACGGAGGAAACAAACGGGGTTCATGAAGGCGGATATTTATCCGCGTTTAGTTAGGCCGCTTCAACTGAAATTATGGGCCTCATCCGGCAACCGGCTTTACCCCGTATTTTCGCCATTCGCCATGGCGTTTGACGCTGTGCGTTTGTCCAAATACGCTCTGCGTGATGCAGACCGTAGAAGCGCCTATTAATTTGGAGAATTGGATCGAAAAGAACCGCGAAAAATTCAAGCCGCCAGTGAGCAATCGTTATCTCTATGACGGCCGCGATTTTTTTGTAATGGTGATCAAAGGGCCAAATGCCCGGAACGATTTTCACCTGGTCGATTCGGAGGAGTATTTCTATCAGCTAAAGGGCGACATCAAGGTGCGCGTCCGCGAAGGCGATCGCATCGTCGACCATATCGTCAGAGAAGGCGAAACGTTCTTTATCCCGCCGAATGTGCCGCACTCGCCCCAGCGGCCCTCGGGTACGATTGGTGTCGTCGTCGAACGCCGCCGGCCGCCCGGAGAAAAGGAACACGTCATTTTTTACTGCGAAAATTGCGGCGCATTGGTGGAAGACATCCACTTCGACTGCGCAGACATCGTTGAACATTTCAGTCAGGCGATGCTCGATTTCTGGAATGACGATGCTCGCCGTACCTGCAAGAAATGCGGCACCAAAGTCGAAAAAGCGCAGCCGATGGAATCATTGTAGGACCTCGATCAAGAGCAGGAGGAAGAGCAAGAATAACAGTGCGATCGTTTCTGATTTGGACGTTGAGTGTTGGATGTTGAGCGTTGGGCGTTTGCTTCGTTTTGAATGAAGATCGACCTCCACACCCACATTCTGCCGCGTGACTGGCCGGATCTCGATGCCAAATACGGTTACGGCGGGTTCGTCAGACTCGATCATTACAAGCCGTGCTGCGCTCGCATGATGATTGGAGACCGTGTCTTCCGTGAGATTATGGACAACGTTTGGGACCCAGGGCGGCGGATCGAGGAAATGGATGCTGCCGGCGTTTCAATGCAGGTCCTTTCGACCGTGCCCGTGATGTTTAGTTACTGGGCGAGGCCGAAAGACGCTCTCGATCTTTCGCGGCTCTTAAACGATCACATCGCGGAAGTCGTTAGGGAAAATCCAAATCGCTTCGTCGGTCTCGGGACTGTCCCATTGCAAGACGTCGATCTGGCTGCACAAGAACTCGAGCGTTGCATGAGTGAGCTTGGTTTGCGTGGCGTCGAAATCGGCACACATGTCGATCCAAACGAACATTGTCATGGCGCCGAGTGCCGAAACCTGGATCATCGTTCGCTCGACGTCTTCTGGAAAACCGCAGAGCAATTGAATGCCGCCATCTTTGTTCATCCGTGGGACATGATGGGCAAGGAGCGTATGCCCAAATACTGGCTGCCGTGGCTCGTCGGTATGCCGGCGGAGACCTGTCTTGCGATTTGTGCAATGATCTTCGGCGGAGTTTTTGAGAGATTTCCAAAGTTACGTGTTGCGTTCGCGCACGGCGGCGGCGCATTTCCGTTCACGATCGGGCGCATCGATCACGCCTTTTACGTTCGCCCGGATTTGGTCGCTATTGATAACAAAACCAATCCTCGAAGTTACCTCGCGACTAACAAAGCTCCTGCGCGGTTTTACGTCGACTCACTTGTTCATGACACCGAGGCACTAAAAATTCTGATCAAGCTATTCGGTGCGCAACGCGTCGCGCTCGGCTCCGATTATCCGTTTCCCTTAGGCGAAGCAAGATCAGGTCAGCTGATCGAATCGATGGATATTTCCTCGAAAGAGAAAGCGCAACTGCTTTCCGGTACAGCGCACGAATTTCTTGCTCTTTGATCCCGAATTTTGCCGCGTCGCGTCCCTACAGTTCGTGCCGAATAGCCCATAGATCGTGAAAAACGGGCCTGAACAATGACTCTTTCAGGAATGGCACCCCAGGCGATCCGCCCGTGCCTTTCTTGGCCCCGATCGTGCGCTCCACGAGTTTAATGTGTCGGTAACGCCACTCCTGCAGTCCTTCGTCAAAATCAGTCATCAATTCGAAGAGAATCGAGCATTCCGGCGAATTTTTGTAGAGCCGCAGTATTTCCGCCTGCACGCGCTCATCGGGTTCATTTGATTTCGTGAAGTCGCGACTCTTCAAGTCTGCCGGGATCTGCGCGCCACGCGTGGCAAGAAAATCGTAGAAATGATCGACTACAGTGCGTCCGCGGAGCAATTGTTGCAGCCGATCGTATCCGGGAAAATCCGGCTTCAGATATCTGACGGTTGATTCCCGCTTGTATCCGAGCGCGAACTCAATTTCTCGAAACTGCACGGATTGAAATCCTGACGCCGTCTCGAGCCGGTCTCGAAAACTTGAAAAGGATGACGGCGTCATTGTTTCGAGAATATCCACTTGGGCGACGAGAACCTTCATGATTGTGCGCACCCGTTTGAACGTGTGGATCGCGCCGAACAGATCGCCGGCAGAAAAGTCTCTGTTTATTTTTTCGAATTCGTGCAGCAACTGCTTAAACCAAAGCTCGTACGTTTGATGGATGATAATGAAAAGCGTCTCATCGTGTTCCGGCGGACTCGAGCGCGGTTTCTGAAGCGTAAGCAGCTTCTCCAGATCAAGGTAACTCGCGTAGGTGAGCGGTGGTGGCATGTCGATTCTGGATACTAGATGCTAGGTGCTCGATGACAAAACCAGATTCTCAACAGTTGAACGTTGAGTGTCAGACGTTTGCCTGGGTTAGCTCGATTACGAGGAGCAAAATGCTAGCGCATCTGCTGGAGATAATAACGGTCCCATGCCGCCGGGATGCTCTCGCGCGCTGAGTACGGCCCGGGTTCATACGCGCGCGAAGCGATGCCTTGCTGACTCAACTCGCAAACGTGCCAGTCCTGTTTGTTGACCATGTCCCAAAACTCAATCGCATCATCGGGTTCAAAATCGCTGCGGTTGGACGCTTCCGGATTGAACAGCCAATCACAGGAGATCAGTGTCCGCTCCGGTGATTGTGGGCGAAGTTGATGCACCATCACGTAATCCGGATGGAGGCTCAGCAGCATGTTCGGGAAAATCGAATAATAGAAAACGAAGCGGAAATCTTGGTCGCCGAAATTGCCCACGGGCAACGCGCACGCGTTGCCGCTCATTGTCAGGCTTTTGTCCTTGTTGATTCGCATGAATCCGCCGAGGAACGGTCCTTGAGTCAAATCGTTCTCGGCTGAATCGTACGGTGAAATCCTGGAAAGCTCCGGGTGCACGCCCAAGCAGTGATAACACTCGGAATAATTTTGAAACATTAGCTTCCAATTGGCGCGCACGTCATACTCGATCCGTTTTGCCGATCGGAGCGCCGCCAGGTTCCACGGCGAAAACTTTCCGCCGAGTGGCTCAAACCATTTCTCCAGTGAAGGAGATGCATCTGCGAGATTCAGGAAAACAAAACCTTCCCAAAGACCAAGCCGCGCTGGCTTCAATGGATATTCAGCTTTGTTGAATCCCGGCGTCTCGTCCATGTGCGGCGCGCCAAGCAATCGCCCATCCAGCGCGTAGGTCCACGCGTGATACGCACACTGAATTGCTGCTGCGTGACCATTTTGCTCTTCGCAAAGCCGCGCGCCGCGGTGGCGGCAAACGTTGTAAAAGGCGCGGATCGTCGATCGTTGATCTTTCGCGACGATCAAGCTTTCGCCGTCTACTTCCGCAAGGAAATAGTCACCGGGTTCGGCGAGCTGGCTTTGATGGCCCACCAACACCCACTTGGTCGCAAATATCTTTTGCAACTCATCAGCAAAAATCTCCGGTGAAACAAAATAGCGCTGGGGCAAGGTCGTGGCGCCAACTGTGAATGTCTCGGTCGTCCTGCGAAATGCTGGTGGTACGTTGGTCTGCGGCGATGGCATTTGAGAATGCTCCACGCCGTCAACCTCCGCGTCAATGCGCTAATCGCACGCGCACCGCACCCGGATCTCCGGGCCCTCGCCAGGACAAATCTTCTTCGCGTCGATGCCCGCCTATCTCAGGACTACTTGGTGAAACTCGTACCAATCGTCGAGATTGTTTAGATTCACCGCGTCCTTAGGAGCGGAGGCGTCATCTCCGATATCGGACGCACTCAGGACGCCTTTGCGCGTCTCATCATCGTGAATGTAACCGCGCACCGCGGCGTTATGCTTTTCAACCGCGTCTCGATTGAGTGACTTCGCGTTTTTCTTCACCCACGCTTCGAACTGTGGATAGGTCGGTTTATTTTTTTTGATGTAATCTTTAACCGCCTGCTCTTCGAGTCCGAGCGCAGCACAAGTCATTGCATCAAAACCTCTCCCAATGCCCGGATAGCCGGGTGCAAGTTTGCCTTGCTCTTCAAGAGAGACTTTAAGCCAGAGCCGCGGAAGATGTAGAACACCGAGCGGCCCGGCAACGCCAGAGCTGATCATTGGAACGTATGTGTCGGCCATAGTATGTTTTTGTTAATCCTGCCTCAGGCCAATTGCAAGTTATGTGTCCTGTCCGGTGATTCTTACTCGCTCTGGATATCCGGCTTTGGGAACGGCGAGGAGATTTCGATCTGTGTGATTCTACCATCCGGCTTATCAACTCTCCTCGAGCCGCAAAAACTAGTCGATGCGGAAAGCTTCTGTTATTGCTGTGTTGTGATTGACGATATCGGATACTACGATATCGTAATATTCTATGACGAATTATTTAATGATATTGGCGTTCGAGGTGCTGCTGATTCAAGCCGTATTGGCTGGAGGAGCGGGAACGGCAGCGGCTGAGCAGCGGACGCAGTCGTTCACAATCAGATTGAACGGTTCGGTCGCGGACGTAACTCCGCTTTTTGGACCGGTACGCGAGGCAGAATGGGCGCCACATTGGTCGCCGCGTTTCATTTACCCGGCGGAAGCCGTCCAGCGCGAGGGAGCCGTATTTACTACGACAACCGCCCATGGCGCGGATCGCTTCTGGCTGCTCACTACATACGATGTGGCAAACGGTCGAGTAGACTACGTAGTTATGGCGCCAGCGGTCATCGCTAACGAGATCAAGATTCGCGTAGTTCCCGATGGCGAACAGCGCTGCAAAGCAACGATCACTTATCGGCGTTCCGCGCTAACGCTGGAAGGGAATGAGGAGGTCGCCAAACTGGACGCCCATTGGGCGGAGGAACAGCGGATTCATTGGGAAAAGGCAATCAACGAAGCATTGGCGAAGGACGGCACGCATGACTGACGTGCAATTGACAAGGGCGCTCGAGCGAGGCGAGATTCCGAACAAGGATTTCCACCATGCTTTGCATTTGCACGTAGCATGGGTCTATCTCGCCGAATCCTCATCCGTGCAGCAGGCTGCTAATAAAATGCGTGATACGCTGCGCCGATTGGCAGCGGCCGGCGATAAACCGGAAAAATATCACGAGACCATTACATTGTTTTGGGTGCATCTTCTCTCGCGCGCGCGTCAGATTAAGTGCGTAGAATGTCTGGAAGAGATCGTCCATGCACATCCGCAATTGCTGGAAAAGGATTTTCCACTCAGCTACTATTCGGCAGAGCGGCTTTTCAGTAATGAAGCTCGAACTTCATGGGTAGAGCCGGATCTGAAGCCGCTTTCAATTGATGCCATTGCGACTTGTTCATCCAGTCCATCGTGCGACGCACCGAATCGGTCTTTATCTTGACGATCTGGAGGAACGCGGTTTAACGCAGGGGGAAGCGCATATCCTGGCGCTGCTTGCTCATTCTCCCCATCGGGCGAACGTCGCCGATCTCCACCGTGGCCTCGCGCACAAGAGATCGACCCTAACCAGCATTCTCGATCGCCTGGCAAGACGCCGATTGGTCACACGGGCAGTCGGCGAGACGGATCGCCGCACCTTCATCGTGAAACTGACGGCCAGAGGCCGAAGGCTGGCGCGGCGTCTCCAGCGTCATCTATCCGCATTGGAACGCGCGGTGGTTCGTCGCGTTAAGGCCGTCGATATCAGGGGTTTCAACAAGGTCGTCGCGATTCTGGAGCAGGAAGCACATCAGCGCGTCAGCTCCAGACAAACTCGAATGAGTCGCAAGCGCAAAAGAGCAGCTCGGTAAATTCGATAATTCCATCGCGCTCATTGTCGCTGAGAACAGCGGCTGAACAAAAGTGCGAGCGCCAGGATCCCAATCAAGACAAGAGTGACGAGAAGGGTGTAAAGAATTCGATCTTGCAGGCGCGCCCGCCGCGCCGCTTGCGCGTACGGGATTCTCGTGAACGTGACCATCGTATAGAGGGGCAGATATACACCAGGCAGCGAAGCTTCGAGCAGGTGATCAAGTTTCTTCTTCGCTCGAAATGTCCGCGACGCAGTTTTGTCGCGCATTTCAATAAAATTTCCGATCGCCAGATCGGCCAGCGCATCGGCATTTTCTTTTCTGCGCGAAAAATATTCCGCGAACGCACGTTCGCGATCATCAGCAAAACTTTCCAGACAATGGTCGAGCACGACGCAATCTTCGAAAGCAGCGTTCATTCCCTGCCCATAGAATGGAACGACCGCGTGTGCCGCATCGCCGAGCAAGCAAGTCCTGTCGCAGTAATACCACGGCGCGCAACGAACGGTCACAAGCGAGCCAGTCGGATTGTTCTTGAAATCTTCAAGGAGGGTCGGCATCAGGGGAATGGCGTCAGGAAATTCCTCATCGAAGAAGCGCCGGACATCGTCGTCCGTTTGCGTTGTGGCGAAGCTGCGCGGTCCCTCAAACTCCCAAAAAAGTGTGCATGTGAACGAGCCGTCCGGATTCGGCAGCGCAATCATCATGAAACTTTTCCGCGGCCAAATGTGAAGCGCGTTCTTCTCGATCCGCCATGATCCATCCGGCGCAGGCGGGATCGTCAGCTCTTTGTAGCCATGTGCGAGATAGCTCTCATTGTATTGGAAATCGTCGATCTTTTGTTGCATCGAAGCGCGCACCGCGGAAAACGCGCCATCCACTCCAATCACTGCATCGCCACGCGCGCTTAACTTGCCGGTATCGCTCTCCAAATGGCAGACTGCTTCGGCTACATCGACGTCGGTGCATCTGTGATTGAAATGAACGCGCACATTCGAACGCTGTGCCGCTTCGATTACCGTAGTGTTAAGCGAAGCGCGGCCGATCGAGTTGATGCATTTCTGGGGGTCGACGTCATAAGGCGCGAAATGAAGTGCGCCGGATTTATCGTGAATCATTCGGCCACGCATCGGGATCGCGTGTCGCAGCGCTTCGTCAGCGATGCCGATTTGTTCGAGTGCTTGAATTCCGCGCGTCGAAATCGCCAGATTGATGGATCGTCCACCAACGATATTTCCTTCGCGTGGATCGGCGCGGCGCTCGTAGAGATCGACTTCGTAGCCGCGGCGTCCGAGATATGCTGCCAGTAATCCCCCAGCGAGGCCGCTGCCGATGAGAATAAATTTGGCTGGCATTCAGAGAATTCTTTAACCACGGATTGCCCGGATATCACGGATATTCGAACGGCGGAAGCTGCCGTGCTTCGTCGAGGCGCATCTCACAGCGACAGAGCGCGGTGAGAACGCCGTCGTACCGAAATAGCTCTCTGAGGATTTGTGCGCGCGCCCAGGCTAGGGCGTCGCGGGTTGCGTCAAATTATTGCCGGCAGCCCGTTGATCCGGTCTGGAGTTATCTTTACTACCTCTACTGGTTGTTGCCGTCTTCGACTTGGACTTCGACGGCTCGTAATCCTGCAGCCACGCACTCCATTGCATGTTTTCTTTCCACGCGGTGATCCCGGAATGGCCGTAATGCTGCTCTAGTTCATACTCGTGGTCCTTTATGACGGGGCACCAGAATAGGCGACCAGCCCTCCGCCAGCCATCGACGATAATGCCGTCCGTGAAAGGCTGGTTGCGCGCAGTTATTACGAGGCAATTATTTTCGCTCGATGTGTGATCGTAGGCCACACCCCAGTGCAGCACCAGTGTCCTTGGCTTGAGTTCTTTCAAATGCGTCCCGATATCCTGTGCCCAATGGCCACACCATCCACGTTTTCGGGCGCCGACGTTGACAAGGAAAGCTTGAAACTCTGGATTTAAGACGACGTGATAATCGTGTGCGAGCTTGCGCGCGGTGGTGTGAGCCGTGACCGAGATTTGCTCGGCCTCCGCAGGATCGACATCAGGTCCAAGCTTCGTGAGAGCCTTGGCCAAATCCTTGATCGATCTTTCGTCTCTGGCACATGCCTGATCGGCGAGAGCCACAAAGGCGCACACGAACAAAATGCTACAACCCAATTTAAACATTCGATTTAAGAATCTTCGATCCGATGCCGGCGTTGCAATAACAAATGCGGTAGTCATAGACGATGCGTTGCATGCTTTACGCGTGAATGCTGCTCGTGTCCAGACGCGGTTAATGATAAAAGCGATGTCTTCGTCTAATGCATATTAGGCAGCTCATTTATTGTGTCGTACTAGTTGGAGTCCTCGGTGTGGTCGCGAAAACCGCCCCGCCCAGCTGGCGCGATTTATGGCGAAAATTTTTGTATTCGATTTCAGCTCTGTCCCGCCACAAGACGTTGAGTTGGGTGGGGCTGGGTCTGTTGGTTCTCCTTGTGCGAGCGGCGCTTCTTCCGGTCTGGCCCATCCCCAAACCGGTCATCTACGATGAATTTAGTTACCTTCTGCAAGCTGACACTTTCGCTCACGGCCGCCTAACGAATCCAACACATCCGCTTTGGCAGTTTTTCGAAAGTACCTATGTCCTTCAACAACCCACTTACGCTTCTCGATTTCCTGCTGCTCAGGGACTTGCGATGGCGGCGGGCCAGCTACTCTTAGGCCATCCCTGGTTTGGCGTGTGGCTGAGTGCTGGTCTGCTGGCTGCAGTACTTTGCTGGGCACTGCAAGGATGGCTGCCTCCGGGCTGGGCCTTGCTTGGTGCATTTATAGGTCTCGAGCTTTGTCTTTTCAGTTATTGGATGAATAGCTACTGGGGAGGGGCAGTGACCGCGATCGGAGGGGCGCTGGTGATTGGCGCATGGGTTCGCATTGTCCGTGCGAAGCAGGCGCGTTACGCGTGGCTTTTTGGAATTGGGGCGGTGATTGTGATCCTGGCGCGTCCGTTTGAAGGATTATCGCTTGTCGTTCCAGCGCTTATTGCGCTTGGCGTCACGGTACGCGCAGCTCGCATTTGGTTGCCGATCATCATTACTGGCGTTCTAGGAGCTTCCTGGCTGGCATACGATAACTACCGCGTCACCGGTCATCCATTGCGTCTGCCATATCGGGAGTACTACGAACAGTACGAAATTGTGCCGCCCTTTTCGGTCGTGCCGATTTCCACCACTCCGCGATCGCTTCGGCGTTTCGATCTGGAGTCGAGAAATCGCGAGACATACGAGCGCGCCCGGAGCTGGTATCTTCTTACCGATCGCCCGTTGGATTGGCTCACTCTGCTGCGTTACTACTTTGGCAACCTCATCTGGTTGTTGCCAGTCGTTGTATTCATACCGGCGCTGTGGCGTTCCAATCGAACCCGCTTTGCTTTAATCCTGATCGTAATCATCGGCGTGTCATCGCTGATTGAAGTGTGGTGGTATCCGCACTACGGGGCGCCTTTTCTCGCAGCGTTGTTGATACTAGCAGCGCAATCGATGCGTTATCTCAGTCAATGGAAGTATCGCGGGCACCGCGTTGGCCGTTTTCTGGTATATGCAATCCCGATTGCGGTATTTGCAGTAACAATCACCTCACAAGCAGAAGCGATCTCGGCGCGCCAGACAACAGACCAGATTCAGGCGAAGAACGCGCAGATTGCTCAAAAGGAAAGCATCGAACAGGCGCTGGTGAACAAGCAGCCTGGGCAGCACGTAATCTTCGTTGACTATACCGGACTACCCAGCCCGCACGAAGAATGGATCTATAATCCGGCGACCATCGATGCCGCTCCGGTTATCTGGGCATTGGACCTGGGAGAGATCGAGAACGAAAAACTTCGCCGCTATTATCCGGCACGTTCCTTCTGGCGCTTCAAGCCGGCGGAGTCAATGAGGCTACGCCCGTACTAGCAGTTGTTAGCGGCAGAGCTGCATCCATTTGCCCTCGTGGTTCAGGGCAAGAATCCGTAGAGATCCTGCGACACGTTCGTGGCCAACGGGACTATTGGTGTTGAGCTAGAATTTCCGCGAAACGCCAGACTTCGTGGAATGTGTTGTACAGCGGGGTGGGGGCGACGCGGATGATGTTGGGTTCGCGGAAATCGCATTTCACATTGGCGGATTCGAGCTCCTTCAAAAGCTCTTTCGGATGCTCGTGTGCCAGGATCGATAATTGGCAACCGCGCGCGTCCGGTTTGCGCGGTGTAATGACAGTAAATTTTCTCGATCCAATTTCCATTAACAGAAACTCAAGATAGCTGGTGAGGTTGACTGACTTTGCGCGCAGCGACTCCATTCCGCCTGCGCGATCGAAGATAGCGAGGGATGCGCGCAACGGTGCCATTGAAAAGATCGGCGGATTGCTGATCTGCCAGCCATCCGCGGAGGCGACCGGAACAAAGTCCGGCTCCAGGTGCATTCGGAACCGCGTGTTCGGATCGTTGCCGAACCAACCGGCAAGCCGCGGCAATTCTGTATTGGTCGCGTGTCGCTCGTGCACGAACGCGCCTGCAACTGCGCCGGGACCTGCGTTTAGATACTTATACGAACACCAGACCGCAAAATCGACATCCCAATCGTGCAACGTCAGCGGCACGTTCCCGGCGGCGTGAGCCAGATCGAAACCAACGACGATATTGTGTGCCTGCGCTGCAGAAGTAATCCTCTCGATATCGAACAATTGACCCGTGAAAAAGTTCACGCCAGCGAGCATCACCACCGCCAGTTGATCGGCGTTTTTCTCAATCACGTCGAGGACATCTTCCGTTCTGATTGTGAACTCGCCTTTGCGCGGTCGTGCAAGAATGAGCGCGTCTCCTGGGTTGAGCCCATGATGCACGATTTGCGTTTTGATCGCGTAGGTGTCGGAAGGAAACGCAGGGTCTTCCATCAAGATTTTGAAACGCGATTTGGTTGGCCGATAAAAAGTCGCCATCATCAGATGGAGGTTTACCGTGAGGCTATTCATGCAAATCACCTCGATCGGCTTCGCGCCAACAAGCCGCGCGGTCGGTTCGCGCAATGCCTCGTGATAGGTGTACCACGGCGTCCCGGCCGTGTGATGCGCATCGACCCCAAACTTCGCCCAGTTTTCTAATTCGTCTTCGACAATCCCTCTTGCCGCCTTTGGCATCAGGCCTAACGAATTGCCGGCAAAGTAAATCAGCGGCTTGCCATCTTTGGCAAGCGGAAGGTGAAATTGCCCCCGAAAATGTCGCAGCGGGTCGTCGGCATCAAGCTGCTTCGCGAAACTTTCGTCTGCTGCAAATTGCATTGGGACCTTAATTCTTAATTCCTCCTTCCTACTTTGCCAGCGGTGGCTGCATGAATTCGATTGTCGTTCCGTCTGGATCGCGGACGTATAAGACGCGCTTTCCGGCGTTCGGGCCCGATTGAAGCGTTTGCGGTTTGCCGGCGCCTTTCCAACCGGACGCATCAATCGCGCTCAAAATTGCTTCGAGATCATCGACGATGAGCGCAACGTGCACAAAACCGACATCGCAGGGCCGAAGATCGACATGCGGTTTGCGCTCAGGCGGCGCGAGATATTCCAGAAGCTCGATCTTGTGTCCACCAGGCGCTTTCACGACTGCGATTTTGAGGTCCGCGCCAGGAACGCCGGTGATCTCGCGAGCCATTTCACCGGTTTGATGCGCCGTATGTGAAAGCTCGAAGCCGAGAACGTCACGCCAAAATGCCAGTGATCGCTCAAGATTTGAGACAGTGATGCCTGTGTGATCGGCCGCAAGAATACGAGATGGCATTGCTTGGTCCACGCAACGGTAGCGGCAGGAGTCTCACCTGCGGAAACCTAAAGTTGCAGCCAACTCGGCTGCCTCAACAGCGACGTAGAACCTCCTATCCAAGTGCCGCAATCACCTTTAACTCGATCGCAATCGGCGTCGGCAACGCGCCAACTTCAATCGTTGTACGCGTCGGATTTGGTTTCCTGTCACCGGAAAAATATTGTGCGTAAAGTCTGTTATAGATTGGAAAATCCTCCTTCATGTTCGTCAAGAACACGGTGACATCCACAATGTCGTTCCAGGTTGCGCCTGCGTCTTCGAGGACGAGTCGCACATTTTCAAAAACTGCACGGCACTGTTTCTCGATATCGTAGGTGACGACATTGCCATTTGAGTCGAGCGTCACACCGGGAATTTCCTTGCTTCCGCGCACCCGCGGACCAATGCCCGAGAGAAATAGTAGGTTACCGACGCGTTTCGCATGGGGGAATGCGCCCACTGGCTCGGGCGCGCGTGTACTTTCGAACGTCTTATTCATTTTCTCGTTAGCGGAATAAGGATTAAAACGCAACGCAGATTCTCGGTTAGCACACAAACTTGAGCAATCATACTTTCGCAGAAATTAGCGACGCGAAGATTCTCGAGACTCAGTTGCAAAGGCATTTTGGTCCGATGTCTGCAAGCTCGTCACTGGCGGCAAGACTTCCTTGAACATAGCGCCGTAAATGTCCCACACAGTCAGAAAGAGCCCACAGACGATCGGTCCGACGATAAATCCGATCGGACCGAAGAGGAACAATCCGCCCAGGGTACCGATCAGAATGAGAAGGTCCGGCATCTTCGCGTCTCTGCCGACAAGTGCGGGCCGCAGAAAGTTGTCGATGGTGCCGACCACAGCGGCGCACCAAGCCACCAGCAACGTTGCTGCCAAATGCTGGCCGTTGATAAATAGAATGATAACCGCCGGCACCCATACCAGGGCTGCGCCGATGCCGGGCACAATCGAAAGTATCGTCATGATTGTTCCCCAGAACGCCGCCCCTTGAATTCCCGCCATCCAAAATGCTAATCCTGCCAGTGTGCCCTGGATTATCCCGATTACGACAGTGCCTTTGATCGTCGCTCGCGTGATCGACGTGAACCGGGCGAGCATTCGTGTTTCGTCTTCATCGTTCAACGGAAGGTAATAAAAAATCCGTTCGAGAATTTTTTTGCCGTCTTTGAAGAAGAAAAACATGGCGTAAAGCATGACAAACAAATTGAGAATGAACGCTGCTGTCGTGGCGGTCATGCGCGAGAGGACGGTGACCAGAAAGGCGCCTGCGGATTTGGCGGCCGTGCCGACATGCTGCAGCAGCTGTTCCTGACTTGGGATGTAATCGGCCAGGGCAGGGAATCTTTGGACCAGCCAATCGTGCAGGTTAAACGTGGTTGCTGTGCCCAGATGCTGGCGAAGCCACGGAATCGCTTCGTCACTTACGCTCAGGGCCTGTTGCACAACAATTCCCAGAAAGGCGGTGACTGGAACAAGGACGAGAATGAACAACACCAGCAGGGTGAGGACTGCGCCCAACGATTGGCGGCCGCTCACCAGCCGGGTTATCATGCGATACAGCGGGTGAAATAATCCAGCCAGCAAGGCGCCGAGAAGAAGGGGCTCGAGAAACGGCCATGCGACGGCCAGGAATAACACGCTGACCGCGGCTACCAGCAGCAAGACAAAAGCCGTGCGCAAATTTGCGCCGCTAACGGTTGGTGATGCCATGGTCGGCTCCGATCAGCGTCTGGTCGATAAACATCGCCTCTTAAACGTTGGGCATGATCCCGCGCTGTTAGCGTTTGACATGTTCATCGAGGAATTCAAACAGATCGTGCTCCCATTGAGGGACCGCAAGATAAAGCAGGTTGTGTCCGTCTTCTGACGTTCGACCCACTGGCGGATAAATTTTGAGCAGATGAGGCCTATGCCGACGGTCGAGTTCAGCGGCCAGTGCGTAACCCGGTGCCGTGCTGTGATACCTGTTTGTCGATGGCTAGGGCCGCCGACGTCAATACAACTAGGAGCGCGAGTGTTCTGACTCTCAACCGTTATCTCTGGACATCGTCATCGGCGCAGCTGTGACTTCGTAGGGAATCACTGCGCACGTGCAACGGCAAATACAGCCACTTTCTCAATTATGATGATGTTCTGTCACGATCGCCCCCGCAGAACCGAACCGTTTCTCCGATCGCGCCCGTGCTTTTATCGCCTCGATTCCGCGATCGCGCGGCGGCGCATTGGTCACAAGAGAATCGAGCAGGTGTTGTGCGGCGTGCGCCACATCATGGACGGCACGATTGAAAGCTGCCTCGTTTGCCTTGGAAGGTTTCGTGAAGCCGCTCAGCTTGCGGACGAACTGAAGCGACGATGCTCGAATCTCGTCGTCGGTCGCAGGTGGATTGAAGTTGTGAAGTGTTTTGATGGCTCGGCACATATCCGAAGCATCAACACTTCCGGATCACCTAGCAACCGCGAATCGCATCGTCGCAACCTATTTCGCAATACAGACGTTTTTGGGCTCTGTGAAGAAGCGCAACGCTTCCTCACCGCCTTCGCGGCCAACGCCGCTTTGTTTCATTCCGCCAAAAGGGACGCGCAGGTCGCGCAGAAGCCAGCAATTCACCCAAACCGTGCCGGTATTTATTCGCTCTGCGACGCGGTGCGCACGACTCAGGTTCTGTGTCCAAACACTTGAGGCCAGACCGTAATCGCAATCGTTGGCATGTGTGATCACTTCCTCCTCGTTGTCGAATGGCGTGATCGTGACCACCGGGCCGAAGATCTCTTCGCGATTAGTGCGACATGAAACTGGCAAGCCGGTGATGACTGTGGGCTGGAAGAAATAGCCATCACGGCAACGCTCGTTGATCGATTCCGGGGCTTTGCCCCCGAGCGCGACCTTCCCGCCTTCCTTCTGTGCAAGGTCAACATAGAACTTGATCTTCTCGAGCTGCGTCTTGCTTGCAATCGCGCCCTGGTCCGTTTTCTCATCGAGTGGATCACCCATTTTCAGTTGCGACGCCTTCTGTACGAAACGTTCGACGAAATCTTTGTACGCGGAACGCTCGACAAACACACGCGACCCGCACAAGCAGATCTGCCCCTGGTTGGCGAAGGACGAGCGTACGCTTCCTGAAATTGCCGCGTCGAGATCGGCGTCGCCAAAGATGATGTTGGGGTTTTTGCCGCCGAGTTCGAGCGAAACCTTCTTGAACAACGGCGCGCAAGCCTCTGCTACTTTTCGGCCGGTTACAGTGCCGCCGGTAAACGAGATGGTATTGATCTTCGGATGCGCACTGATCGCAGCACCAACATTTGGACCGGTCCCGTGCACGATGTTCAGGACACCGTTTGGCAAGCCGGCTTCGCGTACAATTTCGCAAAGCAGGTAAGCCGTCATTGGCGTTAGCTCACTCGGCTTGGCAATGGCGGTGTTGCCGACGGCGATCGCCGGCGCGATTTTCCAGCTCAGCAAGTAGAGGGGAAGATTCCACGGAGAGATGAGTCCAGCGATGCCACGCGGCTGTCGCAACGTGTAGTTAAAAGCGAGGTTGTCGGTAATATGCGCTTCGGATTCGGTGTGCAGGATTGCAGTCGCAAAGAACCGGAAATTGCTCGCAGCACGCGGAATATCCAGGGTGCGCGCCAGAGAGAGCGGTTTGCCGGTGTCGATCGATTCGGCGCGCGCGAGTTTTTCCAGATCGCGCTCGATCAGGTCGGCGATACGCAGCAGGATTAGTGATCGCTCAGTTGCGGACTTTCTAGACCAATCAGCAAACGCTTTCTCTGCCACCGCGACAGCGGCCTCAACGTCGCGTGCGTCGCTGTCCGCAACTTGCGAATACGGTTTTCCAGTCGCAGGCTCAATATTGTCGAGGAATTTCCCGCCGATCGGCTCCGTGAATTGCCCATCAATAAAGTTTTGGATCTGCGGTAATTCGGTACGCACGTAGAAGTGTAAACGCTCAACCCGCCTTCGCCAACCAGCCTTCGCGTAAAGCTACCGCGAGTCGAGAGGCGAGGCGTGGCGGGCGCCGGTGACTGTTTTGAATTCCTCAGCGCCTGCGAACCGAAACGTGCGTAGGCGTCTTCTCGCTGGGGCCAATGCTAAGTGGGAAAGTTGGCGTCTGTTTCTTTTGCTCAACGTACTCGCAAAATGCCTTGAGGCATTCATTTGCGATCTTGGGCAACGCCACGCCGTAGATCCGGTCGATCCCTTCGATCCGGTCCTTTAGCTCTCTCGGAATTCGAATCGTCAGACGGGCATCCTTCTTCATCTCGGCCAGCTGCCGGAGTGCCTCCATCTTTTTCATACTAACATCTACGGAAACTCGAGGTCGAAGGTGCGTCATTTTTTGCATGGCGTGAAAGATTTTCCGGAAAATCCAAAATGCCCCGGCCGGCGTCCGGCGTGAATTCCGGTCAAAAAAGTCACTGATTGCCAGTTGACAAATATGTCGTCGAATGATGACGTAGGCGTCAATTGAGGCATAATTGTTCAAAAGGGAGGAAGGGAGAAACAATGCGTAAACTTCAAACGCTTTTCAGAAGCGCCATCGTTATTTTAAGCTGGAACGGCTTTTCCGCGGTCGCAGCGGTTTATAATTCCGATGGTTCGTCGACAAACATACAATACGTTCACGACGCGCTGGCTCAGAACGGAGACACAATCATGTTGCCTGCGGGAGTGTTCACCTGGACAACTCGACTCCAAGTCACCAAAGCGATCACGCTGCAAGGTGCAGGCATAGGTAGCACGATCATTCGGGACAACGTCCAGAGCACGTCGTTACTCGATTTTAATCTTGTGCCCGGGCGGCCTTCGCGCTTGACCGGAATCGATTTTCAGAACGGCGGACGCAGCGCCACGGCGGATTCTCCTATGG
>Ga0114129_10000881_pt1 | contig 39092 bp, 38 predicted proteins | sample RhiMetdeltSRZDD1_FD_80071 | JGI IMG/M metagenome (GOLD analysis project Ga0114129, IMG submission 80071) | Populus rhizosphere microbial communities from Tennessee, USA - Rhizosphere MetaG P. deltoides SRZDD1 (version 2) (version 2) | ecosystem: Host-associated > Plants > Roots > Rhizosphere >...
CTGATCCTCGACGTCGCCACCGGCACCGGCGACCTCGCGCTCGCAGTGCGCGCCGTCCGCCCCGCCTCGACGGTGGTCGGCGCCGATTTCTCCGAGGGCATGTTGGGCCGCGCGCGCGCGAAGCTCGCGCGGCGCCGCCAGACGCGCGTGCCGCTGCTGGCCGCCGACGCGCTCGCGTTACCGTTCCGCGATCGGACGTTCGCCGCGGTGGTCTCGGCCTTCCTGGTGCGCAACCTCGCCGACCTCACGCGCGGCCTCAGCGAGATGCGGCGCGTGGCGATGCCCGGCGGCCTCGTCGTGACGCTCGACATCACGCGCCCGCGCGTGCCCGGGTGGGACCGCGCATTCGGCTTTTACTTCCGCCGCATCGTGCCGCTGCTGGGCTCGCTCGTGGCGGGCGACCGTTCGGCGTACACCTACCTGCCCGACTCCGTCGAGCGCTTCGCGAGCCCGCCGGGCCTGGCCGACGCCATGCGTCGCGCCGGCCTGCGCGACGTGCGATATCGCCGCGTGGGGCTCGGCACGATCGCGCTCCACGTCGGCGTCGCGTAGTCGTATCCGGCCGGCGACATTGACACTGCCACCGCGCATGCGCACACTGACGCATGGCCGACATCAGCCACTATGATCTCGTCGTCGTCATGGCGTTCATCGCCGGAGGCCTGGTTGTCGGCTTTGGTGTCCTCGGCAAGATCGTCGGCGACATTCATCGGCAGAACCAAGAGACGCAGCGGATGACGCGGGCGGTCGCTGGTCTGGTCGTTCAAGAGATCGGTAAGCGACGACGGTAAATGGTCACCGTACTCGCGTTTCTGGTCGCAAGCTTCGGAGCGCTCCTGGGATTCCTTCTCTGGATTGACCGCGACATGCGCCGCGGTCTTCGCGAGATGCAGCGCCTCACCCGCGAAGTCGAGGCGTTGCTCGACGACAGGGCACGCGGACAGGTCTGACGCGCGGCGGCCTGCCGCGGAACCCGCGCCGATGGTACGCTGACGCGAAATGAGCGTCGGCGAAGCGCTGTCGCAATTTCCGCGCGAGCGGACCTGGCTGCTGCCCGCGCTGCAGGCTGCGCAGCGCGCGGACGGTTGGCTCTCACCCGAGGCGCTGACCGCCGTCGCCGCGCACCTTCGGGTGCCCAAGAGCGAGGTGTGGGGCGTCGCGAGCCACTATCCCGAGCTGCGGCTCAACAAGCCGGGGCGCCGGGTCGTGCGCGTCTGCACGGGCGTGGCCTGCGACGCGCGCGGTGGAACCGAGCTGCTGCGGCGGTGTGAGCAGCGCCTCGGCGTGCGCGCCGGCGAGACCACGCGCGACGGCGCGGTCACGCTCGAGGCCATGGACTGCGCGTTCGTGTGCTCGGTCGCGCCCGTCATCGAGATCGATCACGCGTATCGCGGCCATGCCACCGATGCCATGCTCGACGCGCTGCTCGACGGGCCGGCGGTCCATCACGCGCCAGCGCCGCTCACGGGACGCGGCGGCCCGCCGGCGACGCTGCCCACGTCGGGCTCGCCCGGCGCGCGCTTCACGATGCTGCGACGCGAGGCCGAGCGCCGTCGGACGGGCGCCCGACTCGCGGTCGGCGTCGGCTCCTGCGGGCTCGCCGTCGGCGCCGGTGAAACGCTCGAGGCGCTTCGCGGCGAAGTCCAGCGCCGCGGCCTGGCGTGGACCGTCGTCGCCGCCGGCTGCAACGGCATGTGCTGGGCGTCACCCGTCGTCGACGCGCTGCGCGACGGCAAGCCGCCGATCACTAGCGCGCACATCACGCCCGCCGACGTGCCGCGGCTGCTGAACGCGCTCGCCGCCAACATGGCCGAGCGCGATTTCGCCGCGCCGCCCGACTGGATGGCGGCCCAGCATCGCCTGCTCACCGAGCGCTGCGGGCTGGCCGATCCCTATGACATCGCCGACGCGCTCCGTCACGGCGCCTACGGGACGCTCGCGCGCGCCCTCGAGGAAGGCCGGCCCGAGGCCGTCATCGAGGAAGTGCGCGCCGCGGGACTGGCCGGGCGCGGCGGCGCCTATTTCCAGACCGCGGTGAAGTGGGCCGGCTGCCGCGCGGCTGCCGGTTCGCCGAAGTATCTCGTCGTCAACGGCGAAGAAGGCGAGCCCGGCATCTTCAAGGACCGCCATCTCATGGAAGGCGACCCACATCGCTTGCTGGAGGCTGTGCTGCTTGCTGCGTACGCGACCGGCGCTGCGCACGCCATCCTCTATATCCACGGCGAGGCCGAGCTCTCTGCCGAGCGGCTCGAGGCGGCGCTCGACCAGGCACGCGAGTGGGGACTGATCGGTGAGCGCATTCTCGGCTCCGACCTTTGTCTTGATATACAGATCCGGCGCGGCGCCGGAGGCTTCGTGCTCGGCGAAGAGACCGCGCTGCTGGAATCGATCGAAGGCCAACGCGCGATGCCGCGCACGCGCCCGCCGTTCCCCGTCGAATCGGGATTGTTCGGCAAGCCGACCGTCATCAACAACGTCGAGACGCTGTTCGCCGTCGTGCCGATCGTCGCCCGCGGCGGTGCGGCGTTCGCCGCGCTCGGCGGCGGCCGGGGCACGAAGCTCTTCGGGCTCTCCGGAAACTTGCGACGGCCCGGTGTCGTCGAGATGGAGGTCGGCTGCACGCTGCGCACACTCGTCGAGGATCTCGGCGGAGGCACCGACAGCGGGGCGCTCGCCGCGCTCGTTGTCGGCGGCCCGTCGGGCAGCGTCGTGCATCCGCGCCAGCTCGATGAGCCGCTGATCCCGCGCGGCCCGGTGAATCCCGGCACGGGCGGCGTGGTCGCGCTCGCCGACGCGGCCGCGGTGCGCGGCGCGGTGCGGACGCTGCTCGCGTTCAATGCGCGCGAGTCGTGCGGCAAGTGCACGCCGTGCCGCGAGGGGACGGCCCGGATGCTGGCGCTGCTCGACGAGACCAGGCTCGACGTCCCGCGCATGCGCGCACTGGCGGAGACCGTGCAGCTCGCCTCGCTCTGTGGGCTCGGCCAGGCCGCACCCCTATCGGTGCTGTCTGGCCTGGCCGAGTTCCCGCAGCAGTTCGGCGTATCATGAGGCGCGCATGATCGTTACCGTCGACGGACGTCGCGTCGAGCTCGCCGCCGGCGCCACCGTGCTCGATGCCGTGAACCGCCTCGGCATTCCGCTGCCGCAGCTCTGCAAGGACCCCGACCGCGCGCCGCTCGGCGCGTGCCGGACATGCCTGGTGCACGTCGAGGGGCAGCGCGGGACGCCGGCCGCGTGTCACCTGCCCGCGCGCGACGGCATGATGGTGGACACACAGGATCCCGAGGTCGTGCGCGTCCGCTCGACCGTGCTCGACCTGACGCTGTCGATGCTGACGCCAGCCGAGCAGCGAAACGGCTTTGGCCAGCTGAGCGAGGCCGCCGCGCGCCACGGCCGGCTGGAACCCTCCTGGACGCCGCTGCACGCGTACGACGAGGACGCGAGCAAGTCGTTCTTCGTGCTCGATCGCGACGCTTGCATCCTGTGCGGCCGCTGCGCCGTCGCCTGCGACGACGTCCAGCAGATCGGCGCCATCGCGCTGCTCGGCCGCGGCCACGCCACCAAGGTCGGCGTGTTTGGCGACGGTGCGATGGCGTCGTCGGTGTGCACGTCGTGCGGCCAGTGCGTGGCAACCTGCCCCACGGGCGCCCTGCGCCCCAAGGACGCGACCGGAAAGATCGCGCACACCGTTGCGACCACGTGCCCGTACTGCGGCGTCGGCTGCGGCATCGAGCTGAAGGTGCGAGACAACGCTCGGCTGGCGCTCATGGCCGACGACGCGCCGGACAACCGCTCGAGTCTCGGCATGCTCTGCGTCAAGGGCCGGTTCGCCACCGGCTTCGTCCACGCGCCCGATCGCATCACGCGGCCGATGGTCAAGCGCGACGGCCGCTGGCGCGAGGTGACGTGGGACGAGGCGCTCGACACCGCGGCGGACGGCCTGGCGCGCAATCGCGGCGCGTTCGGCGCCCTGGCGAGCGCCAAGGCGACCAACGAGGACGGCTACCTCGTGCAGAAGTTCTGCCGCGTCGTGATGGGCACGAACGACGTCGATCACTGCACGCGGCTCTGCCACTCGCCGTCGGTCGAGGCGATGCTCGCCTCGATGGGCTCGGGGGCGACGTCGAACTCGTACCAGGATTACGAGGACGCCGGCTGCCTGATGGTCGTCGGCGCCGACGCATCCGCCAACCATCCGGTCATCGCCATACGCTTCAGGCGTGCTGTGAGCCGCGGCGCGCGGCTCGTCGTCGTCAACCCCAAGCGCATCGAGCTCTGCGAGCAGGCCGATCTCTGGATCGCGCAGCGCCCCGGCACGGATGTCGCGCTCTTCAACGCGATGGCCCGCGTCATCGTGGACGAGGGGCTGGCGGACGAGCGGTTCGTCCGCGAGCGCACCGAAGGCTTCCACGCCTGGCGCGGCGGGCTCGACCCCTACACGCTCGAGTACGCCGAGCGGATTACCGGCGTGCCGGCCGCTGACATCGCGCAGGCCGCCCGCTGGTACGCCAAACCGCCATTCAGCGGCTCATGCCTCATCTGGGGCATGGGCATCACTCAGCACGTCAACGGCATCCACAACGCTCACGCGCTCCTGAACCTCTCGCTCGTCGCCGGCCAGATGGGCCGTCCCGGCAGCGGGATCTCGCCGCTGCGCGGCCAGAACAACGTGCAGGGCTGTGGCGACGCCGGCTGCATTCCGACGAACCTGCCCGGCTACCAGCACTACGTCGAGGACACGCTCGCGCGGTTCGAGCAGGCGTGGGGGGTGCGGCCGCCGGGCCGCACGGGTCGGGTCGTGACCGAGATGGTGGACGGCTGCCTCACCGGGGCTACGCGCGCGATGTACGTCGTCGGCGAGAACCCGCTGCTCTCCGAGCCCGATCTGAACCACGCCGAGAAGGCGATCGAGCAGCTCGACTTCCTGGTCGTGCAGGACCTCTTCCTGCACGAGACGGCGGAGCGCGCGCACGTGTTCCTGCCCGCGGCCGCCTTTGCCGAAAAGGAAGGGACGTTCACCAACTCCGAGCGGCGCGTCCAGCGCGTGCGCGCGGCCCTGCCGCCACCCGGCGAGGCGCGGGCGGATTGGTCGATCACGGCGGAGCTGGCCAAGCGCGTCGCGCGGCGGCTGGGGATCGACGTCGGTCGCCAGTTCGATTACGCGGCGCCGGCGGAGATCTTCGACGAGATGGCGGCTCTCACGCCGTTTCTGGCCGGGCTGTCGCACGCGCGGCTGGATCGCGAGGGCGGCATCCAGTGGCCGTGCCCGACGCCGGAGCATCCCGGTACGCCGTACCTCTACGGCGAGATGTTCCCGCGCGGCCGCGCGCGCTTCATCCCGGCGCGGCAGATCGAGACCGCCGCCGAGCTTCCCGATACCGACTATCCGTTCGTCCTCAACACCGGACGGCTGCTCTACCACTGGCACGGCGGCACGCTCACGCGGCGCGTGCAGGGCCTGATGGAGCTGGCGCCACGGCTGGAGATCGCGATCCATCCCAGCGACGCGCAGCGGCTGGGCGTCGACGAGGGCGGGCGGCTGCGCGTGGAGAGCCGGCGCGGCGAGCTTGTCGGCTACGCGCGCGTGACCGAGGCCGTGAAGCCGGGCGCCGTGTTCGTGCCGTTCGTGAAGCTCGGCGAGTCGGCGGCGAACTTCCTCACCAACGCCGCGTTCGACCCGTCATCGAAGATTCCCGAATACAAGGTCTGCGCCGTCCGCATCGAGCGCGCGTAGCCCGCGCGGTCACCGCAGGGCCAGCGACTCTTCGAGCTCTCGCCGCACGGTCTGCCGGGCCGTCTCTGCAGCCTCGGGATTCGCGCCGACCGTCGCGCCGCGGCCGCTGGGGTAGAGCCGCACGTTCGGGAGCCGGATCGGGGGGCCCTGCCGCGTCGAATCGAACCCGTGGTGCGCCTCGGAATACACGCTGATCCGCGCGTCGGCACCGGCGCGGCGGAGCGCGGCCACCATGACCTCGCAGGGCGCCGCCGGCGTCCAGTCGTCCAGCGCGCCGATGTGGATGCGCAGCGGAGCCGGCAGCGGCGTTCCGGGATAACGCCCCTCGCACCGCGGATAGAACGCGATCAGCACGCGATACGGTGGCGTGTCAGGTCTCGCGTAGCTGCGCGCGACGCTCGGGGCCGCCGCCGCGAGCACCGTGCCGCCGCCGTGTGAGAAGCCAATGAGCGCCACGCGCGAGGCATCGATGCCGGGGTGGCGCGCGAGGGTCTGCAGGGCCGCGAACGCGTCCTCGACGCGTTGCTCGGACGTCAGCCCGCCCGCCTCGCACGTCGCGCGGATGCCCCGAGCACCGAACGAATCGAGGACCAGCGTGGCGTAGCCCCAGTCGCGCAGCGTCCGCGCCCACGCGTGGTGCGTCGGCGAGATGCCGCTGCAGCCGTGCATGAGCACGACAGCTGGCGCCGGTGAGGGCGCGCGCGGCAGCGCCAGCGTACCCGTCAGTGTCACGTCGCGGTCCACCCGCACGCGAATCGTGCCCGCGTCGGTCGGCGCGAACGTCGGACGCTCGATGGCCTGCGTCGCGCAGGCACTCAGGGCGAGCGCCAGGAGGGCGAGCCTCACAGCACACGCCTCAAGAAGGCGTCGAGTGCCGCGCCGAACACCTCGGGCGCGTCGAGCGTGAGGTGGTGATAGGCGCCGGGAATCTCGACCAGCTCCGCGTTCGCAATCGTCTGCCGCATGCGAGCCGCCATGTCCGTCGGCAGCACCGGCGAGTGCTCGCCGCGGACGATCAGCGTGGGCGCGGCGATGCGCGGAAGCAGGGGCCAGCAGTCCACCGGGCGTCGGTCCGCATAGCACGCGGGATCGAAGCGAAAGCGAACGCCGCCATCGACGCGCGTCAGACCCATCCGCGCCATGTGGGCGAGCAGTGTCGGATCCGCGATCGTGTCCGATGGCAGCAGCCGGAATGCGGCCACGGCCGCGTCCTCCGAGGCATGCGTGCGTGGAGGACGGCGACCGCGCTCGCGCATGCGCTGAACGCGGTCGGGCGGCAAGTAGGGACGCGAGTCGACGATGACGAGACCGGCCGTCCGCTCTGGATACCAGGCGGCGAACGCCATCGCGTTGTGACCACCCATCGAATGGCCGACGAGAATCACACGGGCCCAGCCGAGGCGATCGAACAGAGCACGCAGGTCCCCCGCGAAATCCTCCGTTGCGTACGCGGGCGGCATCGACCACTGGCTCTCACCGTGTCCGCGTTGATCGAGGGCAATTATGTCGAACCCCTCGCCGAGCGCTGGAATGACGCGATCGAACCAGTGCGCGTGCGCTGCGCCGCCGTGGAGAAAGCACACGGCGGGCGCGCCCCGCCGCTCCAGGTGCAAGAAGTGCAAGCGCAGTGCATTTACGTTCTCATTTCGGTGCTCGGCACGCTCGCAAGCGAGCAGTTGACGTGTCATAGTCCGCGATTGTACGTTTGTTGTTAAAGCGTAAAACGCGCTACGCAAATTTTTTCTTGGCGCGTCTGTGGCGCTTCGCTATTGTCGGGAGCAACGAATGCTCGAAGCACCCACCGCAGCCGCCGCACGCAGCCCCCTCCGCGACGCCGGCTATACGGTGAGCCTCCTGGCGGCAGCCATCCTGTGCGGTTACGGCCTGCTTGCGCCCGATCGTCTGGGTCTGGCCACGGCGGCCGAGCCGCCTGCGCGGATCGTCGCCGCTATCGCCCCCACCGACCAAGCTCCGCTCCCCCGCCCGACGGCAGCAGTGCCGACCCCGACCCTGGCCGGCCCCGAAGCGACCAAGACCGTCTCGCCGGTCGCGCATCAGGTCGGCGCGGCCAAGCCCGTTCAGATCGCGCGCGTCACGCCGGAGCAACCCCCGCCGGCGCGCCCGACCCCCGATGTCCGGCCCGTACCTCAGCCGGTGCCCGAGCGCCCGCGCGGCACGTGGTCGGGGCCGGTCAGCGGCAAGGTCGTGGATCAGGACAGCCAGCCGGTGGCCGGCGCGTCCGTCGTCGCGGCCGGCGTCGAGACCCGCATCGCGGACGACGGCACGTTCACGGTGACGCCGCCCGCGGACGCGACGCTGATCGTCAAGCGCCCTGGCTACGCCAAAGTCACCATCGAGCCGGGAACGACGAAGGGCTCCCTCGAGATCACGCTGCGCCCGCAGGCGATCAAGGCCGCCTACCTCACCTACTTCGGCTTCGGCGACCGCGGCATCCGCGGTCGTGTCCTCGACCTGGTGGAACGCACGGAGCTGAACGCGGTGGTCATCGACGTCAAGGGCGACCGCGGCTGGATCATCTATCAGACGCGCGTCGAGCAGGCGCTGGCCGTCGGCGCGCAGGGGCCGGGCACGCTGCGAGAGTTCGACGCGATGATGGCCGACCTCAAGGCCCGCGGCGTGTACACGATCGCCCGGATCGTGACCTTCAAGGACAACATCCTCGGCACCCGCCGGCCGGATCTCGCGATCATGGACACCCGCACCGGCAAGCCGTGGATCGATCGCGAGAACCTCGTGTGGGTCGACCCGTTCCGCGAAGAGGTCTGGAACTACAACATCGCCATCGCCAAGGAAGCCATCGAGCGCGGCTTCGACGAGGTCCAGTTCGACTACGTCCGCTTCCCGACGGACGGCAAGCTGCAGGCCGCGAAATATCTCAAGCCCGTGAGCAAGGAGACGCGCCTGCCCACGATCGCCGCGTTCCTGCAGCGCGCGCGTAAGGAGCTGGGCGCGCGCGGGGCGTACGTGGCCGCGGACCTGTTCGGCTACACGGCGTTCAACGAGAACGACACCGATATCGGCCAGCGCATCGAGGAGCTGGCGCCTCATCTCGATTACATCTGCCCGATGGTCTATCCCTCCGGCTACCACGTCGGAATCCCCGGCTACCGCAACCCCGTGCAGAACTCCTACGCCGTCGTGCGCGAGAGCGTACGACTCATCCGCAAGCGCGCGGCCCACACGCCGGCGCGCGTGCGCCCCTGGCTGCAGGACTTCAAGGACTACGCGTTCGATCGCCGAATCTTCGGCGTGAACGAGATCCGCGACCAGATCCGCGGCACCGATGAAGGAGGGGGTACCGGGTGGATGCTCTGGAATCCGCGCAACGACTACACAAAGGCAGCGCTGCGGGAGAAGGGGCCGCTGGCGGCGCGATGAGGCTGGCGCTCGTGGGCGTCCTGCTCCTCGCCGCCGCGCTGATCTTCGCGGCGTTCGCCTGGGCCGAGCGGCCCGCGAACGAGCTCGGGCGCGTGATGATCCTCGAGTACCACAAGGTCGACTATCCCGAGGAGCGCTGGACCCGCACGCCGGAGAACTTCCGGCGCGATCTGGAGACGCTCTACGCGCGTGGCTACCGCCTGCAGTCGCTCAACGCGCTGCTGGACGGCCGGATCACGGTGCCCGCCGGCACGACCCCGGTCGTTCTCACCTTCGACGACTCCTCGCCAGGGCAGTTCCGGTACATCGAGACCAACGGCAGCTTCGAGATCGACCCCAAGTGCGCGGTCGGCATCCTCGAGGCGTTTCTGAAGGACAAGCCCGACTTCGGCCGCGCGGCCACCTTCTTCGTGCTGCCGGGCGCGAGCAAGCCGAACCGGCTCTTCAATCAGCCCGAGCACGAGGGCCGCAAGCTGCAATACCTCGTCAGCCGCGGGTACGAGATTGGCAACCACACGCTGTGGCATGCCAACCTGGGCAAGTACGAGGAGCCCGTCGTGCGCACGCAGATCGCCGAGGCGCAGCAGTGGATCCAGCGTCACGTGCCCGACTATCGAATCCGCACGATCGCGCTGCCGCATGGCGTCTACCCGCGCGACGTGAGCTGGGCGCTGCGCGGCCAGGCCAAAGGCACCTCCTACGAGCACGACGCAATTCTCATGGTGGCCGGCGGGGCGGCGCCGTCGCCGTTCGCGCGCGGCTTCGATCCCACGCGCTTGCCGCGCATCCAGGCCGTGGAGCGCGACCTGAACACGTGGCTGACGTGGTTCGACAAGAACCCCAACGACCGCTTCGTGAGCGACGGCAATCCCGGCGCGATCACGATTCCCTCCGAGCGCCGCGCGAAGGTGCGGCCGGACGTCAAGCTCCCGGTCATCGAGAAATAGGAGGGCCCCACGCGCACGACAACGGGACGGCGACCCGTAGAGATGCGGACTAGCGGTAGATGAGGTACGACGCGCGGCGGTTCAGGAAGTTGCTTCGCTCCATCTCGGTCCACGCCACCAGCCGATCCAACGACTCGTTCCGCAAGAAGGCCCACATCGTCGCGCGGTTCACCAGGAGGTTCTGGATGGCCTCCGGCCTGAACTGGTCGCGATGACGACTGCGTAGCGCCTTCGCGATCGCGAGGCCGACCGTCACCGGTCGGATCGATTCACGGTCCGCGACGATGACACGCACACCGCCGCAGGGCACGCCGACGTAGCGATCGCCGGTCGGCGTGAAGACCACCGGCTCGAAGAGCACACCGCGCAGCCGCAGCGCGTTCAGGTCCTGCGCGACGGCGTGCGGATCGAGCCACGGCGCGCCGATCACCTCGAACGGCCGTTCCGTGCCGCGCCCGACGGAGAGGTTGGTGGCCTCGAGCAGTCCGAGGCCCGAGTAGAGCAGCGCCTGCGTGAGCGAGCGGATGTTGGGCGACGGATTCACCCAGGGCAGGCCGGTCTCGTCGAACCAGCGGTTCCGGTCCCAGCCCTCGAGCGGGACGATCGTCAGCGTGACGGGGATCTTGCGCTCGATCGCCGCCATGCGCCCGAACTCGCCGATGGTCATGCCGGTGCGCACGGGAATCGGGTGCGGTCCCGTGAACGATGCGAGATCGGGGTCCATGACAGGCCCCTCGACGACGCGTCCGGTGATCGGGTTGGGCCGGTCGAGGACCATCACGGGAATCCGCACGCGCGCCGCCTCCTCCATGACGTAGAGGAGCGTCGTCAGGTACGTGTAATAGCGCACGCCGACGTCCTGGATGTCGAACACGACGAGGTCCAGACCGCGGAGCATCGACGACGTCGGCCGCCGCGTCGTGCCGTAGAGGCTCCACACCGGCGCGCCGGTGATCGCGTCGCGCCCGTGCGGCACGTCGGTATTGGCGTCACCGGTGAGGCCGTGCTCGGGCGAGAAGATCGCCGCCAACTTCACGCCGGGCGCCGCGGCCAGCAAGTCGACCGCGCGGCGCCCCTGCGCGTCGACGCCCGTCTGATTCGTCACGAGCCCGATGGTCTTTCCCGCGATCGCCGCGAAGTTCTGCGCGGCGAGGACGTCGAGCCCCGAGCGCACGATGGACGGTCGCAGCGGCGGCCGCGTCTCTTCGCCGCCATCGGCGGACGGCGCCGTCGAGTCGCCCATGGCCACCGCGGTCCCGAGCTCGGGCGCGAACAGTGCTGCGCCGACCGCCGCCGTCACACGCGTGCGCAGCTCCTGGATCCTCGCGCTGCCCCCGCCGCTCGGATGCACCCGGTTGGTGAGGACGATCAGGTATGTCCGCGTATGCGGCTCGATCCACAGCGACGTGCCCGTGAAGCCCAGATGACCGACAGATTCGGTGGGAAAGAACGGCGACGCGGTCAGCGAATAGGTGCTGTTCATGTCCCATCCGAGCGTGCGGCTGCCGTTGCCCTCGGACGAGCGCGCCCACATCATCGCCACCGTCTCGCGCTTCAACACACGCTTGCCGTCGAGGCTTCCGCCATCGATCAGCATGCGGCACAGGCGCGCGAGGTCCGCGGCCGTCGAGAACATGCCGGCGTGGCCCGCCACGCCGCCGAGCGCGCGCGCGCGCGGGTCGTGCACCTCGCCGACGAGCAAATGGCCGTTCACGAACTCCGTCGGCGCGATGCGCTGACGCTGGTAGGCGGGCGGATTGAAGCTCGTATCGCGCATGCCGAGCGGCTTGAAGACGTGCTGCTCGAGATAACGGTCGAGCGTCAGGCCCGAGACGCGATGCACGACCTCGCCGAGCAGGATGAAGCCCGTGTCGCTGTACTGGAACCCGGTGCCCGGCGGATAGTCGAGGGGCACCTTCGCGAGGAGCGCGGCCGCCTTCGGGAAGCCACCGCTCAGGGTGCCGCTCGGCGGAATCGCGACCAATCCCGCGCTGTGCGTGAGCAGCCGGCGAATCGTGATCGGCCCGTGGGCGCGCCCGCGAAACTCCCGCAGGTAGCGCCCGAGTGGCGCGTCGAGCTTGACGTGACCGCGCTCGACGAGCGACATCACCGCCAGCGTCGTGCCGAGCGGCTTCGTCAGCGACGCGATGTCGAAGATCGTGTCTTCGGTCATCGCCACGTGATCGGGGACGACGCGGCGCGAGCCCCACGCGCGATGGTAGAGGATTGCGTCGCCGCGGCCGACGACGACGACGATTCCGGGAACTTCACCCGAGCCGACGGCGTCGACGGCGGCTTCGTCGATGCCGCTCCAGTCCTGAGCCGATGCGTAGCCAGACGTCAGCGTCAGCGCGAGAGAGAGGACCCCGATAATGGCGGGGCGGAGCGAGACGACCACGTTCCCGATCTTATCATCGCGCGCGGAGCGGATTGATATCCTAAGGCCATGCAGTCGCCGTCGATGCGACGGGTCTTCGTCACGGGCGGTACGGGATTCGTCGGCCGGGCGGTCGTTCAGGCGCTGCGCGCGGAGGGATGCGCGGTGCGCTGCCTGGTCCGGCGGGGGTCGGAGCGCGATCTGCACGGGCTGGGGGCCATCGAGCGGATCGAGGGCGACGTCCTGTCGCGCCAGTCACTGGATCAGGGGATGGCCGGCTGCGACGCCGTGATCCATCTGGTCGGAATCATTCGCGAGCATCCGTCGGTCGGCGCGACGTTCGAGCGCGTGCACACGCAGGGAACGATCAACGTGCTGGACGCCGCCGCGACCGTCGGCGCCCGACGCTACGTCCACATGAGTGCGCTCGGCACCCGCGCCGGCGCCCGCTCCCGCTACCATCAGACGAAGTGGGCCGCCGAGGAGGCGGTGCGCGCCAGCCCCCTGCCGTGGACGATCTTTCGCCCGTCGGTGATCTATGGCCGCGGTGACGGCTTCGTGACGCTACTGGCTCGGATGATCCAGCGGCTGCCGATCGTGCCGGTGATCGGGACGGGGCGCCAGCGCCTGCAGCCGGTGCCGGTGGCGCACGTCGCCCAGGGCTTCGTCCGAGCGCTCACGCTCGACGCCAGCGTCAAGCACACCTATGACATCGGCGGGCCCGAGCCCGTCACGATGGTCGATCTCATCGATCGCGTGGCGATGGCCATGGGGCGGCGGCGCCCGCTCAAGGCGCACGCGCCGCTCGGTGTCGTCCGCCCGGTGACCCGCTTGCTTCATCGCTTTCCCGACTACCCGCTGACCCCCGACCAATTGCTGATGCTGGAAGAAGAGAACACCTGCGAGCCCGGTCCGTTCTACGAGACGTTCGGCCTTGTGCCGGTGCCGCTCGACACCGGCCTCGCCGCGATGCTCGGCTGATGCCGTTTCGCCATCCCGATCGTTCCCACGACCTCGACACCCGCATCGCCCACGAGGTGCGCGAGCGGCTGGAGGAAGCGATCGACTTCGTGTGCCTCGATGCGCTCGTGCGCGCACGGCAAGCGCGCGGGCTGCCGGCACCGGCGGCCGACAGCTCCGCGGACCGCGCCGAGTACACCCGCCACGTGCTCGCCTTTCTGCGCCGGCTGGACGCCGAAGTGCCGGCGGAGGCGACGAGCCGCCCCCGTGGTCGCGACGATCAGGAAGGTCTGCTCGCCGGCCAGGTGACATACGCCCGCACGCTGCCGGACTACTGGCAGCGCTTTGAGGCGGTCAGCGAGCGCTTCCTCGCCGAGCTGGCTCCGTCAGGCGGCGAGCGGCGCGGGGTGCTCGCTCGGCTCTTCGGCCGCAGTTGACCGCCACGCGGCGAGCGCCCAGAGGTTCTCGACGTCTTCCAGAGCCCGCCGCCAGTGGCCGTAGCCCTCGATCAGCGAGGCGCGAGCCTGGGCCAGCTGCGCCTCGGCCTCGTCCAGGCGCTTTCGCGTCGCCGAAGTCATCACGTGGGCGCTGACGCCGTCCGTAGGGACCGACGTCGCGACGCGATCGACGAAATGGGTGATCTCGTGCTGAAGCAGCCGCTCCACCGGATTCATGTCCCAAACCTCCCCTGCCCTGCATCGTGGGAGTCATATACTCAACACAAGTTGAGTGATTGTCAAGTTCCGCGTTGAGCCCCATCACGTCGATCCTCCTGGCCAAGTCGCTGAGGACTTTCTGCTACGGGTTTCTCGGGATCTTGCTGCCGGTGTATCTCGCCGAGCACGGCTTGGATGCGAAGGGCGTCGGCGTGGCGGTGACGTGCACGCTCGCGGGCAGCGCCGTGCTGACGTGGGCGGTGCGGCGTCCGGCGGAGCGACTTGGCGCACGCGCGGCCCTCGGCGCGCTCGCAGCGCTATCGGCCGTCGCCGGCGCGCTGCTGTTGCTCTCGGACCACCCGTGGGTCGTCGTGCTCGCCGCGATGATCGGAAACGTTGCGGTCGGCACTGGAGAGACGGGGCCCTTCTTGTCCATCGAGCAGGTCGTGGTGGCGCGAGCCGTCACCGGCGCGCGTCGCACCACAGTTCTCAGCGTCTACAACCTGCTCGGCTACGCCGCCGCTGGCATCGGCGCGGCCATCGTCGGGCTCGCCTCGCCGCGCGCGCTGTTCGCCATTTTTCTCGGCGTCTCCGTCGCGCAGTCGCTGTTGTACGCGCGGCTGCCCTCCGTCACCGTGACGCGCGCGCCCGCGACAGCGGCGCCGTCTTCCGGCCTGATACGCCGGCTCGCGGCGCTGTTCGCGCTCGACTCGTTCGCCGGCGGGTTCGTACTGCAGTCGCTCGTCGCGTACTTTCTGCACGAGCGCTATGGCGTCGGCCTCGAGGCCCTCGGGCAGATCTTCCTCGGCGCCCAGCTCGTCACGGCCGCCTCACTGCTGCTCGCGCCGGCGGCGGCGCAGCGCTTCGGGTTGCTGAATACCATGGTCGTGTCGCACCTCATCTCGAATGTCTTTCTCATTGCCATCGCGGCGGCGCCGGCGGCGTGGGCGGCCGTGCTGCTGCTTTACGCGCGCCAGCTGCTGTCGCAGATGGACGTTCCGACGCGGCAGGCGTACGTCATGGCCGTGGTCGAAGACCACGAGCGAGAAGCGGCGGCGACCACGACGACCCTCTGGCGCACCGTGGCGCAGGCGGTGAGCCCCGCGGTGACGGGCTGGGTCATGGCGTCGGTCGCGCTGGCGGCGCCGTTCATCCTCGGGGGCGGGCTGAAGATCGTCTACGACCTGCTTCTCTGGGCCACGTTCAAGGATGTGAAGCCACGGGAGCGGACATGAGAAAATCGTGTATCGTGAAGATGCCGATGGCCCCGAGGATCCGCCGCTGAGTCCGCGCCGCAACTACAACTTCGAGCGCCGACGCCGCGAAGAAGTCCGCAAGACTCGCCAGGAAGCCAAGCAGCAGCGCAAGGCCGACCGTGCCAACCAGGGCGAGGTCGGGCCCGAGATGGGCACCCGCGACGAGGCCGGTGCGCCGCCGCCCGATCGCTGGGAGTGGTTCTCCCCGAGCCGCGGCCGCGTCGTATCGACCGAACCGAAGCACCGACCGCCCGCAGATCCGCCGGACGACTGGACGCTGCTGACCGACGGCGCCGCCGCGACCGACGCCGAGCCTCCACCCGCCTGACCGAAGACTGCCTGACCGCAGACTGCGGCTCTCGCCGCCGTCGTCCACGGACTCGGAACGACGCCGAGCCGTTCGCGTTCAGCGGTTCCGTTACACGTCGACGGATTCCGATAGACGTCCAGCAAGTCAGATCTGACAGCGATCACATAGTGCAGTCGTCCGGTTGTGCGGTGCGGGGCGGCGCCGGGCTCCGCGAGACCCGTGTTTCGGGTACTGCGTCGGGTCCGGCTAGAAATCGGTGCTCGTTGGCAGGCGCAACGTAGAGTCGATTTGCGCGGTCGAGCGGGGCGCGGCGCCGCCCCGCACCGGCACAACACGCGGCTACTTGATCGCGACGGCTTTGACTTGCTTGACGTCCGTGAGCCCGTCGAGCGCTTTCAGAATGCCGTCCTGAACGAGCGTCGTCATGCCGTCGTTCTTCGCAGTCGTCAGCATCTCGGCCACGCGGGCCTTGTTCGCGATGAGCCGCTTCATCGGGTCGTTGGCGACGAGCAGCTCGTGGATGCCGGCGCGCCCGCGATAGCCCGAGTTGTTGCAGCTGGCGCAGCCTTTGCCGCGGAAGAGCACGAAGTCGTCGTTGTACTCGATCCCGAACTTCGCCGTCTCCTCCTTGCCGCCGAACGCGTGCTCCAGCTCCGCGTACTCGTCCTCGTCGGGGTGGTACTCCTCCCTGCAGTCGGGACAGATGCGCTTGACCAGGCGCTGGGCCAGCACGGCGAGCAGCGCGTCGGAGAAGTTGAACGGGTCCAGACCCATGTCCAGCAGCCGGATGACCGTTTCGACGGCGCTGTTCGTGTGCAGCGTGCTGAACACGAGGTGACCGGTCAGCGAGGCCTCGATGCCCGTCTCGGCCGTTTCCTCGTCGCGCATCTCACCGACCATGATCACGTCGGGGTCCGCGCGCAGGAACGCGCGCATCGCCTGCGCGAACGTGAAGCCGATCTTGGGCTGCACCTGCACCTGGCGCAGGCCATACTGCGTGATTTCGACGGGATCCTCCGCCGTCCAGATCTTCCGCTCCGGCTTATTGATGTAGCCGAGCAGCGAGTGCAGCGTCGTGGTCTTGCCTGAGCCGGTCGGTCCGACGCAGAGGATCAGACCGTAGGGCTTTTCCGCGGCCGTCTTGATCTCTCTGAGATTGCGGTCGACCATCCCGAGCTTGTCGATGGGGATCGGCTCGCTGGCGGTGAGGATGCGCATGACCACGTCCTCGTTGCCGCCCTGCGTGGGCACGGTCGCCACGCGCAGCTCGATGTCGCGCCCGTCCGGCAGCTTGAACTTGATCTTGCCGTCCTGCGGCTTGCGTCGCTCCGCGATGTCGAGGGTGGCCATGATCTTGATGCGCGCGACGAGGGCCCGGCGGAAGGCGCCCGGCACGCGCTGATACTCCATGCACGAGCCGTCGATGCGCAGCCGGATCATCGTGTCCTTCTGCAGGCCGTACGGCTCGATGTGGATGTCCGACGCGCGCGCCTTGAAGGCGTCCACGATCACCTGGTTCGCGAGCCGGATGACCGCGCTGTCGTTCTCGTCGACTTCCGCCCCAGTCGCGTCGAGATCGCGCTCGACCTGCGCCTCGGCATCGAGATCCGACAGGATCTCGCTCATGCTTGCGCGTGGGCCGCCGCCCTCGCCGCCGGCCACCGTGGTGAGGAACTGCTGGATGTCTTTCTTCAGACCGACCGCCAGCTGCACCTTGTGCCCGCGCATCACCTGGTGGATCGAGTCCACGCGCTGGATGTCTTGCGGGTTGTCGATCAGCACCACGGTGCTGCCGTCGCGCTCGCGGCGCAGCGGCAACCAGAGGTTGCGCTTGAGGAACTCGAGCTTGAGGTCCTTCAGGAGATCCGGCGGCGGGATCACGCGCTCGTCGAACTCGACGAAGGGCACGCGGTAGAACTGGCTCAGCGACGTCCCCAGCTCGGCCTTGGGGATCTTGTACTGATCCATCAGGATTGTTTCGACGTCGGAGTTGCGCTGACGGGCCGTCGCGATGGCCGCGTTGACGTCGTCCTGGGTCATGAGGCCCTGCGCGAGCAGATAGTCGAACTTGGTGCCGCGCCGCTGGCCGAGCTGCTGCTGGTTGTGGAACGCCACGCCGAGTGTCTTGGCGATGCGGGCGACGTTGAGCTCGTCGTCCTTGGTGAAGCGACCGCCCTTCTTCTTGTTCAGCAGCTGGATCACGCCCACCACCACGCGCTGCTCGTGCAGGATGGGCATGGCCAGGATCTGTTTCGTCCGGTATCCGGTCTTCTTGTCCCACGACGAGTCGAAGCGCAGCTTGCCGCTGATCTTGCCGAGCTCGCCTCCGTCGTAGGCATCGGCGACGTTGACGGTCTGACGGCTGGTGGCCACGAACCCCGCCACCGATGCCTCGCTGATCGGGACGCGAATCTCCTTGAGCGTGTCGAGGGCGAGGAACTTTGAGTACAGCTCTTTCTTGTCGGCGTCGACCGCGTAGAGCGTCATGCGGTCGGCCTCGAGGAAGGTCAGGATGTCGCCCTGGACGTCGATGAAGATGGTGTCCAGGGTCTTCGCCGAGTGGATCCGGTCGATGAGCTGGACGAGCTTCTGCTCCTTGGCCAGCCGTTCCTGCAGCGCGAGCACGGATTCCTGAACCGCCAAAGGCCCTCCCCAGCGGCGAAATTCGGCGCGATGAGACGCGATCAGAATAGCAAAGGGTGGCGGCGGGACGCATGGACCTTGTCGCCGGTCGGCGGCGTCTGGGAGTCCCAGATATAGGGGAGAGCGTCGGCGATTGCCACGACCGCGTGGTATTTTCGGCGCGCCGATGACCAGCGACCCGACCTTCTTTCATGACCTGGCCTGGGTGATCATCGCCGCTGTCGTGGGGGGAACGCTGGCGTGGCTCGCCCGCCAGCCGCTGATCCTCGGGTACGTGGTGGGCGGCATCCTGGTGGGCCGATTCACGCCGGGACCGACCGTCTCGGACACCCACACCTTCGAGCTCTTCGCCGAGATCGGCGTCGTGCTCCTCATGTTCTCGGTCGGCATCGAGTTCTCGCTGCGCGACCTGCTGCGGGTCCGCTGGGTCGCCCTGCTCGGAGGCCCGCTCGGCATCGTCCTCACCGCCGCGCTCGGCGCGGGCGCCGGCCGCGTTCTGGGTTGGCCCCCGGGCGAGGGACTGGCCATCGGCCTCATCGTCTCCGTGGCCAGCACGATGGTGCTGGTGCGCCTGCTCATCGACCGCGGCGAGATGCACACGCTGCACGGCCGCGTGATGGTCGGCATCTCACTCGTCGAGGATCTGGCCGTCGTCGCGCTCATCACGCTCATGCCGGCGCTGGCCGCCGGCGCGCGTGAGCGCGGGCTTGCCGTCGTCATCGCGCTCGCCAAGGCGGCGCTGGTGTTGGTGCCGGTGCTCATCGTGGCGGCGCGGGTGGTGCCGGGCGTCATGCGGCGCGTGGCGAGCACGCACAACGACGAGCTATTTCTCCTGGTGGTGCTCGCCATCGGCCTCGGCACGGGAGCCCTGACGCAGGCCGTCGGCCTCTCCGTCGCGCTCGGCGCGTTCCTGGCCGGACTCATCATCAGCACCTCGGACTATGCGCACGAGACGATCGCGCGCCTGCTGCCGCTGCGCGACGCCTTCGTTGCGACGTTCTTCGTCACGGTCGGCATGCTGGTGGACCCATTCAACGTCGCGGCGAATCTGACGATGCTCGCCTGGCTCATCGCGCTGATCGTCGTCGGCAAGGCGCTCGTGCGTGGCGTCGTCGTGCGTCTCTTCGGCTACCCGTGGACGACCGCAGCGCGCGTCGCCGTGGGCCTGGCGCAGATCGGCGAGTTCTCGTTCGTCCTGGTGCAGGTGGCGCGCAGCGCCGGGCTCGTCGACGACCACGTCTACCACGCGACGCTCGCGGCCTCGCTCGCGTCGATCCTCGTCAACGTGCTGCTCGTGCGCCACGTGCCCGACTGGCTCGACGCCGTCTGGTCTCTGTGGGCGCGTGGGCCGTCGATCCGCGATGCCTCGAGTGCCGGCGGTGTGGTGCTGTGCGGCTTCGGCCGTGTGGGCAGCGAGATCGGCGAGGCGCTGCAAACGTTCGAAGTTCCCTTCACCGTCATCGAGCGCGACCCCGAGATTTGCGCCGGGCTGCGCGCCCGCGGCATCCCGTGCGTGTTCGGCGACGCCGCCCATCGCGACCTGCTCGCGCGTGCCGGTGTCGCGCGGGCGCCGCTCGTCATCGTCGCGCTGCCCGAGATCGAGCGCGCGCGCCTGGCCGTCGCGGCCGTGCGGACGGTGCGCGCCGACGTGCCGGTGCTCGCCCGCGCCCACGGCCGCGCCGAGGCCGAGGCGTTGCGCGCGAAGGGCGCGACCGAGGTCATCCAGCCCGAGCTCGAGGCCTCCGCGACGCTCATCCGGCACGCCCTCGCCGCCCTGGGACAACCCAAGGAGCGCACGATCGCGTACCTCGAGCGCTATCGCAGCGCGATGGAGCGCGCCGATGCCGGCAGTGCCGCCGTGCCGGCCCTCCCCGACGTGCGCGAGCTCGTGCTGCGCCCCGGCGGCGTCACCGACCGCTCGCTGCGCGACGCGCGCATCCGCGAGCGCTTCGGCGTCACCGTCGTGGCGGTGCAGCGCGCCGACGGTCTCGTCATGAACCCGCCGCCGGAGACCACGCTGCGCGCCGGCGACGTGGTGCGGGTCTTCGGCCTGCCGGAACAGATCGACGCGTTCGCCGCAGAGGCCGCGCGGTAGGCGTCCGCTACGGCCGCCGCTGCGGCACGATCCACAGCATCACCCAGTGCTGGCAGCCATCGACGGTGACCTGCGTCGTGCGCGTCGGCTCCCAGTCGGGCATGCCGAATTGGTGCGAGACGACGCGGGTGCCGGGCGGAAGCTCGGCCATGAGGCGCGGTCGCAGACGAGCGTTGAGCGCGGGCGAGAGATAGAGCGTGACGACCGTCGCCCCGCGCAGATCGGCGTCGAAAAGATCCTGCTCCTCGAACCGCACGCGGTCCGCCACGCCGGCCCGCTCGGCGTCACGCCGCGCCTGACGCACGAGCTCCGGATCGATCTCGATGCCGACGCCGCGCGCGCCGCGCCAGCGCGCGGCGGCGATCACGATGCGACCGTCACCCGCGCCCAGGTCGTAGACGACGTCCCCCGGACCGACCTCGGCCAGCGACAGCATCTCGTGCACGACGCGATCGGGGGTAGGGACGTACGGCACGTCTCCACCGCCCCGCGGAAAGATCGGCGCGCAGCCGCCGAGGACCAGGACCGCACCGAGCAGGAGCGCCGCGCGCCGTCGCACGCCGGGATCGTACCGCCGATCCGGCCTCGCGTTACTCCCCGGGCGCGGCGGCGGTCACGCGCGGCCGACGCACGACGCGCGTAGCCGGCAACGACAGCTCACGGCACCGCTTGCGCAGCGTGTTGCGATTGAGCCCGAGCACGCGCGCGGCGCGCAGCTGGTTGCCGTTGCTGAGCGCCAACACGTGGGCCAGCAGCGGCCGCTCGAGAAGCGCGAGCGCGTCGCGATGCATGCGCTGAGTGTTGGCTGTCCGCAACTGCTCGACGATACCGGGGACGGCGTCGGCCACCGCTCGTGCGAGCATTGCGAGTCCCGATCCCGAACGAACGCCGTCCCCATCGCCTGCCATACCGCCTCCCTCAAAACTCCTTATAGTGGAGAAACTTCGCGTCGATCGTCAGCACGCCGCGCTCGCCCTTCTTTTCGAGCTTTACGACGCAGTCGATCGCTGAGAGGATGCCGTCGCCGAACAATTCGTTGCAGCGCTCGCGCAGGGCGTCGCCATACACGCCGACCAGCTCCATCAACCGATACTTGAACGGATCCGTGGTGAGCGGGAACTCCGTGCGCAGAGGCATCGCGGTCGTCACCATCGCCGTGTCGACGGGCACGCCGACGGCGGCGGCGAGCTTCTTCGCTTCCTCGCCCGACAGCCGATGCTGACCGTGCAGGGCGGCCGCGATGTACGTCGGATCCTTGCTGCCGATGGCCTTCCCCAGATCGTCGTAGCTCACGCCGCGCGCGACGCGCGCAGCACGAATCTGCTCGAGGGCCACTGTTCGCTCCATTGTTGTCCTCCTTGACACCGTCAGGTCAGAGTGAGCGAGCCTTCCACCAGGAAGCGCAGGATGTGGGTGCGCAGCCGGAGGAATTCTGGGTCGTCGATGAGGTCCGCGCGCCGCCGCGGCCGCGCCAGCTTCACCTCCACCACGTCGGCCAGCCGCGCGCCCGGGCCGCGTGTCATCAGCGCGATGCGGTCGGAGAGCAAGATTGCCTCATCGACGTCGTGGGTCACCATGAAGACTGTGTTCCGGCTCGCCGACCACATCCGGACGAGCTCGTCCTGAATCACGCCGCGCGTGAGCGCGTCGATCTGCGCGAAGGGCTCGTCGAGCAGCAGCACCTTCGGCTCCGTCGAGAACGCGCGCGCGAGTCCCACGCGCTGTCGCATCCCGCCCGAGAGCGCGGCCGGCCGCTTGATCTCCGCGCCCGCCAGGCCGACCATGTCGACCCAGCGCTGAACGTGCGCGGCCACCTCCGCACGCGACCACGTCGGATGGGCGGCCCGCACGGCGAGCCGGATGTTGTCGAACGCGCTCATCCAGGGCATGAGCGAAAAGTTCTGGAACACGACCATACGGTCCATGCCCGGGCGCAGGATCTCGCGGCCTTCGAGCACGACGCCGCCGCGCGACGAGCGTTCGAGCCCGGCGATGATGTTCAGCAGGGTCGACTTGCCGCAGCCCGAATGGCCCACCATCGTCACAAACTCGCCGCGCGCGATCTCGAGCGTCACGTCCTCGAAGACGCACAGGCTCTCGCCGCGCCCGTCCGCCGACGGGAACGTCTTGCTGACGTGGTCGACGAGCAAATACGCCGTGGTCATCACATGTGTCGTCGGGGCGCCTTCGCCGGGCGAATCACGCAGGCTCGCCTCGCCTGCGGCGGCGGCTCGCACGACGGCCCCACGGCCGGCGAAATGCCCCGCGTGCTCATTGGATGTGCCGTCGGGGCGCCTTCGCAGAGCTCCGGCGCCCGACGTTCGGCGAAATCACCCGCGTGCTCATTCCTGGTACGAAAGCCGACGGGCGAGACGGCCGAGCCCGGCGTCGAGCAGCACGCCGATCAGGCCGATCGCCAGGATCGCGAAGATCACGCTGGTCAGCGCCAGATTGTTCCACTCGTTCCACACGAAGTAGCCGATGCCGGTCCCGCCGATCAGCATCTCGGCAGCCACGATCGCCACCCACGCGCTGCCGACGGAGATGCGGAGCCCGGCAACGATCGCGGGCGCCGCCGCCGGCAGGATGACCGTGACGAGGCGCCGTGGCCACGATAGCTGCAGGATCGCTGCGACGTTCAAGTAGTCCCGCTTGATCGAGGCCACGCCGAATGCGGTGTTGGCGAGCGTGGGCCAGAGCGACGACATCACGATGACCAGCACGGCGGCCTGCGTGGAGTCGCGGATCGTGTAGAGGAACAGCGGCATCCACGCCAGCGGCGAGATCGGCTTCAGCACCTGCACGTACGGATTCACCGCGCGATAGAGGATGGGGGACAGGCCGAGGGTCACGCCGAGCGCGACCGCGACGATGGACGCAATCGTGTAGCCGATCGCCATCCGGCCGAGGCTCGCCGCGATCTGCAGCCCGATCCCCTTGTCATTCGGACCGTTGTCGTAGAAGGGGTGTGCGAGCATGTCGGCGGCGGCCGCCGCCACGGCAATCGGTCCCGGAATCGACTTGCCCGTCGGCTTGCCAGCCACCGCTGCTTGCCACAGGCCGAGCATCACGGCGCCGAGCAGCGCGGAATAGACGATCACACGGAGCCGGTCTCGGCGCATCAGACCTTCCGAATGGCGAACGACTTGAGGTAGTCATCCGGCTTGTCGGGATCGAACAGCCGCGTCTTGCCCAGCGCGAAGGCGTGCTTGACCGACGTCGTCTCGGGCGCGCGATAGCCGAGCGCCTTCAGCGTGTCGCGGCAGGCGCCGGCGAGAAAGACCTCCTCGGCGACTTTCTTGTACGTCACATCGCTCTTGAGATATCCCCAGCGCTTCATCTGCGTGAGGATCCAGATCGCCATCGAGTGATACGGGAATGGGTCGAAGTCGATGCGGTCCGGCACGGTCTTCGTGTTTCCGAGGCCGTCCGGATAGACGCCCGTGAGCACCTGCTCCAGCACCTCGACGGGCTGGTTGAGGAAGTTCTTCGGCGCGATGGCGGTGGCGATCTCCTTGCGATGCGCCCGATCGCGCGCGTACTGCGTGGCGTCGACGATAGCGCTCAGCAGCGCGCGGAACGTGTTCGGTGTCGCCGTCGCGAACTCACGCTTGGCGGCGAAGGCGCAGCACGGATGACCCGGCCAGATGTCCTTCGACAGCAGATGGATGAAGCCGACCTCCTCGAACACCGCGCGCTGGTTGAACGGATCCGGCGCGAGATAGCCGTCGAGATTTCCCGCGCGCAAGTTGGCCACCATCTCCGGCGGGGGCACCGCGCGGATCTGCACGTCCTTGTCCGGATCGACGCCGCCCTCGGCGAGGTAGTAGCGCAGCAAGAAGTTGTGCATCGAGAAGTCGAACGGCACGCCGAATTTGAAGCCTTTCATGTCCGACGGCGCCGTCACGCCCTTGTGCTTGGTGGCCAGCGTGATCGCCTGGCCGTTGATGTTCTCCACGGCCGGCATCACGTAGGGCACCGACTGCGAGCCGACGCCGAGGGTGATCGCGAGCGGCATTGGCGAGAGCATGTGCGTGGCGTCGGTCTCGCCGTTGATCGACAGGTCGCGAATCATCGCCCACGACGACGCCTTCGTCACCTGGACGTCGAGCCCGTGCTTTTTGTAGAAGCCCATCGGCTGCGCCATGATGATGGGCGTCGCGCAGGTGATCGGGATGAAGCCGATCTTCAGCTGCTTTTTCTCGGGTGGGCCGGCCTTGTCCTGCGCGAGCGCGCACGCGGCGGCGACGGGGAAGACCGAAGCGAGGGCCGCGGCTGCGGTCGAGGCGCCGACGCGCGCGATGAATGCCCGGCGACCAATCTCGCCGCCGAAGACCGCGTGCTCGATCGAGCGCTCGACGGCGCAGCCGAGCATCTCGTCCCGCTCTGCCTCGAACGCGTGCATGCGTACCCCCTGGTCGTGTCGTTTCCGGGCGACATTGACCGGGGGACCGCAACCACGCTGTCGCGGGATGTCAACGACACAGCAAGGCACATGCCGCACCCGCCGCCGACAACAATGCCGCGCCGGCGCGGACTTCCGACTGTGGCCGGGTGCTCGATCTGCTCGACTGATGAGCAAAGGCCCACCGCCTGCTCATCTTGTGAGCGTCGCGCGGCTTGCGCACCTCGTGTGGATCGGCTATCTGTGCGGGCGCGATGAGCGACCCGAGCCCACGCCAGGTTACGGAAGCGGACGTGGAGCGGCTGGGGTCCGACGTCGGCTTGACGATCGCGCCGGAGTCGCGCGCGGCGGTCGCTCAACACCTCACCGCCCTGCTCGCCGCCGCGCGTCTCATCGACGAGTTCCCCATCCCCGACGCCGAGCCGGCGCCACACTTCGAGCCGTGATCGACGCGGCGACATCCGCGCTCGACATCGCCGCTCGCGTACGCGGGGGCAAGATCCGCGCGCGCGACGTCGTGGCAGGCGCGCTCGAGCGCATCGCGCAGCGCGACGCCGCGCTGAACGCGTTCACCAGCGTCCTGCGCGAGCGCGCGCTGAGCGACGCCGAGACGCTGGACCGGCGCCTCGCCGCCGGGCAGGACCCTGGCCCGCTCGCCGGCGTCCCGTTTGCCGCCAAGAACCTCTTCGACATCGCAGGGCTCAGCACGTTGGCGGGCTCGAAGATCAACGCCGACAACCCGCCGGCCGTCCGGGACGCGACGGCGGTCGCACGCCTGCGCGCCGCGGGCGCGGTGCTCATCGGCGCGCTGAACATGGACGAGTACGCTTACGGGTTCTCGACCGAGAACACGCACTATGGCCCCACACGCAACCCGCACGACCCGTCGCGCATGGCGGGCGGCTCCTCCGGCGGCTCGGCGTCCGCCGTCGCCGGCGGACTCGTGCCCCTGGGACTCGGCACCGACACCAACGGCTCGATTCGCGTCCCCGCCGCGCTGTGCGGCACGTTCGGGCTCAAGCCCACGTTCGGTCGAGTTTCCCGAAGTGGCGTCGTGCCGCTGGCGTGGTCGTTCGACCACGTCGGCCCCTTCGCGCGGCACGTCGCCGACCTTGCCGCGGCCTTCGATGCGATCGCCGGCCCCGATCCGCTCGATCCCGTGTGCTCGACACGCCCGGCCGTGCGGTGCACGGAGCAGCTCGGGCGCGGCGTCCAAGGACTACGGATCGCGCTCCTCGGCGGCCACTTCACCCGGCTCGCTGCGGACGAGGTGCTCGCGGCGGTCGGCCGTGTCGCCAGCGCGCTGAACGCCACCCGCGAGGTGACGCTTCCCGAAGTCCACCGCGCCCGCGCGGCCGCCCAGGTCATCACGGCGTGCGAGGCGGGCGCCTACCACCTCGACCGGCTCCGGTCCCGCGCCCGCGACTTCGATCCCATGACCCGCGACCGCCTGCTCGCGGCGACGCTAGTGCCCGCCGCCGCCTACGTCAGCGCTCAGCGCTTCCGTGCCTGGTTCCGAACGAGGGCAGCCGAGATCTTCCGCGACACAAACGTCGTCCTGGCGCCGACGGTGCCGTGGACGGCGCCGACGATCGGCGCGCCGTGGACGACCCGCATTGGTGCGACCGAGGTCCTCACTCGCGGGCACCTCGGCGCGTTCACGCAGCCGCTGTCTTTCATCGGGCTGCCGGTGCTGTCCGTGCCCATCGTCGCGCCAGGCGCGCTGCCGGTGGGCGTCCAGCTGATCGCCGCTCCGTTCAACGAAGCCGCACTGTTCCGAGTCGCCGCGTGGCTCGAAGCTGAAGGCGTGGTGAGATCGCCGGTAGCATAGACCTGAGCGGATGAACACCAACCAGGCGGTCGACGCGTTCCGCATTCCCGGCGATCACGACGAGATCGTCACGCGGCAGATCGAGCGCATCGCCAAGACGCTCGAAGAGCTGTTCGCGTGAGGCCGGCCGCAGCGTGGGCGCCGGCGCCGTCGGCGCCGACGCTGCCGCCGGGAGAAGTGCACGTCTGGCGCGTCGATCTGGACGTACCGCCGGCCCGGCGCGCGGCCCTCGCCGCCACGCTCAGCGACGACGAGCGCGAGCGCGCGCGGCGCTTCCGCTTCGAGGAGCATCGGGAACGCTGGATCACCGCGCGCGGCACGCTGCGCGCGGTCCTCGCGGCATACGTGCGGCGCTCACCGGCCAGCCTCGACCTTGCCGCCGGCCCTCACGGCAAGCCGTTCCTGCGCGAGGAGGACGGCGCGCCCTCGGCCGTGCGCTTCAATCTCGCGCACACCGACGATGTCGCGCTGATCGCCGTGGCCTGGCACCGCGACGTCGGCGTCGACATCGAGCGTGAGGCGCCCGAACGCGCCGATCTCGCGGTCGCCCAGCGCATGTTCAGCGCGGACGAGGCCCGCTCGCTCGCTGGCATGCCGCCGCCGCTGCGCTGCCGGGCGTTCTTCGCGCTGTGGACGGCGCGCGAGGCCTACGCGAAAGCCATCGGGCGTGGGCTCGAAGCCATGCGCGAAACGCCGCCGGCCGGATGGACGGTGCGCCAGCTGGCGCTGGGCGCGGGCTATGCCGGAGCGGTAGCGATGGAGCGCGGTACGGAAGCCGTCCGCTGCTGGCACTGGCAGGACGAGGCTAGACGCTCCATTCCGTGAAGAGCTTGTCCCTGAACGCGCGCAGCTCGTCCAGGTGCGCGGAGGCCGCGCGCCGCGATATCTCGACAAACTTGTCGTCCATGCGCAGTAGCCGCCGCGCGAGCACTTCGGCGAGGATCGCGAGGACCTTGTAGGCGGCGAGACTGTCGTCCTGCACCAGACGGTGGAACTGCGTCGTCGTCAACAAATTGAACTCGCACGCCGTCTTCGCTCGCACGCTCGCCGTGTGCGGCCCTTCGGTCAAGAGGCTGATCTCGCCGAGCACGGTGGGCGCCGAAATCGTGGCGAGCGCCTCGGCGCTGCCCTTCTTGAAGACCTCGACCGTGCCGTCGAGCAGGACCATCAAGCCCTGCGGCCGCTCGCCCTCTTCGTAAACCAGGGTGCCGGCGTCGGCCTTCACCGGCACCATGGCCTTGAGGATCTGCTCGGTGTGCTCGAAGGCAAGATTGCGGCACAGCACCGCGCGCACGATCTTGCTCGCTTCCGAGGGCGTCATGCCACGATTCTATGGCGGGCTCTCGAGTGGCCAGCCATAGAATCGCGGCGGCGTAACGGGGCGACTGCGCCTCAGGCGGCCGTGCGGGACTTCGCGCGCGGCTTGCTCGGCTCGCTGGTCGGCGCCGAGACCGTTTTCAGCGTCTCGTGCGTTTCCACCGTGCGCACATTGGCGCGGCCGACGATGTCAGCCATCGAGATGATGCCGACGAGCCGTCGCTGCTCGTCGACGACGGGGATGCGCCGGATCTGATTCTCCCTCATCAACTCCGTCGCTTTCTCGATCGAATCCTGCGAGGCGCAGCTCACGACGGTCGTCGTCATGCAGTCGTGGACCTGTGTCGTCCGCGGGTCGCGGCCCTCGGCCACGACGTTCATGCAGAGGTCGCGGTCGGTGACGACGCCGACGATCTTCTGGCTCTGTTCGTTCTCGATTACCGGCACCACACCGGCGTTCTGGTCCCGCATGATGCTCGCCGCGCGCTGCACGGTATCCGACGGCACGCAGCATGTCGGATCCTTCGTCATCACGTGCTTGATCTTCATTGGTGACAACACCCCCTTTGGCTTGGCGAGCCGAAGAGAAGGCAGCAACGGCGATGCCACCGATCGCGCGCGGGCGACTTCTTACAATGCGCGTAGCGATGCGATCGCGATGCGCTCGCCCGCGGCCAACCGCGCCCGTCGGCTCGGCGCCGCCGCGCGCGCACGGCGGCGCGCACGCCCGACGCGCTCCACCAGCGTCGCGTACTCGACGCCGACGATCGCTTCGAGACGACGCCGGATCTCCCGCGCGAGCGCCGGCGCGCGGCCGCCCGTCGAGACCGCGATCTGCAGCTGACCGCGGCGCAGGACCGACCCATAGATGAAGTCGCAGCGCGCCGGACGGTCGACGGCGTTGACGAGGGCGCCGTGCCGGCGCGCCGCCTCGGCGACGGCGTCGTCGGCGGCGGCAACGCCCGTCGCGGCAATGATCAGCAGCGCGCCACGCGCGTCGGCTTTCCGGAACACGCGGCCGCGGTGCTGGACGCGGCCGGCAGCCGCCACGCGCGCGAGCGACGGCACGAGCACCGGACTCACGACGGTAATGCGCGCGCCGCACGCGAGCAGGCCGCGGACCTTGCGCGCCGCGATCAGTCCGCCGCCGACCACCAGGCAGCGGCGACCGCGAAGGTCGAGAAACGCGGGGAAGTAGTCGGGCACGGCTCAGACTTCCGTCAGTGTCACGGCCCGGCGCACGCTCAGGGGCACAGACGCGGCCGCGAGTGTGGGACCGATCATCAGCAGCGCCGGCGGCTGCACGCCGGCTTCGCGCGCGAGCGCGGCGATGTTGCCAAGACGACCCGCGATCACATGCTCGCCGGTCATGCCGGCGCGCTCGACGATCAGCGCCGGCTCGCGCTCGCCGCGCCCCAGCGCCGTGAGCGCGGCAGTGATCGGCTCGAGTCCCCGCACCGGCATATAGAAAACGAGCGTGGCCTCCGCGCGCGCCAGCAAGTCCCAGTCGAGCCGCGGCACCTCGCCCTCGGAATCCGTCCCGGTGGCAAGGATCACCGTCGACGTGTGCCCGCGCTCCGTCAGCGAGATGCCGGCGCGTCCCGCGGCGGCGAGCGCGGCGCTGACGCCGGGAATGACCTCGAAGTTGATGCCGGCGCCGCGCACCGCCTCGATCTCCTCTCCGAGCCGCGCGAACACCGCCGGGTCGCCGCCCTTGAGCCGCACGACGTGCCCGCGGCGGCGGGCGCGATCCACGAGGAGCCAGTTGATATGGCTCTGGCCCGCAGACGCCCGGCCTGGCGTCTTCCCGGCATCGACAACCTCCGCATCGCTCGGCGCCTCTTCCAGCAGCTCTCGCGGCACGAGGCGGTCGTGGACGATCACGTTCGCCGTACGAAGCCGGCGGAGTCCCTTGAGCGTGATCAGCTCGGGATCGCCCGGACCGGCGCCGACGAACGACACGAACGGGACGCGCCTCATGGCTCGGCCTCCTTGCGCCCGGCGCGTGGGAAGAAGCGCACCAGCCGCTCGAGCACCTGTGGCAACTCATCGCACGGGACGTCTTCGAGGACACGCAGCCCCGCGCGCGGCTCGGTGCCGCCGCGGCCGCCGACGAAGACGTGCACGCCGTCGACGATCTTTCCGTCCACCTTGACCTTGCAGCCCTGCAAGCCGATGTCCGCCGTGTGGTGGTTGCCGCACGAGGCGGGGCAGCCGGACCACCGGACGCTGATCGGGCGTGTCGCGCCGAGTCCTTGCTCGAACTCCCGCGCGAGCGCGAGCGCACGGGTCTTGGTGTCGATGAGCGCGAGGTTGCAAAAATCCGTGCCCGTGCACGCGACGAGGCCACGCTGAACCTCGGACGGGTTGTAGCGCAGCGCCTTCAGTAGCGGCTCCTGCGTGAGATCGCCCAGCCTGGCATCGGGGACGTGCGGCAGCAGCACGTTCTGTAGCGGCGTGAAGCGCAGCTCCCCACGGCCGTACTTCTCCGCGAGCCGCGCAAGCTCGAGGAGCTGCTCGCCCGTGATCCGGCCCACCGACGTCTTGAGGCCGATGTAGTTCAGACCTGGTTGCTTCTGCCGAAAGACGCCGACGTGATCGGTCGTCGTCGTGGCCCGCGCGTCGCAGCCGGCGGGCGGCAGCGCACGCCCGAGCCGCGCCTCGAGCTCTTGGCGCATCCACGCAATCCCGCGCTCGGCAATCAGGAACGCGAGCCGGGCGCGGCTTCGCGCCTCGCGCGGGCCGTGATCGCGGAAGATGAACACGATCGCCGCGCAAACGTCGGCTGCGTCCTCGGGCCGAACGAAGGCGTCGAGGGGCTGCGCGAACGTCGGCCCGCCCGAGCCCTGCTTGCCGCCGACCGCCACGTTGAAGCCGGCCACGCCCTCCGCCATCGCCGGCGTCATCGAGATGTCCTGCGTCTCGCCGCCCGTGCAGTGCTCCAGGCATCCGGTGATCGTCACGTTGAACTTGCGCGGCAGGTTCGTGAACGCGCGGTTGCCGAGGAAGATCGCCTGGAAGGCGGCGGCGATGCCGGAGGTATCGAGCAACTCGCGGGGCGTGAGGCCGGTCGCCGGGCAGCCGACGATGCCGCGGATGTTGTCCATCCCCGTCTGCAGGCTCGACAGCCCTACCGCCTCGAGCCGCGCCATCACCTCGGGCACCTTCTCGATCGTCACCCAGCGCAGCTGCAGCTGTTGGCGGGTCGTGATATCGGCGATCGGGCGACCGGACGCCTGCCCCGCCTCCAGCGTGATCTCGCCCAGCAGACGCGCCTGCGCCGCGCTCACGATGCCGTTCGGCATCCGGATGCGCATCATGAAGTGGCCAGGCGTGGGCTTGCGATGGAACACGCCCACCCACTTGAGCCGCTCCTTGTCGTCATCGGCGATCGTGCGCCAGCCCTCACGGGCGAAGCGCACCAGGTCGACGTCGAGGCCGTCACGCTCGGCCTTCAGCGACTCGATCCGGTTCACGGCAGCGGCTCCGGCGAAACGCGGCGCGCCGCGACCCGCCGCAGCCGCACCGCGCACGCCTTGAGCTCCGGCTGGTGCGACAGTGGATCGCGCGCCGCCAACGTGAGGTTGTTGGCGCTCTTGTAGAAGCCGAGCCGCCGGCCCCAGTGAAACGGCAAGAAGCACGTGCCTTCGCGAATCGCGGAGGTGACGCGGCACTGCGCGACGACCTTTCCGCGCCGCGAAGCGATTTCAACGAAATCGCCGTCCTGCACGCCGGCCCGCCGCGCGTCGGCCACGTTGAGTTCCAGCAGCGGCTCCGGCGTTCGCTGGCGCAGCGCGGGCACATGCCCGGTGCGCGTGAGCGTGTGCCAGTGGTCGCGCACGCGGCCGGTGGTGAGCGTCAGCGGGAAAGCGGCGTCGGGCGGCTCCACCGGCTCGGCGTGATCGACGCCGACGAAGCGCGCGCGGCCGTCTGGGGTCGGGAACACGCCGTCGATGTAGAGCCGCGACGTTCCCGGATGCGCCGCCGTCGGGACCGGCCACTGCAGCGGGCCCTCGGCCGTGAGCCGCGCGTGGCTGACGCCCGAGTAGTCGCATGACGTGCCGGCGGTGAGCGCGGCGAACTCGTCGAAGATATCGGCCGCGCGCGCGGACGGAAAACCGCTCTTCCAGCCCATCGCCCAGGCGAACCGCGTGAGGATCTCGGCATCGGGCCGCGCCTCGCCGGGCGGCGCGACGAGCGGCGGCAGGTACGTCAGGCGCCGCTCGGAGTTCGTCATGACGCCGTCCTTCTCGGGCCACTGCGCCGCCGGCAGCAGCACGTCCGCGAAGCGCGTGGTCTCCGTCGGATGGTAGGCATCCTGGACTATGACCAGCTCGGCCTGGCGCAGCGCGCGCTCGACCGCGTCGGTATCCGGCATGGAGGCGGCCGGATTCGTGCACATGATCCACACCGCGCGCACGTCGCCGCACGCCAGGCCCTCGAAGATCTCCATCGCCGACCGGCCTGGCCGCGGCGAGATGCTTCCGGGCGCAAGCCCCCAGTGCCGCTCAACGGCGGCGCGCGCCGCAGGCTCGACGACCGCACGGTAGCCGGGCAACAAATGGGCGAGCCCGCCCGTCTCGCGACCGCCCATCGCATTGGGCTGGCCCGTCAGTGAGAACGGGCCCGCGCCTGGACGGCCGATCTGACCTGTCGCCAGGTGCAGGTTCAGGATCGCCGCGTTCTTGTCCGTGCCGACGTGGCTCTGGTTGACGCCCATCGACCACAGCGTCAGCGCGTTGCGCGCGCCGGCGAAACGCCGCGCGGCGGTCACGATAGCGTCCGCCGAAAGCCCCGTGATGGCTGCCGCACGCTCGGGCGGATAGTTGCGGACGGTCGCCTCGACCTCGCCCCAGTCCCGCGTCTGCGTCGCGATGAAACCGACGTCGAGCAATCCGTCGCGCACCAGCACGTGCAGCATGCCGTTCAGCAGCGCGATGTCCGAGCCCGGGCGCAGCGCCAGGTGGAGATCCGCGAGATCCGCGGTCTCCGTCCAGCGCGGATCGGCCACGATCACGGTGACTTCGTCGGGCGCGGCCAGCTTGCGACGGCGCAGTCGCTTGAAAGCGATCGGATGGCAGTCCGCGGTGTTGGTGCCGATCAGGAAGATGCAGTCGGCGGCCTCGAAGTCCTCGTAGCAAGCGGGCGGGCCGTCGGCGCCGAGCGAGCGCGCGTAGCCCAGCGCGGCCGACGCCATGCAGAGCCGCGAGTTCGTGTCGAAGTTGTTGGTGCCGAGGAAGCCCTTCGCAAGCTTGCCGGCGACGTAGTACTCCTCGGTCGTCAGCTGGCCCGAGGCATAGAACGCCACGGCGTCCGGCCCATGCTCGGCGACGACGGCGCCGATGCGCTCGGCCGCCACGCGCAGCGCCAGGTCCCACGGCACGCGCTCCAGTTCGCCGTCGCGCCGCCAGCGGACGTGGGGATAGAGAAGCCGGTCGGGCCCGTACAGCGCGGGTGGCAGATGCACGGCCTTGGCGCACACGTCGCCGAAGTTCGCAGGATGCGCGGGGTCGCCCTTTACGCGCGTGACGCGGCCGTCGCGTACCGACACGAGGAGTCCACAGCCGACACCGCAATACGGGCAGAGCGTCGCGTGCCAGCCGGGCTCAGGCATGCATCGGCTGCGATTCGAGGAACGCGAGGATCGAGTCGCGCATCCAGAAGTAGTCCGGGCGCGCCAGGATTTCCTCGCGCCGGCGTGGGCGCGGAAACTCGACGGGCAGGATCCGCCCGATCGTGGCGGCTGGCCCGTTCGTCATCATGACGATGCGATCCGCCAGCAGCAGCGCCTCGTCCACGTCGTGCGTCACCATGAGTACCGTGCGGCGCGTCCGCTCCCACAGCGCCATGAGCTCATCCTGCAGCTCCATGCGCGTGAGTGCGTCGAGCAGCGAGAACGGCTCGTCCAGCAGCAGCAGGCGCGGCTCGAGCGAGAAGGCGCGCGCGATGCCGACGCGCTGCTGCATGCCGGCCGACAGCTCGCGCGGCAGGCGGCCCCCGAGGCCGACGAGGCCGACCGCCTCGAGATAGCGCTCGGCCTCATCGCCTGCCGCGCGTTTCACCTGGGCGAGCGCCAGCTGCACGTTGTCGCGCACCGACAGCCACGGCAGCAGCGTCGCCGCCTGGAAGACGACGCCACGATCGGTGCCGGGGCCGTCGATCTCGCGGCCCGCGATCACCACGCCGCCGGTCGTGGCGCGGTTGAGTCCCATCAGAATGGACAGCACCGTCGACTTGCCACAACCGGAATGGCCGACGAGACAGACGAACTCGCCCTTGGCCACGTAGAGATTGAAGTCGCGGATGATCTCCGCCGGACCGACCGGCGTGTCGTAGGTCTTGCCGAGCGCGGCGATCTCGACGAAGGCCTGCACGTCACGCAACCCCGCGCCGGCAGCCGCGCAAGAACTCGACGATCTCCTGCCTCACCTTCTGGTACGCCGGCGCCAAGCTCATGTGGCGACGCTGGCGCGGCCGCGGCAGGCCGACCTCGATGGCGGGGCCCAGCACGGCGCCGGGTCCCGGCGTCATCGGGTAGATCCGATCCGCCAGGAGGATCGCCTCGTCGACGTCGTTGGTGACGAGCACGACCGTCGAGCGTCGCTCACCCCAGATCCGCAGCAGCTGATCTTGAAGGCTCGCGCGGGTCAGCGCGTCGAGAGCGCTGAACGGCTCGTCCATCAGCAAGACTTTCGGACGCATCGCGAGCCCGCGCGCGACCGCCACGCGCTGGCGCATGCCGCCCGAGAGCTCGCGTGGTCGCTTGTCCGCCGCCGCGGTGAGCCCTACCAGCGCGAGGAAATCGTCGGTGCGCCGCCGCCGCTCCTGCGCGGGGCGCGCGCCGTCGACGGCGTCGACGGCGAGCGCCACGTTGTCGCGCGCGCTGAGCCACGGCAGCAGCGAGTATTGCTGGAATACGACGCCGCGCTCAGGCCCCGGCGCCGTGACGGGGACGCCGGCAAGCACGATCTCGCCGGCATCCGGGGCGAGCAGGCCGGCGATGAGCGAGATGAGCGTCGTCTTGCCTGAGCCCGAGTAACCGACGATCGCGACGAATTCGCCTTCGTCGAGCGTGAGGCTCGCGCCGCCGAGCACACGGCTGACACCACGCGGCGTCACGAACGATTTCTCCACCGCGCGCACGTCGAGGTACGGCATCACGCGGCCTTGAGGCGCGCCTCGAGCAGGCCCATCAGGCGGTCGAGAAGGAAGCCGATCGCGCCGATCGTGATGACGCTCAGAATGATGTGCGAGTAGACGAGGCTGTTGTACTCCTGCCACAGAAAGCCGCCGACGCCGGGTGTGCCGGTCAGCATCTCGGAGGCGACGATCACCAGCCACGCCAGGCCCAGCGACAAGCGATATCCGGTGAACACGTACGGCAGCGAGGCGGGGATGATGATCTTCGTCAGCATCTTCACACGCGAGAGCTTGAGCACACGCCCGACGTTGAGATAGTCCTGGCTGATCGAGCGCACGCCCACGGCGGTGTTGATCACCGTCGGCCACATCGCACAGAGCGCGATCGTGAAGACGGCGGCGGGCTCGGACTGCCGGAAGATCACGAGCCCCAGCGGCAGCCAGGCCAGCGGCGAGATCGGCCGGAGCACCTGGATGATCGGGTCGAACGCCTGGTAGAACGGCCGCGAGAGCCCGAGCATGAAGCCGATCGGCGTGCCGATGAGGAGCGCGAGCAGATAGCCCTTGCTGACGCGCACCAGCGAGTAAAAGGCGAGCCGTCCCATACCCTGGTTCATCTCGCCGTCCTTGAAGAACGGCTCGAGGACGTAACGGCGCGATTCGGTCCACGTCTTGGCGGGAGACGGCAGATCCGGCGCCACGGTCTGCGACAACGCCGTCCAGGCGAGCAGTACCAGCGCCACGCCGAGCAGCGGCAACACCAAGCGCGACACGTGCGAGCGCCTCATGTTCTCCTCTCCTCAGGCCATCGTGTGGACGGCGAAGCTCTTCGCGTACTTGTCGGGGTCCGCCGGATCGAACACGCCGCCATCGAAGAAGGTCTCCTTCTGCGCGTCGTTCCGCGGCGTCTCGACGCCAAGCTCTTGCGCGACCTCGCGGAAGATGTCGGGCCGATGGACGCGGTCGACGAGGCCCTTGTAGTCCGGCGCTTCCTTCACCATCCCCCACCGTCGGAACTGGGTGAGCCACCACGTGCCGTGCGACTTCATGGGGAAGTTGGTGTGACGGTCGAAGAAGGTCATGTAGTACTTGTCCTTCTCCTTCCGCCCGTCGCCGTAGTCGATGTCGCCGAGCAACCGTCCCAGGATGATTTCTTTGGGACAGTTGATGTACTGCGGCTGCGAGACCACCTCGGCCATCCGCGGGCGGTTCTCGAGCTTGTCGTTCCACTGGCTCGCCTCGAGCACCGCGCGCAGCACCGCCTTCACCGTCTTCGGGTTCTTGGTCGCGAACTCCTCGGTGAATGCCAGGACCTTCTCGGGATGGTCTTTCCAGATCTGCTGCGTCGTGATCGCCGTGAAGCCGATGCCGTCGGCGATCGCCCGGTACGGCCACGGCTCGCCGACGCAGTAGCCGTCCATCTTGCCGACCTTCATGTTGGCGACCATCTGCGGCGGCGGGATGGTGATCAGCGTGACGTCGCGGTCGGGGTTGATCCCGCCCGAGGCCAGCCAGTAGCGCGTCCACATCGCGTGCGTGCCCGGCGGGTACGTCATCGCGAAGGTCATCGGTGCGCCCTTCGCCTTGGCCTCCATCGCCAGCGGCTTGAGCTGTTGCGGCGTCTTCACCCCCTTGTCGAGCAGCGCCTTGGTCAGCGTGATCGCCTGCCCGTTCCGGTTGAGGTACATCGGGATGATCATCGGCTTCACCGGCGACCCCTGAAGTCCCATGGTCGCCGCGTACGGGATGCCGAGCAGCATATGTGTCGCCTGGTTCTCGCCGAGAGTGAGGCGATCGCGGATGACTGCCCACGAGGCTTCCTTCGAGATGGTCGACTCGACGCCGTACTTCTTGAACAGTCCCAGCTCGTGCGCCATGACGATCGACGAGCAGTCCGTGAGCGCGATGATCCCGATGCGCATCTTCGGCGTCTCCGGCCCGTCGGTCGCGTAGGTACTGCCACGCCAGCCGAGCGGCACCCCCGCGAGCAGCGCACCCACCACGCTGCGCCTCACGAAATCTCGACGCGTCACCGTCACACAGCCTCCTTGCGTGAAACGTGCACCGAGAAGAACCCCAGACACAAAAACGGCGCCGTGCCTGCGAACGCGGCAACGGCGCCGTGGATCCGCCCGCGCCGTCGTGGCGCGAGCGCGTCAAACTTCGATGCAGCGCGTGTGCCACGCGCCCGCGGAGCGCACGCGCGTGGCGCCGCGCGGACTTAGGCCATCATTGCTCGGGGCGCGAGCAGCTGCGTGCTGCCTGAATCGCTCGCATCACCGTGTGCGCTGCTGCTTCGCGCGGCAACGCGACTCCTGCGCCGTCGCGCGGCGGCTGCCGTGTCCGCCTACGCTCGCGGCATCATCCGCAGCGCGTGGCTGGCTCGTCGTGTGCACGAAGAACGACGCGGGGACGCACCATGCGGGCGAAGCGCGACGCCTGGCGCAGCAGCGCGCCGGCGGTGATGACCGCATCGGCGTCGATCGGGCACCCGGCGATCGCGAGCGCGCGCGCCGCCCAGGTGTTCGAGTTGTCGGCCAGCCGATAGCGCCCGTGCGCAAGATAGAACGCGCCGGACCCGTACTGCGAGGGCCCGGCGGCGATGCGCCGGCCGTCGCCGTCGAGAACGAACGCCGCGTCGACGTAGCGGGCGAGCGCGGCAAAGCCCTCCGGCGACAGCGTCGCCTCGAGAATCTTCGAGTCGGGAAACATCTCGGTGACCGGCGCGTCGAAGCCGACGATCTGAAGGAGACTGAAGCGCGAGCAGAACGCGGCGCGAAGCGCCAGCCGCACCGTCCCGCGCCGCGCCGGATAGTAGTCGCCGTCGCCCCAGCCGACTTCCACGTAGCGGCCCTCGACGAGCGGCTCCGCGAGCGCCTCGCGATCGAGGACGAGTCCCACGTGCCAGCCGTGGCTGACGAGATAGACGATCCGCTCGCCGCCGGCGACCGGCGGGACGCCCTCCGTGGCGAGCGCCGGCGCAGAAATCGAGAGCCAGACGCCGAGGATGAAGCCCGCGATTACCTCACGCCGGGCAGGCCACACGCGATCTTCATCCGGTTGCGCGCGATCCACGCGTAGACCCGCCGGGCGAGCGGCCGAATGCCCGGCAGCGCGAACAGCGCGGGCACCCAGCGCCAGTGCGGGATGCGCGCGAACAGCTCGGGCACCGCGTCGGCGCCGGCCACGACGCGTCCGTCGGGAAGCACGAGCTGCATCGCCGTCATGCACTGCTCGTCGGTGATGTGGGGATAGCGCAGCCGTCGCGGCGCCGAACGGCAGGGCAGGATCTCGAGCGCGCCGCCATCCATCGCGCGGCGCATGAGCCACAGCGCGCTCGCGCGGCACATCGCGCACTCGCCGTCGTAGACCAGCGTGGCGACCGGCGCTACCGGTCCCACCGTTTCGCCAGCGACCGATAGTAGAACCAGAACCCCACGGAGATGAGCGGCGAGACGATCGCCTGCGCCAGTGCTGCGCCCGAGCCGGTGCGGACGTAGGCGCGCGCCTCGATGAGCGCGTAGAGCAGAAAGAACGCGATGCCCGCAATGATGAGGATCCGGTGGGCCGTGATCAGCCGCATCGCGGGCGCTCGCCGCTCAGACGCTGAGCACGGATTTTACCGCGTCGCGCGTGACGGAGACCAGCCGGTCGACCTCCGCCTCGCTGATGACGAGCGGCGGCGCGTAGAAGATCGTGTCGCCGGTCGCGGGATGCGGGCCCGCCACCGAGCGTACGCGCGTGATGACGCCGCGCTTGGTCATCTCCTGCTGGATGCGCGGGCCGATCTTCTTGTCGGCGGTGAAGCTGCGCTTGCTCGGCTTGTCCTCGACCAGCTCCACGGCGGCCAGCAGCCCCTTGCCGCCGCGGATGTCGCCGACGTTGGGATGGTCCTTGAACGCCGACGAGAGCCCGGCGTAGAGGCGCGTGCCCATCTTCGCCGCGTTCTCCCAGAGCCGCTCGCGCTCCATGATCTCGATGTTCTTCAGTCCCACCGCGCAGCACGTCGGATGCCCGGAGTA
>Ga0114129_10000883_pt1 | contig 39065 bp, 35 predicted proteins | sample RhiMetdeltSRZDD1_FD_80071 | JGI IMG/M metagenome (GOLD analysis project Ga0114129, IMG submission 80071) | Populus rhizosphere microbial communities from Tennessee, USA - Rhizosphere MetaG P. deltoides SRZDD1 (version 2) (version 2) | ecosystem: Host-associated > Plants > Roots > Rhizosphere >...
ATCCAGCTCTATGCCGCCCGCGCGGCGTCGCACGGGTTCGAGGCGCTGACCGTCGTCGGCGGGGATCAGGCGACTGGGACTGCGCGAGTAGTTCCGCACGCCTACCAGCTCCGGCGCATGATGCGGGGTTGGGTCCCTCGGCTGAACCTGGGCGGCTGGATCAATCCTCATCGCGACGCCGAGCGTCAGGTGGACTTCTTGCTGAACCGGGACTTCGAGGCCGACTACTACGTGACTCAGATCGTTTCTCACCATCACCTCGATCAGGTCGAGCGCTTTCTGGCAGAGTCGCGGCGGCGCGGAGTGCCATTCCCCGGGGTGTTCGGAGTCTTCCTGTACCGGAGCGCGAATCCGCGGACGCTCAGGCAGCTGGGCGACTTCTTTCCGGTGCCGGTAGAAGGGGTGACGCGGGATTTCGAGGCTGGCCTGGCACCGGAGGCGATCGTCGCGAAAACGATCTGTGCTCTACGGGAGATCGGAGTGGACAAGATCTACGTGAGCAATCTCGGCTTCGACCGGCCGGACGCTCGCTACCGCCGGATTCTGGAGCTGATCAGTTGAGGGGATCTGCTGGCGAGAGAACTTCGAGTACTTCCAGAGCCTGATCAATCCGTCCAAACGGCGCGCTCACCTGAACACCCTGCACCACGCCTCGTACCGCCTCGAACATTTCCTGTGCGATCCGGACCCCCTCTGCCTGGGCGGCTTCCCCCCCTTGAGCCTGCGCCCGACGCATGCGCTCGATGATCGAGCCGGGCACATGCAGCCCGGGGACCTCGTTCCCGAGAAATTCGGCGTTTCGCAGAGACGTTAGCGGCCACAACGACGCGATGACCGGGACTCGCCTCCCGGCCTTCTCGATGACCCGCGCAAGAGTCTCGGGGTCGAAGACCGGCTGGGTCACAGCAAACTCCGCTCCCGCGTCCACCTTCCAGGCAAACCGCTCCAGCTCGCGATCCAGCTCGACCGCGCCCTGATTCAGCGCTACTCCGATTACGAACCGGGTGGGGTCCCCAATGGAATTGCCCCCGGGGTCGAGACCCTGATTCAGCTGTCGGACGATGTTGGTAAGCCCGATGCTGTCGATGTCGAACACCGCCGTGGCGTCCGGATAGGGCCCGGCCACGGGTGGGTCCCCGGTGACGATCAGAATGTTGCGGAGGCCACCCGCGGCCGCGCCAAGCAGATCGCTCAGCATCCCGAGCATGTTGCGGTCGCGACAGGTGTAGTGGAACACTGTTTCCAGACCGACCTCACGCTCGATGATGAGCGCGGCCGGAAGGACACCCATGCGTGACTGCGCGCGCGGGCCATCGAGCACGTGCACCGCGTCGATTCCGGCCTCTTTGAGGGTCCGGCAATGATCCAGCATCTCACCTGCGCGCCAGCCGCGCGGCGGCACCAGTTCGATGCTCACGACCAGCTCGCCCGCTGCGAGCTTCCGGCCCCAGCGCGACCGCGCCGCCAGCGGGACCGGCTCGGTGCCCGTCGGCCGTTCGACCTCGGTGCTTGGCCGGGCGACAGTGACGCGGGGCGGGTGCGCGCTCGCGACCTGCTCCCGAATGCGGCGAATGTGCTCCGGCGTGGTGCCGCAGCACCCGCCGATGAACCGGACGCCGGCCTGGATCAACCGACGGGCATACTGCGCCATGTACTCCGGGCTCGCCAAGTAGATGCGCCGGTCGCCTACTGCGCGGGGAAGGCCGGCATTGGGCTGTGCCGACAGCGGCTTGCTGGTGACCCCGGCGATCCGCTCGATGGCATCGAGCATCGGAGCAGGGCCGACCGAGCAGTTGAGCCCGAGCACGTCCGCATTCCACTGGGCGAGCTGTGCGGCCAGCGCTTCGACAGCGGTCCCGTACGGTGTGCTGCCGTCCTCTCCCACCGTCATCTGGGCGACGACCGGCAGGTCCGAGGCCCGCCGAACGGCCATCAATGCCGCGTGCAGCTCTTCCACATCGCTGAATGTTTCCAGGATGAACCCGTGGACGCCGCCCTCGATCAGGCCAGCCACCTGGCGGCCGAAATGCTCGACGGCCTCGCTCTTCGCGGTGGGCCCCCAGGGTTCGATGCGAATGCCCAACGGACCGATGGCGCCCACCACGGCGGCTCGACCATGGCCCGCACGCAGGGCGATTTCGACAGCGGCCCGATTGATCTCCCGGGTTCGGTCTTCCAGGCCGTAGGCCGAGAGCTTGACCGGGTTCGCGCCAAAAGTATTCGTCTCGACGATCTCGGCGCCCGCTCGGACGTAGGCCTCATGCACTTCCTGGACGACGCCTGGCTGCGTGAGATTGAGCTCGTCGTAGCAGACGTTCACGAAGACGCCGTGGTTGTACAGCATGGTGCCCATGGCGCCGTCGAAAACGTGTACCCGGCCGTCGGACAGGAGATCGGTGAACGTCGGCATCAGGAGCGAGCTGCCTATCTGTCGTAGTTGAGGTTCGGGGCCAACCAGCGCTCCGCCGTAGCCAAATCCATGCCCTTCCGTCGGGCGTAATCTTCGATCTGATCCCGTTCAATCTTGCCGACCCCGAAGTAGGCCGCCTCCGGTCTCCAGAAGTACCATCCGCTCACCGCTGCAGTGGGCAGCATGGCGAAGCTGTCGGTGAGCGTAATGCCGGCGTTCGCTTCGGCGTGGAGCAAGTCGAACAGCGTTCGCTTTTCGGTATGGTCCGGACAGGCAGGATACCCGGGCGCAGGCCGAATGCCCTGGTACTGCTCCTTGATCAACGACTGGTTGTCGAGTGCCTCATCCCTTGCGTATGCCCAGAACTCCGTTCTGGCGCGCTGGTGGAGACGCTCCGCGAAGGCTTCCGCCAGCCGGTCTGCCAGCGCCTTGGCCAGAATCGCGTTGTAGTCGTCGTGCAGCCCCTCGTACTTCGCGACCAGCGACTCGAGCCCATGTCCAGCAGTCACTGCGAAGGCGCCGACGTAGTCGCGCACGCCGCTCTCCTTCGGCGCGACGAAGTCCGCCAGTGCCAGGTTGGGCCGGCCGTCGCGCTTTGCCATCTGCTGGCGCAGCGTATGAATGACGCCCACGACCTGCTGCCGCGAGTCATCGGCATATAGCTCCACATCGTCGCCCACCGCGTTCGCCGGAAAGAACCCGACCACTCCGCGTGCCGTGAGCGTCTGGTCGGCGACGATGGTTTGCAGCATACGCTCCGCGTCGGCGAACAGACTTCGCGCCGCGTTGCCGACCTTGGGATCGTCGAGAATCGCGGGATAATGACCCGCCAACTCCCAGGTGTGGAAGAACGGCGTCCAGTCGACCCGATCCACCAGCTCGGCGAGCGGATATCGATCCAGCGCCTTAATGCCAAGGAAGCACGGCTTCGGAGCGGGCGTGGCACGCCAGTCGATCACCAGCCGGTTGGCACGCGCTTCCGCGAGGCTTGGGCGCTGCTCGCCGCGGGCCCGTTCTGCCCGAGCTTCACGAATTTCGCGGTATTCTTCCCTGACGCCCTGCACGAACGCCTCCCGCCCCCCGCTCTCGCTCAGGAGACTGCTCGCCACACCGACTGCTCGCGAGGCGTCGAGCACGTGCACCGTAGGCGCGTGGTATTCCGGCGCGATCTTCACCGCGGTGTGCACTCGGGACGTGGTCGCCCCGCCGATCAGCAGCGGAACCTCGAAGCCCTCGCTCTCCATCTCGCTGGCCACGAAGGCCATCTCCTCGAGTGACGGCGTGATCAGGCCGGACAGCCCGATCAGATCGACCTCCTCCGCCCGGGCCGTCTCCAGGATCTTGGCGCAGGGCACCATGACACCGAGGTCGACCACATCGTAGTTGTTACACTGCAGCACCACGCCGACGATGTTCTTGCCGATGTCGTGCACATCGCCCTTCACTGTTGCCAGCAGAACTTTTCCCTTCGACCGGGTGCCGGTCTCTTTCTCCGCCTCGATGTAGGGAACCAGGTGGGCGACGGCTTTCTTCATCACCCGGGCGCTTTTCACCACCTGAGGCAGGAACATCTTGCCCGAGCCGAAGAGGTCGCCCACGACATTCATCCCGTCCATGAGCGGGCCCTCGATGACCTGGATCGGGCGCTCGTACAGATGCCGGGCCTCTTCGGTGTCTTCCACCACGTAATCGGCGATTCCTTCTACCAACGCATGAGTCAGCCGCTCCTGCACTGGCGCCTTGCGCCAGCCCAGGTCGGTCCTGGCGGTCGCGACTCGACCCCTGATCGAATCCGCTACCTCGAGCAGCCGCTCGGTGGCATCGGGGCGCCGGTTCAGCACGACGTCCTCCACCCGCTCGAGCAGCCCCGCCTCGATGTCACTGTAGATGGGAAGCGCTCCCGCGTTCACGATCCCCATGTCCATGCCAGCGTGAATCGCGTGGTACAGGAACACCGTATGAATCGCCTCTCGCACCGCGTCGTTCCCTCGGAACGAGAACGAGACGTTGCTGACTCCGCCGCTCACCAGGGCGTGCGGCAGCTCCGCCTTGATCCGGCGAGTTGCTTCGATATAGCCGACCGCGTAGTCGGCGTGCTCCTCGATACCGGTTGCGATTGCGAAAACGTTGGGATCGAAAATGACGTCTTCGGGCGGGAAGCCGACCTGCTCCGTGAGAATCCGGTAGGACCGCGTACAGATCTGCACCTTCCGCTCGACCGTGTCCGCCTGACCGCGTTCATCGAACGCCATCACGATCACGGCGGCGCCGTACCGCCGAACCAGCCGGGCATGATGGATGAATGCGTCCTCCCCCTCCTTCAGCGAGATGGAGTTGACGACGCCCTTCCCCTGGACGCACTTGAGTCCCGCCTCGATGACCGACCACTTCGATGAGTCGATCATGATCGGCACCCGGCTGATGCTGGGCTCCGACGCGACCAGGCGCAGGAAGGTCTGCATGGCCGCCGCCGAGTCGAGCATGGCTTCGTCCATGTTGACGTCGAGCATCTGGGCGCCGTTCTCGACCTGCTGCCGTGCCACCTCCAGTCCCGCCTCGTACTGACCCTCGAGGATGAGCTTCGCGAAACGGCGTGACCCCGTCACATTGGTCCGCTCGCCCACATTGACGAAGTTGGTTTGAGGGCCGATCACCAGCGGCTCCAGGCCGCTTAAGCGGCAGCGGTGGGGCAGCTCCGGCGGTCGGCGGGGCGGCAGGCCGCGCACCGCCTCGGAAATGGCGCGTATGTGCGCCGGTGTGGTCCCGCAGCAACCACCCACCAGGTTCACGAGCCCATGCTCGGCGAATTCGCGAAGTACCGACGCAGTGATCTGGGCTGTTTCGTCGTAGTTGCCGAACTCATTGGGCAGGCCGGCATTGGGATAGGCGCTCACGTACACGGGAGCCACCCTCGCCAGCTCCTGCACATGCGGCCGAAGCGCCTTACCGCCCAGCGCGCAATTAAATCCGACGATCAGCGGCTCGGCGTGCATCAGTGAATACCAGAACGCTTCGGGAGTCTGGCCGGACAACGTGCGCCCGCTCTGGTCGGTGATCGTGCCCGAGATCATGAGCGGCACCCGGTCGCCCCGTTCCTCGAATACGCTCTGGATTCCGAACACCGCGGCCTTGGCGTTGAGCGTGTCGAAGATCGTTTCGACAAGGAGGAGGTCCGCCCCGCCGTCCAGCAGCCCTCGCGCGGCCTCGGCGTACGTCGCGGCCAGCTCGTCGAAGCTCACATTCCGGAAGCTGGGATCGTGAACCTTGGGCGAGATGGAGGCGGTTCGGTTGGTCGGGCCCATCGCTCCCGCCACGAACCGCGGCTGCCCCGGCTCGCGAGCCTCCGCTGCGTCCGCCGCGGCACGGGCTAGGTGGGCGCCCTGCAGGTTCAACTCGTAGACCAACTCCTCCATTCCATAATCCGCCATGCTGGCGGCGGTGGAGTTGAATGTGTTGGTCTCGATGATGTCCGCACCCGCGTCAAGATATGCGCGGTGGATCCCGGCGATGATGATGGGCTGCGTGATTGAGAGGAGGTCGTTGTTGCCCTTGAGGTCCCGCGGCCAATCGGCAAACCGCTCGCCGCGGTAGTCCCGCTCCGCGAGCTTGTGCGCCTGGATCATGGTTCCCATCGCCCCGTCCAGCACCAGGATCCGCTGCTCGAGCAGCGGTCGCAGTTGGGCGACCCGCGCGTCGCGCGCGGCCCGATCGATCGGCTCCACAGATGAGGGCAAGTGGGTCATGGCCGCTCCCTGCAAACAAAAAAGCCGGCGCCAAAACGGCCCCGGGGTAGGCGTTTTAGCGGATTGTTTAACGTGGCCGCAAGCTGCCCCAAATCGCCACGGAACACTCTGGTTGACTGCTCTCAAGCTAATTCGGTGTCCGCCCCTATCAAGCCCGGGACTTCCCGGACCCCACCTGATTAGATGATTCCGAGCCGACTGGCGGCCCGCTGCCACGTGACTCCAGTCACTTGAACGGCTTTGCTGGGGGCGCGGGCTCCGCCTACGATCGCCACGGCCGACCGGCCCACCCCGAGCCGCTTGGCGAGAAACCGGATCAACGTTTCGTTGGCGGCGCCGTCGACCGGAGCTGCCGCAATGCGAACCCGGATCTCATCACCGTGGACCCCAACCACTTCAGTGCGTGAGGCTCGGGCCTGCACCCGGATCCGGAGCCGCACGCCATCGGGTGTCGCCGAGAGCGGGGTCAGAGTAGCGCGCGCACGAGCGCCTGTTGGGCGATCCACAGGAGGAAGTAGGCGACCATGGGGCTCAGGTCCAGCGGACCGAACGGCGGGAGCACGCGGCGAAGTGGCTCCAACAGCCAGTCGGTCAGCAAGACAACAGGTCGCATCCACTTGGCGTACGGGGAGGCTCCAAACCACGAGGCGATGACGCGCACCAGCAGCGCGACCATCAGGATCCTGAATACCCACGACACGGTTTCGATGAGCCAGATCCGAGGCGGTGCCTGCGAAAGAGCCCCGAACTCGTACACCGCCCCGATGAGCCACCTGACCAGCGTAATCAGCAGCAGGCCGCCGATGATGGCGATGCCCAGCAGCCAGAGCGGGGCGTCAGTGGGGCTTCCACCGGCCCGGATGATCCGGCGTTCGAGCGGCAGCAGCACCGGCTCGCTGATCCGACGGACGAACCGAGGCCACGCTCCGAACGGCGTCAGGTGGCGGCGCCGGATGGCCCATTGAGTGGTGGCAACCACGACTGCATACAGGAACACCACGACCACGACGCCGCGAGCGATTGTGTCGAGCATGACCAACATCACGGTGCGGGCACCTCGTACTTCGCCGAGGTACCCTCGCGGGTGGTGCATACCACCGTGAAGGTACCGCCGCTCAAGCTTGCCTCCTCGAGGATCTGCGGATTGCCCTCGCAGGAAGCGACGGTTCGTCCAGCCGGCTGCCGGAATGCGACCGTAACGAGGGAGGAATCATTGACCACGCGAATTCGCCGGACGAACAGTGGCGCCAGGCTGTCGACACCCATCACGCGCAGCTCGACAGGAGGATGACCCAGGTGGGAACCGCGGTAATCTGCGGCCTTGTCGATCAGGCGGAACACCTCGCGACCGAGGAGGGCCGCATCGCGACGTTCCGGAGGGAGCGTGTCGAGAACCGACGTTCGACGGGCCGGTTTCGGGGAGGACTCGCTGCAGCCCGCGACCCCCGCCAGCACCAGCAGGATGGCAAGCGCAGCCCTCCAGCTCATTCCATGGCGAATTCGCGGTTGAACACAACCTCGAAGCTGAACGTCTTGGCTCGACTGCGCGTCTCGATCAGCTCCGCAACCCGGCGCAACCGATCGGGAATGCTCATGATCTTTTCCTGGGCCTTCCGCCCCAGCTCCGACAATCCGCCGATGCTCTCGATCTTCCAGTAACGGATCTGTTCCTGCACGATCCGCAAGTAGTCGCGGGGTCCGTAAATACCCGCCCGGCGAATCACGTCGGCCAGGTCCCGAAATCCGGGCATGGAGTAGCCGGGCATCTCGATACTGGGGAGGATGAACGACGCGGAGTGGAGAGCCTGGTCCGGGTCGCGCTTCAGGATCTCTTCGAAGACGGTCCGATAGAAGGTGTAGTGCCGAGCCTCTTCCTTGGCGACGTTGCTGAGAATCTCACCCAGAATCGGCTCGTACTCGCCAACAAGCCGTCCGGTCTCGGCATGGGAGTGCTGCGTCGCTCGTTCCTGAACCGTGGTGTAGGCGAAGACGCGGTACGGGTCCCGGTCCCACTCGGGATGGAAGCCTGCCTTCAGATACTCGAATTGCATCTCCTCGAGCCGCCGCTGATGGAGCAGCCGAGCCTCTCGGGCGTAGTCGTGGATTACCTGCCCGTGCCGATCCTCCTCGGCGGTCCAAAGATTGTTCCAGAGCCGCCAGAAGCTGTCATCACCCAGATATACCGCAAGCAACCGATGAAAGTGCGGAAGCCCTTCTTCGGTGAGGAGGTTGAGCGCGAGTGCCGCGCGGGCCGGGTCTGGAATCCCCTCAGCCCGTTTACGGAGCTGCTTGTAATGGGTCTCCGGGCACTCCCCCTCCTTAGGGCCGATCAGCTCCGCCGGATACCACAACTCGCGCTTCCGCTCGTGGCTCTCCATCAACTCGCGGACCTTCCCTTCCAGATCCCGGAGCACTTCGAGCTTGGAAAACATCTCGCGAGCGGATTCTGTGAGTCCCATGTGCTCTTTCCAGGGAAGAGAAGTGCGGGGCCGAACAAACCCCGCAGCTGAAGACGCAAAGACCAGCCGCCAAAATTACGCGGCTGGTCGCTTTCGTGCCAATCGGGCGGTTGACTTTACTCTTCGTCGCCTAACGATTTCTCCATCAGCACCCAGGTTCGGCCGCCGATGTAGCCTGGGCGCCGCAACACTACCCGCCAGCCCATCGCCGCCAGCAGCCCCTCGGATCCGAGGTCATCTGTCCAAAACTCGGCCAGGTGCGCTCCGGCTTCCGCCGAGCGCTCTTCGAAGGCCGCCATGAGCCGGTGGGCGTGACCCCGATGCCGTTCAGTCTCCACCACAGCCACGTCGAGCAGATTGGCGACGCCGCCCCGCAGCGAGAATCGAAGGCCTCCGATCCAATCACCGATCTCGTTGCTCAGCACGAGGTAACGGTCATTGATCGGATTGCCCCAGCCGGCAGCCTCTTCCGTTTCCGCTACCAGCTCGGAGAACCAAACGGCAAAGTCGCCGTCCTGTTCCATTTCGCGGATCTTGAGCTCGTCCATGGTGACTGTGCTCCCCAGGCACTACCTCCAGTCAACGCAACAGCAGTGCCAAACTGTCTGACCCCTTCCAGCCACTAGCCTCTGTGGGGTAAAACGCATGGCAGACCCGGTGGGTTCAGTTATCGTACGACGGGCGGGGTGCATGGAGATCCGCCGTTCTGGCCTGCAACGATTGGCGCGAGACTGAGGTATGAGCGCGACGACAAATACGGGGCGACCAGTGACAGTCGCCTGTGCGTTCTGTGGCGTGTTGAATCGAGTGGACTTGGAGCGCCTCTCGGCAGGCCCCAAATGCGGTGCTTGCGGTCGCCCCATTAGACTCGATCGACCGGTCAAGCTGACCGAGGCCGATTTCGACCGGGTCATTGGTGCCGCAGGTGTTCCGGTCCTGCTCGACTGTTACGCCGATTGGTGCGGGCCCTGTCGCGCCATGGCGCCTGCCCTGGACGAGTTCGCCAGAGCCCGAACCGGGCAGGTGCTGGTTCTCAAACTCGACACCGACGCCAGTCCGGTCATCAGTCACCGCCTCAACATTCGCGGCATTCCGACACTGATTGCGTTTCGGCAGGGGAAAGAACTCCGCCGGCACGTCGGGATGGCCGATCTGCCCGTGCTCGAGAGTCTGATTCAGTAGCAGCCGTCAGGATGCGACGGAGCCCGTCTCACAGAGTGCGGCAGTCGCGCTTGACGGGCGTACGGTTGGTGCAGGCGATGGTTGCATTCATTCCCGCGGCGATCGGGCCGCAGGCAGTGGTCCGTGCTTGTTGCTCTGCCTCGCGCTCGGTCGCCGCGGACGCAGTGGCCGCGTTGCGCCGCCCCTCATACTCCACGGTCACAGCGCACTGCACCCGCTGTGACGCGAGCGTCGAGTACAGGAGAAAGGCGGCAAAGAGAACGACAGCGATGAGCGTGACGATGCTGCTGAGGCGCATGGGGCGATGAATATCCTACGCGCCGTCCCGCGCCGCCAGAGCGAACCCGCTCCGGCATCTTGCGGCAACACCTGCCGTGGTAGCCTCCAATCACTCTTCTACAGCGTGAGGTGCCAATCGCTTAGCTGATTGTAACGGGCTGGTATGTGATTTGCCCCTTCCTCCAAAGCTTTCCGACCCGAAGTCGTTTTCCGTAAGCCGCCTTGGCGCATGGCGCGTTGGAGGACGTCCCCCATGACGGTGTCAACAGCTCGTCCCGGCACGTTCCTCGTCGTGGACGACTCGGCGCTCCATCACCAGATGTATCGCCTGATCTTCTCTAAAGGACCTCTGGCGGGCAGCACGGTTCATCACGCGATGAACGGCCGCGAGGGTTACGCCCTCCTCGCCGCACATCCGGAGATCACCGTCGTTCTCCTCGATCTCAACATGCCCGAGATGAACGGGCTCGAGTTCCTGGCTCGCCGCAATGCAGAAAAGCTGCACCTGCACGTTCCGGTCGTTCTGGTGACGACGGAGAGCACACCGGAAGACGAGACCCGCGGGCGTGCGGCCGGGGCTTGGGACTACCTTCGCAAACCCTTCCAGCCTTCCGACGTCGAGCGCCTTGTTGCACGCCTTCAGGCCGAACGCGCCCCAGCTGCCTGACCATGTCGCACGATCACGCGTTCGGCGAGCTGATCCAGGAATACATCGCCGAATGCCTCCCGTTGGCCGAGGCGGTGAACGACGCGTGCCTTGGCCTGGAGCGGCGCTGGGCTGCCGGTGATCTCGACGCGGGAGCCGTCACCGGCCTCAAGGGCACGCTCCACACCCTGAAGGGCAATTCGGCGATGATGGGCTTCCGGCCGATGCAGGTCGTGGCCCACGCGCTGGAAGACCTCGCCGCCCGGGTGGCGAAGGACTCCGTTGGCCGAGGTGAGGTCGAGGCCGGCCTGCTGGTCGAGGGATCCGGTTTGCTGGTGGATCTCATCCGGGCCGCCGCCGATCCCGAAGGCGGAGCCCCTGCCGCTGATGCCTTCGTCGAACGGGTTCGCTCCCGTCTCGAGTCGGCTGTTTCGAGCATGCAGACCACGCCGCTCCGGCTCGACCGGCGCCGGACCGAGCGTCGAACCGAGAACGGTATCGACGGCGGGACGGTGCGGGTCGACTTCCGCCGCCTGGACAATCTGCTCGAGATCTTTGGCGAGGCGATGATCGAGCAATCGGCTCTCGCTGATGTCTATCGCCGGCTGGCGGCCCGCCTCGGATCGAGTCCCGAGCTCACCGATCTCGACAGAGTAGTCGTCGCCCTCGGGGCGACCATGAAGCGCCTTGAAACCGCTCTCATGCAGACTCGGTTGCTTCCGCTCTCGACCGTCTTCGGGCGATTCACCCGCTCGGTGCGCGACCTGGCTCGGGACCAGCGCAAGAAAGTCAGACTGGTCATTGAGGGCGGCGACACCCTGCTCGACAAGACCATCCTGGACCGGCTGGGAGAGCCGCTGGTACACCTGGTGTCGAATGCGGTCGTCCATGGGGTGGAGTCGGAATCCGAACGCGCCCGCGTGGGCAAGGCGCCCGAGGCTACCGTAGGACTTCGCGCCGTCGCTCTCGCCGATCGCGTGTCGATCACGGTGTCGGATGACGGACGCGGACTCGACGCCACCCGGATTCTCGCCAAGGCACGTGAGCTCGGATTGGAAGCGCCCTCAGCGGCCACCGCCGACGTCTACAGCCTCATCTTCGTGCCCGGCTTCTCGACCGCCGAGCGGGTGTCTCACATCGCCGGCCGGGGCGTAGGGCTGGATGCAGCCGCGGCGGCGATTCACGACCTGGGCGGCAGCATAGAGGTCGCGAGCCGACCGGGGCAGGGAACCGTGTTCACGCTGAGTCTCCCGCTTACCCTGGCGATCGTGCGTTCGCTAATCGTGGAAGTAGATCGCGAGCGCTATGCGGTTCCCCTGAGCCATGTGGCCGAAACCGTTCGGCTCGAGGCCGGCACACTTCACGAAATCAACCGCCAGGGCGTTCTGATGTGGCGCGGAAGCGCGATTCACGTAGCCGACGGGGGTCGGCTCCTGGGAACCGGTTCGAGCCGCTCAGCGCCGCGAAACTACTTCGTGGTGCTGTTTGCCGGCCCGCGCCGCCGGGGCCTTCTGGTGGACCGGCTAGTCGGGCATCAGGACGTCGTCGTGAAGAGTCTCGATCCGAGCCTTGGCCGTCCCGATGTCGTGTCGGGCGCCACGATCCTTGGCGACGGGAGGGTTGCCTGCATTCTGGACGCTGCCGGTATCGTCGCACAGCGGGAGGCGGCCTGACATGGCTCGCAACAGCGCAAAGTTCTCGGTCCCTGTCGCTCCTCCGCCCAGCCCACCGCCGGGCCCAACCGACGTATTCCAGTTTGCTGATCAGCTGGCCGCCGATGCCTCGAACATTCAGGCGCCGAGGCCGGTAACCACTCTTCACCTGATCACGTTTCGTCTCGACGGGGAGGAGTTCGGCCTCCCGGTCGAGACCGTTCGCGAGGTGATCCGAGTGGGCGAGATCACCCGGGTGCCGCAGTCGCCCCCTCACATCCGCGGTGTAACCAACCTCCGCGGTAGGATCCTGCCGGTCGTCGAGATCCGCAGCCGCCTCGGGCTCGCTCCGCTGGTGCCCCGCTCCACCGCCCGGATCATCGTGGCTGAAGTCCGTGGCCGCGTGCTCGGCCTGCTGGTCGACTCGGTCGCTCAGGTCCAGAAGGTGCCGGCCGAGCGGGTGGTCGCGACGCCGGACGAGGTCAAGTCAGGACATTCGGATTACCTGATCGGTGTGGTTCAGCTGTACGAACGGTTGCTCATTCTCCTCGATCTCCCTCGGGCGCTGGAAGCGACCGGGGACTCCCACTCGTGAGCGCGCCATGACTCAGACGATCATGCAGAAGATTCGCGACTGGACGATCCGCCGGAAGATTCTGACCGGCTTCGCTGCAGTCCTCCTGCTCACGAGCATTCAAGGGTGGTTCGCGATTCGCCAGCTCGAGCGGCTGGCCGATACGAGCGGCGCGGCTCTGCAAGCCTTCGGCAACACCCGCTCGATCATTCTGCTCACCACCATCGTCACGGTCGCCGTGGGGCTGGCGCTCGCGATGTTGCTCTCCCGGCTTATCGCGAATCCGCTCGAAAGCCTCGGCATCCTGGCGGAGGAGGTCTCGAAGGGAAACCTGGCCGCGGATATACGCAGCCAATCCCGTGACGAGATCGGGTGGCTGGAGCACTCGATGCGTCAGATGGTGAAGAATCTGCGCCTGGTGGTAGGGCAGATCTCCACCTCGTCCCGCACGGTCGCAAGCTCCGCCGAGGAGATCTCTGCCTCTTCGGTACAGATGGCGAAAGGTGCGGAGGCGCAGACTAACTCGACCGAGGAAACCTCGGCGACCATGGTAGAGATGGCGGCCCAGATGCAGGCGCTGGCCCGCAACGCCGAGGCGCTGGCAGCGAGCGTGGACGAGACGTCGTCGTCCATTCAGCAGATGAGCGCCACGCTGGTGCAGACCGCCCAGAACGGCGAGACCCTGCTTCAGTCGGTCGACGAGGCAATGTCGCGGCTCAATGGTATGATCGAGAACATCGGGGCGATCGCCTCACGGGTGCACATGGTGGACGAGGTGTCCCAGCGCTCGGTGACCGAGGCCAAGAGCAATGGCGAGCAGCTCCAGGTCTCCATCAACTCCATCAGTACGCAGTCGGAGGAGATCGGGAAGATCGTCAAGGTGATCGAGGGCATCGCCGATCAGACCAACCTCCTCGCCCTGAATGCCGCCATCGAAGCGGCGCGGGCCGGTGAGGCTGGCCGCGGCTTCGCCGTGGTGGCCGACGAGGTCCGGCGGCTGGCAGAACGCTCGGTCTCGGCGACTCAGGAGATCGGGGCGGTCATCGAGTCGGTTCAGCGCGAGACCCGTGCAGCCGTCGAGCTGATGGGCGGCGTGCTCGGCGCCATCGTCGGATCGATCGGCAAGACCTCCCATCTCGTCGGTGAAGCGGCGCGCGCAACCGAGGAGCACGCGCTTGGAGCCAAAGAAGTGCTGCGCATGGCCGGCAGCATGGCGAGTCTCACGCGGCAGATCGCCGCCTCGGTCCGCGAGAACGCGGTCGGCGCGAGGGAGATTACCACAGCCGCGCAGAAGATGAACCAGCTCACCCATCAGATGTCGGAGGCCGTGTCCGAGCAGAAGCGTGGCGGCGAAATGGTGGTGAAGGCGGTGGAGTCGGTCGCCCTGGTGTCACGTCAGAATCTGGTTGCGGTGGAGCAGATGAGTGTCGCCGCCAAGACGCTGGCAGGCGAATCCGAGCTGCTCAAGCAGCGGGTCGAAACCTTCCAGCTGCCGGCGGCGTGAGCTCACCCATGTCCCGGGCCGGAGCTGCCGAACGGCTTGCCGCGCTCACTGCGGCGACTGGGGAAGAGCGTCAGGCGCTCGTGCTCGCTGCATTCGAGGACGAGGCTCCGTCGGTTCGGGAACAGGCCATTCGACTCGCCACGCGGTACGTCGAGCCCGAAATTCTCGGAGGGCTGGTCGCTGACGGGGTGAATGCATCGCGCCGGAATGGCGCGCTGGCTGCGCTCGAACGCCAGGGCCCGTACGCGGTCCCCTATTTGGTGAAGCTGCTGAGTTCGCAGGACGGCGAGCTGGTCATGTTCGCGCTTCAGATTCTGGCGCGGATCGGCGACGCTGCCGCGGCCGGGGGCATGCTGCCGCTGCTCAACCATGCCGATCCCAATGTGGCGCAGGCCGCAGTCGAGGCGCTGGGCCGTTTGCGTGCCACCGGGGCGGTACCGGCGCTGCTCGAGCAGCTCCGCGGCAACCTCTGGCTCCAGCTGGCTGCGGTGAACGCACTGGGAGAGATCGGCGATCCGGCAGCCGTACCTGCTCTCCTGAGCCTGGTTCCGGACAGCTTCGTTGCCGAGCAGGCGGTGCGGTCGCTGCAGCGGATCGCCGCGCCTGATTCGCTGGAGCCACTGCTCAGCGTGCTCGCGTCGGTCCACGAGCGACCGCTCCGCGACGCGATTCTCGAAGCCCTCGGCGTGGTGCTCGACCTGCACCCCGATCCTGCATCGGCAGGCGAACAGTTCGCGCGCGAGGCGGAACGCGACCGTGGCGCCGACGGGGTTACCGCATTTCTGGGCGAGTTGCTGCGCACGATCGAGGCAGAGGCTGAGTGCCGTCGCGAGCTGCTGGGTCAAGCCGCTGATGGTGCTGCTGCGGACCGCGAAGCGCTGGCGCAAGCGGCGGTCGCTGTCATCCTGACCGGGCGCCTTCGGTCGCTCTACCCTCTCGTGCTGCGCCGCGCCGGCGATCCCGAAGTCGGATGGATCGAGACCCAATGGCGCCGGCATGCCCGCGTCGCGCCGGCCGAGCTGACCGCCTTGCTTGGGCATCGGGACCCCCAGGTTCGCCAGGGCATTCTGATCGCTGGCGAATTTGGCTCTGCCGACGTTCCGGCCCTGTTGGCGCGCCTGGCCGACGCCGAGACATCGGTTCGAGCGGCGGCATGCCGTGCACTCGGACTGGTCGGCGATCCCGCGGCGGCCTCGGCGCTGGTCGAGCGGATCCAGCACGGCACGGGGGAGGAGCGCGCGGAAGCAGCCGCGGCGCTCGGTCGCCTTCCGGTGGAATCGCTGGGAGATCTGAAAGGCTGCCTGGATCCCAGTGCCGGGCCGGAAGCTGTCGTTGCGGCTCTTGAAACCGTTCGGGTGGCCCAAGCGAGCCAGTTCGAGTTCGAGGTCCTGCACTTGACCCGAGCCCTATCTACTCCGGTTCGGATTGCGGCCCTCCGAGCGGCGGCGATGCTGCCGGGCATCCGGGCGGATCAGGTCTTGTTCCGCGGCCTCGGCGATCGGGATGAATCGGTGCAGGTAGAAGCTCTCGAGCTCCTGGTGCAACGTGGGGGCGACCGCACGGGAGCGACATTGACGGCCCTCCTCTCCGCCGCCGATTCGCTGCGTTTCAGGGTCATTCGCGCCCTCGGGCGCCTGCGTACCGCGGAGGCTGCGCCCAAGCTCGAGAGCCTCTACGCCGAAGCCGCCCTCCACGAACGCGTGGAGATCGTCCGGGCGCTTACTGCGATCGCGCCGCCCGGGATCACCGATTTTCTCAGCGTGCGCCTCCGCGCGCCGGAACCCGAGATCCGGCACGTTGCCGCATTCGGCTTCGCTCAAGTCGCTGAGCCCGCCGACCTTGCCACGCTTCTCGAGATGGTAGGCCACGACGACTGGGCGCTGCGCAATGAAGCCGCCCGCGCACTCGGCCGGCTTCGCTTGCCTGAAGGTCGAGCGTCCCTGCTTACCCTGGTCCGCGACATCGAGCCGGTCGTTGCGCGGACCGCTCGCAGCGCCCTCGCCGAAATAGCGAACAGTTCCGACTCGGCCGCGGCATGACCCCGGCAGACGAAGTCGAATGCAAACTCCTGTCCGATCTGATCCAGGAGCAGTTCGGACTATGCTTTGCCGGCGTGCGCCAGGAAATTCTGATGTCTCGCGTCCGCGGGCGCCTGAAGGCGCTTCACCTCGGCTCGCTGCTCGACTACTACCATTTCCTGCGGTGCCACCCCAAACGGGACGAAGAGCTCGATAAGCTCGCCTGCCACCTCACCAACAACGAGACCTACTTCTTTCGCGAGCCGCATCACTTCGACATCGTGGTACGCCACATCGTCCCCGCGCTGGGGGACGCCCTGCGAGCACGCCCGCTTCGCGTCCTATCCGCCGGCTGCTCGTCCGGCGAGGAGCCCTACTCGCTTGCCATCGCTTTGCACGACTCCGGTCTGGACCTTCGCGGAATCGACTGGCGGATCGATGCGTGCGACCTGAATCGTGAGCGAGTCGCGCGTGCGCGAGAAGGCGTCTACGAAGGGGGCTCGCTGCGTGCCTGCGAGCCGGACAACCTGCGCCGCTGCTTCGAGCCGCAGAATGGGCGGTACCGGCTGCGGGACCGGTATCGCAAGAACGTCCGTTTCTTCGAGGCCAATCTGGCTGCCGCGACGGGGAGTATCGGGGCCCCGCCGTACGACGTGGTGCTCTGCCGCAACCTGCTGATCTACTTCGACGAGGCCGGCTTCGATCGGACCGTTCGATTGCTGGGCCGTTCGCTCGCGCCGGAAGGCTGGCTGGTGCTGGGCCACTCCGAGTCCCTCATCGATCGCACCGACGAGTTTGCGCCTACCTGGCTCGAGGGCGCGATGATCTATCGCAAGCGGCGGATCGAGGCGGCAGCGTGATCCGTGTCTTCGTGGTTGACGATTCCGCGTTCGCCCGGCGAGCGATCACCCGGGTGCTCAGGGCCGAGCCCGCGATCACGGTCGTGGGCGAGGCTGCGAGCGGGCCCGAGGCTCTGCTGCGAGTGCCGTCGGCCCATCCCGATCTCGTCACGCTCGATCTCGATATGCCCGGGATGAACGGACTCACTGTGCTTCGCGCCATGCTCGGCCGCGATCCCGGGCTCCGTGTCCTGATGCTGTCGGCGCATACCAGGGATGGCGCGGAAGCGACGGTCGAGGCGTTGGCCGCCGGTGCTGTGGACTTTCTCGACAAGTCGCGATTCGGATTGATGGAATTCGAAGGTCTCGGGAGAGAGCTGGTGGCGCGGGTGAAGGCGTTGGGCGGCCGGTCCCTTAATGGAGCGAGTGCCGGCGGGAACGGGCGACACGTCCCAGGGGAGCCTGGCCATGCCCTGCCAATCTCAGGCTCCCGCGGAGCGCTTGGCCCGCTCCCGCCCTCCCCCGCCCACGTGGCCGCCGATCTGTGCGTTCTAGGCGCGTCAACCGGCGGCCCTGCTGCCATTCAGCAGCTGCTGGAGGTGTTGCCCGCCGACTTTCCACTTCCGGTGGCCGTCGTGCAGCACATGCCACCTGGATTTACCGGCCCGTTTGCTCGGAGACTGGATCAGCGCTGCCGGCTGCGGGTGCGTGAAGCCGTAGAAGGAGATCGGCTGGAGCGCGGACGCGTGTTCATCGCGCCGGCAGGAAGTCAGATGCGTCTGAATGCGAATCTGGGCGTGATGCTCAGTCCGGAAACCGGACAGGCTCGCCACGTGCCCAGTGTAGACGTGCTGATGCTGTCAGCGGCGCGAGTCCGTCCTGGCCGCGTGCTTGGAATCCTGCTCACCGGGATGGGCGATGACGGGGCCGACGGCATGGCAGCGATCCGGGCGCAGGGCGGCGTCACCCTGGCCGAAAGCGAAGCGACCTGCGTGGTATATGGCATGCCTCGCGCTGCCTACGAACGCGGCGGCGTGACCCACCTCTTGGCGTTGCCAGAGATTGTGGAATGGCTCTCAGACGTCAAAGCAGGGTCCCTCGCAGAATCGTCAGCGCGACCGTGAAGTAGATTACCAGTCCGGTCACGTCGACCAGTGTGGCGACGAACGGAGCCGATGCACTGGCAGGGTCGAATCCCAGCCGGCGTAACACGAACGGAAGCATCGATCCCGCCAGCGATCCGAACAGAACTACTCCGACCAGCGCGGTACCGACGGTCAAGGCCACCAGGGCGTAGTGCGGTCCGTAGTCGTACCAGCCGATTCCCTGCCAAAGAAGAATCCGCGCGACGCCGATGACCCCCAGGATGCTGCCGAGTGCGAGGCCCGACGGCAGCTCGCGAACAGCCACCCGCCACCAGTCACGCAACGTCACCTCCCGGAGCGCCATCGCGCGGATGATGAGCGAGGTCGCCTGGGATCCGGAGTTGCCCCCCGAGCTGATGATGAGTGGGATGAACAGCGCCAGCACCACGGCCCGGCTGATCTCGGCCTCGAAATGGCCCATCGCCGTCGCCGTGAGCATCTCGCCCAGAAAGAGCGCACAGAGCCAGCCGGCCCTCTTCTTCACCATGGCGAGGAGGCTGATCTGCATGTAAGGCTCGTCCAGAGCTTCCATGCCTCCGAACTTCTGCACGTCCTCAGTCGTCTCGCTGACCAGGGCGTCGATGATGTCGTCCACCGTCACGATGCCGAGCACTCGACTGGTGTCGTCGACCACAGGAATGGCGAGGAGATCGTACTTCGAGATCAGCCGGGCGACGTCTTCCTGGTCGGTGAGCGGCCGGACGGTGACCGGCTTCTTGGTCTCGCCCACTTCGAGCACGGAAGTTCCGGGATCGGCCAGCATCACTTCCTTGAGCGAGACAACCCGGCGCAGGCGCTGGTCCTTCGGGTCCAGCACGTAAATGGCGTAGACCGTTTCCTTCGCCTGACCAACCTCACGGATGTAGGTCTTCACCTGCTCGACGTTCCAGGTGGCCGGAACACCCACGAACTCCGTCGTCATGATGCCGCCGGCGCTGGTCGGCGGATAGCGGAGCAGCAGATTGAGCGAGTCGCGCGTAGGTGCATCGAGCACGTGGATCAGGCGGCCCCGCGCCTCGTCGCTCAGCTCGCGGAACAGCTCGACCTGCTGGTCCGATGACATCGCCTCGATGAGAGGGATGGCCCGCCCGGGCTCGAGGCCGGCAACCAGCTCGCCCCGGCGGGTGAGCTCGGGCTCGTCAAAGACCTGGACCGCGCGATGGAATGGGAGTGCGGCGACTACTCGCGTCGCTGCTTCGGCCGGGAGCCCGTTCAGTCCTTCAGCGATGTCGGCCGGCAGGAAGTCGGCACAGGCGGCGGCGAAGTCTTCCTCGTCACCGGAGAGCAGGTAGAGGAGCTCGGGGGTCGGCGGGGTCGCGCTCTTGTTCATGGAGCCATCGGCGAGCTAAGGCGTGGGACGAACAGCGTCCTCGATCCAGGAGAGATAGGCCGGATGGCCCGCGCTGATCGGGACGGCGATGATTTCGGGGACCTGATATGGGTGCAACGAGCGGAGTCGGCTTTCCAGATCCGGCAGCCGGACTGAGGTGGTCTTGAGGTGACAGTACCACTCGGTGGCGCGTTCCACTTGACCTTGCCAGCGATAGGTGCTGGCGATCGGGCCGGAGATCTGAGCGCACGCAGCCAGCCGCTCCTCGACGAGGACGGCTGCAAGCTGCTCCGCCGCTTCGCGGGAATCGATCGTGGTGGTCACCTGGCAAAAGTCAGTCATGCGGTGCCCACCAGTGAGGGTCTACTTCGGAGTCGCCGCCCCGGCGCCTGCCGGAAGGCCCGGCGTCTCGGAGCCGCGCTTGCCGTCTTCGATCGGAACAATGCCGGCGCGCCAGCCGCTCTTGAACCGGACCGTGAGACGGTGCCCGGGCGCGTCAGGGGTGACGTCGACAACGTCCGGAAGGCTCTTGGCGTACGCGGTAGCCTGCGCTGCCTGGCGGGAGAGCGCATCGGGGGACTCCCCATGGTGGGCCGCCGCGAGCTCCCGTCCGATTGCCACGGCTTCTGCTTGCTCTCGGCCATACCCAGCAAACTGATCGGCCGGCACCAGGCCTTTTTGACTCGCCAGCTTGGGATATGCTTCATACGACCGGCAGGCAGTGGAACCGATCAGTAGCGCCAGCAACGCTGCTGAAGCAACGCGCATCGTCTTCACCTAGGTGGCAGGCCCGCCTAATATACACCGACCTCACGCCGTGCTGTCCCCTGATTGCGGCGTGTTCCGGAGGAAAGAGCCTTGAAGTTCCGCAATGCGCCGCTCGCGCGCACGGTTTTGCTGGCGGGCGGCCTCGTTGTTCCCGTCTGCGCTCGGGCCCAGACCGAGTCCGACTCGACGTTCAATCCGGCACCGCCCGATTCGATTGCTTCATACATACCGCATAGCGCTCCCATCGAGTCTCATGCGATCCGGTGGTACGAGCCGCTCGCCGTGGTTGGCGGCATTGGACTGCTCTCCGCACTGGATCAGCCCGTCGCCGACCATTTCCGGTTTCACCGGTCGACCACCGGCCAGAACGTTGCCGACACCTGGGCCCGGGTAGGAACCCCGATATTCTACGCGCCAGTAACGCTCGGTGTTATAACGGGCGGACTCATAAGCCGGAATCGAGAAGTCACGCAGACGGGTATGCGACTGGCGTTTTCGCTCCTCCTCGCGGGCGTTGCCGATCAGGGTCTCAAGATGGTGTTCGGTCGCGAGCGGCCGGACGCCAACTTCGGCGCTTTCGACTTCGACCCGATTCATCCGGATGCAGCGTTTCCGTCGGGTCATACCGCGATGGCCTTCGCGATGGCAACTTCGCTGGCGGACGACCTGCATCCGACGTGGGCCAAGGTCGGTCTGTACGGGCTGGCGACCGGCGTCGCGGTGTCGCGGGTCTACCAGCAACGACACTGGATGTCCGACGTTCTCGGAGGGGCGGTGGTGGGCGTTGCGTCGGCCAAGTTCGTGAGCGGACGCTGGACGATTTTTGGCCTTCGAGCGCCGTCGTTCCTCATCAAGGGCGGAGCGCCGGCGCTGGGTTGGCAGTTCTCTTTCCACGAATGACGCCAGGGGGCAGGCTCGCTTATCGATCCTGCCACCCCCAATTCTCGTTGCCTGCGTGGGAACGCGGGCAGTGGCAACGCCTCGGTCAAAACCGGACCTGCGCCTGACCAATGACCGTACTGTTCCGCACCCCGGGCTCACCGATTTTCCGCGAGACGTAATTCACGAGCAGCCGCACCCGCGCGGCTGCAAACTCGACGTTCACCCCGCCGGTGGTGGCGACCACGTGCCGATCGAGACTGATCGCGTCGCGCGCGAATTGCTCCTGCCGAAATACCAACTGGACCCAAGGCAGTACTCGATAGGCCGCGAGCCCGTACCAGCCCTCGTCGTTGGGCAGCGAAACGTGATGGTCTTGCCAGATGTATTCGGCACGCACCAATGCACCTCGATACTCGAGCTGAGCGTCGACGCCCCAGCGCGTGCTGTCGCTGGCGTACGCCGCGACGTTACCGCCGAACGTGATGAACGGGATGGGACGGACGGTCGCCCGGGCCACCACCATATTCGCCGAGTCGACGTTGATGATCCGATTCTGGCCTTCCCCGTTGAAAAATCCGGCGGCCACGGTGACGTAGGGCCGAAAGGCATATGTTGCCATCACGCCGATGTCCCGCTTGGGCGCGAGTGTATCGACCACGGTGGCGCGGTCAGCGGTCTCGACCTGGGTGATCGACATGATGAACTCGGGGCTGAACGGGGTCTTGAACTGCCCCGCCCAGACCACAAAATCATTGTGGGTCCACCGAATGTACGCGTCACGAAGGCTCACACTCGCGGCGGTGCTGGCGTTCCCGCCGGCCTGGTACTCCGCCATGATCCGATAGGTGAACCCTGCCGTCAGATTGCCCTCGACGTAGGCGCGCGCCCGGTTGAGCGTGCCTGTCAGAACGTTGCCCGCCTCCTGCCAGGTTTCCCGGGCCTGGATATATCCGCCCACCTTGAGCGTGGGCCCGCCGGACGATGGTGGCGCCTGATAAGACGAATCCCGACCTTGCTGCGCGGCGAGTCGGGTCGTGGGCAAGGTCGTGGCCAGGAGAGCCGCTAGGCACGACGCACGGGCGAGCCACTTCATCGAGGACCTCGTTGGGCTTCCGGGAACGGGATGGGCGCTGGTTGCGGGGTAAAGGCCGGCTATAATATCTCCTAATCGGCTGTTTCCGGTATCGTCATGGGAACATATGGAAACATTAACGGTCACAGAGGCTGCCCAAGTCCTCCACCTCAACCCCAAACGGGTCCAATTTCTCGCCCGCACCGGCCGCATCCCAGCCGTGCGAGTCGGACGGAAGTGGCTGATCCCGCGGCGCGAGCTTGAGGGCCGGCTGGCCCAGTTCCCCCCTGAGGGGGTGACATCGGCGCAGGCGATCGATCTGAGCGCCCGCAACCAGCTTCGCGGCCGCATCGTCGGACTCGCGACTGACGGGCTGATGGCGGAGGTGCGAGTAGCGATCGGAGACCAGGAGCTGGTCTCGCTGATCACACGAGGAGCCACCGAGCGGCTGCAGCTCCGGGTGGGAGACGAGGTCTACGCGGTGATCAAGTCCACCGAGGTCATGATCGGAAAGGGTTGATACGTCGTCATGCTCAAACGTTGTTGGGCCGGTCTGTTGGTCGCCGCTGCCGCGGGGATTCCGATCTCACTGTGCGCGCAGCAGCAGCCGGTCGAGCTCACGGTGTTTGCTGCTGCGTCCCTGAAAGACGCCTTTACGGAGGCCGCCGAGGTCCTCGCCCAGCGAACGCCGCCCATTTCGGTTCGCTACAGCTTCGGAGGGTCGCAGCAGCTCGTGCTGCAGCTTGAGCAAGGCGCATCGGCGGACGTGTTTGCCTCGGCCGATCAGCGTTGGATGCAGGTGGCTCGAGATACCGGCCTGATCGCGGGTGACCCCGCGATCTTTGCGCGGAACCGTCTGGTCGTGATTACGCCTGCTTCGAATCCCGGCCGCATCGACCGGCTGGAGGATCTCGGTAAGCGGGGGCTCAAGCTCGTGCTGGGTGCGGAGGCAGTTCCGGTGGGGAAATACAGCCGCGAGGCGTTGAATCGTCTGAATAGGGCGCCGGGCTTCGGTTCGAGCTATTCGCGGCGGGTGCTCGGCAGCGTAGTTTCGGAAGAGGAGAACGTAAAGGCGGTAGTGTCGAAGATTCAGTTGGGTGAGGCTGACGGGGGAATTGTGTACGTATCCGATGTGACGCCGTCGGTTCGAAAGGCCGTGCGCACTATTGAGATTCCCGATCCCTACAACGTGGTGGCCACGTATCCCATTGCGGTGTTGAAACGATCAGACCAGTCCGCCGCGGCCCAGCAGTTCATCCAATTCATCACCTCTGCAGAAGGACAGGCTCTGCTGGCGCGGCACGGCTTTCTGCCCGCCGAGACCGCCATGAGTCCTTCGCCGGCCGGCCCTCCTCGGTGAGGAGCTGGAGACGATGTCGGGACGAGTCTTGGCAGGCCGGATTGTTACTGCGCTCGCAGTTTCCTTCCTCTTGGTTCTCCTCGTCCTTCCGGTGCTCGCGCTGGTCCTGCGGGCACCGGTCAGCGACATCGTAGATCGCCTCTCGGAGCCGCTCGTCCTGGCCGCCATCCGGCTCAGTCTCGAGACCAGTCTTTGCGCGGCGGCGTTGGCGACGGTCCTCGGCCTGCCGGTCGCGTACCTGCTCGCCACTCGGGAGTTCCGCGGCAAGCACGTCCTCGAGGCCATCATTGCGCTGCCCATGGTGTTGCCACCGACGGTCGCCGGCGTGGGCTTGCTGTTGGCATTCGGGCGGGCCGGGCTGGCCGGTCGTGCACTCGGGGTTTTCGGATTGAGCATCCCCTTCACTACCACTGCCGTGGTGCTCGCCGAGGCGTTCATCGCTGCGCCGTTCTTCATCGGGGCGGCCGCTGCCGGATTCCGGGAAGTGGAGTCTCGGTACATGGACGCTGCGGCGACGCTCCGGGCTGCACCGGTCACGGCGTTCGTTCGCGTGCTCCTGCCGCTCGCCGCTCCTTCGGTACTGGCGGGAGCCACCATGTGCTGGGCGCGAGCCATCGGTGAGTTCGGCGCGACGATAACATTCGCCGGCAACCTTCCCGGCGTGACCCAGACGATGCCACTTGCCGTCTACGTGGCGTTGCAGACCGATCTGGATGCGGCGATCGCTCTTTCTGTGCTTTTGGTGTTGGTCTCGCTCACCATTCTCGTGGCTGTCCGGGCCTTTCCGTTTGGGCCTGCCGCGCTTCGTGGTCAGCGCCGGGCTGGTTAAGCGTCTCGGTGGTTTGTCGCTGGCGGCCACGGTCGAAATCGAGGCCGGCAGCACGCTCGCTCTGGTGGGAGAGAGCGGAGCGGGCAAGACCACCGTGCTCCGTCTCCTCGCCGGCCTGACCGCTCCGGATGACGGCCATATCGCGGTCGACAATCAAACCTGGTTCGATCACAAGAGCGGAGTCTCGCTCCCCACGTGGCAGCGGGAGATTGGGTATTTGTCGCAGGACTACGCTCTCTTCCCGCACCTCTCCGTATTCGAGAACATCGCATTCGGCCTCCGGGCGCAACATGTAGATGGCCCCCAGATCCGCCAGCAGGTGGAGGCGATGCTGTTTCGCTTCGACCTCGAGGAGCTGAAGACACGGAAGCCGCATCAACTCTCGGGAGGCCAGCAGCAGCGTGTCGCGCTGGCGCGCGCCCTTGTGCTGCAGCCCCGTTTGCTGTTGCTGGACGAGCCGCTGTCGGCTCTCGATCTCAAGACCCGGCGTTCGGTTCGGGCTCAGCTGCGTCAGACTCTCGCCTCTCTTCCCGGCGCTACCGTCTATGTGACCCACAATCCAATGGAAGCGATCGTCTTCGGCGATCGGATCTCCGTGCTCGAATCGGGCCGGGTCACTCAGAACGGCCTGCCGGATGATCTGCTGCGACATCCACGCTCCGCCTATGTCGCCGAGTTCATGGGGGTCAATCTTCTGCGGGGATCGATTGCGGCGGCGGAAGGCGGCGGCCTGGTTCGCGTCCAGACGCCTTTCGGCGCGGTGATCGCCGCGGACTCCGGAGATGTGGGTGAAGTTCTGGTCGCGCTCAGTCCACGCGAGATTACGCTCCATCTCACGCCACCGGCAGGAAGCGCGCAGAATGTTTTTTTCGGCCCTATCGTCGAGCTGGTCCCCGAGCCGCCCTTCGGCGACCGGATTCGGGTTGCGCTCGCTACCTCGCCTCCTCTGGTCGCCGAGGTGACTCGGCATGCCGTCGAGACGTTGCGGTTGCGGGAGGGGCTCGAGGTCCACGCGGCGTTCAAGGCCACGGGGCTCGTGCCCTATCGGTAGCGCCAATTTGAAACCGCCCGTTTGAGGCGGGGCCGGGTTACCTTTTCTTCCTCTTTTGGCCCAGGTTCGCCCGCATGAGCAGCCCGTTCAAGTTCCCGGTTCCGCACAATGAGCCGGTTCTCGCTTACGATCCCGGAAGCCCCGCCAAGGCATCACTAAAGGCAGCTCTCAAATCGATCGCCGCGCAGAAGGAAGAGATTCCGATTGTGATTGGCGGCCGGGAGATTCGCACCGGTCGCACCGAGCCGGTCACGATGCCCCATTGCCATGCCCGCGTTCTGGCCGACGTGCACCAGGCCACGCCGGAGCTGGTGGAGCAGGCGGTCGATGCCGCGCTCGAGGCCCAGCGGGAGTGGGCTCAGTGGCGCTTCGAGGATCGGGCCGCCGTGTTCCTGAAGGCGGCCGACCTGCTCGCCACCCGGTATCGTCCGCTCGTCAACGGAGCGACCATGCTGGGCCAGAGCAAGACCGCTCATCAGGCCGAAATCGACAGTGCCTGCGAGCTGATCGATTTCCTCCGATTCAACGTTCATTTCGCGGAACGGTTGTATCGGGAGCAGCCCGAGTCGGCGCGGGGTACCTGGAACCGGATGGATCATCGTCCGCTCGAGGGATTCGTCTACGCGATTACGCCGTTCAACTTCACGGCGATCGGCGGTAATCTGCCCACTGCTCCCGCACTTCTTGGCAACGTGGTCGTCTGGAAGCCTGCGGGAACCGCGATGCTCAGCAACTGGCACTTCTTCCGGATCCTGGAAGAGGCCGGTCTGCCGCCCGGCGTTATCAACTTCTTGCCCGGCAACTCGGTCGAAATCAGTGACACCCTGCTGGCGCACCGCATGCTGGCGGGCATCCATTTCACCGGGTCGACCGAGGTATTTCGCCTGCTGCAGCAGCGGGTGGCGCACACGCTCGAGAAGTACGTGAGCTATCCGCGCATCGTTGGTGAGACCGGCGGCAAGGACTTCGTGCTGGCCCACGCCAGCGCTGACGTGAATGCGCTCGCCGTCGCCCTGCTGCGCGGCGCGTACGAATATCAGGGGCAGAAGTGCAGCGCTGCCTCCCGTGCCTATGTCCCGGACAATCTCTGGCCTGCCTTGCGAGACAGGCTGGTTGGCATGATCGGAGAGATCCGTATGGGAGACGTGAGCGACTTCCGCAACTTCATGGGCGCCGTGATCGACCGCCGCGCATTCGAGCGGATTACCGGTCACCTCGAGCGTGCGAAGAAGGATCCCGGCGTGACGGTGCTTGCCGGCGGTCAGACCGACGGGTCGGTCGGCTGGTTCGTGCAGCCCACCCTGCTGCAGGCAAGCGATCCTGGATACCGGCTCATGTGCGAGGAGATTTTCGGGCCGGTCCTCACCCTGCACGTGTATCCGGAAGCTCGCTGGCAGGAAACCCTTGCCCTGGTGGATCGGACCAGCCCCTACGCGCTCACCGGCGCGGTCTTCGCACAGGATCGGGCGGCACTGGTGGAGGCCGATCGTGCTCTGCGGAACGCGGCGGGCAATTACTATGTGAACGACAAACCCACGGGCGCCGTTGTCGGACAACAGCCGTTCGGAGGGGCGCGAGCGAGCGGCACCAATGACAAGGCCGGCTCCATCCTCAACCTGATGCGCTGGATTTCGCCTCGAACCATCAAGGAGACCTTCGACCCGCCGACGGAGTGGCGCTACCCGTTCATGCAAGAGTCCTGAGCATGCGGGTCGCGCTTGCTCTGGCGTTGTCCGTCAGTGCGCTGGCCGGGCCGCTCGCTGCACAGAACGAGGTAGTCAAGGGTGCCGTGGTCGATTCGACCGGAGCTCCGGTTGGTCGCGCGGACCTGGGACTTCCCGAGCTCGGCCGGCGCGTCCTGTCCGATGCCGACGGGCAGTTCACGCTCGGCCCGGTGCCTCCGGGCCAGTACACTCTGGTAGCGAGCAGTCCCGGGTTCCGGCCCTTCGCGCAACGCATCCGGGTTCCCCTGAGCGAGCCTGTAGTCCTCCGGCTTCTGCCGCAGACCGCGACGCTTCTTGCGCCGGCTACGGTCACCGCGACACGGGATCCTATCGATCCGCGCGACTCTCCGTTGCCGGCCTCGGAGCTATCGGGTGACGCGCTCCGCCGTTCGATCAGCGTCTCGCTCGCCCGCGCCGTCGAAGAGCTACCCGGTCTTCGCACGCTGAGCACCGGAGAGCAGATCGGGAAGCCGGTCATTCGCGGACTGGCTGGATCCCGAGTTCTGGTCCTGGAGAACGGCCTTCGACTCGAGGACTACTCCTGGAGCGACGAAGACGGTCCCTCGGTCGATGCTCGCCTGGCCGAGCGAGTCGAGGTCATTCGCGGACCCGCCAGTGTGCTGTATGGCTCGGATGCCGTGGGCGGCGTCATCAATGTGCTCCCGGCTGATCTGCCACGCGCCGACCCCGGCCGTTCAGTCTCGACCTTCCGCACCGAGCTGTTCGGAGCCACCAACAACACGGAAGGTGGTGCGCTGCTCGGCTTCGAGGGAGCGCGGGGTGCCTGGGGAGCGCGGGCTACGATACTCGGTCGCACAGCAGGGGACCTGCACACGCCCGAGGGTGAGCTGGGAAATACCGGGTTCAGCGCACTCAACGGCGAGCTTGCCGCAGGCGTGTCAGGGACTTCGGGCGGATTTTTCCTCCGCTACACCCGCTATGGCGGTGAGTTCAAGCTGCTGGAAGCCGGCGGTCCCGGGGCTAACGGCGAGGAAGCACAGGCGGATGGCGGGGAAGAAGGCGGGCCCGAGCGCAAGCTATCGGACGATCGCATTCAGCTCGACGCAACCCGTGTGTTCGGCGGGATGCGCCTCGAGGTCAAGGCTCAGGGCCAGCGCCACTGGATCGCGGAAAATTCCGACGAAGCCCCCGCTCCAGACGGAGGCACAGGGGAAGGGCGGGTCTTCGATCTCGTGCTCAAGACCGGCACCCTGGATGTGCTGCTTCATCACACGATCGGCCCGAGGGTGAGCGGCACCGTCGGGCTGTCGGGGATGCTGCAGGACAATGACAGCCGAGGCCCGGAGGCCCTGGTTCCCGACGCACGCACGAAAGACGGCGCGGTGTTCGGCCTGGAGCGAATGGACTTGGGGCGGTGGAGCATTCTGGCTGGTGCGCGGGTGGATGTGCGCGGCATCGATGCCGACGCCACTCCGGAGCTAGCGCTGCCCGCAACTTCGCGTGACTACACCGCAGTGACGGGAGATCTGGGCGCAGTATTCCGCTTGACGCCCACACTCGTTTTGACCGCCAACGCCGGACGCGCGTGGCGGGCGCCCAACCTGTTCGAGTTGTTTGCCAACGGTCCCCGGCTGGGCGAAGCCCGCTTCGATATCGGAGATACGACGCTGGTACCGGAGAAGAGCTTCAACCTCGATGTGGGCGTACGCTGGGAGGGAAGACCGGTCCGGGTCGAGCTGGCCGCGTTTCGGAATCGTATCGACGACTTCATCTTCGGCTCTCCGACCACCGAATTCGAAGATTCGCTCCGGATCTTTCGCTACGGGCAGACCGATGCCACCCTGATCGGGGGCGAGGTCAGGGCTATTAGCGATATCACCCCCCGTCTGGCCGCGGGTGGACAGGTCGAGTACGTGCACGGCGACGATGCCGAGGACCGACCCTTGCCCGACATTCCCCCGGTGCGCGGTATTCTCGAAGCTGAGCTGCACGATCTCGCACTTGGCTGGTTCCGGCGAACCAAGTTTGGCGTCGAGCTTGAGTTGGTCGGGGCCCAGAATCGAGTACCGACCTATCAGCTCTCCGGATCTGGCGCTTCCGTCTTCGACACGCCAACGGACGGGTATGCCCTGCTCGACGTCGAGGCGGCCACCGAGCACATGGTCGCTGGACATCGGTTGACCATCGCTGCCCGGGTCCAAAACCTCACCAATACCGAATATCGGGATTACCTGAGCCGATATAAGACCTTTGCGCTCAACCCCGGCCGCAATTTCTCCCTGCGCCTCGGCTGGGAGCTTTAACCACCCGGCCCGGTGTCAGCCGGGCGCCTACAACGGGCATCGTCAACTTCCGAGCGCAGGCAACACCGCCCGCCGATAACGGCGGGCGGTTGCGTTTCGTACTCTTGAGCCGTACTCACGAAACCGGAGCAAGAGATGTGGAAGTGGATGGCTGTCGCTGGGTTGTGCTCGATTGCTGCAGTCTCCTCCGTCGAAGGGCAGGCCGAGCTGTCCTCCGCACCGGCCCGGCGGCAAGTCCTGAACGCCGTGGTCACCGCGGGTCGCCTGAGCTTCGACGGCCGGGCCAGTGTCGGCGATTTCACCGGCACCACGACCACGGTGAGCGGCGAATTGATCGGTGGCGAGGATATCACTCTGGTGCGCGGTTGGGTCGAGGCGCCGGTACAGACGCTTGTGACCGGCAACGGCAAGCGGGACCGCGATCTCAACAAGTCCATGGAGTCGGACCGCTATCCTACCATCCGGTTCGAGCTTGCCGGCGTGACAATCCGGTCCGAGTCAGGAGATACCGCCAAGGTGGATCTGGAGGGCCGGTTCCTGATTCATGGCGTAGCCCGCGATGTCGTGTTGCCGGCGACGGTGGTTTTAGGTGGCGACTACACCGCGATCCGGGCGGACACGCCGCTCAACCTCAAGGACTACAACATCGGTGGCCTCAGCAAGGCGTTTGGAATGTTACGGATGTATCCGGACATCCTAGTGCACATCGACATGACCTTCGCTTCCGGGACAGCTGCGCCGGCCGCTGGGGCGAAGGGCTGACCTGAAATCAATTCGCCGGAACTTCCGGCGGTGACGTCATAGAAGACGAGAGGAGCGGGTATGCGGTTCGCAGGATTGATCGCACTTGTTGGGCTCAGCGGATTAGCGGGTTGCAGTAGCGGCGATAACCTCTCGCCCCCTTCGGGGCAGCCCGAGGAAGGTTCTCGGGTGGGGTTGTCGCCGTCCGGCGAGGTCAATTCCTCGTTTCAGGTCATTAAGGGAAGCGGGGAGATTACAGCGACCGTGAACCAGTTCCGCGATGCTTTGGGCCAGCCGGGCAACGGCAACACGCCCGGACAGCAGCCCAAGGGCCGGCGCGAGATCGGCTGGGACGGCGTGCCGGCGGCGCTCGATAACAACAACAATTTCCCTGGCGACTTCTTCAAGAAGGCCGGCGCGGTGCTGACCAGTCTGGGCAGTGGCCTTCGCAACAGCAGCAACGATTTTGCAGATCTCAACCCGGCGTATGGGGCGCAATTCGAGCCCTTCACCAAGCCGAAGACTTTCGCGCCGACGGGAAGCCCCTCGCTTGATCTGACTTTCCAGGTAGCGGGCAGCGATACTCCCGCGTCTGTCACCGGCGTCGGCATCGTGTTCTCCGACGTCGATCGGGACGGATCCGCTTCCATCAAGCTGTTCGACGCCAAGGGGCGGAATCTCGGTCGGTATTTCGCGCCCACCCGCAGCGATGCCAACGGGCTGTCGTTTGTCGGCGTGGTATTCGATGCGGCGATCGTCGCACGGGTTACCATCACGGCAGGAGAAGCCGCCATCGATGCCGGGCTGCAGGATATCTCGGACGGAGGCCTCCGGGACCTGGTGGTGACCGACAACTTTCTTTATGGCGAACCGCAGGCACTGCCCTGAGCCGGCGGCGTCGCCCTGCATTTGCCCAGGCCCGAACCAGACCATATCGTGAACGGCATGACGACACCGCCGCCCGACGACGATTCTCCGACCAGGTTTCCGCCACCGGGTGATTCGGGTCTCACCCGGATGGCGTACCTGCGTGAAGTGCTCGGCCCCCAGATTCGGCAGTACCACGCCGACCTTGCGGGTGCCGGAGCGGCCGTCCTCCATCCGGCCGAGAAGGCGTTGCAGGAAAGCCAGCGTCTGCTCGAGCTGTTCTTCGCCCAGTCGCTGGACGGCTTCTTCTTCATGATGCTGGAAGAGCCGGTCCGCTGGGACGACACTGTCGACAAAGACGCCGTCCTGCAGTTCGTGTTCGAGCACCAGCGGGTCACCCGAGTCAACGATGCCATGGCGCGGCAGTACGGCGCCGGCCCGGAAGACCTCTTGGGGCGGACGCCGGCTGAGCTGTTCGTTCACAATCCGATGTATGGAAAAAATCTGTGGCGCCAGCTCTTCGATGCCGGCCGCCTCCACGTTGAAACTGATGAGCGTAAGCTCGACGGCACGCCCATCTGGATCGAGGGGGATTACATCTGCCTCTACGCTCCCGACGGCCGAATCATGGGGCACTTTGGCATCCAGCGGGACATCACCGCTCGCCGCCAGGCGGAGGAAGCGCTGCGGTTTTCGGAGGAGAAGTTCGCCAAGGCGTTCCGCTCGTCCCCCTTCCGGGTGACCATTGGAACACTCGCGGAGGGGCGCTTCATCGAGGTGAACGACGCGTTTCTGCGCGATCACGGCTTCACTCGTGAGCAGGTGATTGGCCGGACCTCGCCCGAGTTGGGGCTCTGGGACAGGCCGGACGACCGCAAGCGATTGGTGGAAGCGCTCGAGCGCGACGGCAAGGTCCACGAGTTCGAATACCCCGGCCAGACCCGTGACGGCCGGGTTCACATCACCTCGCTGTCCGCCGAGCTGATTCAGGTGGCCGGTGAGACCTGCATCCTTGCGGTCGCCACCGACATCACCGACCGGAAGCGGGCGCAGGAGGAAATCCGGCGCTCCCGCGAGGAGCTGCGGGCGCTGGCTGCCCGGCTTCAGTCGGTGCGCGAGGACGAACGAACTCACATTGCGAGGGAGATCCACGACGAGCTGGGGCAGGCGCTCACCGGTCTCAAGCTCGACCTGGCGTGGCTCCGGCAGCGGCTCAAGGACCGGACCGATCTGACCGAGCGACTGGCCTCGGTGATGGGCCGAATCGATGGTACCGTCGACGCCGTACGTCGGATCGCCACCGAGCTGCGACCTTCGGTGCTCGACCACCTCGGTCTGGTCGCGGCAGTGGAATGGCAGGCTCAGGAGTTCGAGAGGCTAACCGGCGTCTCGACTCGACTGGACGTAAGTGCCACGACCATACCCGTGAACGGCACAACAGCTACGACGGTGTTCCGGATGCTGCAGGAGACGCTGACCAACGTCGCCAGGCACGCAGCCGCCACCCGGGTCGAGATCACGCTCGAGATCGGCTCCGAGGCAGTGTCGTTCCGCGTCACCGACAACGGACGGGGAATCAGCGATGCGGAGCGCACCGACCGCCGGTCGCTGGGACTGGTCGGCCTTCGCGAGAGGGCGATTGCCTCAGGCGGTCAGTTGAGCATCGAGGGGCGTGCCGGAGCGGGGACCGTGGTCTCGGCCCGAATTCCCACCAATCCAACCGGCGAGTTCATGCTGTGATCAGGGTTTTCATAGCCGACGACCACCCGGTGGTTCGTGCGGGCCTGCGAGGTATCATCGAAGGCGAGCCCGGCCTCGAGGTGGTTGGCGAAGCAATCAATGCCGGCGACCTGCTGGGAACAATCGGACGGACCCCGGCTGAAGTGTTGTTGCTCGACGTATCGATGCCCGGTCCGGGGTTTCTGGAAGTGTTGCGCGACATCAAGCGGGACCATCCCCGCGTTGCCGTGCTGGTGCTCAGCGTGCATCCGGAAGACCAGTATGCAGTCCGGGCCTTACGGTCGGGCGCCGCAGGCTATCTCACCAAGGATCACTCACCCGAGGAGCTGGTCGCCGCCATCCGCAAGGTGCACCGCGGGGGCAAGTACGTGAGTCCTTCGCTGGCGGAGAAGCTGGCGGCGGGTCTCGAGATCGGTGCGGCCGGTGCTGCTCATGAAACGTTGTCGGATCGCGAGTACGACGTCCTTTGCCTGCTGGGCTCAGGGCAGACGGTGAAGGAAATCGCGGGTGGTCTGGGTTTGAGTCCGAAAACGGTGAGTACCTATCGCGCGCGGATCTTGGAGAAGATGAAGCTGGCGACAAACGCCGACCTGGTGCGCTACGCTGCCCAGCACGGGTTGATACGCTGAGAGCAATGACGGCGGGCCACGGTTGGCCGGCCCGGAGGCTAGGGTGACACACGCAATCGAAGTCGAGCGCAGCAAAGACGACTATGCCATGGGCCGGACGCCGGCCGAGTACGAACGGCTCCGTCAGCAGGCTCGAATCCTGGAACCGGCGGCCCGTCGAGTGCTGGAGCGGATAGGCCTCGCCTCGGGAATGTGCTGCGTCGACGTCGGCTGCGGGCCCGGTGAAGTCATGCGGCTCATGGGAGAGCTGGTGGGACCGTCGGGTCGCGTGGTTGGCCTCGATGTCGACTCGACGTTGGGCGCCCAGGCGCTCGCAATGCTGCGGGAGGGGGGAACCTGCAGCTTCGAGTTCGTTGAAGCCGATGCTGCAAAGCTGGACCAGCTGCCGGGAGGCGCATGTGACCTCGCCTATGCCCGCCTGGTCCTGATCCATGCACAGGATCCAGCGGTTCTGCTCCGCCGCATGTATGGCTGGCTGCGACCGGGAGGCTATCTCGTCGTTCAGGACTTCGACCTGAAGGGAATGGACGTCGATGCGGCCGGCGAAGCCGGGCGGGAGTTCCTGCGAGTGGGACTCGGGGTGTTTCAGGCGCTTGGCCTTGACCCGCAAGCCGGTCAGAACCTTCCCTACTATTTCCGCACGGCTGGCCTGGGAAGGCCCGACGGCACCGAAATCAGCGGCATCTTGAGTCCAATGACAACAGTGGCCCCCATGATGGAAGGTGTGTTCCGCAGCGTGCTTCCGCACGCGCTCCGTCTCGGTATCACCACGGAGGCCCGCAGCGAAATGCTGCTTGCAGGCCTGGCCGGCCTGGCCGCGCGCGACGACATGTGGGGCCGCTGGCCGCTGTTGGTTTCGGCCTGGAAGCGGAAGCCGCTGGAAGCTTCCGATTGAGGCCCGCCATTCGGTTTATTGATCGAACCGGTACACCGTCCCTCCCTTCATTACCCACCGGACCCGCTCCAGCTCTGTAATGTCTGCGAGTGGGTCTCCTCGCACGGCTACCATATCTGCGTAGCGGCCGGCGGCCACTGCTCCCAGGCTGTCCTCCCGATCGAGCAGCCTCGCCGCCACGCTCGTCGCCGACTTGATCGCCTGCATGGGCGTCATCCCGTACTTCACCATGTAGCTGAACTCTTTTGCCTGGTTCTCGCTCCACGCGTAGCCGCCCGCATCGGTCCCGTAGGAGATATAGGGAAGCAGTCCACGCTTGAGGGCCGTGCCGAAAGCCTGGCGCTCGAGCTCAACCATTCTGGGCCACGGACCACCTCGGCCGCTCGCGACATACACGCCTACGTAGATGGTAGGGCACCAGTAGACCTTCTGCTTCACCATGCGGTCGATGAGATCGGGCGTGAGACCATCGCCGTGCTCGATTGTGTTCACCCCGGCCCGTAACGCCGCATCGATGCCGTCCCAGCCAACAGCATGAACGGCGACTTTCCGGCCCAGGCGATGAGCCTCGGCCACGAATGCCGAAAGCTCCTCGTCGGTGAAGTTCACCCAGCTGCGTAGCCTGCCGTCAGAGGCGATGTAATACTTGCGATCCGCATAAACCTTGATCCAGTCGGCACCGTATTTCACCTGCTCCCGCACTGCCTTGCGGATTTCGTCCGGTCCATCCACGACCTGTACGCCCTCCGGCATTTTGAGTTCCCACGAATATCCCAACAACGGATACATCCCGGTGGCGCTGAATGCCCGGGTGGCCACGAACATGCGCGGCCCCGGCACCACCGAGCGTGCAATCGCGGTCTTGAGATCGACATCGGCGTACATTGCGCCTTCGGTCTCGAGATCGCGAATGGTGGTAAAGCCGTTGAGTAATGCGGTGCGGGCGGCTGCAGTAGCGCGGATAGCCCGGTATGGAATGGATTCCTTGAGCAGCTGCTCGTCGTAATCCGCGGCGGTAATGTCGCCCTGGAGAAGCACGTGTGTGTGGTTGTCGATCAGACCGGGCAAGACGGTCATCCCGCTGAGATCGATACGTTCGGCACCCGATGCACGGCCGCTGACCTCCGAATACGGACCAACGGCGACGATGCGGTCGCCCTCAACCAGGATGCCCTGATCCGAGCGGGCGTTTTCAGCGGCGCCATCGATCAGGCGCCCCGCGCGGATGATGATTCGCTTGGGTGGAGCAGTGGGTGCGGGAGCGGCCTGGGAGTGTACTGACGCCGCACTCAGCATGATGACACCAAGAACACCGACCGCTCTGCCGACCGAGAGTGAGACCATATGAGCTCCGGGGAGGTACGTTGCCGGACGTGCGGTCCGACCGGACGGCAGCAAATTACAAAGTCGCCATCGAATGGGGAGCGCATGGGACTACCACGGCGGCTGCTCCACACTGTGTTCGCCGGGGTCATAGGTGTGAGCTCAGGCCCTGACACCCTGGCCGACCCCGCTTTTTTGCGATACGCACCCGGCCAGCTCGACTGTGCCCGCTTCCAGGAGACCAGTCGAGGCAACGTGGAGACTTACACCGCGGGACGTGCGCGCCGAGAGTCGGTCGGGCTCGAGGGCGAGTGGCGCTTTCGAGCCCAGCCCGGCCGCGCCGACAGCGTTCAAGTAGAGGCCTGGTTCGACACACTCTCGGTCTGGCGCCGCACTGCAGAGGCGAATCTCAAACCGGACACCGATCCTGTCATTGGCGGGCGCTATCGTGGCGTGATGAGTCGGGATGGGCGGTATAGGGCCGATGCCAGGCCATTTGTGCCTGATGACATCGCGGAGGTAGCGGATCTCTCGCGGGCGCTGGACGATCTACTGCCTCGCCTTCCCACCCAGCCGCTTCCGGTGGGAGCAACCTGGACCGACGAGGCGGGTCTCGAGATTCGCCGCCTGGCAGACAGTGCCGGCGTCGATTCGGTGCTTCGCTTCCGCAGTACGCTCCGGCGCGAGACTCGAGAGGGGGCGCTTCGCGGCGACAGCATGCCACTCAGGCTGACCCAGAGGATCCGCGAGGACGGCAGCTTTGCCTGGCACGCCCGGCGCGGACTCCTTCGGCGCGAGCGCCACATCACCATCGAAACCGAGGTCCCCCCCGAGCCGAGGGTTCAGCGTGCGGTTCGAGCCAGGGTGGAGCAGAACGTCGTGCTCGAGCGGATCCCGGACGAGTGCGAGCCTACCCAGCGATAACTAGGGCTGCACGACTGCAGTGAGTCGACCTTCGCCTGAAGGCTTTTTCCCCACGAACCGCTGTTCCGGATCGAACAGCAGCGCGGTGAGACCAAAGCCGACAATGGCCGTGCCGATCAGAGCAGCCAGATCGAGGCGAAGACTGAACTCCGCTCCCTGGCCGAAAGCATGGCGCATCAGATCCACCATATAGGAGACGGGATTCGCCCGTGCGATCGCCCGAAGCAGGGGCGGCATCCCGGCGGTGGGATACAGGGCGCCACTTAGGAAGAGCAGCGGAAACAACACCACGTTGATCACTCCGCCGAAATTCTCCACCGAGGTGAGCCGTGAGGCGACCAGCAGCCCAAGCGTACCGCTTACCAGCGAAACCAGAACCAGGGCGCCCGCCGCCGCTGCGTACTGGGCCAGTGTCAAGTGAACCGCGAGCGGAGCGCAGATGAGCACGACCGTGGCCTGCATGCTGCCCACGAGCGCGGCCGATAAGGTTCTGCCGGAGAGAACGGCACCGACGCCGGACGGGCTCGCCAGCATGAGCCGCAGCATGCCAAATTCGCGATCGTAGACGGTCGAAATTGCCGTCAGCATTCCACCGAACAGCGCTGCCATCACGACGCCCCCCGGATATGCGAACGCCTGATAGCTCATTCCATCCTGCAGCCGGGCAATGCCGTTGAAGCCGGCGCCGACCAGGAATACCCAGATGAACGGGCGGGCCAGCCCGGACAAAAGCCGGCTTCGCTGGCGAGTGCTGCGGATGACGTCCCTCACGACGATGCCCCAGGCTGTCGCGGCGGCGCTCACGACTCTACCTCGACTTGGGTTCGCGCGAAGTAGACATCCTCCAGCGTGGGCGGCCGCACGGACAGGCGGCTGATTCCGGAAACCGCCGCCGCCCGCTCGGTCACCACCTCTCCTCCCCCTCGCACACCCACCCGCCAGCCCCGGCCGGTCCGTTGCGCGACGACCACGACCCCTGAGTCGCTCAGGGCGGAGATCAGCGCATCCGCACCGTCGCCGTCGACCTCGGCGATGTGGTCTCCCAGCCCCGATCGCAGAGCGAAGGGCGGTGCATCGGCCACGACTTCGCCGCGAGCAAGCATCACCACGCGATCGGCCGGCTCGGCTTCGGACAGATAGTGAGTCGAGAAGAGAATGGTCGCGCCCCGCTCGCGTCGCTCGGTATCGAGCAGGCTCCACATGCGATCGCGATGCTCCGGATCCAGCCCGACGGTCGGCTCGTCCAGAATCAGGAGCTCCGGTTGGTGGAGCGTCGCTCGTGCTATATCAGCAAGCCTGCGCCATCCGCCGGAGAGCTGTCTGGCCGGCTGTCGAGCCCGGGGCGCCAGACCGGTTCGATGCAACGTCGCCCGGACGGCTACTCGCCCAGCCTGTCCGTCAAGTCCCGCGAGCCGTGCGGCGAACAACAGGTTTTCCTCGACCGTGAGCAACCCATCAACACTGGGCTCCTGAAATACGAGACCGAGGCGGCGGCGGACGGCGGCGCGCTCGCGCGCGACATCATGGCCGAAGACGCTGGCCCGCCCGCGCGAGGGCGCGAGCAGTGTTGCCAGCAGCAGCATGGCGGTTGTCTTGCCGGCGCCGTTGGGGCCGAGGAGACCAACCAAGGCCCCGGCGCGGATGGCAAGGTTGAGGCCGACGAGGGCTCGGGTATCGCCGTAGTCACGACCCAGCCCCTCGGCTCGAATGGCCAGGGCGGCGTCGGCTCCCTCGGGGCCGGGGGTCACGCCCGCTGCGGCTCTCCCGCGAGAACCCGGTATTCGTAGTCGATCCGGTCCGGTGTCTCCCCCAGCGCCTCGTCGATCAGGCCGCGCAACGGCGTCAGAGTGCAAACCGGATCGGGATTGGCTGCATCTCCGGTCAGAGCGAAAGCCTGACACCGGCAGCCGCTGAAGTCCACTGTCTTCCGGGGGCACGTCCGACAGGGCTCCTTCATCCAGGAATCGCCCCGGAAGGCCTTGAACCCCGGTGATTCATGCCAGATCCACTCGAGCGAGTGCTCCCGCACGGAGGGGAACGACAGGGACGTGATGATGCTGGCCGCGTGGCAGGGCAGGGCAAGACCGTTCGGCGTGACGACGATATAGAGTTTGCCCCAGCCGCCGTAGCATGCCTTGGGGTACTGCTCGTAGTAATCCGGCAGGACGAAGATGATCTGCATCTTCTTTCGGTAGCGCTCGATCGCAGCTTCAGC
>Ga0114129_10000884_pt1 | contig 39053 bp, 28 predicted proteins | sample RhiMetdeltSRZDD1_FD_80071 | JGI IMG/M metagenome (GOLD analysis project Ga0114129, IMG submission 80071) | Populus rhizosphere microbial communities from Tennessee, USA - Rhizosphere MetaG P. deltoides SRZDD1 (version 2) (version 2) | ecosystem: Host-associated > Plants > Roots > Rhizosphere >...
GAGGAAAAGCCTGTCGTATTAACGGCAAACTGCACATACTCATTATTGGTGGTTGCAAAGGTGGCTCCCACTGTGACATTACCGTTTGAACCCCAAGAATCAGTCCCCTCAGTAAAGTCCGTGGAAGTAATACCAACGCCTGGGGAAGCCGAGGCTGTTACAGTAGATGAGCTGGGCACGGGTGAGGTTGTGCTAAACCCCGCGGGGAATGTCCATTGCGCCATTGCCAAACCACATACATCGGGAGGTGTGGCGGGCGCATTATTCACAGTCAACGAAGCTGTGGCTGATCGACCTGTATCCAGTGTATCCACAAAAAGATTATTGGTAGTGTTGTTATAAGTTCCCGTGGCAGTGGTTGTTACATTGACCTTGATCGTACATGTGCCATTCGCAGCGATCGTGCCATTTGAGAATGAGATGGAGTTGGCACCGGCAAGCGGGGCAAAAGTAGGTGAACCGCAGCTGGTGGTTGTGGCACCAGGCGTGGACGCTACGCTCATATTATTTGGCAGTGGGTCAGTGAAGTGATAGCCGCTGATCGCACCCGGGTTTGGATTCGTGATGGTGATGGTCAACGCCGAAACGCCATTTACACTGCCTGGGTTCGGGCTGAAGCTTTTTGCAATGGTGACATTGGTGGGGTCAATAATATTCGCGAAACGTGCGCCCAGGCTGTAATCGGCATTGTAGTGATAGCTGCTCCCGGAGAAATCGTAGAGTAATGTATTCAGCGTCTGGGTTGTACCACCGCCGCTGATGATCCTGATCGTGTATGTGGTAACAACATTGCTGCCACCTGTTTTAAAATCGCCGCCAACGCAACTACGATAATTTGGGCTGTTCGGATCATTCTCCCATTTACATGCATCTGCATAGAGCATGGGGCTATCCGTAGTTGAAACATATGGAGAATTGTTTGCTGAGTAGTCGGTACTGACCGAAAGGATTTGAAAAATAGTATTCGGGAAGTTTATGAAGGCTTCGAACTGGTTATAACCCTGTGTCGCGGTCCCGCCATACAATTCGATGGTATACGTGTTGCCAACCAGCAAATTCATCGAGCCACCCGCTGGAACTGAAACACCGTTCAATCTCACATCGGTGATGGCGTTGCGGCTCTGTGAGATCAAATGCTCCACATACAAAGCTCGTGGTGTTGGCGTACTGCCCGTTACCCCAAGTGAGTCGGTTGCGGTGATGTGATACTGACGAAAGGTGTCATACGCCGCAGCGACCTGATCCACCTCCACCTCAAAATAGGCATCGGAACAGCTGCCCACAGGCAAAGAGGCAATGATAATGGGATCTAATGAACCTAGTCGCAAATCGATATTTCCATTGAACGAATCCCAAACAAAGTCGACCACCACATTCGTGGCTGTGGTGGTTCCTGGAGCCGTGTTACAAACTCGTGCCCCTACGGGGAAGCGATACGGACCACTCGCAGGATTATTGCTGTCCAAACCGATCACGTTCCAGGTTAATGGTGTAACGGTTAAATTAGCGGCTGCATATACTGGATATTGCGGTTGAAATATTGCCCCCGTGATCAGAACAACTAAGAAACAAAGACGGAGAAATGAAGCAAAAGGATTTTTCACAAATCCACTCCCAAATAAAACATATGAATTGGCTGCTCCATGCATTGGAACAACCAATAGGCGCAGATGGTTTCGCCGCTTGCTCGCCTGAAACTTTGCCTGAAAATAAAAAATGAAAACTCAGGATAAAGCGAACAATTCAAGATTCAGGGTCATCCGCATCATACTTAAGTACTATGCCTATTTTACGACGCTTAAATTTGGGGAGCAATAGATACAACATGCAATCTTGCAAACTGATTAAATACATGTCCAAACAAATTATTAGACAAAGATTCAGATTCAATCTATGTCCAAGATGTTGGAACAAGCAAATACCGAGTGCGATCTAAAACTCAATTCATCATCTTCATTTGACACCCCCTCTCACTTCGATTATGCTTGCGGACGTCCGGGCAGGCCCGGCGCGGCAGAGCCTGCCAAACCCCGCCAGGGCCGAGAGGCAGCAACGGTAAGGAAGTGTCTCTGGGTGCCGCCGGTCACCTGTCCGGATATTTATGCCTCTGTCCTGCGACACTTGCACCTCCCTGACACCGGACCGTCAGGGATTGGGCTGAAAGCCCATGTGGCGCACACTCCCTGGCACCGGGCGCAAGTGCGATTTGCCCTGAATTGCTCAAGCAATTCAAAAATCGGGAGTGCAGGTGAGTCCCAGTGTTCGCCTGGGGAGCGGAGTGACACTTGCATCTGTTCCAACGGGACAAGTGCAGGTGAACGCAGACAAAGGACAATATTTCAATTTCGCATTCAGTAATGAAAGCATCTCGTCTCTTATTCCTTCTTATCGCACTCGCCCTCGGTATTGGCATAGGTGTGGCGTATGGGTGGTTTGTTGACCCGGTCGAGTTCTTTGACCTCACTCCCAACACATTGCGCGCAGATTACAGGACCGATTATGTGCTCATGGTAGCGGAAGCCTATCGCGCCGAACAGGACCCCGGCCTGGCCGCGCGTCGACTAGCCATCCTGGGATCGCGGTCTCCTTCCACCATTTCTTCGGAAGGGCTGGCGTATGCACGCGCCAACGGATTTGCCGACTCAGATATTACGCTCATTCAGGAACTTGTCACAGCCATGCAGGCCTGGAGTGGGATCAACCCATGAGACGCTTCCCCTGGGATTTTCTTCTAACGCTGCTGGTCGGACTGGGGCTTGGTCTGGGATATGCATGGACGATCTCCCCTTTGGGTGTGATCGACTCAGCCCCTACTGCGTTGCGCACCGACTTTAAAGATCAATTCCGTTCGGCTATGGCCGCGTCCTTTGCCGCAAACGGAAACCTGCCGCGAACGGAGGCACGCCTTAATCTCCTGGGAGATTCGGATGTGCTAGAAGCATTGAATTCACAAGCACAGCGCATGATTGCGAGTGGTGAATTCACGCAGGCGGATCAACTTGCCGCACTGGCCCTGGCGCTCGAAAACAAAAATGCCCTGGTCGTTCTACCAACCAGCACACCAGACAATGAAATCGTTTTGGAACCTTCTGCCGCCTTCACGCTATCTCCAGTAGACCTGCCATTTGAAGTGACAGAAACTCCTGAAGCCATTAACACAACCATCGCGGAGACTCAGAACGTTGAAACCCAGGCGGTCGTCATAAACCCGACTCCGCGCCCTACCCAGACTTCTGTTCCCACTCTCGGCACGCCCTTTGCACTGATCGCACAGGATACTGTTTGCGATACGTTGTTTCCAGATGGACTATTACAGATCCTTGTATTTAATTCCAGTCGGCGGCAGGTGACCGGCGCAAAGATCATCATCGCCTGGGAAAATGGCGAGGACCAATTCTTCACCGGTCTCAAGCCGGAGGTCGGTAATGGCTATGCAGATTTTGTCATGTCACCCGATGTCACATACACTCTGCGACTGGCGGCAGGCAGTGACATCGCCGATGGGCTCATCGCCCCCACCTGCCAAACTCCCAGTGGTGGGACATTCCTGGGCGGAATAAAGTTGACGTTTCAGCAGCCCTAAAGGATGACACTTTAAAGAATCAAAACAGCGACCACTCATGGAAGCGGTTGCTGTTTTGTTTATCAAACGGAACGGTTACGGCATCGGGTTATTGTTTGCCCAATCATTTCCGAGAAATACTTCAATGTCAACCGTGGATGCGGGATCGGGGCTAATGACAATTTGCGCACTGGAACCAATCCCAAACACGGCCTGTAAATATTTCAACGTATATAACTTGGGCGAGTGTAATACCAGCACAGTCCGATCATACGCACGATCTGCCGCGCCTACTTCAGTCACGGCCATGCCCTGTTGGAGGAAATAATTCCCTGTGTTCACTTCCAACCCCGGCGAAAAGGAACCGTTCAACAAACGGACGCGCGCGCCGTCCGCTTTCATCAAGGCGGTCGGATCACCCAGCGCGGCCATTGGGCTGACCGGGCCACCCGCGGTGAAAACTTCATCACGCAAAACGCGGATCTTGTCTGGCAATGGCTTCATGACACTGGCATCCACGCCATTGATTTGGGTGCCTTCAAAAGCGACCATAGTGTAATCAATTACGCCTGGCTTGATGCTTTCCACAGGTATATCACGTGCCAGAACGCCCAACTGCAAGGCAGTATCAAAAGGCATATTGGTTTTGATACCAGCTGAGAATTCCTCGTAAAACTGTTGAGCCTTCCCTAATAAAACTGGGAAATTCTCAGGGCTTAGCACCTTATCACGAATTGCCAGAATCACCTTTTGTTGACGTTTGGAGCGGGCTACATCCCCTTCTTTATCTTTACGAAAGCGCACATAGGCAAGCGTCTTATAGCCATTCAAGTGACGCATGCCGCAGCATTTCAATATGACTTTATCTTTGCCTGCGCCGACAGGATCCAAACGCAAATCTTCGTCGTTGTAAATTTCAATTCCACCAATCAAATCGATAAATTCCACGAAGGCATTGAAATCAATCTGGGCATAATAGTGAATGGGCACACCTAAAAATTGCTCGACAGTTTTGGAGGCCAGCGCCGGTCCACCACCAGGCAGTCTGTTGCCTTCACCCGAAGAATAGGCCGTATTGATGCGACTATATCCAAACCCGGGAATGTTCACCCACATATCACGCGGGATCGAAAGCATTCCCGCCGTTTTCGTAAGTGGGTCAATTGTCAGAACGATCATGGTGTCCGAACGCGGCGCACCCAGGCCCGCTTCCCAATCACGAAAATCCAAACCGATCAACAAAACATTTATCCGGCTCGCGCCATCCCAGGCAGGGGGCAGGTCCGATTCAGGGATACTTACGGAAGGAGGTGGAGGCGCAATCTCCGTTGCCACGGGGGTGCCTTCTTCGTTAAGAACGGGCCCCTCATTTCCAGCTGTGATCGTGCCACAATTGGCAGGTGCCGTTCCCGGAAGGGAAGTAATGGTCCAACAGGAGACAATGCCGCGGATAAAAAAGAATCCACCCAGTGCAAATATCAGTACAATGCCCCAAAAGACGCCCTGAACGAAAGAAAGTGGTCCAAGTTTTGTGTTTTTGAGAGTGTTTAATATGTTCATACGGGTTTGAGGTATACCATGTCCAATCCGAGACGTTCGAGACCTTCCTTGGCCCAGTGTTGCAAGAGAACTGAATCCTCTTCCATGACTTGCATCATCACCGGTATGGCGCGATGATCGCGAAGTTCAGCCAGCGCACGCAGTGCAAGGATACGGGCCGACTGGGGTGATTTGCCTTTGACACATTCGATTAAGGCCGGGACGGAGTCCTTTCCAACTTTTACCAATGCATTCATTGCCAAATTGGCTGTCATTGCATCAGCATCGCTCAAGGCCCGCACAAGAGGCTGGATTGCAGCTGCCGCTGGCTTGACCGCCAGTCCCAGCGCCGCACACTGACGAACTTCCGGCGCAGAATCATTCAAGAGAAACGGGATCAGCCATTCGGTCTGACAGTGAGGCGATTGCGCCAGCGTCCGAATCGCCCACCAGCGTGGGTCGACATCCGAGGAGTGAGCCAGATCCAGTAATGCGGGAATCGCATCCTGCCCCAATTCGATCAGCGCAGCGACCGCTTTTTCGGCACGGGCTTCATCGCTGCTCAACAGCTCGTCTAACAGGTGTTGTTGCAAATCATTCACGTTATTTCGCAGGAGGTGGCACCGGCAAATTATCTTCCGCCACGCCAACCCATTTATCGCCTTCTTCGATCAACATCACGGGAATGTCATCCACGATGGGATATTTGCGCGCGCAGTCGTTGCAGATGAACCAGGTATCTTTATAGAACTTGAGTTCACCGCCTGTGGTACGAACACAGTTAGGACAACGCAGGATTTCGATTAAAGTTTCACTGACCATTGACTCTCCAGTCCTTATTCAGGTTAACCGATATTCGCTAACAAACTTGCTCTCCAAGGAGAGGGATTTTGGCCCCGGAATGTAAGGCTATTAGCGTTTACCTGAATAATAGCGGCAAATTTTACCATGCAGTATGTCTCATCCGGCAGGCGGGCAATTGAATGAATGGTTCATTCATGCCGCCGGATTGCGGCATAAATTATTTTCGTTCGCCAGTTTTTCCGGATTTTTCGAGTCGGGACCGTACTGGCAAATTGCCTGCCACGGTTCGTAGTGTGTGGTGAACTGATCCTGGAACCACACGGCGCCATCCTTCCAGACCGTGCGCGTGACGGTCACATCCGCGCCGTTGGCCGCCCAATCCACCTGCTTCATCTGATTCTTTTTCAATTCATCATTCACTTCAAACTTAGGTGGCGGCGCAGAGACCACATTAGTGGGGCCGGTCGTTGTCCAGTCCACTGTGCGGCCATCCTTTGTGGAATAGAATTTCCAGGTCAGGGTGCGCGCGTTGACGTCCACATATGTTTCCATCAAGATCCAGTACGGCGTATCATTCTTGAACTTCAGGTCTACCAGTGGGAAGTAAACCGTGGCGTCCATGCCAGCAAACCTTGGATCCACGCCGCCGCTCGCAATCATTTCGTAATAGGACACCCGATAAGCATGCGGATATCGTTCCAGCACTGGCAGGCCAATGTTGAACACGCCGCGGAATAACGTGGTGCTTACCTGACATACCCCGCCGCCGACACCTTTGATCGTGCGCCCGCCATAGATAATCAAGGCTTCGGCAAACCCGCTTTCCAGGCTCACATCCCCCATGGTCTGCCCCATCGAAAATACTTCGCCGGGTGGGACCATCACACCATGAAAACGCCCCGCGGCGGCTTGAATATTTTGAATACGTTCGTTGCTTGAACCATAAAAATAGGATGTCTCTGCCCAAATCAGGTCGGTAATGCCCAGTTGTTGGCCCGTGGCGCTGGCTGGCACGGCTGGCTGTGTTTCCGCGACCACCAATGGCACGTTGTGCTCGCCTCGTAAGAGCGCATCATTGATGGCCTGCATGCTGGCGTCCATATCCATCGCTCGACCTACTTTCGAATCTTCCATTAAATCCAATTGCCGCGTTTCGTCGTTGAAGATGAACTTGGCATTGGAGGCGGATCGATCCAATTGCTGTTTGACCGGTGTAAGCAGGTCGCGTAATCCGGTTGAATTCAACATCACGTGCACACCGTCTTGCGTACGCTGCACGGCCAGCAGGTTCGCGAGGATCTGCTGGTTATAGACGTAGGGTCCTGGGTCGCCTGCGCTGGCATTGGGAATTAATAATGTCAGAGGCTGACTTAGAATTTGCCGTGCCGCATCTGCCTGTGCACTCACATCCAAAATTTGCGGTTGGACCTCCTGAATCACCAACGGCACTTCGCCATCGCGGAAAGCCTGCAATTGACCACCGAGAAAAATGAGTGTCGCATCCATTTTTAGCTCGCGCCCTACCTGTCCGAGTTGCGCTACCACCTCCGTCCCATTCAAGCTGAGACTGGCTTCCGTCATAGGCTGATTGACCTGTGTGGCAATTTGGCTCAAATATCGAAACGCCACGCGCTGATCAAAAACAATGACTGGTGGGACTTGCACGCCTGAACCTCCGGCGCGTATCTGACTTGTCAATGCCCCGAACAAACCACCGCTTCTTCCGACTCTATAGGCTGCTCCAGCACTGGAGGAGGGATCGAACACCATACCGAGCTCCGCAGGACTCGCCACCCAGGCTTTTTCCGCGTTAGCGTCGCGAAAAAGGATTTTCCCCATGATGGGGTATGACAATGTTTGCTGCAACTTGACCGCCGCTTCATCGCGGCTCAGACCAGAAACGTCGACGCCCGCAACAGAAACACCTGGAAAGATACGCCCGGCATAGATCAATTGAAAACCAAGCGTCCACGCGATAATCAGCGCTAAAAATAGTACAAATCCGCTAAAGAGCGCCGCGATTACTTGTGGGATGACTGGTACTTTTTGATACGGATAAGAGATTGTAGTCATAAGGGAAATTATACCTTGCGAAGTGCATAAGCAAGCACCACCAAGTGCCAGTCTATCGTGAAGAGGAACGACTGTCACCTTCTGTAAACGTTTCTTGAAAATTATTTGTTCCCACCCCGCCGAAGCGTGGCTCGCTGATTATTCGCAATAATGATGATTATCCAACGCCGAACGCTGGCAATTCGATGAGCGCGCCGCCAACGCTCACGTTGTAATACGGCATCCAGGCCACGCCAAAAATATCTACAAAGATATCGGTCTTCTTTGGGTTGACCGTGATTTCTGTGGATTCATTTACGGTGCTCCCCCATTTGTCATTGAGCTCGGCAATCACTTCTTCGCGACGCCTTTGAAATTCGGTGAGCTGTTGCTTGTATAAAGCAATCGCTTCAATGGACTCTTCCACATCGGCTTTTGCCTGTTCGGTCATACGACGCTTGGTCAGTGAGGAAGACAATCTGGATGCTTTTCTTCTTCCACCAAAGAGACCTGTGATGTTTTCGATGTGGGTGCCTGCTTCCTCCAACTTGCGATTGGATAGTTCAGACTCATCTTCGCGCAGTTCACGTTCTTCGCGGGCGAGCTTATCCTCCAGCGTCTTGAGTTGGCGATCCATTTGTGAGGTTTGCTTTGCGATTTCCTTGTCGCGCATTTCGCGGGCCGCCTCCGCACACGCACGCATAAAATCTGCCTGACTCACATCGGGACCCGCAAAGACTTTGAGCGTAGCATTGGCACGCGCCTGCACAGAGGAATTCCGCAAGACCCAATCGGAAAAATCCTTGTGAATGGCAGTCATCAGTTTAGAGTCATTCAAAGGCGAATCGATTGTGCCAAACCGTGCGCCGGGGACCGGACTTGTCTCAATGTTTTCCAGGATTTGGCCGTTCGATTCATAATCATCCCAACGGACCGAACCGCGTTTTTCCAGCGTGGTCACGAGCGCCGCACGCGTGAATTCACTGTCTACCCCGAGCTTGCGATCCAGCACGCGGATCTTCGCCGACGCGACCAGGGTGGGACGATACACCACGCTTTCAATCATCGCGTCGCCCGGCATGGTCTTCTGCGCGGCGCGGAAGGCTGCGGGCAAACTATAGCTCTGCGGCAGGAAATATTCCTTGATACCGACGGGAAGCGGAGGTTTCGTTTGACTTCCATCCATCTCCGATTTACGATTCGTGACAGCTGCACTCCGCATGCCAGGTGCAGGCGTTTGCGATGGAGTGCCTTCCGCCGGCTGCATTCTCCTTTCGGATGGCTGAGCCATGAAAGAGGGCGAAACGGTTTCAGTGGAGGAAAAGGTTTGGGAAACGCCGGCCGGTTGGCCCTCAGTCTGAAGGGAAGCCTCCGCATTGGCCAGTCCATTGAGTTCGGGAATTTGTGTTCGTGTGAGAGGGCCAGCCAGGAAGTTCATCGTCCAGCGTGTGTGGAAGAGCTCCGGTCCCCGGGCATGTATATTGTGCAGCACGAACACGCGCTTGCCCAGAGTCGAGATGAGTTTATCGAAAACCCCGCGTGAAACACCACCTGTGGCGCTTTCGAGTCCGTCGAGCAGGCGATTCTTATCCTGTTCGGTTTGGAGCTTGCCAATGAACCATGTGCCGGCGTTCGAGAGGGCTTTGTAATCCACGTCCACGGGGTTTTGGGTGGCCAGCAAGAGACCCAGACCAAAGGCGCGCGCCTGTTTCAGCATACGCAGCATCAGCGGCTTGGAGGAGGGGTTGCGCTGCGGAGGCAGATAGCCGAAGATTTCATCCATATAGAGCAGCGCGCGCAGAGAAGTTGCACCTTTTTGCATACGCATCCAGGTCTCGACCGCCGAGAGCAACAAGGTGACAAAGAACATGCGCTCAGGGTCTGAGAGATGGGCAAGATAAAAAATGCTGTGACGGGGGTGGCCATCCCTGGTATAAAGCATGGCGGCGATATCGAGCGGCTGACCTTCACGCCAGGTTTCAAAGCCAGGCGAAGCCAGGATGTTGTTCAACACCATCGCAAGCTCCATGCGGTCTTTGGCCGGGAAAAACGAATCAAGCGGGAAGGCGCCCAGTTTGTCAAACGGCGGTGTTTGAGTCTGTAGAATCAACTCGGTGAGTTCAACATCCTTGCCCTGGCTCCAGGAATTTTCAAAGATGTTGGAAAGTAAGATATGCTCGCGGGAACGGACCGGATCGATATCTTCATAACCAACCAGGCCAAGCAAGGCTGTTGCGGTGCTGGAGATTCTTTCGCGTAAAATCTCGCGATTCTCCTGCCACGGTAAATTCGGCGCGGCCAAAGAGGATAGAACACTGACCGGGATGCCCGAACTCGAACCAGGGGTAAATATGGCAAATTGCGCCGCATTTTTGAGCGCCAGAAGCGTATCTTGTGGGATGTTCCATTCGCTGAGACCTTTCCTCCAGGCTTCAGCAGCTTCCGCTGACACCTGTTCCTGAGTCTTTTTTGTTCGGCGTGCCAGGTCAGCATCGATCCACGGTTGAAAATCCTGTGGAGCAAGATCGGGAAAATGTAGCAATAAATTGGTGAGGTCGCCTTTGGGATCGATGATGATGGCGGGGATGCCTTTTAATGCAGCTTCTTCCAGTAACGCAATACAGAGACCGGTTTTGCCGGAGCCGGTCATACCGGTAACGACGGCGTGAGTCGTTAAATCGGCAGGATCGTAACGAACTTCCCGTTCTGTAATAGCTTGTTTTATGGGGTCGTATGCTCGTCCGAGATAAAAGTTTGAATCGGTCATTCATTACTCCTACAATAAATATAGAACGAACGTGCTAGGGGTTAATGTACTCCATTTTTATACATCTTTCAAGGAGAGCCGACTTAAATTTCTGCTCCATGTATTGATTTCCATGCAAGCTGTTGATGGATAAAAACCGGCGCAAGCGTAAAACCTCCCACCATACAGTAGGAGTTAAAAAAAAAATAAGAATGTTATCAATTTTTAGGATTATCGAGTCTTATTCCATGACCCCGGACAGTGTCAATATACTGATGTGTAGGATCAAGTGCAGCCAGGCGATCACGCAGGCGACGAATTAAAGCATCTAACGCCTGGTCAGAAACCCCCATCACCTGCTCGTTCCCCCACACAACGGAAACCAGTTCCGGACGGGTAACCACTTGTCCATTGCGTTCGTATAGCAGCCACAACAGTTTGAATTGCTGGGCGGATAACGGCGGCACCAGTTGCTGTTGATTTACCCACACCCGCCGCGACTTCAGGTCCATCATCAGGCGTCCATGTTGAGGCGAATTATCCAATAAAGGCGTGGTGGCATCGGACACAATAAACATGAATTGTTGCGCCATCGCCACAGACACCAGGTCTCCATCCTGAAGGACAACCGGGGAGGAGATAAGCGTGCCGTTCAAATGAGTACCGTTTTTGCTTCCTAAATCTTCCAGGATCACCCCTTCTGACGTAGGCGTCAGGCGCGCATGAAAGCGCGAGATCTGGCGGTCAGAAATAATCACATCGCATGTGGATTCGCGTCCCAGCACGAGGGTCTGATTTAGTTGCCAGCGTTCACCCTTGAGCGGTCCTTCCTGCGCAATCAGTAATGGGGAATCTTCCTTCACTAGTTTCATAGGGGTTACGAGTATAATACAAAGTACCGCAAAATTTTGTAAACTTGAGAGTGGATTTTTGCCCTGCGCAGCATTCCAAAAGTTTACTTAGTATGATGAGACAAGCGGTAATATAGCATAAACATGCGTTTCTGTGCAGAACTTACGCCGAAACAGAACTGCACAAATCATATTCGTTCAGCAGTTCGATTTGCTTGGCAAATCGTTCTGAACGAACCTGAGAAGAAGAAGGAGAAGAGTGCTCCCGCCCCTGAAGAATGGGGAGGTCTTACGCGGCCGCTACAAGATCCGCGAACGGATTGGCCAGGGCGGCATGGGTTCCATTTATCTTGCCGATGACACCCGCCTGAAAGGCCGCGAATGCGCGTTGAAGGAAGTCGAATACGACCGCGCCCTCCCGGAAAATATTCGTGAAGAAGCCCGCGAGCAATTTTTGCGTGAGGCGACTGTGCTTGCGCGTCTCGATCATCCCAACTTGCCCAAAGTTTCTGATATCTTTTCCAGTGGTCCGCGTGACTATCTGGTAATGGATTATGTCCCCGGCAATGACTTGCGTACGCTCATGCTAGAGGCACGACGTAATAAACGATTTCTGAACGAGAAGGAAGTTCTGGCCTGGGCGGACCAAATTGCAAATGCGCTGAATTTTCTCCACATTCAAGAGCCTCCCATCGTGCACCGCGATATCAAGCCCAGCAACTTGAAACTCATGCCCAACGGCCTGATCAAGCTTGTGGACTTTGGACTTGTCAAGATTCTTGCGCCCGAAGAAGTAACCATTACCATTATTCAAGGCCAAGGCACGGCTCTTTATACACCCCTCGAGCAATATGGTGGCAGTGACGTGCATACCGACATCCGCTCCGACATCTATTCCTTCGGCGCGACGTTATATCATTTGTTAACGAACCAGCCACCGGCGGATGCACGCGCACGCTTCCTGCAACCCGAGAGCCTGGTTCCGTTAAGACGGATTAATCCGGCGGTTTCGCCAAGTGCTGAGAAAGCGGTTCTGTGGGCCATGTCCCTACATCCCGATGAACGTCCTGCGACCATTAATGACTTTCGACAGGCATTGCTCGGTTTTCATGAGCCACCCACTTATCCTCTCACCAAGCGCGCAATTCGAAACGGCAGTGCCTGGGACTATCTCGCACAACCTCCCGAAGCCATGTTGGCATGGAGTGCAGCTGTTTTGTTGTTGGTTAGTCTGCTGGCGACTTTGGCGCGCTGAACCAATTCATCCAGGCGGCTGCAACAATTGCCCCAATAACTTCACCGGTAAAAGTTAATATCAACAAACCGCTGGCACCAGCCACCTCTGCGATCCAATCGGCCGCGCCAGGGAAGCCCAGCGCGAGATAGTTATAGCCTATCAAGCCTCCGATCAACATGGAAAAGGCCCAGCGCAAACCCCAGCGCACAGAAACTATCTTGCTTATCGCCCAGAAGGCCAGGGCAGCTGTGCCAAATAGGGCCAGTAAAGTGAGGAACCAGCCGCCCACACGCGGATATCCTTCTGACGTGATCCATGGCATGGGAGTAGGCACGACAGTCGGAGTTGGCGGAATCTCTGTCGCGGTCGGTGATAAAACGGGCACCACCACGGTTACCATCACACTTTCGGTGGATGCAATGAATTGCAGCACTGTGGAATTAAGCGCCTGTTCACTAACAACGCTGATTTCCACACTGCCGGGCTTGTCGATCACAAATGTGGCGTGTGCTAATCCGTCTTTTGTCGGAGCCTCTACCTGCCGCAGAATCCCGCCACTTTCGTCGCGCGTAGACATGGTGAAGCGAACGATAGTGTCATCGGGAACGATGTGGTTATTTCGATCCATCACCGGACCCGCCCGAACTGCAATCGTATCCCCGATTCGATAGGGCGCCGGCGTGATCGTCGGCTGCGGGGTAAGCGTCCCCTCCAAAGGAGGCTCAGGGACCTCCGCCTGCTCCAGCGCCAGGGCAATGACCTGCGCGGGGTCTGGTGACGTCTGTATCAGCAGATCGTATCCCACTGCCGGAATAGACACAGAGGATGCTCCTTGCAATGGCACCTGCTGGAAGAGCAGACGTGCGGCCACATCCACAAAAGCAGGCTGCTTACTGTATAAAGCATAATACGCCGTTAGCTTGGAAATATCCGTTGCATCGAGATAATAGGGCGCAGTAAACGAGAACAAGATGATGTTCCGATTGCGGATCAGATCGGGGCGCTCTGAAAACAGGCGTCGCAGTAAAGTCAGTTGACCATCATTGACACCTGCCAGTGAGATCACAATCCAGGTAGCACGCCCTAAAACATCTTCAATATCTGTTTCACTTTCGCCTCTCAGCATCAAACTAAGTTCATCCAGCGAATATGAGTTGAGCCGGTTGGTGAGGATCTGCGCACTCCCGCTTTGACCATATAATCGTACGACGTTTTTCTGAAGTTCATCCGCCGCCAGCGCATCCTGAATAGGACAGCCGCTGCATTGCTCAAAAGTAGAGGTATCTGTAAGAAATACAATTCGGTCAGATAGACTCGGCGGCGCGGGCAACAGGGTGCTCAACTCCTGCGGATCTGGGCTGATCAACGTGGCGGAATTCCGTGCTACGTCGAACATCACCTGTTGTGATGTGCCAATCCTGGAAGTATCCAGAGTCAGGCTGCGCACATTCGAGATGTTGAAGGTTCCATACAAGCTTAATTTCTGTTCCAGGATTCGTAACACGGCTACATCCACACGCTGGGCAAAAACAGGGTCATTCCTATATTCTTGGGCAAAAAACTGGAGGATCTCCAAGGTAGCGGAATACGTATCACCATTATCGGCATCTGCCGTGATACTACCCAGATACAACAGATCATTACCTGCTAAAAATGCATCGCGCGCCACAAGGCGCGGTGAGAAATTCGCTGTGCCCTGTTGTGAGAAGAACTGTCGTACCGCTTCACTTCCGAGTGAATCGCTTACGATCAGACCCCCGTTGTTCCGCCAGGCCGCAAACTCCGGAAGAGCCAGGATCGCAGGCAAGGCAGAGGCATCGAAGCTCACCGGGCGTGTCGTCGCGCGAATATTTCCTTGAAATCCCTGATAACGGATATGTGATACCAACAGTCCATCCACCACTTCCAGCGCTTTCGCGGCATTGGTCACGGCAAAAAATGGCGAGAGTTCTATCTGCTTGAGCTGCTCGAGCGCCTTACGGACCGTGGCAACTTCCTCTTCAGGCATACGGTCTGAGCTCCCGCGCCCTGGGAAATGCTTTGCCACAACAACCATACGATTCTCGCTCCCCTCGTGCAGGCCAGCAACATATTCACGGCCCATTACCCCCACCCAGTATGGATCACCGCTAAACACCCGTGTGCCCAAATCACTGCGTACGGTAGGATCAGGAGCCTCTACAACATCCAGCGACGGCCCAAGGAATAAATTGAAACCCAGTGCGCTCAATTCACTCCCTAACACCGAGCCAACTTGTCTCGCCAGTTCGGGCTTCCATGTCGCGCCGATGGCCATCGCGTTCGGCAACGATGTCAGCCCGCTCAAAATCTGGTCATGCGGAGGGCCATCGCCCTCCTGCGAAATCCCAATGAACAACGGTACGTAGACGCTGCGCGGCGACTGACCGTTCAACCCTAAGGCAGTGGCATCCCACTCGATGCTCTGTAAGTTGTTGATCAACTGATGTGCGCTGGTCACTGTCTCTGGAGCCGCTGCGAAATTATCGTTATCGGCCAGAAGCACCATGCCGCCAATATGTTGATTGACGATCAGATCATGAATTTGAGAATCGACGCTGGTATTGGTTCCGCGAAAAGTGACCAGGAACAACTGCCCCACCCGTTCTTCGGGGGTCATTGATATCAGCACCCTCTCCGCGTCATTCGCTTGGGAAACAGGTTGGGCTGACGCGCCAGCCGCTGGTCCAAGCAAGGACGCGCTAAACGTCAACACACTCATCCAATGAATGAGTGTTCGTTTCTTCATGACCCACCTGGCAAATTGAAAAACTCGCTTCTTTTCCCAGCCGGTACTTGGCGCGTGGCCGAATCGCTGAAACGCATCTTCATTTTTTCTCATCCCTCACCCGCACTGCGAGTGCTGGGTCATCGGTAAAGATGCCATCCACCCCCCAGCCAAACAAGCGGCGGATATCGGCTTCCGGATTCACCGTCCACACGTGCACGCGGCCTTTCAAGCGATGCACGCGTTGAATCTGCTCGCGTGTCACATCCACCAGGTTCGGATGCAGCGCCGCATATTTGCCGAACGCAAAACCGAACGAGCGCGCCCACGCACCCAACCAACCATTCAAAGCCAGCAAACCGCATGGCACATCCGGGAGGTAACTACGCGCTTTCGAAAGATTCGACGCGTAAAAAGAGGAAAACAGCACGTGCTTTTGCAGGTTAAATTTTTTCACCAGAATACAAGCAGACTCGACCAGATGGTCGCGCGGTGTACTGTAATTTGTTAGCTCGACGTTGATAAACAATTTCTTTCCCAGTGATTCGAAGACCTCCTCGAGCATCGGAATTTTTTCGGTGCTGAAGTGGCTTGAAAAGAAACTGCCTGCACTCAACGCACGCAGCTCGGCCAGCGACATATCCTTCACGTGTCCATGTGCTTCCGTGGTACGGTCCACCGTCGCATCGTGAATCACGACTACATGTCCATCCGCCGACAGCTTCGCATCCAGTTCAATGGCATCCGTGCCCTGTTCGAGTGCAAGTTCGAAGGCTGCCAGCGTGTTTTCCGGCGCGTGTACGGAGGCCCCACGATGGGCAAAGATAACAGGTTGGGGAAGGGATGTGAGCACGGCAAAAAAATAACGGATCACACAGTTAACAATCGGCGATGCGTGATCCGTAATGTGAAAGATTAAAGACTAAATATCTACAAAGTACGCCATCGCGGCGCGGTCAAGCATATCACGGGACATGGTCGCTGGGACGGCCAGATAACCAGAAATATCGATAATCTGATCACACAGGTCGCGCGGATGGGAGGCGCGCAATTTTCGATTACGCTTGATATACCATTCCTGCAAGAGATACGCCAGGCCCTGGTCGCTGTACTCCACCTTCTTGGCCTGTGCAACGCGTTTGAAGATCTCGCGATACTCTTCGTAGGAAGGATCTCCAATCTCGATCTTGTGTCGGAGGCGCCGCAGAAAGGCTTCATCGACAAGGTCTTTAGGCGGAAGATTGGTCGAGAATACGATTAGTACATCGAAGGGCACTTCCACCTTGCGTCCGTTGTGAAGTGTCAAGAAATCCACACGGTTTTCGAGTGGAACGATCCAACGATTGAGCAGGTCACGCGGGCGCACCTGTTGCCGTCCAAAGTCGTCGATCAATAAGATGCCGCCGTTGGCCTTCACCTGGAAGGGTGCCTCATAAAATTTATGTACATCATCATAAACGAGATCCAGGCCCTCCAGCGTCAACTCGCCGCCCACCACGATGAAGGGACGACGAATCTTCACCCAGCGCGGGTCTTTGCGCGGACTCGCACGCAGGTTTCCGGTGCCGGATGCAGTCGCAACGCCATCGGTTTCAGGCGCCAGCTTATGACTCACTGCATCGTAGACCTTGATTACCTGACCATCCAAGTACAACGCATATGGAATGTACATCGCCTGGGTCAAAACCAAATTGCCGAAGGCCCGGGCTACGCTGGTTTTGCCGTTTCCCGGAGGTCCATACATGAAAATGGATGAGCCGGAATTAAGCGCGGGGCCCAACCGTTGAAAGGTCGATTCGGAAATGACCAATTGCGAGAGTAACTGTCGCATGGTACGCGACGTAACCGTTACCCGTCCCGCTTTCTGCCGACGCATCGCTTCGTTATAAACCTCAAAAGGCACGGGTGCCGGACCGGCATACTGACTGCGCTCCAAAGCCTCACGTGCCCGGGTGATACCCGCGCCAGTAATACCGTACGTATAGGCGCCCTCGCCCAACCCACCCTGAGATGATTTCACTTCAATTAATTTCTCGCGCTTGAGGGCCTCCAAAATTCCATCGGTCACGCCCGCAAAGGGCAGAGCAATCAACTCAGCGATTTTGAAACCACCCATATATCCCTGGGAGTATAAAATTTTCAACGTCAGGTCCTGTAACCATAAGGCAGAAAGACCCGTATCATCGACGGAATTAATCGGCGGAGGAGAAAAGTGAGGAACTGCGGCCGGTGCGGGTGCAGGCCTTGCAAGAGGATTCGTCATATAACCTCCCGGATAGGGATCAATGATGGGATAAGTTCACGCAACATAAACGGATTATAGCACGCCCGAGTCATCTCGGATTTCTCCAGACCATTATCGTATATAATTTGCAACACAATGAAACTTTCCGTCATCATCCCTGTATACAACGAAGCTAAAAACATCAGCGAAATCGTCAAACGTGTACAGGCCACCAGACTGGCAACGGAAATCATCATTGTGGACGATGGCTCCAGGGACGGGACTGGCGAAATTCTACAGAAACTAGACGGCAAGCGGAAAGTCCGTGTGCTAATACAAGGGAAAAATGAGGGCAAAGGCGCGGCGGTCGTCACAGGCCTGAAAGCGGCCACCGGAGATATCCTGCTGATTCAAGATGCCGATCTCGAGTATGACCCACGCGACTATCCCGCCTTGCTAAAGCCCATTCAGGAAGGTGTGGCGGATGTGGTCTATGGTTCGCGCTTTCTGGGTGCAGCACATCGCGTGACAATGTTCTGGCACCAGCTCGCCAACCAGCTGCTTACCCTGATGACCAATATCCTGTACGACTCGATCCTTACCGACATGGAAACGGGTTACAAGGTCTTTCGACGCGGGGTGACAGAAGGCATGACCATTCGAGCCAAACGCTTCAACTTCGAACCGGAATTTACCGCCAAGATCCTCAAACGCAAATATCGGATTTTTGAAGTGCCAATCACATTCAATCCGCGTGATTATTCGGACGGCAAAAAGATCAAACTCAAGGATGCTTTCGAAGCGGTCTGGGCCTTAATAAAATACAGGTTTATGGACTAAGAACTTCTATCTATTCCTCGACCGTGATCTTGTACTCATAGATGTAGTCCCCAGGGTCATAATCGGCAAAACCATCGTTGATCTTTTCATCGAAATTAACCGCAGCTCTTATGTCGTATTCGCCGGCCGGCCATTCTGACAACAGGATGCCAAAATCGAGGCAATGCTGACCGTTCGTCAAAGTGTAGCTCAGGGGATGCACCACATCCTCGCCGAGTTTTCCCTCATTAAAATAAATCGCTACGGTGATATGTTGAAAATTTTGTTGCAGAGTCGCCTCATCCTTAGTGCACCAGCCATAGTTGAAATACACCGGCTTCTCATTTGTAACATGGGCGGTGAAGCTCAGTGTACCGGGCTTGGCATATTCCTCTTCTGAATATGTCTCTGCTGCCAGTGCCTGTAAAGAAACCCAATCTTCTCCACCCAGCACTTCAAGCACCCGATCGACGTTTTCCTCCATCTTCGGCTCGGGAACCTGAATCATATTTTGAAGATAGAGACAAGACAGGAGAAATGGCATGCTCACCGCGAGAACCATCAGGCTAAATCTATGCTTTCCGATACTCATAAGTCACCTCCGTGCATGAGCGGATTATAAACATATTATCCATCTTGAGAGGATTTATAATTTCAATTTATGACCGATTGGCAATCCAAAATTCAGGCTGAATTTAGCCGTGCTGAGCAGGCGCGCGCAAAGGGGAATGAGGGTCAGGCCCGCGTGTGTGCCCGCCGTGCCGCCGGCATCGCCATTCGGGAGTATTTAACACGAAAAGGGGTTACGCCCTCAAGCGCCAGCGCGGTGGATTTGTTGAATCTCCTCAAAGCGGACCCGCTTCTTTCCCCTGACCTGCAGCCGATCGTTGACCATTTGACCTTGCGCGTCACCGAAGAATTCAAACTCCCCGTGGATGCCGACCTAATTGCGGAGGCCAGAAGACTCTGCAACCAGTTGTTAAAATGAACATCAGCCCCTGAAAGGAGAGCATTCTCAGGGGCTGATGTTCTCAGAGCCAATTCATATATGCCGGCTGCGTGCGAAGTAGAAAAACGCGCGCGCGATCGTGATAATAACGAGCATGCCAGACATCACCCCACCAAAGACCAAAAACATTCGTTGCCAATCGCGTAGACGCAATGCCACCTCTTCCGGGGCAGGGAACCGAATCCGCTCGCGCAGACGTTGCACCACATCCTTTGAAGGATGGATGGGCTTTAACGTCCCGGCCAGACGCTCTTCAAGATTCAAAAGGATTTCATCATTCGTAGATGCCATAATTTCTTTGCCTTACTATGTTTACAAGTGCATTTATTCAATCGGATAAAGGATCAAGCCAACCGTTCCCGGTCCCAGATTTGCCGCGACGGATATAGATAATTCACCGAGCATGGTCTCTTTATGGTTGAAGTGTTTGCTGGCTTCTTCCAGTAGCTCCTCGCCCGACTTTGGATCACGGGCATGGACCACTGCGAGATAAACCGGTTTATCGCCGAACTCTTCCTTGGCCATTTCGATCACACGATCTAAAGACGCTTTACGGGTACGGACTCGTTCCGCCATGCTCAAGTCGCCATCCCGCAAGACGGCGATCGGTTTCACATTGAGCACCGAAGCCAGTGCCGCCTGCAACGTCTTGACTCGACCGGACATTTTCGCGTATTCGAGTGTATCCAGGGTAAGGATCACGCGTACCTTATATTTAATATCTTCCAAATATTGAACGATCTCTTCCGCGCTCTTACCAGCCCGGTCCAGCCTGCGTGCCTCCCGGCACATCAGGCCGATTCCCAACGACCCAGAGGCCGAGTCAAGGGGAAACACTTTGAAATCATTCTTTACTTCCTCTGCCGCGGAGACCGCCGAAGCATAGGTTCCGGAGAGTTTGGCCGTCACATGGATGGAGAGGATCGTCTCACCTTTTTGTGCAATTCTGCGGTAGAACTCAACAAATTGATGAGGCGTCGGTTGTGACGTTTTAGGGATTCGCTTTTTTTCGTCCACCAGTTTGTAGAACCCCTCGTTATCGAGGTCCACGCCCTGGAGGTAAGACCGCTCGCCAAACATGATGTTGACCGGGATGACATCGATACCGTATTCTGCTTTCCAGGCGGGCAAGATGTCTGCCGCTCCATCGGTCACGATTCGCAACATGGATTTCTATTCTCCATCCAGATTGATGCTCTGATCGCCCAGTTGATCGCGCAGGGCCAACAATGTCCGATGATATAAACTCTTAACAGCACCTTCACTGCGTCCCATGATTTGTCCGATCTCGGCATTAGAGAGGTCTTCGACAAATTTCAGGATGAGCAGTGTTTGCCTTTCTGCGGGCAGGCGTCGGATCAGTTTGAGAAGCGCATCCTGTTCCTGCGAATGGACCAGGTTCCGCTCGGGGTGGTCACCTCTCGTCTGCAAGACTGGCAGGTCATCCAGGGGGATTTCCTGCCGGCGGCTGCGGTCACGGTGCCAATTTGCAACCAGGTTGTGGGCAATACGATACAACCAGGCAGAAAAGGGAACGCCACGATCCGTATAGGTCTTGATGTGATTCATCGCCCGTTGAAACACACGAGCCGTCAAATCCTCCGCATCATGAAGGTTGCCCGTCCGGTAATATACATAGTTGAAGATGCGGTCCACGTAACGCTCATAGAGCAGACCAAATGCATCGCGGTCACCCTGCGAGGCCTGGGTCAGAACCTCATCTTCGTTGAATTCAATCACCTGCACACATCAGTCCTACCGGCAGGGTTAACACAAATAACCCCACCGGATTTGAGAAGTTGCACGTGAGTATAACATGCAAAGAATTTATGAGACTTCTAAGCTCTCATTTACATGGGTTGGTATAATAAAAGATTGCGAACTCGATTCTTGCGAAAGTTTAGACCCTTCACTTCGTTCCGGGCAAGCTTTCGCAAGAATATACAAAGACGTATCAAAACTGAAACATTTGTGCTAAAATAGATTTTCCAAGAGGAGTTAAATGCCATCTAATATTATTCGCGTGGTTGGTGCGCGCGTCCATAATCTCAAGAACATCACGGTTGAGATTCCACGTGATAAGTTTGTGGTCATCACTGGCTTGTCTGGTTCTGGCAAATCATCGCTGGCTTTTGATACCATCTTCGCCGAAGGGCAACGCCGCTATGTGGAGTCGCTCTCGGCTTACGCGCGCCAGTTCATCGGGCAGATGGACAAGCCGGATGTGGATTACATTGACGGGCTTTCGCCGGCTGTGTCCATTGACCAGAAGTCAACCAGTCACAATCCTCGTTCCACCGTCGGCACAGTAACCGAAATCTACGATTTCATGCGTTTGCTGTTTGCACGAGCTGGAATACCGCATTGCCCTATATGCGGGCGTGAAGTGGTCAAGCAATCGGCACAGGAGATTGTTGACCGTATCGGGCAACTCCCCGATGGCACGCGCACGTTAATACTTGCCCCGCTGGTGCGGGCCCGCAAGGGAACGTATCAGGCAGTTTTTGAGGAGATTCGCAAGGCCGGTTTTGCTCGCGCCCGCGTGGACGGCGCTGTCAATTCCCTGGATGACGAGATCGAACTGGACCGCTACCGGCAACACACGATCGAAGCCGTAGTGGATCGTCTCGTCATTTCACAAAATGGCTCGAAGGAGGATAAGAGAGCCGCGCTGACCCGCCTGACCGATTCAGTCGAAACTGCGTTGAAGTTTGGCGAGGGCTACATTACTGTCAATCTTGTGGATCAGAAAGAGGATATTCAATTCTCGGAACATCTGGCCTGCCCCGAACACGGCACCACCATCTCTGAAGTGGAGCCACGTACCTTTTCCTTCAACACGCCTCAGGGCGCATGTCCGGACTGTCAGGGACTTGGCTCGAAGTTGGAGATTGACCCAGACCGCATCATCCCGGACCGTGACCTGTCTCTGAACGAGGGAGCCATAGCCAGCATGGAGTGGAGTGGACCAAAGGTAGAGGGCGGCTACTATTGGCAGAGTCTGATCAATGCTGCACGCGCTTACAAAATTGACCTGGATAAGGCCGTAAAAGATTTGTCAAAAGATCTGTTGAAAATTATTTTGTATGGCACGGGCGACCGGCAAATTCAGATGACATACCAGAATGCGAATGGAAATGAATTCAGATTCACGCGCGCCTTCGAAGGCGTGATCACGAATCTCGAACGAAGATATAAAGAAACGAATTCGGAATACATCCGCGAAAAGATCTCCGAGTATATGTCGGACCGTCCCTGCCCCACTTGTGGCGGGAAACGCCTCAACCCTGCCGCGTTGGCTGTGACCGTGAACGATGTGAACATCGTCGAGGCCAATTCGTGGCCCGTTCTGCAAACGTTGGATTGGATCAAGAAAATTGGTGGCAAGAATTCTCCACTCACAACCAAACAAAAGACAATCGCCGAACGCGTGTTGAAGGAAATCCATGAACGTTTAACCTTCCTGGTGAATGTAGGTTTGGACTACCTTACTTTGAACCGTTCCGCCGTGACGTTATCTGGCGGTGAAGCACAACGGATTCGGTTGGCGACCCAGGTTGGCTCGCGTTTGGTTGGCGTGTTGTATGTGCTGGACGAGCCCTCGATTGGCCTGCATCCACGCGATAACAATCGATTGCTGGATACGCTCAAGGGATTGCGTGATTTGGGCAACACAGTCTTGGTCGTTGAACACGATGATGAAACGATCCGTAAAGCAGACTGGATCATCGACCTGGGCCCCGCCGCAGGCGAGAATGGCGGTCAGGTCATCGCGGAAGGGACACCCAAACAGATTTTGGCGCACCCAAAGTCGCTGACGGGAGCCTACCTCTCGGGGCGCAAACAGGTCGAAATCCCGGAAACGAGACGGGAGGGAAATGGTAAGAGGCTTACGATCGTTGGCGCAGCCGCGAACAATCTCAAAAATATTGACGTCAATATTCCTCTGGGGAAATTGGTCTGTATTACGGGCGTAAGCGGCTCGGGCAAGTCCACGTTGATGAGCGATATTTTGTACAATGAACTTGCTGCTCAACTGATGGGCGCGCGGACCTCTGGCGGCGTACATGAGCGAATCGATGGTATGCAGCATCTTGACAAGATCATTAACATTGACCAGTCCCCGATTGGACGCACACCGCGCTCAAACCCTGGAACGTACACGGGCTTATTCGATGAGATCAGAAAGTTGTATGCTGAGTTGCCCGAAAGCAAAGTGCGGGGCTATAAGCCGGGACGTTTCTCCTTCAACGTGCACGGTGGTCGCTGCGAGGCCTGCCAGGGACAAGGCGAGCTGCGGATCGAAATGCAGTTCCTGCCGGATGTATATGTGCCCTGCGACGTATGTCACGGCAAGCGATTCAACCGCGAAACGCTGCAGGTGATGTTTAGAGATAAATATTCGATTTCCGACGTGTTGGATATGACCGTTGACCACGCCCTGGAAGAGTTCAAAAATTACCCGCAGATGCTGAATAAGCTCAAATTGTTGCAGGAGGTGGGTCTTGGTTACGTGAGGGTGGGTCAACCTGCCACAACCCTCTCGGGCGGCGAAGCGCAGCGTGTGAAGCTCTCGAAAGAGTTATCGCGCCGTGCCACCGGGCGTACTCTCTACGTGCTGGATGAACCATCGGTAGGGCTACACGCTGCCGATGTACACAAGTTGATCGAAGTTTTGCAGCGCCTGGTCGATTCAGGTAACTCGGTTCTGATCATCGAGCATAATCTCGACATTATCAAGGTCGCAGACTGGATTATTGACCTGGGTCCAGAAGGTGGTGATCGCGGCGGTGAACTGATCGCCGAAGGCACTCCTGAACAGGTGATGAAGATAAAAAGCTCCTATACGGGGAAATACTTGAAAGAGCATCTGAAGTAGAATACGCATCAAACGTCAAAAGTCTTAGACCTTCGACGTTTGACTTTGGACGCTAAAAATCCCCTTTTTCAGGTAGAATTACCGCCACGTATGAGGTGCAGCAACATCCCATCTGTGTGCGTTTAACCACCTAAGGAAAAGACATGCTCAACCGGACACCACCCAGTAGCTCCAGCACCAAGAACACTCTCAACGCGTATCGCAAGCGACGACAATTTTTCAGGGGCCCTTTTTTGATTTACAGTATCGCGGCGATCTTGTTAATCGCCGGGATTGCTATCGTCATCAATGCCACCCGCGGCGGAAATAACCCCATTGGCGCGCTCTTCCCCACGGACACCCTCACACCGACCCTTACGCTTACGGCCACTAATACCAGTATTCCCACGCCAACTGCGACCATCACTTTCACGCCTACGATTACGCTCACACTCACTCCCTCTGCACCTTTTTCCTATACCATCGTGGAAGGTGATTTGCTGGAAACTATAGCCGAGAAATTCAACCTCGGCCCCGATGGTGTTCCCCTGATCCTCGAATATAATCCGATCATTGCGGAAAGTAGCGGCCAATATAATGTCGGTCAGACCATTACCATTCCGCCACCGGGCACTGTACTCAAAACTCCCACGCCTCTTCCGTCAGGCATACGGGAGATCGATTATGTAGTATTGCCAGGCGACACACTTGCAGGTCTGGCGGTAAGATACAACAGTACTGAGGAAGATATTATCTCCCGCAATAACATCGAGAATCCGAATGTGCTTAACGCAGGCATATCCCTTAAGATCCGTATCAATCTGGTGACGGCAACCGCTACCCTTCCTCCTACATCCACACCGATCACGCCTACGGTTGCAGGAGGACAGCCAACCCAGGCTGCCGCAACTCCCACTGTTTCGGCTCCTGGAGTTTGCCAGCCGTCTGAAAACGCGACCTTTGTTACCGAATTGCAGACCCTGATCAACAATGCCCGCACGAGCGGCGGACTGAGCGCCCTGACAGTCAACGATAGGTTGGTTGCCGCTGCAAAAGCGCATGCCGTCGACATGGTCTGCAACAACTACTTTAGCCACTTGGGCTTGTCTGGTTCAACACCTGAAGCTCGTGTACAGGCTCAAGGCTACACAGCCTCGGTTGTGACCGAAAACCTGTACGCCCTGCATCCAGCCTATGGCATCAACCCCCAAACCGCATTCAATTGGTGGATGAATAACGATCCCGATAGCCGCTCGAACATCCTTGACCCAAATGTGACCGAATTTGGCGTCTCGTACCAGGTATCTGACCGGAGTCTATTCGGCGGATACTTTGTAGTTGTGTTCGCGAAACCATAGACAAATTAGTAACCTTCATGTAAAATTCGCCGTCGCTGTCCAACAATAAAGAAAGGCAAGCAATACCTTGGCTAACATTCAGTCACAAATCAAACGAAACAAGCAGAACGAAAAGCGTCGTATCAACAACCGAAACGTGCGAGGGTCGGCGCGTACGGCCGTCAACCAGGCACGCGCTTCTTTGGCAAAGAATGCTCCCGAGACCAAAGAAGACGTTCTCAAAGCCATTAGCGCGCTCGACAAGGCCGCGGAGAAGGGCGTTATCCACAAGAATGCCGCCGCCCGCCGCAAGGGACGCTTGATGAAGAAACTTGCTTCGTTCAAACCCACCGAAGCCTCGGTGGAAAAGCCCAAAAGCAAGTAACCTTTGACCAGATGTAAAAAACGGGAGTCACAAACGGCTCCCGTTTTTGTTATCCCTTATTTTGCTCCAGCCGCCGATGACGACGGCTGGAGCGAGAAACCCAAATGATATAATCCAAAATCATGTTTGACAAAGAACAACAACTCATCGAAGAAAAGATCAAAGAATTCTGCACAGCCAATGACATTGCTCTGGCTGAACTGAAATGGCAACCGATCCCATTCACGGGTGAATGGGGTACGTCCACTTCCTTTTTCCAAACTGCGGCGAATGCAGCGCGCTCGGGGAAGGGGAACAAGCTTCCGGTGCCGCAAAAGGCTCAGGAAATCGCCGAGCAGGTCAAGGCCCATTTGGGAGGCATGGACGGAATCAGCCGCGCTGAAGCCGTTAAAGGCTATCTCAATGTCTATTTCGAGACTTCAGATTATGCGCGTCGAGTCGTTGATGAAGTGCTCACATCCAAAGATGATTTTGGCCGCGGCAAACCCAAAGGCGAGCGGGTGATGGTCGAGTATGCCCAGCCGAATACCCATCACTCATTCCATATCGGACATTATCGCAACACCGTCCTTGGCGAGGTGCTGGCGCGCTTGACCGAGTTTGCAGGGTTCGATACGATCCGCACATCGTATCCCGGCGACCTAGGTCTCAGTGTAGTAACCGTGCTCTGGATCTATGACAAGTTCTACAATGGACAGGAGCCGAGCGGTGTTCACGAGCGCGGACAATGGCTGCTCAAGTTATATGTGGAAGCGACCAAATTGCTCGAGAAGAAAGAAAACGAAACGCCTGAAGAGACCGCGCAGCGCGAAGCGTATGAAGTCGAACGGCGCGAGATGTATCGCAAATTGGATGCGGGCGATCCACAGGTTTATGAGTTGTGGAGGGTCACCCGCGAATGGAGACTGGAGGAATTGCGCGAGGTTCTAAACCTGCTGGATGTGAAGATCGATGTCTGGTTCTACGAATCGGAAGTAGATAAGCCATCGAAGGCCATCGTGGAGGAGTTAATCGAAAAGGGCATCGCCGATGATGAGCGCTCGCAAGGCGGTCCGGTGATCGTGAAGATCGACGAGAAGCTCGGATTGACCAAGGAAAAGTATCGAACAAATGTGATTTTACGCTCGGATGGCACAACTCTGTATCTGACAAAGGACCTGGCACTGGCGAAAGTCAAGTTCGAAAAGTACCATGTGGACCGCTCGATCTATGTTGTGGATGTACGGCAGTCTCTGCATTTACAGCAGGCATTTGCCATTTTGAAACTCTGGGGCTTTCCACAAGCTGAGAAATGCTATCACCTGGGCTATGGCTTTGTAAGCCTGCCAGAGGGTGCCATGTCCTCACGGCGCGGGCGCGTGGTGCTGTTCAAAAATGTGTACGACGAAGCGATCAAGCGCGTGCTGGCAGTCGAGTCAGAACGGAGCGGAAATGTTCCCGAGGCCGAGCGTGAGACGATCGCCCAGCAGATCGGGCTGGGCGCGCTGGCTTACTCCATGCTGGCAGTGGATAACAACAAGGATATCGTCTTCGATATCAACGAAGCCTTGTCGTTTGATGGACGGACGGGTCCCTACATTCAGAATGCGCACGTGCGAGCAAACTCAATCTTGAAGAAAGCCAACCTTGCGCAAAGTGAAAATCTGCCAGCTGGAACGTTTGCTTATGACCTGACAAAGCATGAGATCGCATTGATCGAACAGATTTCGCGTTTTCCAACCGCCGTGCAACAGGCCGCCAATGAATATCGTCCGCTGGTGATGGCCGCATATGCCTATGACCTGGCAAACGCCTTTCATTCGTTTTATCACGCCGTACCGGTTCTACAAAGTGAAGATGAGAACGCGAAGAATGCCCGCCTCTGGCTGGTCGCGGCGGCGAAACAGACCATCGCAAATGCTTTGCGGCTGCTCGATATCCAGGCACCGGATGTAATGTAAGGCTTGGGCAAACAGGCAATGACATTAACACATGAACAGACTAACCTTCTCAAAGGTTTGGTCTGTTTTATTTTGGGTCGCTCCGGCCGCCATTCCGGCGGTGGGTATCCATCACAGGTAGAATAATCAATGCATCCACAAATCTTTGACGAAACACACCCACTGGAAGAAGTACTGGTTTGGGGCGAACCAGGAATTGAGGCATTGCTGGGGCAACTCCTTCCCAGGTCCCAGAGTCTGTTCTTCAGTTATTACGAAGTGCTCGAAGCCCGCCGGGAATTCCATCATTTGCAAACGCTGGTTGAAAACGAAAAGATTCGCTTCACACGCGCCAAGGAAGCGCTGGCCCAAAGATTAGAACGAACAGAACTGGCCGGTGAGCCGAGATCCGTAAGGCAACTGGAAACATCCCTTCTTCAACGAGCTAGTGAATATTACGAAACTTTTCGAGAAGCCAAACTTAACGAGTTTTCGCGGGAGAACATCCATCTGGATATTGACGCGATCTATTTGAAGATTCAAAGCGATATGCAGCAAATCCTGCAGGAGGATCTTCGCACATATGGCGAAACTGCCACCTTACGGTTGAATCATCTGCTTAGCCTCGCACACGAGCTGCCACTTGCCAATATTTTTTATGGGCGGGACCAGTCTCAGGCATTGACCGACAAGATGGTCCTCTCCGTGCTGAAGTGGGGAATCCGCAGACCGGAGGTCGTAATCTTCAAAGAAGCATTGCTGGAATTGGGATATGGTGAGGCACTGGTCGAGATTGACCACGGCACACTGGAAGGCGGCGACATCGCGATGTTTGGCGACACCTGCTACATCGGTGTTGGCGCACGGACATCATTCAACGCGGCGAAAAATTTATGCTGTAAGATTGGTCCGGAGATGGAAGAGAACGGAATTCAGATCGTGGCAGTTATCAATGAACGGCATGTGGATGAAGCCGTTTCGCTTGAGGTACCCACCGATGAACACATGCACTTAATGCATTTGGATATGTTTTGGATTCCGCTTGCACCAAATCTTGTGCTGGCGTACGGGGAAGAAATCGACCAGCGCAAAGTCGTTCGCATGGCTTACAGATCCGGAACATTCATCACGGAAGACCTGGGTGGTTTCCGCGAGTTCCAGGTCAAGAAAGGTATTGAGATCATCGAGGTGACAAGACAAGAGCAGAAAAACTTTGCAACCAACCTCCTGAATCTCGGCAATCGATCTGTCATTGTGGCGCTATCGACAAACACACGGATCATCGCCGAATTGGAACAACGCGGTTATCGAGTCTTAAGTGCGGAGTTGAACAAGCTGGTCAACGGCTACGGGGCAACACACTGCCTCACAGCACCGGTGCGAAGAACCAGGCAGGTACAGCTCGCTCCGGCGTAGCGAGGTATCCGACGATCGGATCCAGCTTCCCTACGATAGGATACTGTGAAGCGCAGATGCGGGATTTGAAAACCACAATTAACTCCTCTAACGCAGATATAGTGATCGATTGCACACGGATTGATCTACGTGCGTGCTTGAGATGAACAAGCTACATCAACACGCGTACTACGAATTGCAGGAGACCAGTCAACCCACGTTGAAAGATATTTTGATGAAGAAGTTTGGAAAGAAATAAACGCCACCAGCGTTCGCGCTGCATGACAGGAGTGATAGAATTCACTCCTGTTGTGCTTTAACTGGAAATCCCACGCTCAGCCACTATAAATCTCTTCACAAGAGCAACCGCACATGCTCAAAAACTTCTTTCGATGGTTTCAGGCCCCCCGATTTCCGTATGACGAGGACAAGACACGCCGTGCACTTCTGCTAAATGTTCTGCTAAACACCTTCATCATCGCCCTGCCAGTAATCATCATCGGTGTACTTCTGGGAGGGCGAGTCCGACGGATGGAAATCATCACCTTTGGCCTGATCGTGGCCTGGCTTCTCGTTCTGGGATTGAGGTACACGATGCTGGCAGGGTGGGTCGCGCTGGCGGGATTGATGCTGGTCGGTGTCATCTTCCTTCTCACAACATTTTCCATCTACAACCTGGGCACAATCCGTGCGCCAGCGACTTCGTTTTATATGCTGGTGGTTGTAACGTCCGGACTGATCGTATCGAAACGCACTATCCTGTGGATAGCTGGGCTCAGTACTCTCACAATTATTGGGCTCCTGAACGCGGAGGTCCGTGGATTATTGCCGGAACCCGACTTTTCCGTGCGTATCACTCAGGGGGTAACTTATTCAGTCGCCATGGTGATTATCAGTATTCTGTTGTTCCTTGCAACCAAAAGCATTGACGAAGCCCTGGCGCGTGCCCGGCAGGAGCTTTCGGAACGACAGCGTACCGAAGCAAAACTCCGTGCCAGCGAAGAACGCTTTCGCGCCATGATCGAAAATATCTCGGATGCTATTGCATTGGTGGATGAACGGGCCGTCATCCAGTATATTACTCCAGCCGCGGAACGTATCCTGGGTTATTCCAGCGCGGAACGAATTGGAGCTTCAGCTTTCGACAATCTCGCGCAGCCTGAAGATGTTCTTACTTTACAACATACGCTCGAAAAATTACGGGCAGAACCAAGTGCAAAGCATTCCTTTGCTCTCCGGGCACGTCACAAGGATGGTTACCAGCGTTGGATTGAGGCTACCGCCGCAAATTTGCTCGATCTTCCGAGTGTTCAGGCGATTGTCATCAATTATCGAGATGTTACGGAACGAATTAACGCAGAAAAGGAACGTGAAAGGTATATCGAAGAACTGGGCAGGCAAAATGCCGAATTGGAACGGTTTACCTACACGGTCTCGCACGATTTGAGAAACCCGTTGGTTACGATCAAGGGTTTCCTTGGGTCGCTCCAAAAAGACTTGCAGGATGGCCGCCTTGACCGGCTCCATGGCGATTTCAAGCGTATCGCAAGCGCCGCCGACAAAATGGATACACTGCTTTCCGAACTTTTGGATCTCTCTCGAATTGGTCGCCTCATGAATTCGCCCGAAGAAGTGGATGTCGCCCGATTGGTTCAGGAGGCCATCGCGACTCTGGATGTGCGAATTCATTCCAAACAAATCGTGGTCAATGTTGCCCCGGACCTCCCGCGTGTATCTGGCGATCGGATTCGATTGCGCGAGGTGTTCGAGAATCTCATTGCCAATGCTGCCAAATATATGGGCAAACAGCCCGATCCGCTGATCGAAATCGGCATGCACGGAAAAGAAAACCCCGTTTTCTTCATCAAAGATAACGGCATTGGTATAGAACCGGAATACCATCAGAAGATTTTTAGTCTGTTCGAAAAACTTGACCCGACCATGGAGGGCACAGGAATTGGCCTGGCACTAGTCAAGCGCATCATCGAGGTCCATGGTGGCCGGATATGGGTTGAATCGGAGGGGCTGGGAAAAGGCTCTACATTTTATTTCACCATACCCGATGCAAGGGCTCAATAACGACAAGCAAATGATATGTTCAGGAGAGGAGGAGCCGGACGACAGAATTAATCCAGCTCCTTTTGTTTCCAGTACAGATAGGACATTTTCCATAAATGAGAAGTTGAATTATAAATGGTCGTAAGCAGAGAAGTCAGATGAATTATCGAACCCAATCTTTGTCTCTCCGCAAATGGCTGAACAATATCCCGATTCAAGATCCGGTGGATCGCCAGATGGCGGCGCTTTTGCAGGTCATCCTGATCGGCTTCATTGGTATCCTCATCATCGCGGCGGTTGCCAACATGTCGCTACCGCAAGCCCTCATTTCACCAGCAGCAATTGTTGTCCGTACATCGATCTTCATCCTCATCATGGGTATCCCATTATTCCTGCTCCGGCGTGGCTTTCTGCGCAGCTCAATCTTTATCATCATCGCCATTCTACTGGTATTGGAAACATTCGTTGCCCTTGCCGGCGACCTGCGCGGCATCGCAGAGACACTTACCTTCTTTACATTTGCGATTCTGCTGGCAGGCTTGTTTGTGGGCCGCACTGCTCTGTCAATCACTTTTTTGGTCAGTATCGGAGCCATCAGCCTCAACATTTTTCAAGAACATGATATGGCGCTCAAGCTGGATAGCACGGTCATCGCGGGAAATTTTATTTTGCTGAACGGTTTAATGGCTTTGTTCCTGGATCGGTTTGGCGTCACCCTGCGCACAGCATTGCAGGCAGCGTTAGAACGTGAAAACGAACTGAAAAACGAGGTTAACATCCGCAGGCAGGCGGAAGCAGCCTTGCAGAAGTTCGCAGAGCGCCTGGAGATCCTGCACGAAATCGACCGTTCCCTGCTCTCTGCCCATTCGCTGCATGATATTGCAAAGGGCGCTCTCATTCGGGTCCGCCAGTTGATTCCTTGCAAGCGCGCCAGTGTAAGCTTATTTGATTTCGAAAAAATGCAGGCCTCCTTCCTGACTGCCGATTTCGATGGGATCGAGACGATCCCAGATACTCCCATCCCATTGACAGAATTTGGACTCGATGTCATTGACGTGCTTCGGCAGAATCGAGCGTGGTCGACAAATGAGATCCTGAAGGAATCGCTCGTTACAGAATTGGATAAACGATTGGCAAACAAGGACGGTATCCACGTCTGGCTCAGCCTCCCACTGCTTTATCAGGGACAGCTGATTGGCGCACTCAATCTGGGTCGCGGCCTCGGACAACCATTCACAACAGAAGATGCAGGTATCACCCACGATATTGCCAACCAGCTTGCGATTGTGCTTCAACAAACACGCCTTTACAACGCCCTCCAATACCAATTGGCCGAACGCGAAAAATTAATCGCTCAACTGGAAGCCAGTAATGCCGAGCTCGAACGATTTACCTATACCGTTTCGCATGACCTCAAGAATCCGCTCGTCACTATTAAGGGATTTCTGGGAATGCTTGATAGGGATATCCGAGATAACCGCCAGGATAAGATTGAAGATGACTTTAAGCGCATTGCAGGCGCGGCGGACAAAATGGATACACTTCTTTCGGAACTTCTTGAGCTCTCACGGATCGGTCGTATTATGAATCCGCCCGAGCAGGTTGATCTTGCTCAACTCGCCCAGGAGGCCATTGAAAGCCTCGACGCTCGGCTCCGTTCCGGCGGGATCACAGTACGCATAGCGCCGAATCTTCCTCATGTGTATGGTGATCGTCTCCGTTTGCGCGAGGTGCTCGAGAACCTGATACACAATGCTGCCAAATACATGGGTGACCAAGCCAACCCCCTGATTGAAATTGGCATGCGCGGACAAGCGGAGGAGCGCATTTTTTATGTTAAGGATAATGGCATCGGGATCGAATCCACGTATCACCATAAGGTTTTTGTGCTATTCGAAAAACTCAATCCAACCATAGAAGGGACCGGCATCGGTCTGGCGCTCGTCAAACGTATCATTGAGACTCACGGCGGACGCATCTGGGTAGAATCCGATGGAGTGGGTATGGGCTCTGCATTTTGCTTTACCATTCCTGAAAAAAACCATGGATAGCAGGCATCTCCAGAAGTGTTTCTGATTGCGGACAAGACCTGTCATATCGAACAAGTCTGAACCCTATAAAGTATCGAATATTGTCTGCAGGTGTTTTCCAACAAATTGGTTTTGCTGGAATTTCGTGGAGATGGCCGGATGTACAAAAGAATTCTAGTTGCCCTGGACGGTTCCCCTTTCGCGGAGACTATACTTCCCCATATACAGCTTGTTGCAAAAAGTTTACATAATTAAGGGACAAGCGGTAAAATGACACAAACTTGCCAAGGAAATGGAGGAGCATGGATACGAACACGTTCTATGCGGTCACCGGAGCAACCTGCTTTACGCTGGTCGGCTTGTGGTGGTCCGTAGTGCAGGGCAAATCAGAATGGTTCAAGGACAGCGCAAAGAAACGTCTGGCGGGAGGCGTCTACGCCTCGTTTTTGATTCCCGCCCTGATGAGTCTCGGCGCACAGGTGGGTGGAGATAATGGCTTGATCTGGCAGGGTGTGTTTGTCATCGCGGCGCTGGGGGGAATCAGCTTCTCGAGCAGGTTAATTTCATTAACTCGTAACGCCAATCCGGATGGCGCATTCAGCAGAAATAGCTGGGTAGTGCCCGTCCTTTATGGGGTGGTGCTTTTTTTTGCAGTCTTCCCTGGTTTCGCCCGATTGATCGGGTTGGAGCCGCTTCAAATGGAAGGTTTACTCCTTAGCCTGCTCATCCTGTGCGCGCACATGCTGGCCTGGGAATTTTCGACGACGGCACAATAAATCCACTTTTAGGAGAGAAACAATGGCTACAACCAAGAAAACAAAATCCGCCAAACCAAAAGTTGGCCCATCAAAAAAGAAAACCATGAAATCAGCAGCGCGGCCCAAAAAATTGACCGGCGAAGTGTACTACCCATCGAAACAGGTCATTGAGGCAGCACGTTTGAAAGACTGGGACAAGCTCGCCAATGCAGCGCGCAAAAACCCACAGGAATTCTGGGCAAAGGAAGCCGCTGAACTGGAATGGTACAAACCCTGGAAGAAAGTATTGGATGATTCCAAAAAACCATTTTTCAAATGGTTTACGGGTGCCAGGGTTAATGTCGTACACAATGCCATCGACCGCCATCTCAAGACGTATCGCAAGAACAAGCTTGCCCTCATCTGGGAAAGTGAAGACGGCAAGGACCACCGCACATACTCTTACTTCGCCATGAACCGCGAAGTGAATCGCATGGCGAATATTATCAAAAGTATGGGCGTCAAGAAGGGAGATCGCGTCACCATTTACATGGGGCGCGTGCCCGAAATTGTCTTTGCCATGCTGGCGTGCGCTAAGATCGGCGCCATCCATTCGGTCGTGTTTGGCGGCTTTTCCGTGGATTCCCTGCAAGGCCGCATAGAAGACAGCCAGTCAAAACTTGTCATCACCTGTGATGGGTCGTTCCAAAATGGAAAAATCGTCCAGTTAAAGGCCATTGTGGATGAAGCCCTGAAGCGCTGTCCATCGGTAGAAAACGCCGTCGTAGTGAAACGCGTTGGGAATGAAGTCAATATGGAAACCGGGCGTGATCACTGGTATCACGCGTTACTCGAGCAACCGATCGCCGAGGGCAAATGCGAAACAGAGCACATGGATGCAGAGGATCCGCTTTTTATCTTATACACCAGCGGCTCCACTGGCAAGCCGAAGGCCATCCTGCATACACACGGTGGCTACATGGTCGGCACCTATGCGACCCTCAAATATTGCTTCGATGTCCGTGATGATGATCGTTGGTGGTGCACCGCCGACCCCGGCTGGATCACAGGTCACTCGTATCTGGTGTATGGTCCCATGCTCAACGGAGTCACATCCTTCCTCTTCGAAGGTGGACCTTCGTATCCGGAGCCAAATCGTTGGTGGCAGTGCATCGAGCGCTATGGGATTACGATCTTCTACACGGCTCCTACCGCCATTCGTGGACTCATGCGTTTCGGTGACTCCTGGCCCGAAAAACACGATTTTTCTTCCCTGCGCCTGCTCGGCACGGTCGGAGAACCGATCAACCCTGAAGCCTGGAAATGGTATCACCGCGTGATTGGCAAAAATAAGCTGCCTATCATTGACACCTGGTGGCAGACGGAGACCGGCGCGTTCATGATCACGCCGACCCCGGTTGTGCCGCTCAAACCCGGCTCGGGGACGCGTCCCTTCTTTGGACAAGAGGCTGAAATCGTGGACGAAGGCGGCCAACCCGTTCCCGATGACACGGAAGGATATCTCGTATTGAAGAATCCATGGCCATCGATGTTGCGGACCATTTACGGTGACCCGGACCGTTATGTGAGTCAATATTGGAGCAAGTATCCCGGCAAATATACAACCGGCGACTCGGCCAAACGCGATCCGGATGGATATTTTTGGATCATCGGACGCGTCGACGATGTGATCAAAGTCTCGGGGCATCGCCTAGGGACTGCCGAAGTTGAGTCCGCGCTTGTAAGTCATCCCGCTGTAGCCGAAGCAGCTGCAATTGGGCTCCCCCACGAGATCAAAGGACAGGCAATTTACACCTTCGTTCTTTTGCGTGCTGGCTTCACGCAATCCCCAGAACTCGCTGAAGAATTACGGCAGCACGTCGCAACTCATATGGGTCCTATCGCCCGTCCAGAAGAAGTCAAATTTGTAGATAAACTTCCGAAGACGCGCAGCGGGAAGATTATGCGCCGCGTGTTGAAGGCCCGGGCACAGGGATTGCCGGAAGGTGATATCAGCACGCTGGAAGAATAGAATAGCAAAGATAAGAGACCGAAACGACCCCGCGCCAGTGCATCTGGCCCCGGGGTCGTTTTTCGTGAGACAGCGTTAATGGAGTAGATTTTCCATTCTCATCATACAGGCTTCATGTATAATCATAGTGGGCAACGATGAACACGAATCTCCCCTCTGGAACCGTCACATTTCTCTTTACGGACATCCAAGGCAGTACGCAATGGTGGGAGCAATTCCCCGAATGGATGGCGCGCGCCTTTACCCGGCAGGAAGCCATACTGCGGGGTGCGGCGTCCGCGCATGGCGGTTACGTCTACAAGATGATTGGCGATGCTTTTCAGATTGCCTTTGACACCGCTCCCAATGCGCTGGCGGCAGCCATTGACGCTCAACGCGCCTTACACGCGGAATCCTGGGGGGAGCACGGACCGTTGCGGGTGCGGATGGCGCTGCATACTGGCGTCACGGAAGAACGGGAAGATGATTACGTGGGGCCGATCCTCAACCGGCTCGGAAGACTGCTGAGTGTAAGCCATGGAGGGCAAATCCTGCTCAGCCAGGCCACATATGACCTGGCCTCTGACCCGCTGCCTGAAGGTATCGACTTGATCGACCTGGGCATGCACCGGCTGAAGGATCTGATTCGGCCCGAGCACATCTACCAGGTACATGTGCCCGATTTGCCTTCTGATTTTCCTCCCCTCCAGACACTGGATTCGTTCCAGCACAATCTCCCGTTGCAGTTGACGAGCTTCATCGGTCGTGAAAAAGAAATCCTTGAAGTGAAACGCCATCTTCTCGGGGAACGTTTTGTCACGCTCACCGGCCCAGGTGGAACAGGCAAGACGCGACTGGCTCTGCAGGTCGCGGCAGAGTTTGTGGAGTTTTTTCCCGATGGTGTCTGGTTGGTGGAGTTGGCAGCCATTTGCGATGAAGCACTGGTTCCACAGACTGTCGCGGCTATGCTAGGCATTCGCGAGTCGGCGGGGCGGCCAATTCTTCAACTGCTGACCGAGTATCTGCGTAACAAGGAAATGTTGTTGATGCTCGATAACTGTGAGCATTTGTTGTCCGCCTGCGCCCAATTGGTGACCACGCTGTTGCAGGCCTGCCCGAATCTTTGCATCCTGACCACCAGCCGGGAGGCCCTGGATATCCCGGGCGAAGTGCCCTTCCGCGTGCCGTCACTCTCGGCTCCGGATGTGCGTCGGATACCGCCCATTGAAAAATTGATCGAGTACGAATCGGTCCGGTTGTTCGTTGAACGCGCCGGAGTGATTCAACCAGACTTTGCACTGACGCACGCTAATGCGTTGCCAGTCGCGCAAATTTGCCATCGTCTGGATGGGATTCCTCTGGCAATCGAGCTGGCCGTAGCGCGCGTAAAGATGATGCGTGTGGAACAGGTGGCCGAGCGGCTCGACGATCGTTTTCGGCTGCTCACCGGGGGAAGCCGAACCGCGTTGCCCCGTCACCAAACCTTGCAGGCACTGATCGACTGGAGCTATGATTTGCTTTCCGATACCGAGCGCATGTTGCTGCAGAGGCTTTCTGTATTTGTTGGAGGCTGGACGTTGGATGCAGCCGAGGCTATTTGCGTGGGCGAGAGCATTGAATCGTACGATATTCTGGATCTGCTGACCCAATTAGTGAACAAGTCACTGGTCATCCCGGATCGCGAGTCAGACAAGGAGACGCGCTATCGCCTGCTGGAAACAATTCGGCAATATGCCCGCACAAAATTGTTCGAGGCTGGCGGTGGAGACAAGGTTCGTGATCGTCACCTCGAGTATTTTTTGCAGTTAGCCCGGCAGGCGGAACCTCACCTGCGCGGGCCCAACCAGGCAACCTGGCTGGATCGTTTGGAGAAGGAAGTGGATAACATCCGTGCCGCGCTCGAATGGGCCATGGAAATCGATGTTGCCTCGTGTTTAGAGCTTGCCAGCGAACTGTTATGGTTCTGGCATATCCGCAGCCGGAAAAGCGAGGGGGGCGACTGGCTCGAAAGGTCCCTATCCATGGAACTGAGCAAACACGGCAATGCGGAGTTATCTGTCCTGGAGGCACTGAGGCGCGGCAAGGCCCTCAACACAGCCGGCTCTCTGCTCGTCATGCATGGCAATCCGGAGCGCGGCGATGAATTATCAAACGAAAGTCTGCAGCTTCATCGGGCATTGGGTCCGGTCGGCAGGGCAGGAATGGCGCATGCTTTATGGAATCTCGCACAGGGCGCGGCTCATCACGAGAACATCGAACAGGCCCAGGCCAAATCAGAGGAAAGCCTGGCTTTGTACCGCGAGTTGAACGACAAATTTGGAATTGCACAGTGCCTCGACAATCTCGGAAGCCATAGCATGTTACAGGGCGACTTTCAGCAGGCAAGAGCACTTTGGGAGGAGGACCTAGCCCTGCGAAAAGAATTGGGAGATAAGGATGGCATCGGCTGGACTCTCACGTGCCTGGCGGAACTGGCGGTCTGGGAGGGTGATCTTGAAGAGGCCATGTCTCTCTTTGTTGAGAGCCGAAATGCGTTTCGTGAGGTTGGGAATCAATGGGCAGTCAGCATGGCAATTTCCGGGATGGGCAGCATCGTGCTGGCAAAAGGAGATTTCGAACAAGCGACCAAGCTTTATGAAGAGGCTCTGGCATTTGGCAGGGATATGGGAGATCTTAATGCCATGGCCGGTAGGCGCTATGATTTGGCGAGAGTGGCCTGGGCACAGGGTGATTA
>Ga0114129_10000885_pt1 | contig 39051 bp, 36 predicted proteins | sample RhiMetdeltSRZDD1_FD_80071 | JGI IMG/M metagenome (GOLD analysis project Ga0114129, IMG submission 80071) | Populus rhizosphere microbial communities from Tennessee, USA - Rhizosphere MetaG P. deltoides SRZDD1 (version 2) (version 2) | ecosystem: Host-associated > Plants > Roots > Rhizosphere >...
CAGGCGTACGCGGAGGGCGCGGACCTGATGCGGCTGACCGAGGAGATGCTCGCCGAGGTGGTCTCCGGGGTCGCCGGAGGCCTGCAAACACCGTGGAAGGGGGACACGATCGACTGGACGCCGCCGTATCGCCGCCTGACGATGCGCGACGCCGTCTCCGAAGCCACCCGGTCCGACGGCCGGAGGGAGGTGACCGCCGGAGAGCTCGCGACGGCCGACGGCCTCTTCGCCGCGGCGACGCGTTTCGGCGTCGACCGGCCCGAGCGTTTCCGCGGGCAGAAGGGAAAGCTCCTCGCGGCGCTTTTCGAGACCGTGGCGGAGGAGCGGCTCGTGCAGCCGACCTTTCTCCACGAGTTTCCGACCGAGATCTCGCCGCTCTCCCGAAGGAGCGCCGCGGATCCGGAGTGGGCGGATCGCTTCGAGCTGTACGTCGCCGGAATGGAGATCGCGAACGGATTCTCGGAGCTGAACGACCCCGACGATCAGGCCGAGCGCTTCCGGCGGCAGGCGGAGGAGCGCGCGAAAGGGGATCTCGAGGCTGCCGAGTACGACGCCGACTACGTCGAGGCGCTGGAGTACGGGCTGCCGCCGACGGCGGGAGAGGGCATCGGGATCGACCGGCTGACGATGCTCCTGACCGACCGTCACTCCATTCGCGACGTCATCCTGTTTCCTCTTCTGCGGCCAAAAGAGCGGGAATGACTGCTGTCATCCTGAGCGCAGCGAAGGATCCCTTGCCTTTCGAGAGAGAGATTCCTCGGCCGTTCGGGCCTCGGAATGACAGGGGAGTATGAGTTTCGAAACCATGGTCGCGCTGCGCTACCTCGCCGCTTCGCGGCGTCGCGCGCACGTCGCGCTGATTTCCACGATTTCGATGCTCGGTCTCGCGGTCGGGGTGGCGGCGCTCATCATCTCGCTCTCGCTGCTTTCGGGATTCCAGGACCGCATCCGGTCGCAGATGGCGCAGCGAACCCCTCACGTGCGCGTCTCCCCGGCGCGGGGTCCGATCCTCGCGGAGCCGGATCGGGTCCGCCAGGCGCTCGCGTCGTTGAACGGCGTGGTCTCCGTCGAGCCGGCGATCGAGGGTCGAGGCTGGGCTTCGGGCTCCGCCATCGAGTCGACCCTCCCGATCCGGTATCGCAACGCGCCGGAAGGCGAGCTGCGCGCGCTCGACGGCGGCCCCCCTCCGACGCGGGTCAGCGCCGCGGTCGCGACGCGGACGCGCACCGCCCCCGGCGACCTTCTTCGGGTGACTTCGTCCCGCACGCGCCTTTCGCCGCTGGGGCCGTTACCCGTCGCGATCGTCTTCCGGATTGCCGACATCCGGCGCGCGGCCGCGCTCGAGAAGACGCCGGACCTCGAGATTCCGGAGGACGCGGCGCGGGTCCTCGCCGGGCTCCCTTCCGGGGCGCGCGCCTACGAAGCGCGGCTCGCGGACCCCGCGCGGGCCGAGATGGCCGCCCGCGCCGTCTCTCTCCTGCTCGGGCCCAGCTATCGCGTCCAGACGTGGCGGGAGCTGAACGCTCCACTCTCCTTTGCGCTCCGGCTCGAGAAGGGGGTCATCTTCGCGACGGTCGCTCTCGTGATCGTCGTCGCCGCCTTGAACATCGTGTCGAACATCGCACTCACCGTGGTCGAGAAGAAGCGCGACCTGGGAGTCCTCACTTCGCTCGGCGCCACACCGGCCTCCCTCGCGCGCATCTACCTGACGTTGGGAGCGCTGATCGGAGCGCTCGGTACCGCGCTCGGGGTCGCCATCGGCGTTTCCGCTTCGCTCCTGCTCGACCGCTACGAGGTCGTTACGCTGCCGGCGGACGTTTACCTTCTGACTCACGTCCCGTTCGCGGTGCACCCGCGCGAGGTGGCGCTCGTCGCCGCGTTTGCGCTGGCGACCGCGGTCGCGGCCGCCGCGCTTCCCGCCCGCGCCGCCGCACGGCTGGCGCCGGGCGAAGCGATCCGGTTGTCGCGATAAGCCGACCGGAGTGACGGCAATGCTCGCGGTCAAGGCAGAGGGTCTGTCGAAGACCTACATGGACGAAGCCGCTCCCGTCACGGTCTTCCAGAACCTCGACTTCGATCTCGAGGAAGGCGTGTTCGCTGCGGTCATGGGTCCGTCGGGAGTCGGAAAGAGCACGCTCCTGCATCTGCTCGGCGGAATCGACCGTCCGGACGCCGGGCGGGTCGAGATCTTCGGCGTTTCGATCGAGGAGCTCTCACCCAGAGAGAGGGCGCGATTTCGGAACGAGCGCATCGGCTTCGTGTTCCAGTTTCACCACCTTCTCGCGGAGTTCACGGCCGAGGAAAACGTCGCGTTCCCGCACCGGATCGCCGGAATTTCCGCGCGCGAGGCGCGGCAGCGTGCCGCGGCTCTTCTCGATCGCGTCGGGCTCGCCGATCGCGGATCACACCTTTCGCGGTCGCTGTCGGGCGGAGAGCAGCAACGCGTCGCGATTGCGAGAGCTCTCGCGCGAGGCCCGAGTCTGCTGCTCGCCGACGAGCCGACCGGGAATCTCGACTCGGAATCCGCTCGCGGCGTCTTCGATCTCCTGGCGGAGCTCCATCGCGAGCGCGGAATGACGACGGTTCTCGTCACTCACAACCCGGAACTCGCGAAGCGATGTGATAAGATTTTCAACATGTCCCGGGAAGGAATTCTCCCCGCGACCCGTTTCTCGGGCTAGCCATGGATTTCCACGGTCTCCGCCGCGGCGCCTCCTCGCATCCGAGTGCCGCGGATGTTTGAGAAATACAACGAAAAGGCGAGGCGGGCGCTCTTCTTCGCGCGTTACGAGGCCTCCAAGCTCGGCTCGAAGGTCATCGAGTCCGAGCACCTCCTGCTCGGGATCCTCCGCGAAGGGGAGGACATCATCAAGGAGATCTTCGCGCGCTTCAACGTGAAGCCGGAGGAGGTTCGCCGGGAGATCGAGGGCGATCGCATCTTCGTCGAAAGAATCTCCTCGACCGCCGAGCTGCCCCTTTCCGAGGAGTCGAAGAAGATCCTCGCCTACGCCTCGCACGAGGCGGAATCGATGATGCATCCCTACGTCGGAACGGAGCACCTCCTGATCGGTCTCCTCCGCGTGGACGGATGCGTCGCGGGCCGCCTGCTCACCGCCCGCGGGTTCAACCTCTACGGCGTGCGCGAGGAGACGATCTCGCTCATCAAGGAGCGCGAGGTCTCCAAGCAGAAGAAGGAGCTGCCGTTTCTCGCGGAGTACAGCCGGGACCTGACGCAGCTCGCCGGTTCGGGGACGTTCGACCCGCTGATCGGCCGGGAGAAGGAGGTCGAGCGGATCATCCAGATCCTCTCGCGCCGCACCAAGAACAATCCGATCCTCCTGGGAGAGCCGGGCGTCGGAAAGACCGCGATCGTCGAGGGGCTCGCGACCCGCATCGTCGAAGGCGCGGTCCCGATGTTTCTGTCGTCGAAAAAGATCCTCGCGCTCGATCTCTCGCTGATCGTGGCCGGAACGAAGTACCGCGGCCAGTTCGAGGAGCGGCTGAAGGGGATCATCCGTGAGCTGCGGGAAAACCCGGACCTGATCATTTTCATCGACGAGATCCACTCCCTGATCGGCGCCGGGTCCGCGGAAGGGTCACTGGACGCCGCGAACATTCTCAAACCGGCGCTCTCGCGCGGCGAGGTGTCGTGCATCGGCGCGACGACGCTGAAGGAATACCGGAAGTACATCGAGAAGGACCGGAGCCTCCTGCGCCGGTTCCAGGCGATCCACGTCACCGCGCCCTCCGAGCACGAGACGTTCGAGATCCTGGAAGGGGTCAAGGACCGCTACGAGCAGTTCCACAAGGTGCGGTACTCGGCCGAGGCGATCAAGACCGCCGTGTACCAGTCGAACCGTTACATCACCGACCGCTTCTTCCCGGACAAGGCGATCGACATCCTGGACGAGGCGGGCGCGAAGGTGAAGCTGAAGCGCGTCGCCGACACGCAGAACCTGCGGAAGCTCGAGATCGAGACGCGCCAGATCGTCAAGGAGATGAAGAAGGCGATCTCGGACAAGGATTTCGAGAAAGCCGTCTTCCTGCGCGAGCGCGAGATCGAGCTGAAGGAGGAGATCGAGCGCACCAAGGCGCAGACCGCCGAGCGGACGGAGGCGACGCAGGAAGTCACGCGGCGGGACATCGAGGAGATCATTTCCTCCTGGACCGGGATTCCGGTCGCATCGCTCGAGATGGAAGAGGCGGAGAAGCTCCTCCACATGGAGGACGCCCTGCGCCGCCGGATCGTCGGGCAGGAGGCGGCTATCGTCGGCGTCTCCAAGGCGATCCGCCGCTCGCGGCTCGGCGTCAACAATCCGAACCGCCCGATGGGATCGTTCATCTTCCTCGGGCCGTCCGGCGTCGGAAAGACCGAGGTCGCGCGGCGTCTCGCCGAGTTCCTCTTCGAGAACCAGAAATCGCTCGTCCGGTTCGACATGTCCGAGTACATGGAGAAGCACGCCGTCTCGAAGCTGATCGGGTCGCCGCCCGGCTACGTGGGGCACGAGGAGGGCGGCCAGCTGACCGAACGGATCCGCCGCAATCCCTACAGCGTGATCCTCTTCGACGAGATCGAAAAGGCCCACCCGGACATCGCCAACCTGCTGCTCCAGATCCTCGAGGACGGCATCCTGACCGACGCCTACGGGAACCTGGTCGATTTCAAGAACACGCTCATCATCATGACATCCAACATCGGAACGAAGCACCTCGTCAGCCGGACGCGCCTCGGCTTCGGCGGCTCACGCGAAGTGCAGACCAACAAGGAGATCGAAGAGCTCGTCTTGAAAGAGCTGAAGCGCGACTTCTCTCCCGAGTTCATCAACCGCATCGACGAGACGATCGTCTTCCACCCGCTCGGGCGCGAGGAGCTGACGAAGATCTGCCGGCTGCTGATCAACGACGTGAACACGACCCTCGCCCCGAAGGGCGCCGCTCTCGACGTCGATGACGCCGCGGTCGAGTGGCTGCTCTCGCAGAGCGGCGACGACCCCAACATGGGCGCCCGCCCGCTGCGGCGAGCCATTCAGAAATACATCGAGGACCCGGTCTCCGAGCTCCTGATCCAGAGCCGCGACGAGCGGGTCGAGGCGATCGAAATCCGCCTCGGACCCGAGGGGCTGACGGTGGAGGCGCGGGAGCCCGAGCCGATCGGATTGGAGTCCTGACCGCGGTGGCCGGAGCCCGATAACCGGTCGCGGGCCGGACGCTCCGGGTCTTCCGGCTCGAGTCTTCCATCTCGGGGAATAATCCCGCTCACGGGAGAGATAAGGACTTCGCTTGCGGCATCGATGCAGGAACGGCGGAAAGTGCGAGCGGTGGTGGCGACTGCCCGCGTGCGCGCTCGCGCTCCTCGTTTCCCTCTCGGCGTCGGGGCAGACCCCGTCGGTTTCCCCGATCGTTTCGCCGCCTCCGACGCCAACCCCCGGGGCGGTCGTCCCGACCCCTGCGGCCGCTGCTCCCGCTCCGGCGCTCGTCGCCCCGAGCCCGGCGCCGGTGATCCCGAACCCGAAGCCCGCGCCGCTCCCGCCGTCCGAGCGAATCGTCGGCATCCGGGTCGTCGGCTACCAGACGGTCTCGCCCGACACCATCGCGCATTACCTCGGAGTGAAAGTCGGTGACCCGTACGATCCCGAGAAGATTCGCGCCAACTTCCAGTCGCTGTGGGACGTCGGTCTCCTCGAGAACGTCTCGGTGGAAGCGGAGCGGGACGCGGCGGGAGTGACCCTGGTCGTCACCATCGAGGAGCGTCCCACGATCTCCTCGATCGACTTCACCGGGAACAAGAAACTTTCGACGTCGCAGATCAAGGACAAGCTGAGAGACGATAAGGTCGAGATCCACCAGGGCGCGCCGTTGTCCCTGCGCGACATCGCGAAGACCCGCTCGGCCATCGCGGACTACTACATTTCCCAGGGGTTCCGGAGCGCCACGGTCGACTTTCGCATCGACGACATCTCCAAGACGGACAAGAAGGTCGTCTTCGTCATCGACGAAGGGGAGAAGGTCAAGATCACCTCGATCACCTTCGAGGGCAACAAAGTCATTTCCAACCGCCGCCTCCGGAGGGCGATGAAGAAGACCAAGGAGACCGCCCTCTGGCGGCTGTTCTCCGAAAAGACGAGCTACAACCAGGCCAACTACGACGAAGACGTCGAGAACGTCAAGGCGCTCTACCAGTCGCGCGGTTACAAGAACGTCGTGGTCAAGGACCCCAAGATCGACATCTACGTCAAGAACCCCAGAGCGAAGCCGAAGAAGATCAAGCGCCGGGCCCGCATCACCATCCCGATCGTGGAAGGGGAGCGTTTCTACACAGGCAACATCCGGGTCGTCCGGGTCAATCAGCAGGGGCAGCCGGCCGATCCCCCCGAACCCACGGTGATCCCTTCGAACGTCCTCCTGAAGGAATTCTCCGAGCTGCCGCCGGGGTCGGTGCTGAACCGGGAGCGACTGGTCGAGGCTCTCCAGCACATCGAAGGGAAGTACAAATCGCGCGGATACATCTACTGGTTCGCCGATCCGGAATACCACGAAGTCGGCGATCACCGCGTCGACGTCGACGTGAAGCTCTACGAGGGGGACAAGTTCTATCTCGGCCGCCTCGAGGTCAAGGGGAACACCACGACGCGCGACAAGGTGATCCGGCGGGAGTTCGCCCTGGACGAGGGCGAAGTGATGAACATGGAAGCGATCAAGAAGAGCTTGCAGAAGCTCCAGCAGCTCGGCTACTTCAAGATCGCGGAAGAGCCGGATTTCTCGGTCCGTCCCGCCGATAAGAAAGTGGACATCGTCATCAAGGGGACCGAGGCGAGCAAGAACGAGGTCCAGTTCGGCGCCGGGTATTCCGCCCTCGACGGTTTCTTCGGACAGTTCTCCTTCCAGACGCGCAACTTCCTCGGGCGGGGAGAGATCATCGGCGCGTCCGCGCAGGTGGGCCGCATCTCCAATTACTACGACGTCTCCTATACGGTTCCGTGGTTCATGGACCGGAACCAGACCGTCGGGGTCTCGCTCTTCCGCCGCAACGTCAACTACCTGAACATCGACGAGAAGCGATCGGGCGGGACCACGTTCTACGGGAAGGGGATCGGTCTCTTCGACAGCTGGTCGGTCCTGTACGCGTTCGAGGACGTGAGGGCCAACTTCCCGGTGCGCGGCGCTCAGGTGCCGCCCGGACAACCGGCTCCCCCCGAGAAGTTCACGGAGATCACGGGAACCACGTCCTCGCTCACGCCCGGCTACCGGTTCGACAGCCGGAACGATCCCTTCGACCCGAACCGCGGCTACCGGCTCTACCTGACCACGCAGTTCGCGGGAAGCGTGCTCGGGGGCAACCAGGATTTCATCAAACCGCTCGTGGGCGGGTCCGGTTACCTCCCGGTGCCGTTCCCCCGCCACGCCTACCTCGGGGCGAACTTCGAAGCCGGCTACGTAACTCCTTTTTCCGGCCGCGCCGTTCCGATCTTCGAGCGATTCCAGCTCGGCGGCGAGACGAGCCTGCGGGGATTCCGCACGGGGTCGGTGCTCCCGCTCAAGAGAAACAACCAGGTCTTCACCGACGAGGCCGGGCGAATCCTGGGCGGGGACAAGTACTTCGTCCTGAACCTCGAGTACGTGTTTGCGTCGGTCGGGCCGGCGAAGCTCCTCGCGTTCACCGACGTCGGAAACGTGTATCACGAGAGCCAGGGGATCGATCTGACGCGGCTGCGGACGGCCGTGGGCGCCGAGCTTCGCATCTTCCTGCCCATCTTCCAGGCGCCTCTGCGGTTCATTTATTCGTTCAACCTCGATCCCAGGACGCCGATCGATCAGTTCGGATTTCCGATCCGGAATTTGCGGGAACGGCGGTCCGGATTCGATTTTTCCATCGGCAGGACCTTCTGAAATAAGGATGCGGGTGCAGGTCCGCGGGACCTGTCCCCGCGACATGCCCGGGTCGTCTGAAATGCCCCTTCCGGCACATCTGTTGTCTCACCCAGGAAATTGCTACTATTCGCAGCTTTCGTGAGAAGGAGTCCTCGAATGAAACGACTTGTGCTTTCCCTCCTGGCCGCCTCGCTCGCCGCGGTCGTGAGCGCGCAGTCCGCTCCGACCGGCGCCGCGCCGGCCGGGCCGATCCGCATTGCCGTCATCGACGTCGAGCGTCTGGTGCGGGATTCCTCCCTGGGCAAGGAGGCCTTCAACCGTGTGAAGAAGGTCAACGACGACAAGAAGGCCGAGGCCGACCGGCTCCAGAAGGAGCTGCGGGATCTGGAACAGAAGCTCGCGGATCAAGGTTCCGCGCTGACCGACGAAAAACGGGATCAGCTCCAGAAGCAGTACCAGGAGAAGGCGATCGACTTCAAGAGCTTCCAGGAGAAGGCGACGCGCGACCTCGACCAGGCTCAGAAGAAGGAGCTCGCCAACCTCGAACAGCGGGTCTTCCCGATCATCACGCAGCTCGGCAAGGAGCGCGGATACACGCTGATCTTCAACAAGTTCCAGTCCGGCCTCGTTTTCGCCGATGACGCGGCCGACATCACGGATGACGTGCTGAAGCGCTTCAACACGACCGTTGCCGTACCGCCCGCCGCCGCCGCGAAGAGCGCAGCGCCCGCGGCCGCCCCCGCGCCAACGAAGGCGCCCGCGAAGAAGCCCTCGTAGACGGACACGGGAAACAGGGGACACGGGACACGGAAGGAGCCCCTCGCGGGCTCCTTTGCTTTAGTAACATCCGGGCCCGCGTGAAATCCGGAAGGAAGAAGGTGAGACGTCCGACGTCCCGGCCGAGAAAGCCGGTCGGCCGAAGGAGAAGGGCCGGTACGCGCTCTGCGGCGCGCGTTCCCGGCTTCACGCTCGGCGAGGTCGCCGCCGCTGTCGGGGGCCAAGTGGTGGGCGATCCGGAGCTCACCCTCTCGGCCGTCCGATCTCTCGAAGACGCGGGGCCGCACGACCTCTCCTGGGTCGCGGCGGAGAGGCGTTCCGCCGCGGCGAGCGGCGCCGGCGCGCTTCTCGTTTCTTCGGTCGAGGCCGCGGCCGGAAAGCCCGCCGTCGTCGTCGACTCGCCGCCGCTCGCGCTGGCCCGGTGGCTCGAGCTCGCGTTCCCCGGCCGGAGGCCGGCCGCCGGAGTCGCCCGTGGGGCGCGCGTCCATCCGAGCGCGAGGATCGGACGGGGAGCCTCCATCGCAGCGGGGGCGACCGTCGGCGCCGGCGCGCGCGTGGGGCAGCGGACCCGGATCGCGGAAGGAGCGTTCGTGGGCGAGGGCGCCCAGGTCGGAGACGACTGCCTCCTGCATCCGAACGCCGTCGTCGAGGAGCGGTGTGTCATCGGCTCGCGGTGCATCCTGCACTCCGGGGTCGTTGTCGGATCCGACGGCTTCGGCTACGTCTGGGACGGCACGGCACACCGCAAGATCCCGCAGGTCGGGATCGTCCGGATCGGCGACGACGTCGAGATCGGCGCCAACTCCGCGATCGACCGGGCCACGCTCGGCGAGACGCGGATCGGACGGGGAACGAAGATCGACAACCTCGTCCAGGTCGGCCACAACGTCGTCGTGGGGGAAGATGCGATTCTCTGCGGTCAGGCCGGAATTGCCGGGTCGGCGCGCCTCGAAGACCGCGTGACGCTCGCCGGCCAGGTCGGGGTCAACGACCACGTCACCGTCGGCAAGGGCGCGATCGCGACGGGTCAGGCGGGCGTAACGGGCTCGGTTGCGGCCGGCGCGGTCGTTTCCGGGATGCCCGCCGCCCCGCACCGAGAGTTCCTGAAGAGCGCGGCGATCGTCGCCCGCCTGCCGGAGCTCGCGCGCCGCCTCGAGGAGCTCGAACGGCGGCTTGCGCGATTCGAGAAAGGAGGCTCCTCGTGGAAATCGGAATCACCGAGATCCTGAAGATCCTCCCTCACCGCTATCCCTTTCTGCTCGTGGACCGCATTCTGGAAGTCGAGGAAGGAAAGCGCGTCGTCGGGATCAAGAACGTCAGCTTCAATGAGGAGTTCTTCCAGGGCCACTTCCCGGGCAACCCCGTGATGCCGGGTGTGCTGATCGTGGAGGCCATGGCGCAGGTCGGCGGGGTCGGACTCCTCGCGAGCCTTCCCGACCGGGAGAGGAAGCTCATCTACATGATCGGCATCGACCGGTGCAAGTTCCGCCGTCCGGTGATCCCCGGAGACCAGCTCGTCATCGAGGTCGAGATGGTTTCGATCAAGACGCGGATCTCGAAATGTCGGGCAACCGCGAAAGTCGGCGGGGTGCTCGCCGCCGAGGCGGAGCTCCTTTCGACGATCATCGAGCGTCCGTGAGCGTCGAAGTTCACCCGTCGGCAGTCGTCTCTCCCGCCGCGCGCCTCGGGGAAGGAGTCCGGATCGAATCGTATGCCGTCGTGGGCGACGGCGTCGAGCTCGGCCGAGGGACGATTGTCGGATCGCACGCGCAGATCGAGGGGCCCGCAACCTTCGGCGAAGCCAACCGGATCTTTCCGCATGCCGTGCTCGGATTCGAACCACAGGACTTGAAGTACCACGGGGAGAGGACGAAGCTCGACGTCGGAAGCCGCAACGTGTTCCGGGAGTTCTCGACCGTTCATCGGGGAACGATGACCGGGCACGGCGAGACCGTGATCGGCGACGACAACTACTTCATGGCTTACTCGCACGTCGCGCACGACAACCGAGTCGGCTCGGGGACGGTCTTCGCGAATTGCGCCTCGCTCGCCGGGCACGTCGACGTCGGGGACCGGGCGATCCTGGGCGCCTTTACCGCCGTCCACCAGTTTGTGCGGATCGGTCGACACGCTTTCGTCGGGGCGTTCACACAGTGTCGCCAGGACATTCTGCCCTTCTGCAAGACCGATGGTGCCGACGCGAAGACTTACGGCATCAACACGATCGGCTTGAAGCGCCTCGGCTTTCCGGACGGAGAGATCGAAGCCCTTCAGAAGGCCTACCGGCTGCTCGTGAAATCGAAGCTGAATACCACACAGGCGCTCGAGCGGATCGAGAGCGAGCTTTCCGGGCCGGCCGTCGACGAGCTCGTCAAGTTCATTCGGGAAAGCAAGCGGGGGTTCCACCGGTGACCGGGCGCCGCACACGCCCGGTCATCCCGAGCCGCTGTCGAGCGGCGAGGGATCCCTGGAATCAAGGGATCCTTCGGCCCTTCGGGCCTCAGGATGATCGGTCGTGAGATGAGAGAAGTCCGACTTGCCGTCGTCGGGGTCGGCCACCTCGGACGGCATCACGCGCGCGTGGCGTCCTCGCTCGCCGGGCTCCGGGTCGTTGGAGTGCACGACCACCATCCGGGGCGGGCCGAGGAGATCGCGCGCGAGTTCTCCCTTCGGGTTTTCTCGAATTTCGAACAGATCGTGGAGGAGGCCGAGGCGGTCGTCGTCGCGACCCCGACCGTCACGCATGCCGAGATCGCCGGCTTCTTCCTGGACCGCGGCCTCCACGTGCTGGTCGAGAAACCGATCGCGGCGGACCTCGCCCACGCCGAGGACCTGGTCCAGCGCGGGCGCCGGGCCGGCCGTATTCTCCAGGTGGGGCACGTCGAGCGCTACAACCCGGCGATCGAGGCCGCTCTCGCCCTCGTCGCGGCGCCGCGCTTCATCGAAGTTCACCGGCTTGGCGTCTTCACTCTTCGAAGCCTGGACGTGGACGTCGTCCTCGATCTCATGATCCACGATCTCCAGATCGTCTCCGCCCTCGTGGGCCGGCCGGTCCGGGAGGTTCGCGCGGCCGGCGTGCCGGTCTTGACCCCGAAGCTCGACATCGCGAACGCCCGGCTGGCATTCGAAGGCGGCTGCGTGGCCAACCTGACCGCCTCGCGCGTCTCGGCCGAAAAGGTCCGCAAGTGCCGCGTGTTCGCGCCTTCCATCTACGTCTCGGTCGACATGCAGGCGCAGAGCGTGTCGGCGTTCCGTCTGCGGCGCGAGAGCGGGCGGCCGGAAATCCTGCCGGTGCCGGTTACCGTCTCGCGTGAGGAACCACTCTCCCGCGAGCTCGCGGACTTCCGCCGCGCCGTCGTCGAGGGGAGCCGGCCCCTGGTGTCCGGCGAGGACGGACGCGACGCGCTCGCCCTGGCCGAGCGGGTGCTCGAGGCCGTGGAGATCCACCGTACGACCCTGGAGGAGGCTCCGGTCTGACGGTCCCCGTGGGGCTCATCGGGGGGAGCGGCGTGTACGACCTCGAAGCGATCGAGGGGTTGCGCGAAGAGAACCTCGAGACCCCGTTCGGTCCGCCCTCCGACTCCTATTTCACCGGCACGCTTTCCGGAGTTCCGGTGGCGTTTCTTTCACGGCACGGCCGGGGGCACCGCCTTTCTCCGACGGAGATCAACTATCGCGCGAACGTCTGGGGGTTCAAGGCGCGCGGCTGCGACGCGCTCCTCTCCGCGTCGGCGGTCGGGAGCCTCCGCGAGGACGACGCGCCGCGCCGGGCCGTGATCCCCGATCAGTTCATTGACCGGACCCGTCACCGACCGGACACGTTTTTCGGCGACGGCCTCGTCGCGCACGTGTCCTTCGCGGAGCCGGTGTGCCCGAGTCTCGCCCGCGCGCTCGAGGACGCCGCCGGCGTCGCGAATCTGCCGGCGCGGCGCGGCGCGACCTACGTCTGCATGGAGGGACCGCAATTCTCGACGCGGGCGGAGTCGCTTCTCTATCGCTCCTGGGGCGCCGACGTCGTCGGGATGACGAACCTGACCGAGGCGAAGCTCGCGCGCGAGGCCGAGATCTGCTACGCGACTCTCGCGTTGGTGACCGATTACGACGCCTGGCGCGAGACCGAGCAGGCGGTCTCGGTCGAGACGGTGATCGCCATCCTCGGGGAGAACTCCGCCGCGGCGCGCCGGACGATGCGGGAAGCTGTCGCTCGGGTGTCTCCCGACCGGGACTGCTCCTGCCGCCACGCGCTCGAGTTCGCCATCCTGACCGATCGGAATGCGATCTCCGAAGAGGCGCGGCGCCGCCTCGCTCCCCTCGTCGGGAAATACCTGTGACGCGGGAAGCCTCGCCTTCCCTCCGGCTGCCCGAGTCCGGCCGGATCGTGGTCACGGGCTCGGTGGCGTTCGACTACCTGATGCGTTTTCCGGGCCGCTTCGTCGAACACCTGATCCCCGACCGCATGGAGAGGCTGTCCGTTTCTTTCCTCGTCGACGAGATGCGCCGGGTGCCGGGAGGTTGCGGCGCGAACATCGCGTACGGCCTCGCGCTGCTCGGGGAGAAGCCGCTCCTGCTCGCGACGGCGGGACGCGACGCGGCTGACTATCGCGACTGGCTGGGCCGTCACGGCGTGGACGTCTCGAGTCTCCGAATCCACGAGGACGTCTTCACCGCGTCTTTCTTCGTTTCGACCGATCGCGACCAGAACCAGCTCGCCTCGTTCTACACGGGGGCGATGGCGCGCGCCCGGGACCTCCCGCTTTCCGTCGCCGCGCCGGGCGACGTCGCGCTCGTCGTGATCTCGCCCAACGATCCCCAGGCAATGGCGCAGTACGCCGCGGAGTGCCGGGAGCTCGCAATCCCGTTTCTGTACGACCCGAGCCAGCAGGTCGCGCGTCTGACCGGCGAAGAGCTGCTCGCCGGACTGGAAAGGGCGTTCCTCGCGATCGCGAACGAGTACGAGATCGGGATCCTTCACCAGAAGACCGGCCTTTCCCGCGAAGACCTCGAGGCGCGCGTGCCCGTGCTCGTCATCACGCACGGGAAAGAGGGCTCGATCATTTCGGTCGCCGGCTCCCGCGGCAGAGTGCGACACGAGATTCCCGCCGCGCCTCTCGAAGGGCCGGCGATCGACCCAACCGGCGTCGGCGATGCCTATCGCGCCGGCCTGGTGCGGGGCATCCGGATCGGAGCGCCCTGGGAGGTGGCGGGGCGAATCGGGAGCGTCGCGGCCGCGCTGGTTCTGGAATCGCTCGGGCCCCAGCCCCCGCGTTACGCGGCAGAAGAGTTCCGCGCCCGCTACGCGCGGAGCTTCGAAGACGAGCCTCTGCTCGAGCGGCTCTTCTCCGAAGAAGCGCCCCCGGGTTAGAATTCCACTCTCTCGAAGGGATTGGTCCTTGAGCAATCGAGCCGTGCGCCGCGTCGCTCCGACTTTCACGCCCCGCGAGCGCGCGGGAAGCCTCGACGCTCGCGGCCTGAAGCTCGCAATCCTCTGCGCGCGCTGGAACCCGACCGTCACCGACGCCCTTCTCCGTGCCGCGCTCGAGACTCTCGAGGCCCGCGGCGGCCGCGCGGAGGATTCGCTCGTCGTCAAGGTCCCGGGAGCGTTCGAGCTGCCCGCCGCGGCGCGGGCCATCCTCGAGAGCGAGAAGCCGGACGCGCTGGTCGCGCTCGGCGCGATCGTCCGCGGCGAGACCACGCATCACGACGTGCTCGGGCACGCGGTGGCGAGCGCGCTCGCGGCGTTGTCGGCCGAGACGGGCGTACCGATCGGATTCGGCCTCCTGACCTGCGACACGATGGAGCAGGCGCGGTCCCGAGTTTCGAAAGGCGCCGAGGCGGCGGAAGCTGCGATCGAGATGGCGAACCTGCGCCGCCGGTTGCGGAGGAAATGACGTGGGCGCGCGGAGAAAGGCACGCGAGCTCGCGCTGCAGATGCTCTTCGAGAACGACGTCGCCGGAACGCCGCCGGCGGACATGTTCCAGCGCTCGACCGATCTCCAGAACGTCTCCGAGGGACTCCGTAACTTCACGAAACGCCTGGTCGCCGGAACGCTCGAGCACCGGGAGACTCTCGACGCCCTGATCTCGCGGCAGGCCGACCACTGGCGGCTCATGCGGATGCCGATCGTGGACCGCAATATCCTCCGGATGGCGCTCTTCGAGCTCCTCCACGAGCCGGAGACTCCGCGCCCGGTCGTGATCGACGAGGCGCTCGAGATCGCCAAGCGCTTCTCGACGCCGCGCTCTTCGCAGTTCATCAACGGGATCCTCGACGGGGTGCTGAAGTCCGGGCGCGCCGGTCTCGCCGAAACGTGATCTCCCGGATCGCGAGCTTCTTCCTCGCGGCGGCGGTCGCCGCCGTGGCGATCGCGGGGGAACAGGTCGCGACCTACCGCGGAGAGGGAGAGGCCGCAAGGTTCTTTGACCAGTACGACAACGACGGTTACTCGCTCGCGGTCTCTGCTGGTCCGCGGGGCGTGATCGAGCTCTCGGTGCGGGTCAGCGACTCGCCGCTCGCGAGCCGGGCGCCTTTCCCGACCGGCCTTCCCCGGGATGCTGCGCTGCCGCGCGCGCCGGAGCGAGACCTTTTCGTCCGGAGGGCGGTCGGAGGAGCCAGGACCCAGGCCGCCGCAGTCGAACGGATCCTCTCGGGCCTCGCGGCGCTCGTCCGCTACGATCCCGACCGCGTCCGGAGACAGGACCCGGCCGCGGTATTTGCAGAGCGGCGGGCGAACTGCGTGGGCCTGTCGGAGCTCGCCGTCGACCTGCTGCGCCGCGCCGACATCCACGCGAGAACCGTGCAGGGAGTGTTGAAGAGCCGGCCCGGCACGCCCGGATACGAGCCCGACATCGGAGGCGCCTATCACCGCTGGATCGAGGTCCACTATCCGGATCGTGGCTTCGTCTTTTCCGACCCGAGCGCGTCGGTGAACGGCGTGGACGCGCGCTACCTCCCTTTCGGCCGGCGGGCGCTGGCGCGCCCGCGTTCACTCTTCGTGGCTTCGCTCACGTTTTCCGGAGAGCTCGCGTATGAACCCCTGCGAGCGGGGGAAACGACGCTGCGTGTGCGTGCGTCCGCTCCGTAAGCCCTTGCTATATTGCCGGCGATGACCGACCGCTATGACGCCGCCGCGATCGAGGAGAAGTGGCGGCGCCGCTGGGAGAAAAGCGCCGTCGCTCAGGTCGACACGTCCGTGCCGGGAAACGAGTTCTACATGCTCAACATGTACCCGTACCCGTCGGCGAGCCGTCTCCACGTGGGTCACGGGCGCAACTACATTCTGGGAGACGCGCTCTATCGCCGCGAACGGATGGCGGGCCGCCGGGCGTTGAATCCGATGGGCTGGGACGCCTTCGGTCTGCCCGCGGAGAACGCCGCCATCCAGAGCGGGGTCCATCCGCGTGATTACACCCTCGCCAACATCGCCGGGATGAAGGAGCAGCTGCGGGCGCTCGGTCTCCTGTACGACTGGTCGAAGGAGCTCGCTTCCTGTGAGCCGTCCTACTACCGGTGGAACCAGTGGCTCTTCCTCCGGATGTGGGAGCGGGGGCTCGCGTACCGCCGCACCGCGCCGGTCAACTGGTGTCCCGGGTGCCGGACCGTGCTCGCCAACGAGCAGGTCGTCAACGGCCGGTGCGAGCGCTCCGACGATCCGGTCGAGATCCGCGACTTGACGCAGTGGTTCTTTCGCGTGACCGACTACGCCGAGCGGCTGCTCGCGGGGCTGGACACTCTCACCGAGTGGCCCGAACGGGTCAAGACGATGCAGCGCAACTGGATCGGCCGGTCGGAAGGGGCGGAGATCTTTTTTCGAGTCGACGCGCTCGTCGAGCCGGTCGCGGTCTTCACGACCCGGCCGGACACGCTCTACGGCGCGACTTTCCTGGCGCTCGCGCCGGAGCATCCGGCGGTCGCGATCTTGACGGAGCGATCGCCCAAGCGCGGGGAGATCGAGCAATTCGTCAGGAAAGTGCGCCGCGAGTCGCGTCTGGACCGCGAGGCCGAGGGCGGGCCGAAGGAAGGGCTGGACACGGGTTTCGTTGCGCTCAACCCGGCCACGGGAGAGAAGATCCCGGTCTGGCTCGCGAACTTCGTTCTCCCCGAGTACGGGACCGGCGCGATCATGGGCGTTCCCGCTCACGACCAGCGCGACTTCGAGTTTGCGCGCCGCGTCGGGCTGCCGGTCCGGCCCGTCTACCGGACCGAGGAGGGGGAGCTCGATCCGGACACGATGACCGCCGCGGTGCCCCACGCCGGCTACCTCTACAACTCGGGAGACTGGGATGGAACCCCATGCGGACCCGACGCCGTCCGCCGGGCGGTCGAATGGGTCGAGCGCAAAGGCTTCGGCAAGGGGAAGGTGACCTATCGCCTCCGCGACTGGCTGATCTCGAGGCAGCGCTACTGGGGCACTCCGATCCCGGCGATCCACTGCCCGCGATGCGGCGTCGTGCCCGTTCCGGACGAGGACCTGCCGGTGCTCCTGCCCGACGACGTGGACTTCCGGGGAGCCGAGGGCAACCCGCTCGAGAAGTCGAAGGCGTTCGTCGAGACGCGCTGCCCGCGGTGCGGGGAGCCGGCGCGGCGCGAAACGGACACCATGGACACCTTCGTCGACTCGTCCTGGTACTACCTTCGCTACTTGAATCCGCGAGACGACAAAAGGATGGTGGATTCGGAGCGGGCCGCGCGGTGGATGCCGGTCGACCAGTACGTCGGCGGCATCGAACACGCGATCCTGCACCTCCTCTACGCGCGCTTCGTCTGCCGCGTCCTGAAGGACATGGAGCTGGTCGAGATCGAGGAGCCGTTCCAGCGTCTCTTCAACCAGGGAATGATCACGCGCGTGAATCCCGCGACCGGCAAAGTCGAGAAGATGTCCAAATCGCGGGGCAACACCGTTTCCCCGGACGAGCTGATCGAGAGGTTCGGGGCGGACACGGTGCGGCTCTACACGCTCTTCATCGGACCTCCCGAAAAGGAGTCGGAGTGGTCGGAGGACGGCGTGACCGGAGCGTTCCGCTTCCTGAACCGCGTCCACGATCTATGCGCGCGCATCCGCGAGCTCGCCGACGGAGCCGCCGGGGGAACCGCTCCGTCCGATACCCCGCTGACGCGCTTCGAGCACCGCACGATACGGCGCGTCACCGAGGATGCCCAACGCTTCCACTTTCACACCGCGGTGGCGGCTCTCATGGAGTTCCAGCGGGAGATCTCCGACGCGCTGGAAGCCGGCTCCGAGCCCGCGAACGTGCTCGTCGGAGCGACGAAGACCCTTCTGAAGCTCCTTCATCCGGTCGCGCCCCATCTGACCGAGGAGTGGTGGGAGCGGCTCGGGGAGAAGCCCTTCCTGCTCGAGGCGGCCTGGCCCGAGTTCGATCGGCAGCTCGCAACGAGTCCGCGCGTGACGCTCGTCGTGCAGGTCAACGGAAAGGTGCGGGGAAGACTGGACGTCGAGCGGGGGGAAGGCGAAGCCTCGGCCCTGGAGCTCGCGCGCCGGGACGAGAAGATCCGACCCTGGGTCGAGGGCAAGGAGATCACGCGATCGGTCTACGTGCCCGACAGGCTCCTGAATCTGGTCGTCCGTTGAGGCGGACGTTCTCCCGGCGCGGGCTGCCCGGTCTCGCGATCCTCGTGCTCGCCGCTACCCCGGCCCTCCGATGCGGCTACGCCCTCGTCGGACGGGGCTCGACGCTCCCGGCCGACGTGCGAGTGATCCGATTCCAGACGCTCGTCAACGGGACCTCGCGGGTCGGCGTCGAGCAGCGCGTATCCCGGGAGATCGCCCGCGAGCTCGCGACAAGGGGACGCTTCGAGGTGCGCGCGGACGCGCGGTCGGCGGACGCCGAGCTCTCCGGCACGGTCACACAGTTCGATCTCTACGCCGTCGCCTTCGACGAGCTCGGCCGGGCGAAGGAGTACCAGGTGGCGATCACGGCCCGGATGTCCTTGAAGACCCTGCCGGACGAGAAGGTCCTTTGGGAGAACCCCGCTTACACCTTCCGGGACAACTACACTCTTCCGACGAGCGCGGCGTCCTACGCGGACCGGGAAAACGAGGCCATCGACCGCGTCGCGGAGCGTTTCGCGGCGAGCCTGGTCTCGAGCGTGCTCGAAGGGTTCTGACGAGTTACGTCTTGGCGGCAGCCTTCGCGAGACGCGACTTGTAACGCGCCGCCGCGTTGGCGTGGATGACGCCCTTCTTCCGGGCGTGATCGATTTCCGAGTACGTCGCAGACAGGTTCTCCGGCTTCGCCCGGTCCTCGGAAGTGCGGTGCTTCTTGATCGACGTGCGCAGCCGTGAGCGGACGCTCTTGTTTCGCGCCTGGCGATTCACGGTCTGGCGCATGCGCTTCTTGGCGGATTTGATGTTGGCCATGGTTGGCTGAGTTTCTCCTGTTCCGAATCTCTAACGCGCTTCCACGCCGATCTGCTTCAGGCGTGCGCGCGCGAGCCGTGCCTCCTGGGAGGCGGGGTGTTCGTGGATCACGTACTGGAGCTGGACGACCGCCTCGGCTTTCTGCCCGAGCTCCAGGAGCGCATAGCCCTTCTTCAGGAGCGCCGCCGGCGCCTTGTCGCTCTTGGGGAAGTTCTTCAACAGGCGGTCGAAGTCGGCGATCGCTTCGGGGTACTTCTTCTGGGCGTAGTGGGATTCGCCGATCCAGTACTGCGCGTTGTCGGAGAGGTCGGTCGTTGGATACGACTGAAGGTACTCCTGGAAGCCCTGGATCGCGAGCGCGTAGCGCCCCTTCGTGTAGTCCGCGTACGCCGTGTCGTAGAGCTCCGAGGGGCCGGCGGCGGGCCGGACGACCGCGTCGGTCGGTGTGGGACGTCCGGGGTTCCCGGAAGGCTCCCCGATTCGCGGAGACGCCGGATTCGTCGTCGACGGAGGCGCGCCGGGGATGCCGGTCGCCGGAGGCACCGAGGAAGTACCACCTCGCATCCGGGAGAGATCTCCCTGCGTCTCGGCGATCTGCTGGGAGAGCTGCGAGAGCCGGCGATTGGTGTCCTCGAGCTTCGCCTGCAGCTGCTCGATCGCGGTCGAGAGCTCACCCAGTTTCACTCCCGTGTCGGCGTTCGACTTCAGCAGTTGCTGGGTCTGCTCCGAAACGCTCGTGTTCAGCCGCGCGACCTCCTCCTTGCTCGACGACTTCCGCTCGAGAGCCTGGATCTGCGTCTCGATGTCGCTCATCTGCCGATGCAGTCCCTCGATGTCGCTGGACGACACGCAGCCGATGCTGCCGACGAGGACCGCGACCAGGAGCCCGGCGAGAAGAGGGAGGCGGTGCCGGGGAACCATGTTACTTGGCGGTGATGACGAAGTGGGCACGCCGGTTCTGCTGCCAGCAACTCTCGCTCGATTCGGTGCAGAAGGGGCGCTCCTTCCCGTAGGAAACGGTCTTCACCCTCGCCGCGGAGATGCCGAGCGAGGCGACGTAGTCGCGCGCCGCGTTGGCGCGGCGGTCGCCGAGAGCGAGGTTGTAGGCCGACGTCCCGCGCTCGTCGCAGTGTCCCTCCATCAGGATCTGGATCGACGGATACTTCTTCAGCCACTCCGCGTTGGCGGAAAGGGCCGTGCGGGCGTCGTCCCGAAGGTCCGCCTGGTCGTAGTCGAAGTACGCGTCCTGGAGATATCCCTTCTTGTTCAGCTCGGAGATGTCCGTCGTCATGACTTCGCCGCCCGGCTCGGGCGGTACCGAACGAGGCGGGGGAGGAACGGGTTGCTCCGGTTGCGAGGGGGCCTCGATCGGAGGCCGAGCCTCCGCGGTCTTGGTCGGCGGTTTCTTTTTACACGCTCCGGCGAGGGGGAGGAGCAGCGCGGCCAGAATCGCCAGGGCGGCGAGCGGGGTGGAGTGCCTCTTCATACCTTCTCCTTGTCGAATCAGCAGGTTCGCGCCCTGCGCCGGGGTGGGCGTCGTTCGAAATATAGCACGCACCCTAGGGCAGCCACACCGGTTGAAGGTTGTTTCCGGAATCGGTCAGCTGCCTCTTGTTCTGTCCATTCAGGTCCATCGTGTAGATGTTCGTGCGCCCGCCGCGGCGCGAGGAGTAGACGATCTTCTCTCCGTCCGGAGACCAAGTTGGATGACCGTTCGATCCCTCCGCGGTCAACTGCACCGTCTGTCCCGTCGCGAAGTCCATGAGGCAGACGTTGAAGTCCCCCTCGTTGCGGCAGGAGAAAGCGATCCGGGCCCCGTCGGGCGACCACGCGGCCTCGTCGTTCCAATTGCCGGCGAACGTCACCCGGCGGGCGCCGGTTCCCTCCGGATCCACGACGTAGATCTGCGGGTTGCCGGACTGGTCCGATGTGTACAGGATCTGCCGCCCGGTCGGCGACCAGGCCGGGGACGCCTCGATCGCTCGGGTCGTGGTCAAGCGGCGCAGCCCGCCTCCGGCGGCGCTGACGACGTAGATGTCGGAATTGCCTTTCGCGGAGCCGGCGAAGGCGATCTGCGCCTCGTCCGGAGAGAGCGACGGCGAGGCATTCAGCTCCACGCCCGTCGGGACTTCATGCTTGCCGCTCCCGTCGGCGTTCATCATCCAGATCTGCGGAAAGAGCTTCCCGTAGCTCGTGTAGACGATCTTTCCGGACTTGCCGCCGGCAGGGGAGAGCGCCAGAGAGTGGACCGAGGTCAGCCGCCGGACGTTTCTCCCGTCGAAGTCCATCGCATAGATCTCTTTCGAGCCGTCGCGGTCGGAAACGAAGACAATGCTCGTCAGGAAGGGTCCGTCCTTCCCCGTGAAGTACTTGACGATGTCGTTGGCGAGCGTGTGGGCGATCCGCTCGACGTACGAGGCGCCTCCGGTGTAGCGCTTCCCCATGATCATCTTGCGGCTTGGGAGGTCCCAGACGCGGCCTTCGACCGAGACGCGGTCGCCCGAGACCTGGGCCCGCGTGTCCACCAGGACCTCCGCTCCCCCCGCGCGCCACTGGTCGGCCGTCTCCGGCGTCGTCGGATCGCGGAAGCCTTGCGGATAGTGCGCCGGGTCGGCGACGCTGAACGCGCCGGAGAACTCCAGGTCCGACTTGAGCGTCGCGATGAACGGGTCGGAGAGGGTGGACTTCAGGGTCGCGGTACCCGGGGTGACGAGGTCCGGCACGGCGACGGCGACCTTGCGCGCCGTCGGCTTGTTGATCGAGATCCATAGATCCTGGTTCTGCTGCTTCTGCGGCTGTTGCGCCATCGCCGGCAGCGCGAGAGCAGACGACGCGGCGAGCGCCAGCAGGGCAGAGGATGTTCGTCGCATCAGGACTCCGAAAATGAGGTAGCTACTCGAACTTCAGGTGGACGCCCAGCTGGCTTCCCGCGTACTCGACGGGCAGAGGCGGCAGCGGGGACGAGGAGAGAACCGCGCGCAGCGCGGCGCGGTCGACGAAAGGAAGGCCGCTCGATCGCTCGACCGCGGCGTCGGAGATCGTCCCATCCTTCTCGATGCGGAAGTGAATGACGGGCGAGACCGAACCGCCCTGCGAGGGCTTGAACCAGTTCATTCCGATCGCCACGAGCATGCGCTGGATGTAATAGGAGAATTGGAAGTCGGAGTCGAAGGCGGCCCCGGAGACCCCGACATTGCCGCCCGCTCCGACCGGGCCTCCCGCGCCGCCGCCGGCGCTCTCTCCGGACGACGGCAGGCTGACGTCCGGAGCTTTCGGGCGTTCCACCGCCGGCCGGGACGCGGCCGCGGTCTTCTTCTCCTTCTCCTTGGAAGGAACGACGATCGCCTTCTCCGACGGGGGAGGCGGAACGTCTTCGGGGGCCGGCTTCAGAATCTTGTTCTTCTCGGGCGGCGGGGCGGGAGCGGGCGCCGGCGCTTCTCCGCCCTTCAACGAGCCGGCCGGCAACAGATGCACGGCGACGGTTCGGGGCATGACGAAATGTACGGGGTGGATCATCGCGGAATAGATGAGCGCGCCCGCGATGGATCCATGGAGCAGGAGAGCCAGGAACGTTCCGACCCCCCACGGGAAGCGCTCCTGGCTCCGCTGCGCAATGAGCTCGCCGACGTCGTCCACTTCGATCTACTTCCGGGAGGCGCTCTTCGCGCTGGACGTTTCGGTCACCGCGCCGATGTTCTCGATGCCCATGCGGTTCAGGAGATCGAATGTCTCGATGACCGTGCCGTACGAGAGGGCGCGATCCGCCTTCAGCAGGATGAAGCGATCCTTCCGACCCTGCAGGAACCTCTCGAGCCGTTCGCGAAGGAGTCCCCGCGCGACCGGCGTCTCGTTGATGTAGTAGAGGCCGTCCTTGGTGATCGAGAGGACGACCGGGTCCTCCATGGTCGCGGGCAGGTTCGTCGTCGCGGTCTTCGGAAGGGCGACGGCGACGCCCTGATGGAGCATGGGAGCCGTGACCATGAAGATGATCAGGAGTACGAGCATGACGTCCACGAGCGGCGTGACGTTGATGTCCGCCAGATGATCGAAGGGATCGCCGCTCTCGCGTTGGAAGGCCATGGGGTCAAATGGGGGTCAGGTCTTCACGACTCGCGGCAGTTCCGAGTTGCCCGCGATGGTCTTGCCACTTCGCGGCGCGAAGCGGCAAGTGGAGACCTGACCCAGATATCAAGTGAAATTCCGCTCCGCCAGGTTGATGAACTCCAGGGCAAAGTCCTCCATTCCCGCGCGCTGCTGGCGGACCTTGCCCATGAAGTAGTTGTAGAAAATGAGCGCCGGGATCGCCGCGGCGAGACCCGCGGCGGTGTTGACGAGCGCCTCGGAGATCCCCGGCGCGACCGCCACGATCGAGGTCGAGCCCGTGGTGCCGATCGCGCGGAACGACTGCATGATGCCCCAGACCGTCCCGAACAGGCCGATGAATGGGCACGCGGCCGCGGTCGTTGCGAGAAAGGTCATGTACTTCGTGAGCCGGGAAAGCTCGACTCCGATCGCCCGCTCGAGCGCCCGCTCGATCCCCGAGATGTTCCGGATCAGGAATCGCTGGCTCATCGTGACGCCGCTCGCCGTAGCGCCGGGGTCGTCCGGGCGATTCGCCTTGACCTGCGCGTCGAGCTCGGCGTAACCCGCCTTGAAGAGGGTCGAGAGGGGCGTCTCGGTGAGCTGGTTGGCGACCGTGTTGACTTCCGAGAAGCGGCGCGACTTCCGGAAGAACTCGACGAACTTTTCCGACTGGCGCGACACGACGCGCAGCCGGACGAACTTGGCGAAGATGATGATCCACGAGACGAAAGAGAAGAAGAGAAGAATCCCGAGGACGACCTTGGCGATCGGCCCGGCCTCTTTGAAGAAGGAGAGGATTCCCTGTCCTCCGCCGAAGTTTTCGACCGAGACCGCCTGAAACCCGGCGGAGATCATCGGGATCGAACGTAACATAGGGACTCGGGACCGTCAAAGAAGGACGGTTCCGTTCGGGAGGAGCGCCGAGGGAATGGAGCCGGGAAGTCGTCGCGTTTTGCGAAGTGTGAAGTTTTTCGCTCGCCCGGCCTTGGCCTGCGCTCTGCCGCTCGCGCTCGCCTCTGCGCTCGCGGCTTCTCCTCCTCCCGCTCCGTCCTCGGCGGCGCCGTTCGCGGCGCCTCCGCCGGCTCTCCCCTCCGACCGGCCGACGGAGATCTTTCCGGTCGAGAAGCTCGTCGCCGGCATGAAGGGCTACGGCTTTTCGGATCTCGGGGGAGGGCGGGGCATCCAGCGTTTCGACGTCGAGATCTTGGGCGTGCTGAAACGCTACGCGCCGAAACAGGACCTCATCCTCGCGCAGGTCTCGGGAGCGGGCCTCGAGCACTCCGGGATCATCGCGGGCATGAGCGGCAGCCCCATCTACATCGACGGGAAGCTCGTCGGCGCTCTCGCCTACGGCTGGCCGTTCTCGAAGGACCCCTTGTGCGGCATCACGCCGATCCAGAGCATGCTCGACATCCGGCACGCGCCTCCCGCTCCGCCGGTGCCGATCGGCGGTCCCGCGGTCCGGGCGTCGACGCTCGTGTCGATGTTCGGGCAACGCCAGTTCTCCGGGGCGCTCGACGCGCTTCTCGCTCCGTTCCGCCGACCCGAGGGCGCGGCCTCGATCGAGTCCCTGCCCCTCCCGGTTTCGTTCGCCGGCGGCCCCGGCGGCGCGCCCGGCTGGTTCTTCGGAAAGGTCGCTGAAGCGGCCGGCTGGGTCGCGGCTCCGGCCGGCTCGTCGGGAGAGTCCCGGGTCACCGGGGCCGACCAGGCCGTCCGACCCGGCTCGTCTCTCTCGACGGTTCTTCTCTCCGGAGACATGCTTCTCGCGGCAACCGGCACGGTGACGTGGGTCGACCGCGACTCCGTGCTGGCCTTCGGCCATCCCTTCCTCTCGATGGGGCCGATCGAGATGCCGATGGCCCAGGCGCAGGTCCTGACCGTGCTGCCCTCGGTGTACCGGTCGTTCAAGTTCGCGGACACCGGTCCCGTCTTCGGATCGGTCACACAGGATCGTTCGACCGGAATTCTCGGCACGTTCGGTACCCGCGCGAAGATGGTCCCGATCACGGTCCGCATCTCGTCCGACGAGCTGCCGCTGCAGACTTACCACTTCGAAGCGGTGCACAACTCGATGCTCACCCCGGTCCTCGCAGCGATCGCGATCGACAACGTTCTGACGACGCTCGAGAAGCGGGCCGGCGAGCGCACGCTCGTCTGGAAGTCCTCGATCCGGACTCCCGACCGCAACGTTCGATGGGACACGGTGTTCTCCGGACTGCAGGCGCGCGAGGAAGCGGTTACTTCACTCGCGCTCCTGGCGAATTACCTGATGGCGAACGAATTCCGGGACCTCCCGATCCTGGGCGTGGATGTCGAGATCAAACACTCCGACCGGATGCAGAACGGCCGCATCGTCAACGTCGAGCCGCGCAAGGAGCGGTTTCGCGCGGGGGAGCGCGTTCCTATCCGCGTCGACGTCGTGGACTTCCGGGGAGGCTCGCGGCGCGTGACGCTCGATCTCGACGTTCCGAAGGACACTCCTCCCGGGCCGCTGACGGTCTTCGTCGGGGACGGCAACGCGGCGACCGCGTACGACCTCGCGCTCTACCCGGCCGACCCGCAGTCCCTCGATCAGGTTCTCGACTTTCTGGGAAGGATGCGTCCGCCGAACAGTCTGAACCTGATCGCCTACCGTCGCGCCGCCGGCGCGGTCGTTGCGGGAGAGCCGCTCGCAGCGCTGCCCCCGTCGGTGGCCGCTCTTCTGCGCGATCGGGGGCCGGGCGACGGCACGCCCGACCTCTCCTATGTCCGGCTCCAGAGCCAGACGGTCGAGCAGCCGGTGCCCATCAGCGGGTCGGTGCAGCTCAACCTGGAAGTGCTGCCGAACAACTGGTGAAAGCCTCGCTCTCCCTCCGCGTCACGGCGCTTTTCGCCGCGGCGCTCGTGTCCTCGGTCAATTCCGCCGGCGCCGCCACCGCGAAGATCTGGACGTCCGACTCGACCGGGGATTTTTCGGCGGGGGAGGCGCGGGGCGTCGCGGTCACGGTCAACGGCGCGCTCGTCCTCTCGCGCCCTCTCGAACGCGTCGAGGGCGTCGGCGAAGCCGTGCTCTACGACGCGGCGACGACGAAGGACGGCGTCGTGTTCGTCGGAACGGGACAGGCGGGACGCATTCTCCGGGTGTCGCCCGCCGGCAAAGTCGATACCTTTGCGACCCTGACCGAAAAGCAGGTCACGGCGCTCGCTCTCGGGCCGGACGGCGTCCTCTACGCCGGGGGGTCGCCGGGAGGAAAGGTTTATCGAGTGGACGGCGGCAAGGCGTCTCTCTATTACGACACGAAGGCGCAGTACGTCTGGTCGCTCGCGTTTTCCGGCCCCGCGCTCTTCGTCGCCACCGGTCTGCCCGGCGAGATTCACCGCGTCGAAGAGGCCGGCAAGGGGAAGCGGCTCCACACTTCTTCGGATGCCCACGTTCGGACGTTGCATGCCCCGGGAAACGGCGAAATCTGGGCGGGGACGTCCGGCTCCGGTCTCGTCCTGAAAATCGACGCCGCCGGGAAGGTCACGACGGTCTACGACTCCGGCAAGACGGAGGTGACCTCGATCGCCTCGGGCCCCGACGGGCGTGTCTGGGCGGCGATCTCCTCGTCGGAGGGAGCGGGCGCCGGGGAGCCGGTCTCCGCGCCTCTCCCGCAGCCGACGCGCCCGCTCCGTCCGAGCCCCCCCGCCGAGGGCGGGGACGACAAGGAAAAGAAGCCGGAGGTCACGGTAGCCGTCGGGACGCCGCGCCTCGCCCCATCGCGGCCGGCCGGGCGCAGCGGATACTCGTCGGAAATCGTCCTCTTCGAGAAAGGGGAGCCGCCGCGCGCCGTCTGGTCGAGCTCGGACGAAATGGTATTCGACCTGGGCGACGCCGAGGGCTCCTCGGTCCTCGCCGGCACCGGGCCGAAAGGGCGGCTCTACCGGATCTCGCGGGACACCTGGTCGCTCGATCGGACCTTCGACGAGAAGCAGGTCTCGATCATTGCCGGCGAGTCGATCGCGACGAACGCGGCGAGCGCGTTCTACCGGATGCGGGAGGGAGAGCGAACCGGCGAGTACGTCTCCGCGGTCAAGGACACCGGCCGCACGAGCACTTTCGGGGCATTCCGGCTGGAGGGAGACGTCCCCGCGGGCTCGCGGCTGGAGGTCGCGTTCCGGACCGGGGAGTCCGCCGCCCCCGACCTGACCTGGAGCGAGTGGTCCCCGTTCCACCCGGTCGCTGAAACGCCGAAAATTCTCGCCCCGCCGGGACGCTTTCTCCAGTGGAAGCTCCGAATGACGTCGGGCGGAAGCTCCTCGCCCGTCATTCGCCGGGTCGAGGCCGCTTATCGCAACCGCAACTCCGCTCCGGTCATCGAAGCCTTTCTGGCAATGGGGCCTTCGGAAGTGTTCGCGCGTTCGGCGGGAGGGGGGTCGAACGTTTTCGAGACGACCGCGCCCGACGAGAAGGGGATCTTCACGAGCCTCGAAGAACCGAAACCGGAGAGTGCTCCGCGCAAGCTCCTCCGCAAGGCCTACCGGACGCTGACCTGGAAGACCAGCGATCCGGACGGCGACCCGGTGGTCCACTCTCTGGAGTTCCGCCCGGTGTCCTCGAGCCGGTGGATTTCTTTGAAGTCCGACATCCGCGACAGCTTCTACTCGTTCGACACGAGCTCGCTTCCGGACGGCGAATACGTGTTCCGCCTGACCGCCTCGGACGCCGAAACGAATCCGGGGGAAGGAAAGACGGCCTCGCGCGAGACGAGTCCCGTGTCGATCGACAACACGCCGCCGGTCATCCGCCGAATCGGTTCGGGCAAGGGAACCCTGAGGTTCGAGGTCGAGGACGCCGCCTCGCCACTGACGGACTTCGAGTACAGCGTCAACGCTCACGAATGGGTCCGTGTCGAGCCGGAGGACGGGCTCTCCGACTCGCGCAAGGAGACGTACTCGATCGACTTGAAGCCGGCGGACCGGAGCGGTTACCTCCTCGTGCGGGCGACGGACGCGTCGCACAACGTCGCCGCGGCCTCCTTCAGCGCGCCCTGAGGCGAGCCACCGCATAATTGCGGCGGTGAAGCGGCGTCCTCTCGCAATCTTCCTTCTCCTTCTCGGCGCATGCCGCGGCAGCGAACAGCCGGCCGGCTCCCTTCCCCCGCCGCCGGCGCCGACGCAGGCTCCGGCGCCGGTCCTCGGATTCCTGGACGAGACGCGACAGGGAATGCCCGTCGAGGGGGGGATCCTGCGACGGCGGCTCGTGGGGGAGCCGGCGACGTTGAACGCGGTCCTTCAGTCGAGCCTGCCCGAACAGCAGGTCCTCCAGTACGTCTCGCGACAGCTCCTCGACTTCGACGCGCGGCTGGATCTCGTCCCGGGCCTCGCGGAGCGATGGGAGGTCTCCGAGGACGGCCTCGAATACCGATTCTTCATCCGGCCGCAGGCAGTCTGGGAGGACGGCAGCGCCGTGACGTCCGCGGATGCCGTCTTCACGATTCACCAGATCACCGATCCGAAAGTCCCTTCTCCGGTCTTCAAGCCGCTCTTCGAGGACCTCGAGCTCGTCGAACCTTTGAGCGCGAGCTCGTTTCGCGCGCGGTTCCGCGACCGGGACGCTCTTCACGCGTACGCCTTCGCTCTGCCGCTCCTGCCGGAACGCCGTTTCTCCGGGCGATCCTTTTTGAAGGCGCGCGAGAACCGCGCGCCGCTGTCGAACGGACCCTATCGGCTCGCGAGCTGGAAGACGCAGGAGTCGATCGAGCTCGAGCGCAATCCACGCTGGTTCGGCGCGCCGGGGCATTTCGAGCGGATCGTTTTCCGGATCGTTCCGGAGAACGCGGTTGCTTACCGGGCCGTCGTCGGGGGCAGCCTCGACGAGGCCTGGATCGATCAGCCGCTGAAAGAGCGGAGCGCGAAAGATCCCCGGTTCGGGGCGTGCTGCCGCGTCGTCGAGTTCTACAACCTCGACTACAACTACATCGCCCTCAACAACCGATCGCCGCTCTTCTCCGACTCGCGCGTGCGCCGCGCGATGACGATGCTCCTCGACCGGCCCGCGATCGTCAGCAGCCTGTATCACGGCTCCGCCCGCATCATTTCCGGGCCGTGGGCGCCCGATTCGCCGGCGTATGACGCGGCCGTGACGCCGCTTCCCTTCGATCCAGCGGCGGCGGCGGAGCTGCTCGATCGAGCCGGGTGGCGGGACACGAACGGGAACGGCACGCGCGACCGGGACGGGCGCGAGTTCGAGTTCGACCTGCTTTCCTCGGCCGGCTCGACGATCGGAGGTCAGATCGACGAGGTGTTCGCGGGCGATCTCGCGCGCGCCGGCATCCGGGCTCGCGTGCGGCCTCTCGAGTGGTCCGCGTTCGTCGCGCGCGTCGATTCCGGCGACTACCAGGCCGCCTCGCTGGCGTGGGCGGCCTCCGACCCCAACCCCGATCCCTTTCCGTACTGGCACTCGTCGCAGTTCCCTCCGCGCGGGGTGAACAACGTCTTCTACTCGAACGCGGTGGCTGACCGGCTGATGGAGGAAGCGCGACGCGAGCTCGATCCCGCCAAGCGGCGCGAGATCTACCACCGCCTCCACCGGATCTTCCGCGATGATCCGCCGGTCATCTTCGTGGCCAACGCTTCCCAGAAGTACGCTTTCCGGCGGCGCGTGCGCGGGCTCGTCACCTCGCCGCTCGGCCTGTACGGCTTCTGGCCGGGACCGCTGTCCTGGTGGGGAGTCCCGGACGACTCGGTCACCGGCGGTCGCGCGCAGTGACCCGCTACCTCGTCCGGCGCCTGCTCCTCGCGATTCCGACTCTCTTCGGGATCGTCGTCCTCGTCTTCCTCCTGCTCCACCTCGCCCCCGGCAGCCCGGCGTCGGCCGCAGGATCTCCTGAGGCCGGCCGCCGCGTCTCCGCGGCCGCACGCGAGGAGATGCGCAAGCTCTACGGCCTCGACCGACCGCTGCCCGAGCGGTTCGTGAAGTGGATCGGGCGCGTCGCGCGTTTCGACCTGGGAGAATCGTTCGTGGACCGGCGGCCCGTCTCCGAGAGGATCCGCGAAGCGCTCCCCGCGACGCTCGCGTTGAATGGCCTCGCCCTCTTCTTCACGCTCGCGATCGCAGTCCCCGTCGGAGTCGCCGCGGGAGGCCGACCCGAAGGCCCCTTCGATCGGGCCTCTGCCGTCGTTCTGTTCGCTCTCTACTCGATGCCCATTTTCTGGGCGGCGCTGCTCCTCCAGACGCTCCTTTCGGTCAAGCTCGGATGGCTCCCGCTCTATGGCGTCTCGTCCGACACGGCCCCGGCCGGGCTCGCCGGCCTGGCCGACCGGCTCGCGCACCTGGCGCTCCCCGTGACGTGCCTGACCTACGCTTCTCTCGCCTTCTTCGCGCGTCTCGTCCGCGCCGGCGTCGTCGAAGCGCGCTCACAGGACTTCGTGACGGCGGCGCTCGCGCGGGGCCTGTCCCGGCGCCAGGCGCTCTGGCGCCACGCTTTCCGCAACGCGCTCCTTCCGCTCGTAACGCTTCTCGGGCTTCTCCTGCCGGGCCTCCTCTCCGGCAGCGTCATCGTCGAACGGATCTTCGCGTGGCCCGGACTCGGCCGTCTCTACTTCGACTCGATCCTCTCCCGCGACTATCCGGTCGTGCTCGGGCTGTCGCTCCTGGGCGGCGTCACGACGCTCGCGGCGACGCTCGCCGCCGACATCGCCGCCGCGATCGTGGACCCCCGCCTGCGGGAGCCGGCGTGATCCGCCGCCTGCCCGGGAGCGGCCGGATCGCGCTCGTCGTGGTGGCGGTCCTTTGGGCCGTCGCGGCCGTCTCCCCGCTCTTCGCCCGGCGCGCTTCCGAGATCCGGCTCGACGAACGCCTGCAGGCGCCGTCTCTCGCGCATCCGTTCGGGACGGACGACCTCGGTCGCGACGTCGCCGCGCGCGTGGTGGTCGCGACGCCGATTTCTCTCACGATCGGGCTCGTCGCGGCGGCGGTTTCTCTCCTCGTCGGATTCGGGATCGGCGCCGCGGCCGGCTACTTCGGGGGAACGACGGACCTCCTGCTCTCGCGACTGATCGAGGTCGTCCTCTGCTTTCCGGTCCTCTTCCTGCTGCTCGCCCTCGCCGCATTCCTGCCTCCGTCCCCGGCGACGGTCGTGCTCGCGATCGGGCTGACCACCTGGCCCTCCGACGCGCGCTACGCCCGGGCGGAAATCCTGAAGGCGAAGAACCTCGACTACGCCCGCGCCGCCCGGGCGGCCGGAGCGGGTCCGGCGCGGATCCTTCTTCGCCACCTTCTCCCGAACGCTCTCCCGCCGCTCCTCGTGTCCGCCGCGTTCGGCGTCTCCTGGGCGATCCTCGCGGAGGCCTCGCTGTCTTTTCTCGGCGTGGGGCTGCCGGCGCCGGCCTCGTCGTGGGGAGGGATCCTGTCCGCGGCACCCGCCTACATCGAGGAGGCCTGGTGGCTCGCTCTCTTCCCGGGCCTCGCGCTCTTCGCGACGGTGTCTGCCTATAATCTGCTCGCGGAAAGCCTCCGACACGCGACGACCGAAGCAGGGAGAACGTGATGCCGGAACGCGTTGCACTCTACCCCGGCTCCTTCGATCCCTTGACCAACGGACACTTAGACGTCCTCTTCCGCGCGCGGCGGCTCGCGGACCGCGTCATCGTCGCCATCCTCGAGAACGACGAGAAGGAGCCGCTCTTCTCGATCGAGGAGCGCCTCGAGATGATCCGCGAGATCGTGGGAGAAGACAGCGTCGTCTCGGTCCGCTCGTTCTCCGGTCTCCTGGTGGACTTCGCGGCGCAGACCGGCGCGACGCTTCTCGTCCGGGGCCTCCGCGCGATTTCCGATTACGAGTACGAGCTGCAGATGGCGCTCATGAACCGTCGCCTCGCGCCATCGATCGAGACGGTCTTCCTGATGGCGAAAGAAGAGTACTCGTACGTCTCGAGCCGGCTCGTCAAGGAAGTGGCGCGGCTCGGCGCGGACGTCTCCGGCCTCGTTCCCGAGCCGGTCCGGCGTCGCCTGGAAGCCCGCCTTCCGCGCTCGTGAGTGGAGACGCGCGCGTCGTCGAGACGGAGCTGCGCGTCCGGTATTCCGAGACGGACCGCATGGGAATCGTCTATCACGGCGCTTACGTCTCCTGGTTCGAGGTGGCCCGCACCGAGTACTGTCGCGCGGCCGGCTTCCCGTACCGCCGGATGGAGGATGACGGTCTCCTGATCCTCGTGACCCGCGTCGAGTGCGTTTACCGGCGTCCGGCGCGGTACGACGACCGCGTCTTCGTGCGCGCTCGCGTCACCGGGCTGGCATCCCGCGGCCTCGCGTTCGCCTACGAAGTCGTGGACGAGAAGGGACGGCCGCTCGCGGATGGGGCGACCCGGCACGTGTTCGCCGACCCCGCGGGCAGGCCGGCGCGCGCGCCGGAAGAAGTCCTTGAGGCGCTGGAGAGATTCCGCAACGCCTAACCTCGCCCAAACCCGTACCGCGCGATCGTCCACAGGATCTTCCTTCCCGCGGCGACCGTTCCCGCGAGCGTCCCGGTGATCTTCGAGACCCCGACCCGGCGCCGGTAGGACACCGGCACTTCGACGACGAGCAGATCTTTCTTCAAGGCCTTCAACTGCATCTCGACGGTCCAGCCGAAGTCGCGGTCTTCCATTCCGAGCGACCGGAGCGCGTCCCAGCGGATCGCCCGAAAGGGGCCGAGGTCCGTGTACCGATGGCCGGAGATCAACCGGATCAGTAAGCAGGCGAGCGCATTGCCGAACCGCGCCTGCGGGAGGAGAGCCCCGGGTTCGCGACGTCCGAGCATCCGGGACCCGATCGCGAGGTCCGCGCCCTCGGCGATGGCCTCAGTCAGCCTCGGAAGCTCCTCCGGGTGGTCGGAGTAGTCGCCGTCTAAGAAGACGAGGATCTCGGGAGGCGACGCTTCGAGCGCGGAGATTCCGGCCAGGCAGGCGCTGCCGTATCCGCGCCGTTCTTCCCGCACGAGCCGTACCGGGAGCCCGGAGGCGACGAGCCGCGTATCGTCAGTCGACCCGTTGTCCACGACCACGATCTCGCCGACCACGTCCCGCGGGATGTCGGCGACCACCAGCGGAAGCGACTCGCGCTCGTTGAAGACGGGGATGATCACCGCGACCGAGGGAACCTTCCGGCGATCTTCCGTCATGGCAGCGCGCGCGCCGCCGCCCGCCCCGGCCGCAGGGTCACCGCCAGGCCGCCGAAGATGAGGGCGCCGGCCACCGCCGTGCGCCAGCCGGGCCGCTCACCCAGGACGACGATCGCGAGCGTGGCAGCGATCACCGGCTGAAGGAATACGTAAGCGGCGACTCGCGACGCCTTCGTCCGCGCCAGAGCCCAGGAGTTCAGGAGATAGGGAACGACTGTGCAGAACACGATCACCGCCCCGAGGCTCCACCACGCGGTCGGCGACACCGTTCCCGGGGAGAACCGGAGAAGAGCGGGGATCGCCGCGAGCACGATCGGCGGCGCGCCCCACCGGAATACGGCGGAGGTGAAAGCGAGGGCTCGGTAGCGCGCCAGGATCGGGCGCGAGAGCACGAGGTACAGGGAGTAGGAGAAGCCGTTGGCGAGGATCAGCAGGTCTCCGCGGAAGTATCGGCTGCTCCACTCGAACCGCTCGGCGTTCAAGAGGACGAGCGCCCCGGCGCCCGCGAGGAGGATCCCGGCGATCGCACGCGGCGTCGTCTCTTCGCGCCCGAGCAGGACCGCCGCGGCGAGCGTGAAAACGGGAATGGCGGAGATCAGGATCGACGTGTTGACCGCGGTCGTCAGCGAAAGACCCAGGATGAAGAGCACCTGGTTGAAAGAGACGCCGAGGAACGCGAGGAGAACGATCCGGCCGCGGTCCGAGGGAGCGATGCGTTCCTCCGGCGAGAGCCGCCGGACGATCTCGAGCATGAGCGCCGACGATACGACGCGGATCGCCGCGAGCACGAGCGGCGAAATGGAGCGGAGCGCGAGCTTCCCGAAGATCGGAAAGAGCGCGAACCCGGCCTGCGCGAGGGCGAGAGCGAGGTGGACCGGCCACGGGGATCCGCCATGGGAAAGCCGCGAGACGCCGGCCGGCCCCTCCCTCACGCGGGAGCGAGATCCGAAACGATCGCAGTGTCGTCGGCACGGACCGTCGAGACGAGCCGATCCCCGTCCGTCACGTCGCGAAACGCAAAGCCAAGTCCGATCGCGCCGGACTGCGGCGAGACGGCGGAGCTCGTCACCCGTCCGGCCTCGACCTTGCCCGGTTTCTCCTCGTCGGGGCGGCGCAGCGAGGTTCCCGGGTCGATCGGTCGCCCAGGAAAACGGAACCGGACGAGGCGGCGGTTGACGCGACCGTACGTCCGGAGACGCGCGACGACCTCCTGGCCGACGTAACAGCCCTTGGTCGTCGAAATCGCGTCGGCGAGGCCGACCTCGTCGGGCAGGTTCGTCGAGTCCATGTCCGTCCCGAACCGCGGGCGCCCCGCCTCGACGCGGAGGATCTCCGCCGTCGAGCCGGAGACCTCCTCCGAGCCCGCTTCTTCGAGGAGCCGTTCGACCTCGCCGCGCATCGCGATCGGGGCCGAGAGCTCGGCCGAGAACTCGCTTTCGGCCGGCAGGAGCAGGACGTCCGCGGGAAGGTTCAGTCGGGCAGCGCCCGGACCGTACAGCGAGATTCGGAAGAGCTCCTCGGATCGGTCTTCGATCGTGACCCGGCTCCCGAGCACGTACTTGCGGAGGTGCTCGAAGACCGGAGTCCGATGCGCCGCGGGAAGGATCAGCCGGATCCGATCGGCCAATCCGACGGCGCGGCCGACGAACAGGAGCTTGCCCTTCGGCGTCAGCCCCGCGACTTCTCGCGTCTCGCCCGGCGCGAGACCTCGCATCTCCTGCGTCAGCTGTCCCTGCAGAAAGGCCACCCGGTCGTCCCCGGCGACGTCGACGACCGCCGTGGGACGGACCCGATGCGCAAGCTTCCCCCGCGCCGCCGCGTAACCGGGGGGAATGGCCGTGGAAGGCGTGACGGAGGACGCCATGACGGGATTATAGGAACGAAGACTCCGATCGAGCGCAAGCGCGGTCGCCAGGCGGGGAGCACAGGCCTTGGGGATCATGCGGTTGAACAGGACTTCCCGCGGTGGACGGTTCGCGGCCGGCTGCGGTGCATCCGACCACGATCGTCCCGGGAGCGGACGTCCCGATGCATCGCTATAATTTGCGCGGGGTCGATGGTTGATCCACCTATTCGAGAGGCTCGAGCGGCGCCCGCGGTGGTTACTCGTCCTAGCCGGCCTCGCGATCCTGGGAGCGATCGGTCTCGTCGACTATCTGACCGGTTTCGAAATCCTGTTCTCGGTCTTCTATCTACTGGTAGTCGGCATGTCGGCCTGGTTCGTAGGCAAGGGCTTCGGTCTCCTGATGTCCGTCTTGAGCGCCGTTGTATGGATTGGTGGAGATCTGGCGGCGGGCGCGCGTTATCGGAACCCTTTGATTCCCGTCTGGAACGGACTCATCTTGATGGTGCTCTATTCCATCGTGGTCTGGCTCCTGACCAGCCTGCACTCTCTCCACCGGGAGCTCGAAGTCAGAGTTCAGCAGAGGACAGCGGCGCTCACGCGAGAGATAGCCGAACGCCAGCGACTGGAGCAGGAGATTCTCGGAGTCAGCGAGCGGGAGCAGCGCCGGATCGGCCATGATTTACATGACAGCCTTTGCCAGCATCTGACAGCGACGGCTCTGGCCGGCGAGGTGTTGGGCGAAAGACTGGCGGCGAAGGCCCTGCCCGAAGCGGCGGACGCGACCAAAGTCGTCGAGCTGGTGGAGGAAGGGATCAGCCTGGCCCGCAACCTGGCGCGGGGACTTTATCCCGTGGAATTGGACGCTGAAGGTCTCATGGCCGCGTTCCAGGAGCTAGCCGATAACACGACGAAGGGGGCTGGAGTTACTTGTGTGCTCGAGTGTCGGGCGCCAGTGCTGATCCACGACGATGCGGCGGCAACTCATCTTTATCGGATCGCCCAGGAGGCAGTCCGCAACGCCGTCCGGCATGCCAGACCCGGACGCATCGAGATGACTCTGGCCGAGCAAGACGGAGTCGTGAAGCTGACGGTCGAAGATGATGGCGCCGGATTGGCCGAGACTCCGCAACCGAGCGGGGGCCTGGGGATCCGGATCATGGCTCACCGGGCGGCGATGATCGGCGGAGCGTTCTCCATCGAGCCAGCCCTCGCCGGCGGGACCATCGTCACGTGTTCCGTTCCAAGGGCCTACACCTCGCAACATGGAGCTCGTGAGGGCACGCATGGTGCCTGAGCCTGTTCCGAGAACGGTCTTCCTCGTCGACGACCATCCGCTGGTTCGCGAGTGGTTGACGAATCTGATCAACCGGCAGCGGAATCTCACCGTGTGCGGGGAGGCCGAAAGCGGGCCCCAGGCCCTGCAGGCGATTGTCGCGCTCAAGCCCGATGTCGCAATCGTGGACATCTCCTTGAAGGATTCCTCCGGCATCGAGCTCATTAAACACCTCAAGCAGTCTTGTCCGAGTGTCGCGGTACTCGTCCTCTCGATGCACGAGGAATCCCATTACGCCGCGCGCGCGCTGCGAGCAGGCGCCAGAGGGTACGTCATGAAGCGGGAGACGACCCGGAAGGTGATTGCTGCCATTCGTCAGGTTCTGGAGGGCAGGCTTTATATCAGCGACAAAATCGCGGCGGCCATGGCCACCGCTTTTGTCGAAGGCAAATCGCTCGCGAGTCATTCCCCGGCCGAGCAATTGAGCGATCGCGAACTGGAGGTCTTCGAATTGCTGGGTCAAGGGCGCGGAACGCGCCAGACCGCGGAAGCACTGGGCGTTGGTGTGAAAACGGTGCAGGCCTACTGCGCGCGGATCAAGGAGAAACTCGACCTGTCGAGCGCGACCGAACTCCTCCGGGAAGCGGTGCTCTGGCACGAGAGCACACACAAGATCTGATCCGGCTCTCGCGTCACTCGGCCTTTCCCGGGAACTGATCAGGACCCTCGAATCGCACTCGGCACTGTGCGGTCCCCACACATACGCTGTACGGAATTTCCCTACACGGGAACGCGGCTTCGCCCAATAGACAGAAGCTCGTACCCATCGCTATGGTGGCCGGCAAGGAGGTCCGGACGTCCGGATCGGTCGACACCGAAGGTTATTCGATCTGATGTGGAAGGGAGCTACGATCCTGATGGCCTTGTCGCTGGCCGGGTGTCCGTTAGCACGCGCTCAGACGACGACCACTCTGCCAGCGGATGCGGGCAATGCCGCTTCTGCCGACGGTGAGGCCCAGCCTTTGTCGCTCGCGGAGGCCAAGCGGATCGCCCTGGGAAAGAACTGGGATCTCCTCGCGTCTGCGGCCGGGGTTGATGCCGCCACCGCCCAGAGGATCGTAGCCCACGAATTTCCCAATCCGACGTTGTCCGTCTCCTCCAGCGCGATCAACGTCGACAACCGTTTGAGCTCAACCTCTGCCGGCAATGGCTTGTGGGATCGAAGTTACGACACGATCCTCGCTGTCAACCAACTCTTCGAAATCGGCGGTAAACGCCGCAGCCGCCAAGCGTCAGCCCAAGCGGCGTTCGAAGAGGCCAAAGCGGAGTTCTTGGACGCCGAGCGCACGCTGGACCTCGGCGTCACCAGGGCCTACGCCGCCGCGGCGCTGGCGGAGGAGAGTGCACGGGTGCTCAGGGAATCGGCCGGCATCCTGCGGGAGGAAGCGAGAATCGCCGAAGTGCGGTTCAAATCCGGCGAAATCTCCAGCTCGGATAAGAGCCAGATTGAGATCACCACCGAGCGCTTCGAGTTGGATGCGCGGGCAGCCGAATCGTCCGCCGCACGGGCGCGCGTGGCCCTCGAGGTTCTCCTGGGGGTGCCGCTCCCGAAAGGTGACGTCGTCCTCACGGAGCGCCTGGAAGCATTGGTCGACTCGGGGGCAGGGCTGAATCCCAACTCCACCGTTGCCCGGCGTCCGGATGTCGTCGCCGCTGATGCGGCGCTTCGCAAAGCTGAAGCCGATTTGCGCCTTCAGAAGGCCAATCGCATTCCGGACCCGACCGTCGTGGCTGAGTATGAACACCAGCCACCCGACAGACCCAACACCGTCGGCTTCGGTGTGAGCATTCCTCTTCCGCTGTGGAACCGGAACCGGGGCAACATTCTCGCAGCCGATGCCGCGCGCGAGAAGGCCCGGCTCGATTTGGAAAGGACAAGAGCCCAAGCCTCTGCGGAAGTCGCCACGGCCCTGCTCGCCTATGGCGATGCGGTCAAACGTTGGCAGAGTTTCCGCGACAGTATCCGGCCCCGGTCGGAGCAAGTTCGTAAGACCAAGGCCTATGCCTACGAGAAGGGCGGCGCCTCTCTGCTGGATATGCTCGTGGCCGAACGCGACGACAACGAAGTGCGCCTGGCCGCGATACAAGCCGCCAGCGACGCGGTCGTCGCCATCGCCGCACTCCAGGCCGCCACCCTGGAACTTCGGCCTTCGGAGTTGAAGAGATGAATCGCCGCTTGCTCCACGATCCGAAATCCGAATCTTGCGGGGTGTCTCGCATCTCGTCCTGGCTTTTGTTTACGGCGCTGCTCGTCTTCTGGACCATTCTCGCCGACTGCGGCTCAGAGACGAAGCGAGTGGACGTGCCGCAGCCGAAAGTCACCGACGACACCATCGCGATGCCCGTCAACTCGCCGCAGCGCGCTGCGTTGGCCGTCGAACCCATCGGCGCTACCCAGCCGGCGGTCGTGCCGCTGACCGGACGACTGGTCTGGGATGAAGACAGGACCGTCCGAATCTTCACGCCCTTCGCCGGCATCGTCCGCAAGCTCTCCGTAAACGTAAACGAGCCGGTCGCTCAGACGGCCGTTCTGGCCGAGATCCAGTCCGCCGACTTCGGCCAGGCCCAGGCGGATGCGCGCAAAGCCGAGAGTGATTTTCGCCGCGCCGAGCGCAATCTCGCCCGCGTGCGCGACCTCTTTGAGCA
>Ga0114129_10000886_pt1 | contig 39030 bp, 37 predicted proteins | sample RhiMetdeltSRZDD1_FD_80071 | JGI IMG/M metagenome (GOLD analysis project Ga0114129, IMG submission 80071) | Populus rhizosphere microbial communities from Tennessee, USA - Rhizosphere MetaG P. deltoides SRZDD1 (version 2) (version 2) | ecosystem: Host-associated > Plants > Roots > Rhizosphere >...
AACTGTAGTGAACGAGCGATAGCGGGATTAGTGCGAGAACGCAGACTAGTCTCAGCGCATTTTGCGTAGAGGTTCCATCGCCGTCCGTCGCGAGGCGGATACGAGTGCATACGTTAGAAAGAGAAACACCATTACGGAGTCGACGGCGACGGCGATACCAACTTGCTGACTGAGATATCGATTCCCCTCCAACAGTACGAGGGCGATGAATATCACTTTGCTCGCACCAGCCACCAAAAGGGCTAGCCCTCGCACGGCCGGTCTAAACGCTCCGTAAATAAGCATGCCGCCAACCATGGCAATTAGTGCACCCCAGTTGCGCACGATTATCTTCGCTAATGGCTCATCCAGAGTTTCGCCAAAATTGGACTGCAAGGCAGCGTCCGGATCAAGAGCCGCGTAAACCATCGTCGCAGTTAGAACACCTGATATGACCATAATCCATTTGATGTTCGTGATGATCCACTTCATGAACGCCTCCGTGAGTGTGCACGTTTATCGAACGCGTTTGGAGGATAGCATGGTAATGATGCTGGACTCGCACGCGAAGAAGCATTTCGTTAAATGCGTCCGTTGTACACAGGGACGAGTTACTCCTCCCGGATGAACTTCGAGGCCGACCACGACTGTTGCTGTTACGCTCAGTCTTTCGGCACAAGTTGAGTAAATTCGGATTATGGAGGCTGTCGATTTTCAGTTCCGGCGAACGACTTATGGGTGAAGAAAGCGAATTCACTTGGTAAAAGAGGAGCAACCATGACTATCACGTTTCCATTTGAGTCAGCGGAATACAGATCGGCGCGCGACCGACTGCTCGAACAGGAGATCGAGCTACGGCGCGCCACAGAGGCGGTGGCGGCGGCAAGGCGTCGGCTTCCTCCTGGCGGAACGGTCCCGGAGGACTATGTCTTCCAAGAAAAAGCGGACGGCACCTCGGCCGATGTGAAGCTCTCGGAGCTGTTCTCGCCGGGCAAAGACTCGCTTGCGGTCTACAACTTCATGTTCCCGCGTTCATCGGACGACAGACGGCCAGGGCCAGAGGCTGGCCAAACGGCGCTCGTCCCTTTGGCAGAGGGTCCTTGCCCCTCGTGCACGGCCCTACTTGATCAGCTCGATGGTGCCGCGGAGCACATCACCGAGCGCCTCAACCTAGTGGTCGTCGCGAAAGCCCCGCTGGCCCGCATCCTGACGTTCGCTGTGGAGCGCGGCTGGCGGAGGCTGCGGCTCTTATCCTCAGCCGCCAACAGCTACAATCGCGACTACCTCGGCGAGACATCGGCGGGATCGCAGATGCCCATGCTGAACGTGTTCCACCGCTACGGGGAGACAATCCGGCACTTCTGGGGCTCCGAGCTTCTCTATGCGCCGACCGACCCCGGACAGGACCCTCGCCACGTCGGCACGATCGAACCGCTGTGGAATATGTTCGACCTCACACCCGAGGGCCGCGGAACCGACTGGGAAGAGCAACTGAGCTACTCATGCTGCGGCCCTGGCATTGGGGGAAACTGATGGCTTTAGAATGCGGCGTAACCTATCTATGTGGACGTGCGAGGGAAATTAACGGCTAAGGATATTCCAGATCGGCGATGGCTGATCGCTGAATGATAACGGGGAGCCGTTCGCCCTCTTGTAACCTGGTCGAACTACTGGACGGACCGCGTCCTACTTGCACCATGAAGTGCGGATGAACGATAGCACGGACAGGCCCTATGGGCGCGGGCAAGAAACGATTTCCGTCCTCATTCACCAATCAGCCATCGCCGATCACCGATTTGGAATATCGTTCCGCATTAAGAGATCAGCCGCTAATGATCACGATACGGTTGTCGGCTACCTCTACGGTTATAATCACCGTCATGCCTGTTGCCATTCGTTGCCGCAACCTCGTGAAGCGCTATGAAGGCAGGACACCTGTCGACGCTGTTCGCGGGCTCGATCTGACTGTCGAAGTGGGCGAATGCTTTGGCTTGCTCGGTCCGAATGGCGCGGGTAAGACAACCACGATCGAAATCATTGAAGGGCTGCTCCATGCTACATCGGGAGACGTCGAAGTGCTCGAGATGAAGTGGGATAGCCACGACGACGAAATTCGCCAGCGCATCGGCATATCTCTACAGGAAACGAAGCTCTCGGAAAAACTTTCTGTCCTGGAAACGCTGACTCTGTTTCGAAGCTTCTACAAGAGTGGGCTCGATCCCGAGGAGGCCATGCGTCGCGTTTCGCTCGAGGAAAAAGCGGCGGCATGGGTCGGAAAACTTTCAGGAGGTCAGAAGCAGCGCCTTGCGGTCGCCTGCGCTCTGGTCGGTGATCCGGATCTTCTTTTCTTAGATGAGCCAACCACCGGACTTGATCCGCAGGCTCGGCGGCAACTCTGGGAGATCATCCGCGACTTCGGCAATCGCGGCCGTACCGTTTTGCTTACGACGCACTACATGGACGAGGCCGAGCGGCTCTGCGACCGAGTCGCAATCGTCGATCATGGCAAGGTTATCGCGTCAGGTTCGCCGCAAGAGCTGATCGCTTCGCTCGGCGGCGAGCACATTATCGACTTTGGCGTCATTAACAGCACCGGCGTGCCGCACCTGCAACCCGGCGAACTGGCGCATTTGCCGGGTGTTCAATCCGTGCGATGCGAGGACGGGCAGATCAGTCTTGCCGTCGCCGAACCTCACGTCACATTGCCGGCGCTACTTGTTTCACTAAAAGAAAAGCAGCGTGAACTGGCGAGCCTGACAACACGTCATGCCAGTCTTGAAGACGTCTTCGTCACACTGACCGGCCGGCATCTCCGCGATGGCGGCCTACACGCATCATGAGTACAAGGCGATACTCTCCTTTGGGACAACTGATCCTTGCCCGGCTTCGCGAATTTTTTCGCCAGCCGGAGGTGGTGTTCTGGGTGTACGGCTTTCCGATTTTGCTGGTGGTTGCTCTAGGCATTGCGTTCCGCAACAAACCTGTCGAACACATTGCCGTCGGTGTACAGGACAGCGAATATGCCGGACCGGTGTGGCACGCATTGTCGGCTAACGCGAAGTTTCAGGTGCAACGTTGTGACGCCGATACTTGCCGGTTGAAGCTCCGGACTGGCAAAACCGACCTGGTTGTGATCGCCGGCAACGGACCTCACTACGACTATTTCTACGACCCGACCCGCGCAGAAAGCCTGCTTGCTCGGAACGCAGTCGATGACGCGCTACAACGAGCAGCGGGCCGTAACGATTTGGCCGGAACCGGTGACAAGGAGTTGACGGAGCCGGGAGCGCGGTACATCGACTTTCTCGTGCCCGGCTTGCTGGGTATGGGTTTGATGGGCGGCGGCCTCTGGGGCGTTGGATTTGTAATTGTGGACATGCGCATCCGAAAGCTGCTCAAGCGATTCATCGCGACACCGATGAAGAAGTATCAGTTTTTGGCGGGAATCATGTTCAGCCGGTTCATGTTCATGATCCCCGAAATTGTCATATTGCTTTTGTTTGCCTGGCTCGCGTTTGGGGTGCGTGTTCAAGGCAGCCTGTTCACCGTCATGTGCTTCGTGTTCCTGGGTGCCTTCACGTTCTCGGGTATCGGCTTACTTGTCGCCAGTCGCGCCAATACTCTGGAAACGGTTTCGGGTTTGATGAATCTTGTGATGCTGCCGATGTGGATCCTCTCTGGCATTTTCTTCTCATCCGACCGCTTCCCGGCAATGGTTCAGCCGTTGATCAAAGCGCTGCCTCTCACTCCGTTGATCAACGCGCTTCGTGCCGTGATTCTCGAAGGAGCATCGCTTGTGCAGCTGTGGTCTGAAGCCACGATCCTCGCAGTTTGGGGTGCGATTACTTTCGCGATGGCCCTCCGATGGTTTCGCTGGATGTGACTTATCGAGGATCTAAGGACGAGTGTAAGATCTCAGATTATTGTGAGATTTAGAACCAAGTTCACCGTAGGGGGAACCATGTCATTCCGGCGGCTGATAGTTTATTTCCTCATCCTTGTTGCATCAGGGTTCGCAACGCTCGCCTCGTCTCAGGCGCGTCGCACTGCCGTGTGGTTTGAAGGGGCACGCCTGATCATCGGAGACAAGAGTCCGTCGATCGAAAACTCTGCCTTCCTGGTCGAGGGCGATTCCTTCACCTGGGTCGGCAAAAAAGGAGACAGGCAACCGCCGGCTAATGCCACTCGCGTGGACCTCACCGGCAAAACGGTGATGCCTACGTTGATCGATGGCCACAACCACATCGGACTGGTCAACGAGAAGGACGGTACGAACAAAAAATCGAACTACACGCGCGAAAACCTGATCGACCAACTCCAACGCTACGCCTATTACGGGACGGCGGCGGCTATGAGTATGGGATTGGAGGCAGATCAGGAACTAGCGTACAAGCTTCGTGACGAGGTTATCCCGAATGCCGCGAAATTCCTGACCGTTGGAAAAGGCATCGCGGCCACACCAATGGCGGGTCCGCCGGGCGAGGCCCGCCTCGGCATACCTTACGGGGCTTCGAATGCTGAGGAAGGTCGCCAACACGTTCGGGAGTTGCACGCGAGGGGAGTGCATTTCGTCAAGTTCTGGGTCGACGATCGCGAAGGTACGGTGCCGAAGCTCAAACCTGAGGTGTACCGCGCCATCATCGACGAAGCGCATAAGAATGGAATGGAAACGCTCGCTCACCTGAGCCGGACCTCCGGACTTGAAGACGCGAAGGATTTGTTGAAGTCGGGTGTTGATGGATTCGTTCACACGGTTCGCGACCGGGATGTTGATGAGGAGTACATCGCTTTAGTAAAAGCGCATCCGAAGGTCTGGACCGGACCCAACATTCCGGGACCGGGTGAAAGCGAACAAGAAATCAATGCCCTTGCCGAGACGTTGCCGGCCTCGACGATTGCGGACATGCGGCGTCAGCTCGAAAACAGGAAAACGTCCGGGAATTCATCCAACCCGCTCTTCGAGCTTCATTGTCGAAACGTGAAGAGAATCCACGACGCGGGTATGGTTATCGGACTCGGAACCGATGGAACGGGCGACGGCTTCGGCGCCCACCAGCAGATTGGTTACTACGTTCGTTGCGGCTTCACCACCGCCGAGGCCATTCAGGCCGCTACATCCGTCAACGCGAGGATTCTGGGGCTGAACCGTATGGGAGTGGTGGCCGAAGGCAAGGAAGCCGACTTCATCGTGTTGGATGAGAATCCGCTGCAGAACATCGGGAACGCACAGAAGATCAATAAGGTCTACTTGCGTGGAGTCGAGGTCGATCGCGCCGGCCTTCGAAAGAACTTCTTGGCAGGCACCAAGTAAAACCCTGAGCATCCTCGGCGAATAAGCCGAGGATGCTTGCCGGGATCGAGATCAGGCGACCGGCGCTTCTGTGGATATACGGCTCTTGTTCTTTGCCAGCCACTGATCAAAACTTTGGAGCTGCGGGTTAAGCTTGCGCGCAACATCGGCACTGCGAGCGCCAAGTACCTGTTTTTCGAAATCGCGATACACCTGGAACATATTTCCCATTTCGTCGGCTCCTGGGAAACCAAAGCCTCGGTACACATCGGCCTCGACGGCGTTATATTTGACCTTGCCGATGCCAAGGCCCTTCGAGAGTTTCTCACCCATCTCATTCACTGTCAGATTTTCGCCAGTTATACCGACTGTTTTTCCGATGTACTCCTGACCTGCTTTGAAAATTCCATAAGCGACTTTGCCGATATCTTCCGCCGCGATGCCGGCCAACTTGCTGTTTCCCATCGGGAACGTCCAGCTATAAACGCCATCGTCACCTTTCTTGGGAGCAAGACCGAACATATAAAGGTTGTCCCAATAGAACGACGTAACGAGGTACGTAACCGGCAGGCCTGAAAAGTACGCATCCGATTCGGCTTTCGCGTCGAAATGCGGAACGCGATACTTTTCTTGCAGAAACGGCATGCGTTTGTCGCTCGGTTCCATCAGTTTTCGCGTATCGTCCAGTGTTGACCAGACAACATGCTTGACGCCAGCCGCTTTGGCAGCATCGGCCATGTTCTTCGCCTGCGTTTTTTCCTTTTCCGCGGAAAAGTGCTCCCAGAAATTCGTGACGCAATAGACACCATAGGCGCCAGAAAACGCCTTCTTCAGGCTTTCGACATCATCGAGATTCGCCTGGACGACCTCCGCACCTTGCGAGGCGAGAACTTTTGCCTGCTCCTTGCTCGGATCACGCGTGATTGCGCGAACGGCGAAACCTCCATGAGGGTCCGCCAGAATCGCCCGACAAAGACCGCCACCCTGTGTGCCGGTCGCACCCACGACTGCAATAACTTTCTTATCCGCCATGTATCACTCCTATTTATGATCGATGCTCTAGCTTGGTTATGGTCGTTACTTACCTTGAAGTTCCTTGCGGACGATCTGCGCTCCAGCTGCAAGGGCACTGAGTTTCATCTTCGCGACCATGCGTGCCAACGGCTTCATGCCGCAGTCTGTGCTAAGTGTGACGCGTTCGGGTGGCACGGCAGCAATGACTTTTCTAATTCTTGTCGCAACCTTTTCCGGCGTTTCGATGGCATTCGTTCGGACGTCCAGTACGCCGATTTGGACGTCTTTGTCTTTCGGCAAGCTCTTCAAGAACTCGATACCCCTCATGTCACGATTCGCGTAATCCAACACGAACTGATCGATGCCCTTCGTTTCGAATAAATTCGGAAGCACTCTCTCGTACCCGTCCGGGTACCTTGCGCTCAGAATGTCATTGCCCCATGCGTTGCCAAAACAGAAGTGCCATCCAATTTTAGCGTCGACTCCGTCGCAACACTGTTCCACGACCTCGCGAATCCACTTATAGTCGTCTTTGTTATTTGTGAACAACGGCAACCACGCACCGAGGTCTTCAAACTGAAGGTACTTTGCGCCCGCCGCGACGAGTTCTTTCATCTCGGCGTTGAAAATAGGGGCTAGTGCGAGGCTCAACTCCTTCGCATTTTTGTAGTGCTTGAAATAGACGTGCCATGCAAGGTTAGCCGGCCCTGCTCCCACCGAGACCTTCACGGGTGTTTTCGTATGCCGGGCCGCAATTTTGTAGAGGTCTGCGAGACGGATGGGGCCTCGCGATACGGGACCATTATTGATAACACCGCCCCAGTCATCGAGGATTTCCTTTCCCTGACTGGCAGGGGCGTCGACGGTGGTGGGATGCGGTTCACGAGCGGGATCGAATCCACCAATGCGTTCGTACATGTACCAGCAGAATGAGCCAATCACGCCGACGTAATCGTCGTACCACATGTTGCCGTCAGTCACGATGTCGAGGCCCGCTTCTTCCTGGTCGCGGATCACTGTCGCGACGGCGTCATTGTAGGCCTCTTCATACTGAACTTCTTTAAACGCGACACGAATGTCGCGGCCAAGTAGTTGATGTTTATACCACTGCGGTCGAGGATAGGACCCCACCATGGTGGTCGGTAAAAGAGTGTCGACAATCTTAGTTGGCATTTGTTGTTGCTCCTTAAGCGACGGCGAGTGGGCGCTGTCTATTCTTTTGTGTTGGCCGTAAACTGCGAATGCTACCTCGCACCGAATGAACACGTCAAGGCGAACGCGGGAACTGTGGCGTACGGCTTTAGCCGCGTTCCCTGGCTTTGGAGTACCAGAGCCTGTTACTCAACGGCGTACTCCCCTCCTTGCAAAGGAGGGGTGGATGCGCGGTCAGGAGGATGCCGCGAAGCCTCTTGTCCGCGCAGACGGGGTGGTCACTCACACCGTTCTGAAAACAGTCCGAAAATATTACGTGTAAGCGACCACCCCGTCCGCTCCAATCAGAGGATGCTTCGCGATATTTTCTTGATGTCGCGTCCACCCCTCCTTTGCAAGGAGGGGAGTATGCGCGACTGCATTTACTAAACGAGCGAGCCCTCTTGACCGTGCCCAAGAGCCGCCCGCATAATTACATCCTTTTGTTCGTCGGTTCGTTTGCGAAGGAGGTGCTATGAGGTTTATCCGGGCGATCGCTGGACTCGCGCCAGGGTTATTGCTTATAGGAGGTTGTCAACAACCTGTTCAAAATCCCACTACGACTCCATCCACGACAAATTCCGCACAGACGCCAGCTCAATCACCCGTTGAACGCGGCAAATACCTCGTCCTTGTTGGGGGATGTAACGATTGTCATACTCCAAAGAAGATCGGCCCGAATGGACCGGAAGCCGATATGTCACGCGAGTTGTCCGGCAACCCGTCAACGCAGAAAGTAGCGGCTGTTCCAGATGGACTCCTTGTTCCGGGAAAGTGGTTAACGATAACAAACGACCATCTCGGTGCGTGGGCGGGACCATGGGGCGTTAGCTTCGCGATGAATCTGACACCCGATAAAGAGACAGGACTCGGGAGTTGGACACCCGAGATGTTTGTGAATGCGCTTCGCACCGGCAAACACCAGGGAACGGGACGGCCAATCCTTCCGCCGATGCCGTGGAATTGGTATCGAAACATGACCGATGACGACTTGAAGGGGGTTTTTGCATATTTGCAATCGATACCTCCGATCAAGAACCCTATCCCAGACCCCTTGCCACCAGATAAAATTCCTAGATGAAGAAATTACTCATATGGCTTCCGGCCGCCTTAGTTCTGATCGGGTGCGGCCGTGAACAAGGAAGCGAAATACCGCCCGCCCCCGACAAGGCCGCCACTGCTAGCGCCGCCCAAGGCCCGACGGGACGGATTCGAGGGGTGGTCCGTTTGAAGGGCGATGCCCCGGCCGCAACGTTTGAGCCGATTACGGAAAACCAGAACGTCTGTGGCGATCGAGTACCGACGTCACGCCTCACTCTGGGCAAAGAGAAGGGCGTTCAGCACGCCTTCGTCTATCTCGAGGGCGTTCGCAGCACCGAGAAACCGCGGGTTCGCGAGTCCTTGGTGGTCGATCAGAAAAATTGCCAGTATGCTCCACATGCTCTCATCGCGCCGGCGGGCAGCAAAATCGAAATCACCAACAGTGATCCGATTCTACATAACGTCCACGGGAATCAATTTACGGAGCAGGGACAGCAGACGCTGTTCAACATCGCACAACCTGTTCGCGGCCAAAAGACCGCGGTGGAATCGTCGCTCACGCCCGGGATCGTTTATCTGACGTGTGAGGCAGGTCATCCTTGGATGAGTGGTTACGTCTTCGTGGCCAATCATCCGTACGTCACTCTCACGAAGGATGACGGAGAATTTGTGATTGAAGGAGTGCCTCCTGGGACGTACCGTATAAAGATGTGGCACGAGGGAATCACCCTCAAGCGGAATATCAAAGCTTTACAGCGCTACGAGTACGAAGATCCCTACGAGACTGCGCAAGATGTAACCGTGCAGGCCGATGGCGAAGCGGTCGTGAACTTCGATTTAGTGTTGCGTTCAGGAACGTAAAGGAGAGGCGAAACATGAGCAACATTCCTGACAATTTCCGCGATCTTTTTCAAAAGAAAACATTCGCTCAACTGGCGACCCTCATGCCTGACGGTTCGCCACAGGTCACCCCCGTGTGGTGCGAATTCGACGGAACCTACGTTGTCATCAACAGCGCCAAAGGCCGGATCAAAGATCGGAACATGCGCCGCAATCCGACGGTTGCTCTCAGCGTCCAGGACCCCGAAAACCCTTATCGGCATCTTTCACTTAAGGGAAAGGTCGTTGAGATCACCGAAAACGGTGCGGATGCCCATATTGACAAGCTGGCAAAGAAATACACCGGAAAGGATGTGTATCCGAACCGCCGTCCGGGCGAGGTCCGCGTCATTTACAGGATTCTGCCGGACAAGATTTTCACGAAGATATAACTAAAAGGAGCCGGAGATTAACTGCGGACTAGTTGATATTGAGTCTGCTTAGCTAGGCCGCGACTCGCTTTTGTTTGCGGATTGCCTTTCTTTTCACCGTTCTGAACGGCGTGATCTTCTTTTCCTCCTGGTCCATTTGTTGTTCCAGTTCATCGGCGATCTGCCGGAGAATTTCCACCGCATTCTTTCGTTGCGCCTTGGTGCTGGCACTCCACGTCTGCTTGTCTGCGCGCTTGTGGGCCAACTTGAATTTGAGACCAGTCATTGACGTCGAATAATCGTTGGCATTCAGTTTACTGACAATTTGATGCGCGATGATGTACCAGTGATATTGCGTCCCGACCGGAACACCCGACCCCTCGGGCCTTCCCGGCCCGTCGCTTGGTGACCGAGTAGTTGACCTCCCACTTATCGGGCGTGATTTTTTTCTCGTTCCAAACACCTTGATCGTAATGCCACTTGTGCCCCCGTCCGATCTTCATTCCCGTATACCGGCGCCCCTCGAATTCCTTGAACCTGTTGTAGGTCTCGGCGCTGTCCCTCTCGAGTGCTGCGCTTTCGGCTTTTCTGCTAGGCCTGCCGCTTCGGTTTGGCATAGGTTGCCCTCCTCAGGTGTTCTGACTGCAATTCAACGCCCGTGATTTACGAATGACAATTAGTTTCGGTTTAAACATCGGAGTAATATCGCCTCATAACGAGTGGACCTGCTGACGATTGGGCAGGACGGAGCAGTTCGATGAAACAAATAAGCAAATTCCTTGCGACCTCGATCCTGGGCGGCGTGCTCATCCTGGCACCCGTTTACCTTTCCCTCCTACTCCTGTTCAAAGCCATGCAAGCCGTCACCAACCTTGTACGGCCAATCGCCAAGTTGCTACCGGACTGGTTTCCCGCCGAACAGGCACTGTCCTTTTTTCTCGTACTGCTTGTCTGTTTCTTAATCGGTGCTGCTGTACGCACACCGAGAGGGCGAGCGGTGCGCGAACAATTCGAGAAATCTTTGTTCGAAAGAATCCCGGGCTACGCACTCTTTCGAAGTCTGACTCAACAACTCGCCGGTAGTAGTGAGGAGAACGTGTGGAAGCCCGCTCTGGCGGAGATCGAAGAAGCGCTCGTGCCCGCGTTTATTATCGAAGTGTTTGACGACGGCCGTTTCACCGTTTTTGTGCCATCAGCTCCGACGCCCCTTTCGGGATCTGTCTACATTCTGACTCCGGAACGCGTGCATCCCATCGACGTACCGTTCACGCACGCAATAAAATCGCTCTCGCGCTGGGGTTCGGGTTCAAAAGAACTTGTCGCAGCTATGGGAAATCAGCCATGCAGCTTCAAAAACGAGAGTTTGTCCCAATAGCCTCGCTGAAACGCGATCTTCGTACCCTCGATGCGAAAGAAGCCACATCCGCGTAAACCCAGCGGATCTTGCCATTCGAGAATCGCCCAGTCACCATCCTGGAAAAGATTTTCGATCTGACAGACCATCTGAGCGGCCGCGAACTCTTGCCTGAACATGGCGTGGATTGCCGCGCGCCCTCGAACGGGTTCGTTTGCGACCTGATGATTAATCGCGTTCTCGGTGTACAGGCCGGCGATTTCATCGGCATCGCCTCGATTGAAAGCCTCTATCCATGCTAGAACGACTTGTTTCGGCTGCACGCGGTCACTATACCGATGCGTGTTGCGAAGCAAAAGTCGAAAGCAAGCGTGTCATCCGTCGCCACGCACTTTGTGGGCGGATTCTATCCCGAAGACCGGCAGATTAGAGTCTGTCAGCAACCCAATCTGCTTCAGTACCGAAGCTTGATCCCAGTAGATGTGTTCATGCGCGAGCTTGCCATCGCGGAACCGGACGATCGCGACCAACGCCACTTCCACATAACGATTCGTAGGAGCAACACCGGGCAGCATCCACGGCATTTCCTGAGTATGCGTGAACGAAAAAATCATTTCGTCGACAAGCTGCTCTTCTCCCACCGTGCGTGAGACTGGGATCAGTTTCGTGTCGGGCGGCATGTTCGGAATGAAGTCTCGCTGGTAGAAGATCCGCAAGGCGCTCTTCCCTGAACCACCTGTCAACACCGGGACGTGATTGACATAAGCATCTTCCACCATCGTAGCCAGCGTGGCTTCCGAGTCGCGCGTCGAGAATTCATGTTTTGTATGTTCTTCCCATAAACGGGCCAGATCTGTTTTGAGCATGCGGCAATCTTAATCGACCACACCTGTAGAGACAAATCGATGCGGAGTCTTCTTACTTATCGGCCCTTACGGATACGAACGGTGAGCTCTAATTCTCGGAAGGCCTCTCCACATGGTCGACAACAAGACTATCCATTAAGACCTTCGTCGATTTCAGTTTCATTCCAAGTTGCTCGAGCAGAGCGTCGCGCATTGTCGTTCCCTGAGGATCGGGCGCTACAGGATCGTTGGACTCCCGAGTCCATTGAAGCGTGAAATCGAACCGCCCATCCAGTCCGGTCTGGTCGACTACCGGATGTGCGAAGTACCCTGGAAGTTGGCTAAGAGTCGCGGCAATCTGATTCATCGTCAGATTTCGGCCGGCCATAGGGTCAGCATTCATCTGTTGGGCGCACAGAAGCGGCAATAATTCGGGACAATTCCTGGTTTTCGGTGACAATCGTGATTAATGGTTGGCGAGGGACCGAAGATAAGAAATGAATGCTGACGCTATGAGCGATGAGCAGTAACAGAGCTTCGGAATCTAAAATCTTCACGGATTCTCAATTTCCTAATAAGAAATTTTGAAGATCGAGAGTATTCCGCGTATGCGTTATCGGATCCCATCGGGATAGAATGTCGCGGACCGAGTGCGGGCGGCGGCCATGTTGATCCGACAGGACAATCCAGATGTTGACCTATCTTCTTATTGGAATAAACGTACTCGTCTCCCTCATCGGTTTTTCGAGAATGAACAGGGGGGCGGGAGAAAGAATGTTTGTTTTCTCGCCGAGCGAGGTTTTCGCGGGCAGGAATTATCTAGGCATGTTTCTCTCGCACTTCGCGCATGCCGATGGCACTCACCTGCTTTTCAACATGATGACGCTGTACTCCTTCGGCCCCGTCGTGGAGTTTGGTCTCGGCGCTGTGAGCATGTTGTTGATCTACTTGAGCGCGGGCATCTTCTCCACTTTGTTCGTCTATTATCTCCATCGCGCCGATCCGAAATACCGGGCTCTCGGAGCGAGCGATTCGGTGTCGGGAATCATCTTCGCTGCAATTGTTCTCCTGCCGGACATGAGTGTTTACTTCTTCTTTGTCCCCGTCCCGATTCCCGCACCACTGTTCGCCGTGGGCTATATCGTCCTCTCCACTTATTTGATGCGACGCGGAGGAGGGCATATCAGTCACGAGGCACACCTGGCCGGCGCGATCTCGGGATTGCTTCTCGCCGGATTGCTGGCGCCGGAGGGATTCGGCCCGCTTCTTCACAGGATTCAGAATCTCCTCACCTGACGGGAGACAGGCCCAGTGAGCTGTTTTGCAGTTGTCAATCGTAGCGCAGCGCGGAGATGGGATCTGTCCTGGCAGCGCGTCGGGATGGGATGTAGCTCGCGAGTAATGTCACGGCGCCCAGCAAGACCGCAGTGAGCACAAATGTGATCGGATCAGTTGCCGTGATGCCGAAAAGCAAACTGGATATCAATCGGCTCGAAATCGCGGCTGCAACGATACCGATCGCGATGCCCAGTGCAGCGAGCCTTGCTCCGGTCGAGGTCACCAGCTTCGTAATGTCCGATTGTCGTGCGCCAAGCGCGACCCGGATGCCCATTTCCCGCGTGCGTTGCGACACGCCGTAAGACATGACTCCATATATTCCAACCCCGGCAAGCGCGACGGCCAAGAATGCAAACAATCCCAGCAGCACCGTGTTAAACCGGCGTTGCGAAAGCGAATCGCCAACGATCTCGTCCATCGTCCGAATTTGCGTGATCGGAAAAGTAGGATCGACCGAACGCAATTCGCGGCGAATGGCAGGGACGAGGCTCTTCGGATCAGTCGCCGTTCGCAGGACGATAAAACTGTTTCGCAGCGCGTTCGGCCACGAATTCTGGGGAAACGGAACGTAAATGGCAGGATCGATATTCGCTTCCAATCCCGAAAGCTTAGCGTTGCCGACGACTCCAATAACTTCGCGCCAGCGCATGAATTCCGTCCCGACCTGAAGGCGCTTGCCGATGGGATCTTCACCTGGCCAGAAGCGACGGGCCAGTTCCTCGTTGACGATCACAGCATCGGGCGTATCGGCCCGGTCGCGATCGGTAAACTCGCGTCCTTTCAGAAGCCGAATACCCATCGCTTGAAAATAGCCGACCGTAATCGTGCGGTAATCCGCAATCGGAGCCTGACCGGTAGGAACAGGTTTCCCCTGCACCGTGAAAATGACCGTGGCAAATCCGGCAATCGGCACGCGGAACGTGCCGGCGGCGGCCTGAACTCCAGGCAGAGCCTGGATCTTTGCCAATGCGCGCTCGAAAAACTGCACGTGCTGTTGTTGATCCTTGTAGGTTGCCAGCGGCAGGGCGGCGGAGAACGTGAGGACGTTGTGCGGATCAAAACCGGCATCAATTCGGAGAACCGAGCGAAAACTCCGCGTCATCAGCCCTGCGCCTGCGACGAGCACGAGAGCCAACGCGATTTCGACCACTACCAACCCGTCCAGTGATCGTCTGTGCCGAACGCTAACCGACGCGCCCTTCTTTGCTTCCTTCAAATCCTCTGCGAGTTGCGATCGGGAGGATTGAAATGCCGGTACGATGCCGAAGGCGACACCAGTCAGCAAAGAAACGAGCAGTGTGAACACCAAGACTTCGCCGCTGATGCCGATCTCGTCGGCCCGAGGGATGGCGCCGGAGTTCAACGATGTCATCAAAGTAACGCCCAGATACGCCAAAGACAAACCGAGTAAGCCACCGGTCAGGCTCAACACCACACACTCGGTCAGCAACTCTCGGATGAGCTGTGGGCGAGTTGCTCCGAGTGCGCTGCGCACGGCGATCTCCGATTGTCTGGAAGCGGCTCGCGCCAAAAGCAGGTTCGCTACATTCGCACAGGCAATCAACAGGACGCAACCAACGACGCCCAACAAGATCCATAGCGCCTTGTTGACACGTCCCGTGAGTTGTTCGCGGAGTCCGACCACGCCAAACCGGAGATTCGTGTTGCTGTCCGGGTATTGTCTTTCCAGCCTGGCACCCAATGCGTCCACTTCCGTTTTCGCCTGCGCCAGCGTGAGTCCCGGCTTCAATCGGGCGAGCATTCGCATATTAGCGAAATTCCGATTCTGCTCGCTTGCTGCCGGTACTACGGGAATCCACACATCCGGGCCCGAAAGATTGCCGAGTGTTATCCCCGGCTGCTTCAGCCACTCAGGCAGAATGCCGATGACGGTGTACGATTTCCCATCGATGATGATCGCCTGCCCGATCAATCGTGGATCGCCGGAATAACGCCGCTGCCATAATCCATGACTGACCAGTGCAACGGCAGCCTTGGCCGGTTGCTCCTCCTCCGGCACAAAATTTCGCCCCAAAACAGGAGTTGTCCCGAGGAGCGTCAGGATATCGGTCGAAACGCGCACGCCGGTGACGCGCTCCGGCTCGTCGCGATCGGTCAGACTGAACGATTCTCCTCGAATGGCGGAGAGATGTTCGAATACGTCGTTTGCTTGCTTCAAATCAACGATGTTCGGATACGAAACGGGTTGTTGGGTTACGTTTTGCTTTTCGTTCTTTGCCCACAGGACCACCAGATTGTCGGGCTCACCGTAAGGCAGTGGCGCAAGCAACACGGCGTCGACCACACTGAAGATCGCCGTGTTGGCGCCGATGCCCAGCGCCAGCGTGAAGACAACGATCAAGCTGAAGACGGGCCGCTTGCGCAGATTGCGCAGAGCGTAACGTACATCTTGAAGGAGACCTTCCATCTACCAACCATTCCGCTCGCGCAGCGACGTGATGTGCGCGACATGATGCCGCCCGTGCCACTCGTAAAGCTGCAGCAAGCCGTCGAGCGACAGTGTCCCGATTTCCGGGTGTTTTAGCGTCCGCGTGAAGTCTTGCGGCTGGACTGAACGCAGGAGGATCACCCATCGTTTGTGCAACGCATCGAGCAGAGACAGCGAGATTTCTGGATCGGCGCAGCGTCCGTCTTCCAGCATCGCCCATCGGTTCTCGTCGTAAGGCTTGATTGTCGGCTCGGTTTCGGTCAGCCCCAGTTTGAATCTTGTATAAGCATTGAGATGACTATCCGGTAAATGATGCACGACCTGGCGAACGGTCCAGCCTTCGGGACGATAACGTTCGTCGAGCTGCTTCGCTGAAAGATTGGCGATTGCCGCCCGCAATCTGGCCGGCGTTTGGTCAATGCTCTCGATGAGCGCCCGCCTTTGTTCCTGCGTCGCTACTGCTTTGAGTTCGAACTCGCCAACGGGATATTGCAGATTGTTCATAATTGGCTGCAATCGTAACTCTCCGGTAGTACATGGTCCAAATTGATTGTTTGCATTGTTTCGATGAATTATGCTCATGCACTGTGAAACTGGATATTCGCCATCTCAAACTAATCGTCGCCGTCACGGAAGAAAAGAGTGTGACGCGAGCGGGAGAGGTGCTGCATCTCACGCAGTCGGCCCTGAGTCATCAATTGCGCGAAATCGAAGATAAGCTCGGCACTCCACTGTTTCTGCGGATGAATAAGAAAATGATTCTGACGCAGGCCGGCGAGAGACTGCTACGGACGGCGCGACAGGTCCTTGATGAGATAAAGCGGGCTGAGGACCATATCTCGCAAATGGCAGCGAACCGCCAGGGGGCGCTCCGGATCAGCACTGAGTGCTATACCTGTTATCACTGGCTGCCGGACGTCATGAAGGAATTCCGGCGGAAGTTTCCTGGAGTCGAGGTGAAAATCGACGCCGAGGCGACGCACCGGCCGATTCAAGCGTTGCTTCAGGGGAAACTCGATGTAGCTATCGTCAGTGACGTGCGTCGCGACAAGCAACTGCTGTATCGAGCGCTGTTCGAAGATGAGTTTGTGGCAGTGATGTCGACCGATCATCCTCTCGTTGAACGGCCCTATCTTACCGCCAGAGACTTTGCCGATCAGAATTTGATTCTGTATGTCAGCCCTGAAGAGAGCACGGTCTTCGAGAAGATCTTGCGCCCCGCCGGGATCACCCCGGCGCGTGTATCCACGGTTCCGTTGACGGAAGCGATTATCGAAATGGTAAAAGCAGGTCTCGGCGTCAGCGCACTGGCCCGATGGGCGATTAAGGAGCAGATCGCGGCGGGGAAGATCGTCGCTCGTCCGCTCACACGCAAAGGTCTGCATCGGCAATGGCAGGCCGTAACGTTAAAGCAAGATATAACCCCAGCCTACATCGACGAATTCATCGCTCTGCTTTCCCGCCCAGCCATGCCCCTGGGCAAGCCCGGCATCGTTCGTCTCGTTTCCGAGAAAAACCAGTTGAGATGATCCGCTCCTAACTCTGTTCGCTAAGGGTTTGGATGTAGGTTTTACCGTATGGATAGAATAGTTCTTTGCGGCCCTGCTTCCACGCCGCTTTGAGTTCGGGCCTTGTAATGTCCCAGTCGGGCCGGCATTTCCTGCTCACGGCGCGCAGGTCCTGTCGAAGCTCCTCCACAGTCGGCCGCCCAAAGAACCAGTAGCCCAGGTAGATCTTGTAAATGACAAGACCGGGCTCCAGAACAACCGTGTGGGGGATCATTGGATTGTGTACCGAATCGGTGTACTCAGCGATGTCGAGATCTTTTTGGACGATACGCCCCGCGTCGGAGAGGAAAGGCCAGTCGGCACCGACCCCACCCCGATATTCATTCGTCTCGGTGATGTTGTCGGTGCTGATCGTGACGAGCCGGCAATACCCAACCTGCAGCTCGCGGTGGAGTTGAACCAGCCCTTCATGCTGCCGGCGATCTTTAGGACAGAAGCCTCCGCGACTGAGAATCAGAACCATCGGATCTTGTCCTTGCAGTTCGGAGAGCTTCCGCCGGTTTGCGGTGTGGTCGGAAAGCTCATAGTCGGGGAAGACAGCCCCGGTAACAATATCAGAGCGCATGTGAAAACCACCTTTCTTGTTGAAGATCCAATTCGCGACAGCCTCACATCGTCAGAACGACGCGGAACTGCGCATTGCCGCTCAGCATTCGCGCGTAGGCCTCGGCTGCCTTTTCGAGCGGATACGTTTCAATCATAGGGCGCACACCGGTTAGCTCGGCGAAGAGCAGCGTGTCCTCGGAATCAATCGGTGTTCCCGAGGCCCAGCCCTGAATAGTTCTACTTCTGCTGATGAGTTGTACCGGTGTGACCTCAATGGGATCAAAGGCGGCCCCCACGACCATCAGCTTGCCGTTCGGCCCAAGACCGTCTATCAACTCGGACATCGCTTTCGAGCTTGGGGCCGTCGCTAAAATTACCTTAGCGCCGCCCATTTTTTGCAATGCCTCTGCCGCGTTAGTGGCTTTGCTATCGATGTACACGGTTGCTCCGAGTTTCTTAGCGAGCTGCGCATTTTCCGAGCCGCGACCGATTGCCGCGACCTTATAACCAAACTTATTCGCGAATTGAATTCCGAGGTGACCAAGCCCACCGATCCCCTGCACTGCTACAAGGTCTCCAGGGAACGCACCGCTGTGCCGGAGCGCGTTGAACGTGGTAATTCCGGCGCAGAGGAGTGGTGCGGCTTCGGCGTCTTCAAGACTTGCCGGCATCGCAACCAGTGCCTCCACGGGAGCTACCATGTATTGTTGGTATCCGCCATCGTAGCTGATGCCCGCTATCTTCAGGTCCTGGCAATTGCCAAAATCTCCACGCCGGCAGGAGACGCATGTGCCGTCATGGCCCCCGTGCCAGCCAACGCCGACCCGCTGTCCCTTACTCCACTGGGAAACGCCGGCGCCCAATTCATCAATGATGCCCGCGACTTCATGTCCAGGAACGCGGGGATACTGAATCCCCGGCCAAGTGCCTTCTTTCGTGAGCACGTCGCTGTGGCAGACGCCACAGGCCTGCACTTTGATGCGTACATGTCCTGCACCAGCGTCAGGAACTTCGCGTTGAACAATTTCGAAATCTCCTCCGGGTTTAGCAATCTGTGCCACTTTCATTGGCGCTGCTGCGACCTTTGTCCCTGCCATAAATCCTCCGAATTCTTAGGGTTATTGAAACGCACTGCCAGACCCCCTTAGCACGTCGCTGAAAATAGATGAGCCTTAATCATAGCTCTACTCGACGTTGGGGGGGCGGTAGAAGGCCCTTTTTACGCGTGATTCCTCACTCGCACTCCAGCAATTCCTCATGGGTTCTTGCGATTCCCGCTCAGTCCATTCATAATCGGTTGCTCAAAGCCACGTCCGTATTGGTTGCCCGAGAATGCCAACATTCGCGCCAGGCCACGTCGTCTCTTTTGCTCGCTTTGATGGAGCAGAGCTCTCTCCCTATGTCACCGCTCCGCCTTTGCCCCTCAACTTTGTCGATCGCCCGGAGGAGGTCGCAGCCTTACGCAGTGCTTTGGTCACTGACGATGGCGGCCGTCATGTGGCACTCACCGCATGGAACGGAATGGGCGGCATCGGGAAGACAGTGTTGGCCCTGGCGCTCTGTCACGACGAGGTCGTCCGGCAGGCGTTTCCCGACGGCCTGGTCTGGATTCCAACCAGCAAGGAATCGAACTCCGATATTCTGACGCGAATGCGCGAAGTGGGCCGCGCCTTGGGCGATGATCTCGCCCGCTATGAGAACCTGCTGGAAGCCACGAACCAGTACCGTTCAACCATTCGAAGCAAGGCAGCTCTGATCGTCGTGGATGACGTTTGGCAGGCCGGCGATTTAGAGCCCTGGCTGGCGGAGTCTTCCCCGCGTTCGCGCGTGTTGTTTACTACGCGAAACACAAACATCGCGGCAGCTGTAGGGGCGCGCGAGTATGTCGTCAATCTATTGAATGAAGCGCAGTCGCGGCAAGTCCTTGCCCGCTGGTCAGGAATAGACGTGACAGAGCTGCCAACGACTGCGGATGATCTGATTCGGGAATGCGGTCGCGTCCCTCTTGCGCTTTCGATGGTCGGTGCTATGGTCCGGGGCAAGCCATTCCTTCTATGGAGGCGGGCCGTCGAACTGCTTCGCGATGCCGATGTGGAAAAAGTGAAGGTGCAACTTCCGGATTATCCCCACACCGACACTCTGCGCGCGATGCAGGTGAGCATCGATGCTCTGGACGCGATTACCCGTGAACGTTATATCGCGCTGGCGGTCCTGCCAGAGGACATTGCGGTCGCACCCGAAATCCAGCAGTGCTTGTGGGGAGTCAATGAACCCGAATCGATTTCTACTGCCGAATGCTTTGTGAGCCTGTCTCTGGCTCAGCGCGGTGCAACTGAAGGCAGCATACGACTGCACGATCTGCTATTGGGCTATCTTCGCGCGCAATATCCGGACAACGAAGCTCTCGAGTTGATACGCACCGCAGTTCTGCTTTCGTTCAACGTGATTGCTACAGATCCCAGCCAGTTTGCTTCGCAATTGACAGGACGGCTCTTGCCTTACCGACACATTCCGACTATCGAGGTATTTTCGAACAAGCTGGTTGAGGGCGCCCGAAAACCTTGGCTTCGGCCGCTGCAGCCCGCGCTTCACCCCCCAGGCAGCGAGCTCGTGCGCACGCTCGAAGGACATTCCACTTGGATCAATGGCGTGGCACTGACACCCGACGGTAAACGCGCCGTTTCAGCCTCTCATGACATGACACTAAAGGTGTGGGATCTGGAGAGTGGCCAGGTGCTGCACACGCTGGAAGGGCATTCCAAACCAGTCAGAAGCGTGGCGGTGACGCCGGACGGCAAGCGCGCCGTTTCCGCCTCTCATGACAAGACGCTAAAGGTGTGGAACCTGGAGAGCGGCCAGATGCTGCGCACGATGAAAGGGCACTCCAGCTTGATCAACGCTCTGGCGCTGACACCGGACGGCAAGCGCGCTGTTTCCGCTTCTTGTGACAAAACGCTAAAGGTGTGGGGTCTGGAGAGCACCCAGTTGCTCCGCACACTCGAAGGGCACTCCAGTTTGGTCAATGCCGTGGCCATAACACCGGACGGCAAACGCGCCGTTTCCGCTTCCGATGACAAGACGCTCAGAGTCTGGGACCTGGAGAGCGGCCAGGCGCTGCGCACAATGGAGGGACACTCCGATTCAATCAATGGTGTGGCCATGACACCGGACGGCAAGCGCGTGGTTTCTGCCTCTTCTGATAAGACGCTGAAGGTGTGGAGCCTGCAGAGCAGTCAGGTGCTTCACACGCTCGAAGGACACTCCGATTGGGTGAATGGAGTCGCGGTGACACCAGACGGCAAGCGCGCCGTTTCCGCTTCTAATGACAGAACGTTAAAGGTGTGGGACCTCGACAGCGGCCAATTGCTGCGCACAATAGAAGGGCACTCCAGTTGGGTCTATGGTGTGGCCATTGCACCGGACGGCAAACGCGCGATTTCCGCCTGTAGCGACGGTACGCTGAACATTTGGAATCTGGAGAGCGGCGAAGCGCTGCGCGCTATGGAAACACAGTCCAGGTCAATCAGGGCTGTGGCGGTGACACCGGACGGCAAGCGCGCCGTTTCTGCTTCTGATGACAAGACCCTGAAGGTGTCTGACGTAAAGAGCGGCCAGACACTGCGCACGCTGGAAGGACACTCCGATTGGGTCAATGGCATCGCCGTGACACCAGACGGCAGGCGCGCCGTTTCCGCTTCTGATGACAAGACGTTGAAGGTCTGGGACCTGAGGAGCGGCCAGGCATTGCGCACGCTGGAAGGACACTCCGATTGGGTCAATGGCGTCGCTGTAACACCGGACGGCAGGCGCGCCGTCTCCGCTTCTGATGACAAGACGCTGAAGGTCTGGGATCTGGAGAGCGGCCAGGTACTGCGCACGCTCGAAGGACACTCCGGTTGGGTCTATGGCGTCGCCGTAACACCAGACGGCAGGCGCGCCGTTTCCGCTTCTGACGACAATACGCTGAAGGTCTGGGACCTGAAGAGCGGGCAGGTGCTGCGCACGCTGGAAGGACATTCCGATCGCGTCAATGCCGTGGCCACGACACCGGACGGCAAGCGCGCCATTTCTGCTTCTGACGACAATACGTTGAAGCTGTGGGACCTGGAGAGCGGCCGGGCATTGAGCACGCTGGAAGGACACTTCGATTGGGTCAATGGTGTAGCCGTGACGTCCGATGGCAAGCGCGTGGTTTCCGCTTCTAATGACTCTACATTGCAGGTGTGGGACCTGGAGACCGGGGCATCCGTCGCCATATTCCACTGCGATGCGGCTGCGACGTGCTGCACGTTCGCCGACACTGAGAAGATCGTGGCAGGGGATGCGGGTGGTCGATTGCACTTCGTGGTGCTTGCGGAGCAAACTCACAAATCAGCAAAACGAACCGGCATTCTATGACCCACGCACAAAGAGCGCACAGTTCCGCGAGTAACGTTGCGAGCAGCGATCTTATATAATCCCCCCATCCGCATCCCAAAGGAACTCAGACATGAAATATTTGCTTGCGTTGACATTTTCGTTGACGTCCATTCCAGTGCTCCTCGGTGCCGGCTCACCTGATCTGTTGATAGCCGTCCGGAACGGCGAACATTCAAAGGTCGAGAAACTGCTCAGCCAAGGCGCCGATGTGAATACTGCAGACAGCGAGGGCACTACGGCGTTGATGCATTCGGTGATCGAATCTGATGTCAAGATGATGAAGCTCCTCATGGATCACCGCGCGGATGTCAATGCAAAGAACGCGGCGGACTCCACAGCGCTGATGTACGCCGCAACGAACCTGGCAAAGACCAAGCTTCTGCTGGACGCTGGAGCGGATGCGAAGGCCAAAACCAAGCGCGGCATTACACCCATAAGTGTCGCGGTCACGACGTTTGGGTCGACCCCGGTTTTGAAACTTCTCACGAATAAAGGTGCGGAGCCGGAAGCTCGCCTGATGACTCCGGCCGCAGCAAAGGGAGATCTCGAAGCTATCCAATTCCTGCTCAGCATCGGTGTGCCTGCCGGTGATGCAACAAGCAGCACGATCTCGGCGGCGATCACCGCGCGATGTGAAGAATGCGTGCGATTGCTCGTGGAGAAAGGCGCGCCGGTGAATGGTGCCCGGCCTAATGGGACAGTCTCAACAAGCGTTGGAGCCAGTTCGGGCAGCGTACTGAACGACTCGGTCAAGAGAGCCATGCCCGAGCTTTCTCAGTTTCTGTTTGATCATGGAGCTTCGCTCGAGTCCAAAGACCGCGAAGGTTTCACGCTCTTGATGCAAGCCGTGCTTTCGATGGAACCTCCTCCGGCTCGCGATCGGATGGTGGAATGGCTGCTTTCAAAAGGAGTCGATCCAAACGCAAAGAACGATCGCGGCGAAACCGCTTATCAATTGGCAGCGCGCGTTGGGATCAAGTCGACTCTGGACCTCCTGCTTAAAGCCGGTGCAACAGAAGTAAAAGAAGAAACGCCGAAACCAATGGGTTCCGCACTATCTTCGGAAGCAGCGGTAAAAAAAGTTCTACCTCTGATTGAGATGGGTGGCGAGCCGGGCTTCAAGAGTCGTCTCTGCGTTTCGTGTCACAGTAATTCACTTCCCGCGATGACGGTAGGATTGGCGCGAAAAAAGGGATTCACGTTGAATGAGGAACAAGCGAAAAAAGAAGTAGGTTTTGCGGTCGCGACGGACATGCCTTATCTCGAATCCAATCGACTGGGCTCGTCCATAGGCGGAGGTTCGGACACTCTTGGTTACACACTTATGGGAATGGCCGCGGCCGGCTATTCGGCCGACGCGCTGACCGACGCTCACATTCATTACTTGTCTCTTAATCAATTCCCGGATGGCGCTTTCCGGAATACCAGCTACAGGCCGCCGTCAGAATATAGTCCGTTCACCACGACGGCGGTCGCATTGCGCGCCATCAAGCTTTATCCGATTCCAGGACGTCGCGAAGAGTTCGAGCAGCGTGTGCGCAGCGCAAAACGCTGGTTGCTGTCGGCGCAAACGTTCTCGATCGAAGACCGATCCATGCAACTCAATGCGCTCTTCGATGCGGGCGCGTCGGCATCTGAACGAGCGCCGTATGTGAAAACATTGCAGGCTGCCCAGAACGCAGACGGGAGTTGGAGTCAACTTCCAGGCATACCGGCCGATGCTTATGCCACAGGTCAGGCTCTCTATGCTCTGCATGTCTCAGGCGGCGTTCCGACGCAAGATCCTGTGTACCGAAAGGGCATCGAATGGTTGTTACGAAATCAGCTTGCGGACGGGTCCTGGTTTGCACCCACCCGAGCAGTGCCTGTACAGCCGCATACTTTCGAGAGCTTCCCTAACGGCTGGCACCAATTCATCTCTGAGTCGGCATCGAGTTGGGCCACGATGGCTTTGCTCTTCACGCTTCCAGACAAGCCATAGCGCTACCTGAACTTCGCAATGATCATATCTGCGAAGCGGCGTAGTTGATCGTGCTTGAACGGGGGAGCCGTCAGCACGATGAAATGCGTCACGCCGGCTTTCTGAAATTCTTCCATCCGGCGAAACACTTCGTCCGTCGAGCCGACAAGCGAAGATTCGGCCATCTGCTCTATCGATTGGCCCCATGCTTTTGCCAGCGGCGACAGCACGGCGTCGCGTTCCGCCGAAGAATCGCAAACTCCCGCGAGACCTGCCCATGAAATTTCGATCTCGTCCATTTTTCGGCCCACGGAGCCGCAATGCTCACGCAACACAGCAATCTTGGACCGGAAAAGAGACGGCGTTCCGAATGTGTTCCAAATGTCCGCATGTTTGGCTACAACCCGCAACGTCAGCTTTTCGCCGGCTCCTCCGATCATGAATGGAGGGTGCGGCTTTCGGACGGGCTTCGGCTCGCAGCGCGCTTCGGTCACTTGATAGTAGCGGCCTTGTATCGTCGTCTTTTCTTTGGTCCACATGCTCTTGATGATCGCAACAGCTTCGTCGAGACGGCGAATCCGTTCGCCTGCGGTGTAAAACGGAATGCCGTACGCGTTGTGCTCTTGCTCAAACCAGGCGGCGCCGATTCCCATGATCAAACGCCCGGAGATGACGTGATCGACCGTGGCACCCATCTTCGCAAGGACCGCGGGATGTCGATACGTGTTGCCCGTCACGAGCACACCCGCCTCGACGTTTTTCGTCTCGGCCGCCACAGCCGTAAGCGCAGTCCAACCCTCGAAGCATGGCCCGGCTGGGTCTGCAAGAATTGGGTAGAAGTGATCGAATAACCATGCCGTGTCGTACCCGGCCTCGTCGATGACCTTCCATACGGCACGAAGATCAGCCCATGTTGTGTTCTGCGGCGCAGTCTGGACTCCAAATCGGAGCTTTCGAGTCATAATGTGTCCTCTCCTTCAGCGAAGTATATTTCGGGCCGATAAGCACACGATTATTATCTGCGGAGTGCACCGACGATAAATCGCGACGAGATCTCGGAAAACTCAGCTGTCCATTCATGACCAGTGTCGATGACTACGCTCTGAACGACGACTCCAGCCGCGCGCAGACGTTCCGCATCGGCTGTATGTTTTTCCGGCGTGTACCATTCGTCGCGGACTCCACGGCCGATCAGCACGGTCGGAATGCGTGCCAGAGCGTTCGGTTCGACTTCTGGAGGAATGTCTCCGCCACATGCAATGACGGCCGTAACGTGCTGCTTCAACGCGCCTGCAGCCCGAAATGCCATTGCAACACCCTGCGAAAAGCCGGTGAGTATGAGTGGGACCGCCGAGTCGTGGCAGAGGCTATTTACGACGTTCTGCACATAAATAATGTTATCGGCAATTGCCAGTTCCCGGTTTTGCCGTGTCATCCAGCTGGCAACGACTTCGTTGGTGCTGCGCCGATAGAAGTGATGAAGTCCCTGAATCGACACTGCGGTCCAATGAGCGATTCCGGGAATCGCCTGCAACCGCCGCAATTCGTCTTCGGCCGTCTCACCGTAACCGTGGAAACCTATCAGCATTGGTGCAGTTGAAGCCTCACCGAGCCAGACGAGATACCGCCCGTGCGTCTGCGCGGCGATGCTGTGCTCGGTTACCTGCCGTATGGACTTCACGCTGATATTTTAAAACGGTCGCTTCTTTCCTTGACCTAGTTCTTAAAGATACACTCCACCGGACAGGAGACCCTCATGGCCAAGTACTCTGTGCATTCAATGAAAGCCGTAACGACGTTAGCGATTCTCGTCCTGATCACGATGGCGCTTGGGATTCTTGTGGCGCAATCGCCCGAACCAAAGCCGGCGTTTCCGGGACAAACGGACGCTCCGGCGCCTCCACCATCAGCGCCGTTCAAGACGCAGATCGTGACGGAACGTCTTAACGCTCCGTGGTCGCTCGCATTTCTTCCTGACGGGAGCTTTCTGGTAACGGAAAACGGAGGCACGATGCGTGTCGTCAAGGCCGATGGGTCAGTGTCGGCTCCGATCGAAGGAATGCCGGGCGTGAGGTCTGTCGGCGCGGAGGGATTGCATGAGGTCGTGCTCGATCCCGAGTTCGCTCGAAACCGAATGATCTACTTCACCTATCTTTCGCCACCAGTGGGTGAACCCGCTGGACCATGGCCTCTCGAAAACCTCTATGACAAAGTGTGGGCGGTGCCGCTGGCCGAGCGACGCGCAATGAAGATCGGCCGCGAACGCGTGGCCCGCGCGCGCTTGAGTGACGACGCGAGGCGTTTGGAAAACCTCGAGGTCATTGGCGATGGAGTCGGCGAGCGGAGAATGGTCGTGGCCCCTGATGGCAGTCTCTTTATTTCGGGCGCCGACCGATTCTGGTTGTACGAGTCGAAACTGGACGGCATGGAGCATCCCTTCCTCGAGAATCCGGACGAACGCCGCAACTTCACCGGGCGCGTAATGCACATCAATCGCGATGGATCGATTCCGCGCAACAATCCATGGCTCAGCCGCTCGACGGTGTTCGCCGAGACCTGGGCACACGGATTCAAGGATCCTGAAGGGCTTGCTTTCAATCCGCAGTCCGGCGAGTTATGGCTCCTGGATCACGGACCACAAGGTGGGGACGAGATCAACATTGTCCGACCGGGCCACGATTATGGTTGGCCGAACGTGACCTACGGCAGGCAATATGATGCACGGCAGGCCGATGGGCGCAAGAACGTCCTCGTGGGCACGGGGAAGACGTCGATGGAAGGTGTCGAGGAACCGCGCTACTATTGGGTCCCGTCAATCGCTCCGTCCGGAATGATGTTCTACACGGGCAACGTGTTCCCCGCATGGAAAGGCAATCTGTTCGTCGGCGCCATGGCCGCACAGCACCTCGTGCGCCTGGTGCTCAACGGCGACAAAGTTGTGGCCGAGGAAAAGTTGCTCGAAGGCCGTGACTGGCGGATCCGCGAAGTGAAACAAGGACCCGACGGTGCGATCTATATATTTGCCGGGAACCGGCTGGTGCGGCTCGCGCCCTGAAGAAATTTGAAATTTTGAAATTGGACCCCCCTCTCCGCCCTTATGTGCTACTTGTGTTCCATACCGATCCCTGCGGGGACGGTATAGAATGCGCCGGGCTATGAAATATCAATGCATTCTCGGCATTTCCGGTATCGAGCGAACGTTTGCAGTCAGCCTCTTTAGAGACGGCGCCGTAGCATTCGCAATAGAGGAAGACAAGCTACGCCGGTTCCGAGGGCTGGGAATGCGGCACTTAACGGCTCTGGGCTCCCGAGCCATCGATTTGGCTCTGGCGAAACTTCAGAGCGGCATTCGAGCGGTCGATCAGGTCGCTTATGTCGCACCGCTTGGGGCTGGTCCGGCGCAAACAGAGGAACAATGCGCCTTTGTTTCAGAATTCCTCCGCCGGTATTACGGTTTTTCACCGCCGGTTACCGGGATCGATCACGTCACCGCCCAACTGGCGTTTGAGCGCGCCGTTAATTGCAATGCCGAGTCCGTCCTGTGTATAGGCCGTTCCAAGGCTGTCTATTCGCATTCCACTTCCTCTGAATACGATTTTGACCGGGACTTTACCATCGTCTCCTTCGTTCAACATTGGGCAGAATTCCTGGGAATGGAACTGGGCCGGATCCATCATTTGGAAAGCATGGCTCGCTTTGGTAAGCCAAGATTCATTGAACAGCTCGACAAGCTCCTGGATCGAGGATTCGATCCCCAAAACACAAACCAAGCGCTTAGAGAAATAACCGGTGGGCCCCGTCTGCTCTCTCCTGCGTCGTTCACTGAAATTCACTACGATTTCGCTGCTTCGGTGCACCGGCTCCTCTGCCTGAAAGTGTGTGATCTGATACGTTCGATTCCCGCAGAGCGCAGGTCTGGTCCGGTAGCGCTTTCCGGCGGTGTCTTCCAGAGTTGGAGCCTCAACGATGCCATCGCCCAGGAATTTCCAAAAACGCGGTTTCTCGTTTCGTTCGCGCCCGGAGACCCGTCGTGTGCTGTCGGTGGTCCACTCGTTTTGAACGGCTACAAAGGGAACTGTCTGAACCCGTTCCTCGGGCCGAAGTACAACCGAGGCGAGATCAAGGCTGTTTTGGATAACTGCAAAGCCGCCTATGAACTGTGTTCGTATCCGGAGACACTTGAAATGGTGTGCGACGCTCTGGCTGAAGGCAAAATGGTCGGCTGGTTTTCAGGACCATGCGAGTTCGGATACCGCGCTCTCGGCGCGCGTAGCGTCTTCGCGAATCCGGAAAACCCCTACGCCTGCGATAACCTGAGTTCGTTTCTGAAGAGCCGCGCCCGCTATCTTACCTATGCCGTTGCAATGAAAGATTGCAACGCTCCCATCGCGGACTCCCCTCACTTATCGCGCTCAACACTACTGCCACAGTATTTCGGCGATTCCCGCGTCCGGATTCAAACCGTCTCGAGAGCGACAAACCCGATTCTCGATGAACTACTAAGCGCCTTTCAAAAAAAGACGGGCGTCAGCGCATTACTCAATACGTCGCTCAATTACTTCGACGAGCCCATCGCCTGCACACCTCGTGACGCCCTGAAAACGTTCTACGCCTCCGGACTCGATATGCTCGTCATGGAAGGCTTCGTTTTGCGCAAGTCTTAAAGCGGCCCTAACGATCAGGTCACCGACTCAATGGCTGGATGAAATACAGTACGTATCCATTCAGATCGCGAATTCCGAACTGGCGCGCTCGATAGAAAGTGTCGTTAATATGCTCGACAAAATCGATGGCGATACTGTCGCCATAAATCGTGGCTCCCATTCGACGCGACTTGATCAGTCGGTAGAGGTCGTCGACCTTGTCCGTATAGAACCACAGCGTCACGTCATGTTCCCCGGGTTTTCCATGCATGTTCAGCATGATTTCGGCTTTGCCGAATGAAACCATACCGAAATTTACGACTCCATCATCGGCGAAACGCGCGACCTCTTTGAAACCGATCGAAGAATACCAATCGAGAGCTAGAGCCACGTCAGGCACGAAGATCATCGGCACGCACTTCTTGACGGAATCCGCAAGCTTTCGCATTTTGGTCCGAGCAGTTGAGGAGCGCATCGTTGCGGGCTGCCTTGCGCCGGCTTCCAGCAATCGTTTTGCCGCCTCCTGGTCTGCGTTAAGCAGCGCGCTTTCAATTGGCGCATGGCTATTGTCGTCTTTAGCATCAAGATCAGCACCCAATTCGATGAGCAGGTCGAGAATGTCATACCGCTTGCGGCGGATCGCGAAATGCAGGGGCGTCAGTCCTTGTTCGAAATTAGACATACGGCGTTGAAGGACCTTTGGGTTTTCTTTGACCAAGCTGCGAATCAGATTCAAGTCGCCCAAAGACATTGCAGAGAAAATGTGGTGCCGCGCGCCACGGTCGCGAAGGAGTGCCGCGACCTCAGGCTTGTCGCCTGGCGCGCCACCGGATGGATGGAAGAATGTTGCCCATCCGATCGCATCGAGCTCGTGCACATCACCAAAGCCGTGGGGGTCTCCACCAGAGTCAAGCAATGCACGCACGACTTCGACATGTCTGTGGGCGGCTGCCCAATGTAGCGGGTACGTGTTATCTCCGACTTCGCGCGCGTTCGGATCGGCTCCGTGCCGCAGCAACAACCGCGCAACCTCCAGGTGGCCGTGCTGTGCAGCGACATGCAACCCCGTCCATCCTCCATGAGCAGCTTTGGGGTTTGCAATGCGAGCAAGATTTGAATCATTCGCAAGCAGCGCGGAAAGCGCCGCGACGTCGCCCGTCGTACACGCCTCAAAGAAAACTGCGGTATCCCCCGACTCCTGTTTCTCGAGCGCGGCCTTCAGTGCACGCCAACTCGGGAATCCTTGATCCCGAGCCACAGAAAGTTGCGCTGCTGCGAGTTTTGCTTGCGGATCGTTCAGTCGAAGTTCCCGCAGCCGATCTTTAGCCAACTTTTTCAGGTATTCGAGCGACGGCCGTTCGGGAAATCTTGAGCTCGACATGGACGCCTCCCTTCCGTTTTTGCTCGGGTCCGCAATTTCACGAGCTGGAAGTTAGGGTCTGTTTTGGATTGTTTTCTGAGGTGGGTTCGACCCTTTACGCGGACTGTTGGCCGCCTCGCCGACCGCGGGAAATAGTATCACACAGCTTCGAGGGGTTGGTGTTTGTCGAACGAGTCTTTGGAGTGATCTCTAACGTGCCTTAATTATACCGCTGGAGTCTAGCCCAAAAACAGACTGTTACGTGACCTGCACCTCCGCTACATTGTCGCGATTCCACAAATTTAGACATGCAGCATTGCAGAGGTTGGTTGCCGGAGGTCACACATGGAGAAGTTCGAGGGTCCCGCACCACGAGAAAGCCAGAACCGCCGTACCGTACTCGATCGCATTCTTGACACACCGCACCTGGAGCACGTTATTCCACGGCTGCAACCCGAACTGCTTCACCGCGTCATTCAGACGTGCGGACTCGAGGATTGCGGCGAGCTCGTGATGCTGGCGACACCCGAACAGCTCAGGAGCATCTTTGATCTCGACCTGTGGCGCTTCGCGCAGCCAGGCATGGACGAGCAATTCGACGCCGACCGCTTCGGCATATGGCTCGAAGTGCTGGCTGAATTCGGCGCCGACATGGCGTCGCAGAAGATCGCAGAGATGGATGCCGATCTCGTGATCGCCGGACTCGCACAACACGTGCGAGTCTTCGACTGCGCGGTGGTAACGCCTTATAGGACGACGGATGGAGGACAGTCGACAGGCATTCGAGCGCTCGATCATGGACTCGCATGTGATCTCGGCGGCTACCGGCTAGTCGCAACGCGCACCGACTCCTGGGAAGCGATCGTGTTGATCCTCATATCCCTCGACGCGGAACATAACGACTATTTCCATCGAGTGATGCGCGGATGCCGCGCTCTCTCAAACGCCGGCCGCGAGCCCGATGTGCAAGACCTTGGCGACGAGAAGGATCAGATGATGTTTGACATCGCTCTCGATCGTGAACATCGCCAGGACGAAAAAGGATACGTGCCGCCGGCGCAGGCTCGCGCGTTTCTCGAAATGTCACGTGCGCTCCGGCTCGGCTCCGATACCATGCCACCCGCCAATCCAATCGCACGCGCCTACCTCCGTTCGCTCGAGTCCATGGCGGCGGCCCACACACCAGCCCGACCTTTACAGAAGTCAGAAGAGCCCGCGTTGGAGGATGCCGTACAAGCGACCGTCTCATTGGTCCAAGCACTTCGTGAGGCCGGCATCATCGCGCAGCAGCCTCGCGCACTGCTCAACGGATCGCAAAACCACACGGCGGCTCTTCCGCACATCCGGACCCACATGCAATTCGTGTTCGATTGCGACAACAACGCTTACGCCAGCCGAAGCGAGGAGCTCACCTATGTTGCGAACACGATCATGTCGGGATGCGGCCTTCAGGGTCGTTCTTTTACAGCACAAGAGGCCTGGGATGCAGCCGCGGCAACCTGCAACCTCGGTTTGGAGAACTGGCCATCGCAGTGGATTCGAGCAAAGGCATTGCCCGATGACTTTCTAGTCCATCACGATCTTGTCACCGTGTTTCAAGTCGGGTGGACAATGCTTTACAAGGAAGTCAGTATCTACACGGCACAGCAACTCCTGGACGTCCTAGGCCGCTTACAGTACGAGGACTGCAGTATCCAAGCCGAACTCGATGAACTGCGCATTCAGCTATCGTCGTGTTACCGGATCGGAATGCCGTGGCGCGCTCGGAACGCGCTGGACGTGATTGCGATCCTCGACATGCCGGCTTGGACCGCACTGCTCGGTCTGATAGACGAATGTCCCGTGCTGCACGCAGCCTTACGTGCATCGCAGACTCCGCGAACGCGCTCCGTCAGCGCCTCCGCTTTCGAGTTCATTTCGGACAACCGCCAGATAGCGTTCATCCGCGAGTTCATCCAGTCGTTACCGGATACACTGCGCCCGTAAAGCGCAAAATTGTCGGCTAGGCTAATGTTCGCGCAAGTGCAACGTCATCGAAATTCCAACTGTCACGAGGTTCAGCAGCTGCACGTGCAAATGTCCACAACCGAACGCGTTCGCGGTCCAGGCCTAACAAGTCTGCAAACCGATGGATTGTCTCGCGTGGCTTCGCGCGCATTCTCGCGGGACAGTTGAATAGATGCTGGGTCGCGTCAAAAGCAGGATCTCCAACGAATGGCTTCGGATCGATCACCAGCCATGGCTCGCGAGCCGCCCGCAGAACATTTCCTGCGTGCAGGTCGGTTGCGAGCAGGACTTCGATATCCGTGGTGCGGGGCAACTCTTGAAAGAGCTGCAAGCCTTCGCGGACAAGACCAGCATCAGGCCAGTTCTCCTTGGCGGATAAGGTCTCCGTGCTCCAAAACTCCAGCATCGAGGACAATCGTCGAAACGGATGGCCTTCCGATGGTGACCGCCAGAGACGTCGGAGCAGTCCGCCGATCACCAGGTCTTGCTGCTCCTCCGGAACTCCAGACAGTGGCATGCCTGGAATACAACGCTCGAGAAGTAATGCATTGGCTTCCTCGTCCGCATCGATGACGCGTGCAGTCGGATCGCCGTTCCAGAAGAGCATACCCTGCAGCTCCGACTCACCTTCGAAATGTGGCATTCCAATCTTCAGCACGGCGGGCATCCCGCTTCCGAGTGTCACAGGAGCGACCCATGAGACTTCACTGTCGAACGGCTTTCCTACCGCTAAGGACCATCGGTCCTTGAGGATTTCCAGAGTCTGCGGCAAATGATCCAACCATCTCTGCCGTTGTGGAACGGCACAGCAGTTAGCCAACAATCTTGGTGGGATGGGAGTTGCCATCGCACACATCTTATCGAAGAGCACCAGACAGCATTCAGTTTGGCGTGATCAAAAGGATGATCTCCATTCTAGAAACTGTTGCTCCCCGGCTGTCATAGAATATTCCGGTGACTTTCCTGGCACGCAACGTTCGACGGCTATCGAAACACTGGAAGCTGATGATCATAGCGGTCGTCTCACTATCCATCGCGATGGCCTTAGCCGTTGTCAGCCTCAGCGTATCGAATACACTTCTTCTCCTTCCTCCAGCCGGTCACAAACCGGATAGTCTCGTCATGATTTATTCTCGCGGTCCAGGAGAGGACATCGGACAGGTCTCTTATCCCGACTACGAGTATTACCGCCGGAACAATCATGTTTTTACCGACATCGCGGCTGAGCCTGTTCTACTCGGCGTGGCGACGGACTTCAATGGACTGTCGGTGATGAGTAGGGCCGTTTCCGATAACTACTTCGCAGTTTTGGAAATCCGTCCTTATCTCGGGCGCTTCTTTTCGCCCGGTGATGACAAGACAAAAGACGTAGCGGTGCTGACCTATGCGTGTTGGAAGCGCTTGGGCGGAGACCCGAACATTATCGGTAAAAGGGTCCAGGGCAACACGATCGTAGGGGTCGCGCCGCCCGAGTTTGTCGGGTCCTTTTACGGATTAAACGGCGATCTTCTGACCTCGTTGGCCGCCGCACAAACCGATTCGTCGTGGTTCGACAAACGGGATGAGCGGCGCTTCTTCCTCATCGGTCGTCTCAAGGCAAACACCACATGGCGCCAGGCTCAGGCGGAACTGACAACGTTATCCGCTCAACTGGCTTCGGCCTATCCAAGAGACGACAAGGATCGCACCGTAGTGGTGACTCGAGCGACGCTGCTTCCACCCAGCGAAATCAAAAATGCAGAGCTAATTGTTGGCGTTCTGGTGATGCTTGTGATGCTCGTGCTTTTAATTGCCTGCGCTAATGTCGCCAATCTGCTTCTCGCGGTCGCGGTGGGAAGGCGGCAGGAAGCTGCCATCAAGCTGGCGCTCGGGGCGGAGCGTGGCCGCTTGATCCGCGAATTCCTTGTGGAAACGACGGTCATTTGCGGGCTCAGCGGGGCCATTGGATACCTCATTGCGGCCTTTATCGTTCGGCATTCCGATATCCATCTTGCCCTCCCGATGGTGGGCTACTACGCATTCAAACTTGACCTTCACTTGGATACGACCGTCTTTGCCTTGACTGTGGCCCTCGTACTTGTCGCCGTCGCAGCCTCTGGCGTCGCACCAGCGCTTTATGCTTCGGCCCCGAATCTTGCGCAAGTACTGAGCGGAGAGATCACAGTGGGAGGAACACGAAGAAAATTGCGCCGCAATATTCTGGCCGTTGGGGAGGTGGCCGTTTGCACGCTTGTATTGATCGGCATGGGGATCTGCGAACGCAGCCTGTACAATCTGCGCCACTCCGAGATTGGGTTTACCGCTCAAAACCTGGTTACCCTGAACGTATCAACCCCACTGCAAAAAGGCCTCTCCGAAGCGCAGGGCAAGGAACTGTTCGCCAGGATCCGGGCGGCGGTGTTGAGCATCCCCGGCATCCAGTCGGTCACGTTGACGAGCGACCTACCGATCTTTTCGACTTACAACGACGTGCCCGCTCAGTTGTCCCCAAACACGGATAAGATCACCGTGGCTCAAGCCGTCGTCGACAATGACTACTTCGAAACCTTTGGCGTTCGTTTGCTGTCGGGCCGCGCGTTCGATTCCGGCGATCGCTCAAATGGGTCAGGAGTGACGGTAATCAATCGAACCATGGCGGAGAAACTGTGGCCAGGAGAAGATCCTATCGGAAAGAGTTTTATGAGCGGCGAGCCCGCCAGCAAGGTCACAGTGATTGGTGTCACGCCCGACGGCAAATATGGAAGTCTCTATGAGTCTCCGCGGCCTCTAATGTATCTCCCATTCAGCCAACATTATCGGACAACGATTAACGTCGTTGCCCGGACGGACGGCGATCCGCGTCTCTGGATAGAGCCGATGCGCCAAACAGTACGTGCGGCGGGAGTCGACCATGTGTTCGAACCCATGACACTAACGGACTGGATGAATTTCGGGTTGTTCACCGAACGCGCGACAGCCGTTTGCGTTACGGTGCTTGCCGCACTGGGTTTGCTTCTCGCAATGTCAGGTCTGTTCGGCGCCATTTCCTATTCGGTGAAGGAGCGAAAGAAGGAGTTCGGAATCCGGGTCGCCCTGGGCGCCCGACGTGGACAACTGATCGGCATGGTGCTGCAGGAAACCGTTCGGGTTACTGCAATCGGTATCTTTGTTGGAATTTTGCCCGGCGTTGCTTTTACGACTCTGCTACGTTCGCAGCTTTACGGCATTAGTCCGGTTGAGTGGTCCATACTTATTTCCGTTGGCGCAGCAATGATGATCGTGTCGCTCACTGTGGCTTATGTTTCGGCCAGACCATGGATCGTCGTGGACCCAATGGAAGCTGTGCGCCACGCGTAGAGCTCTTAAAAACAGTCATAGGCCGTCAGCCGCCGCCCGCTTTGAGTTTTGTCAGGGTCAGCGATTAAAAGGCGTATCCGAATCCAATTCCGGGCTGAAAATTGTGCACAGTACCCAGTGCAGTTCCGCCATAAAACAGAATCGTATCGCCGACATCGATGCGAATGCGTGTGTGTCGCGAAGGATAGTATTCGAGAACGCCGCCAATATCGGATGAAAAGTGTTCGCGATCGAAATGCCAGATTCCTGCGCGCGCTTTACCAAACGCCCCAAACCGATCGAAGCGTTTGCCAACCTTCACTCCTGCCAACACGCTCGTTTTGCCGGAATATTTTGCGGCCTCGGCGTCCAGGGCGATGCTACGGCTGAAGTTCAAAAAGAACCGACCATATACGCCTACCGGCATTTCGTCGATTTTGTGCAAATGAGTTCCCGTAATACCAAACCCAATTTCCGGAAGCCAGAGTAGAAGACAAAGCAGCGGCGTCATTAGTTGATTTGTAAAGACCTCTCTTTGCGGCTTAGAAGTCCTGTTGACGGGTGATCCCCACAGCACACGCAATAAAGCCAATGGTTACGGCAGCCAGGACCATGAACGTCGTCAAAGGTAGCGGCTTTTCAATGAGTACCTTCACCGGACTTTGAATGTATGGGAGACCGCTCATGAAATTCGCATAATTCAGTGAGGGGTAAGGTTGCAGTCGGGAAGAGATAGTCACCACGATCCTGTACACAATGGGTGTGATTACACACAGCGCCGTGCCTGTAAACTCGCCGCCAAACAAAGTCGACCAGAGGAAACCGACGCCAAATGCAACGGCGCCCCACGTGAAGAACAGCAGCCCAAACTGCAATGCCTGCGTCGCCGGATAGGATTGGCCCGCAAGGAAGGGCGACAGCGGCGGAATCAGCATCGCAGGAAGGAAACTGAGAACAAGCACCTGAAGGATTCCGGCAGCCGCGCGCACCAACACGAGCCGGACGCGGGTCACGGGCAGACTTAACGTAAACGCAGCTGTGCCGACCGGTCGTTCGCGTTGCAGGCCGCCTAGTCCCAAGATCATGACGAGAATGACGAACACGGTCGGATTCATGTTGCCGAAGATGTTGCCCCACACCCAAGCGGAATACGGCAAGTCCTGTCTTTCCGGCGGAGGGAACTCCGTGCGAGCGCGATACATCAGTCCGACACATAAGAAGGACCACACGGCGAGGGTTAATAAAAACCGAACGCGGCTCTCCCTCCAGGCCTTATACCAAAGCATCATGAGTATCCTCCTTTACGGTTGCGAGAAACAACTCGCGCAAACTGACAGGCGTCGCTTCGACGGATGCAGCCCCAAGCCTATGCGCGCGCTCGACGATCACGTCCGCGTTCCGGGCAGCCATCATCGTGATCTGCCGTCCATCAGTACGGACCGACCCGATGGTCTCACCTCCAAAATCCAGGCGCGGCGGTTCCGTGGAAAACCCGCACGTGATCCGTCGATAGTTCTGCCGAATTTGTTCAAGCGATGTGTCCGCGACTAAGCGGCCACGATCTATGATGCAGACGTGATCGGCTATGCGCTCGACTTCGACGATCTGATGGGAGGAGAAAAATATAGCTGTGCCGTCAGCGGCAGCAGCTACCAATGCTTGCAGTAGTTCCTCAATGGAAACCGGATCAAGTCCTTCGCTCGGTTCGTCGAGAATCAGCAATTTCGAATGACGCGAGAGTGCCAAAAGCAATGCAAGCTTTGTGCGCATCCCCTTCGATAGAGCCTTCACCTTCCTTTGGAGCGGCAGATCAAACTGCTTGAGGAGACGTTGTTCGGTGCCTCGGTCCCAATCCGAATAAAACGAACGCGTGAACGCGATGATTTGACCGACCGTCATGTAGGCGTAGTTCTGTTTATCCTCGGCAACGTATGCCACCTGCTCACGGATCTTGGAACATTCGCTCGGATTAGACATGTTCCCGCCGAGCACAGTTCCAGTTCCCGACGATGGGCGGCTGATTCCCAAAAGCATTTTGATAGTGCTGCTCTTACCTGCTCCGTTGCGGCCGAGAAATCCAGTGACCCGCCCGCTGCCAACCCGAAGATTGAGGGTGCTCACGGCTTCGAACCTGCCGTACCGTTTCGTAAGATCGTGAGTTTCGATGACGTGATCCAGAATCATTTTCGGCCTCCTGACTTTCGATCCGATTCAGCCGGATAAAACAATTCCGCCTCTACCAATCGGTGGATCTCTTCTTCCGACAGTCCTTCGCGCTGTAGTTTGTCAACCAGTGCCCGAACCCGTCCTTGCGCCTGGCGCAAACGCTCGGTGCGCGATTTCGCCTTGCGCCGAGCCGCCACATACGCACCGGCGCCATGCCGCAAGTCGAGAACACCCTCATGCTCCAACTCCGAATAGGCCTTCACGACTGTGTTCGGGCTGATGACCAACTCCTGCGCAAGCGTACGGACACTGGGAAGAGGATCGCCGGTCTGCAAAACGCCGGTCTCGATGGCGTGCTGGATTTGTTGAATTAACTGAAGGTATATAGGTTGGCCACTCGATGGATTCAGCGAAAAGATCATTGCGCGCAAACTGTATCACTGTTACATAACAGTTTCAATCGTCACCGCGGCGCCGCGACAAATGAGCGTGCTGGAGGATTCCATTCCAGTGACTGCGTCAGAGTGATATCTTCACAGTTGCTTGCCGGCTCAAGGAGATATGGAATGTTTAAGAAAACCTTTCACGCCGCAGCTCTGCTGATTGCTCTAATTTCGCCCCTGCGGGCGCTTGGATCAATCCCCGCATCACTGCGCCCTCAGTCGTTGCCGTCCTTTGAGGTTGCAGCGATCAAGCCAACCCCTCCCGATTTTCGTGCAAGATACTTGACGATGCAGGGAGCGCATCAGTTCGTGGCCAAAGGCTACACCGTCAGGTTCCTTGTTTCTGCCGCATACAATCTTCCACCGCGAGCCGTTTCCGGTGGTCCGGATTGGATTGATTTCGACCGCTACGACATCCAGGCGTTGACGCCCGGCGAAACGCGGCCCAGTGTCGAGGAACAAATGGCGATGGTCCGAACATTATTAACCGACAGGTTCAGCCTGGCCTTTCATACCGAGCCCAAAGAGTTTCCCGTGTACGTGCTGACCGTCTGGAAAGGCGGAACCAAGCTGAAGGATAGTGCGGACCCGGATGACCAACCGAAGCTTGTCAGCACCGTCTTTCCCGGCGATCGCATTGTGTTACCTGCACGTAGCGCAACAATGTCGCAGTTTGCCTCCACGTTACAGCGCGCTATTCTCGATCGTCCCGTGTTGGATCGGACCGGGCTAACCGGAAATTATGACTTCGATCTGGAGTGGACCTATGACGACACACAATTCGGCGGTAACTTGCCGCCTTTGGCGCCCCAGACTTCCGGCAAGCCCGACTTCTTTACGGCGCTTCAGCAG
>Ga0114129_10000887_pt1 | contig 39017 bp, 36 predicted proteins | sample RhiMetdeltSRZDD1_FD_80071 | JGI IMG/M metagenome (GOLD analysis project Ga0114129, IMG submission 80071) | Populus rhizosphere microbial communities from Tennessee, USA - Rhizosphere MetaG P. deltoides SRZDD1 (version 2) (version 2) | ecosystem: Host-associated > Plants > Roots > Rhizosphere >...
CACAGGCGCCGGTGACGACTGCGATCTGGCCCTCGAGGCGAAACGACGCGGTCACGAACGAGCGAGCTCGACGTCCGGCTTGCTCAGCACCTCGAACGTGAGGAAATCGTCCTCTTTCAGCGGCCGCAGCGTCACGCGGCCGAGGACGCTTTCCAGTTCGTACGGTGGAATGCCACCGCCTGGCGACTTCATGACGATGTCCGCCCGACCGAGGAGGTGCCCGCTCGGCAAATCGCGAGCGACGACGAGGCTCTTGCTCATCTTGGTGATGGGTGCTTTTTCGCTCTCGTAGATCTTCTTGACACCGTTGCCGAGCGCTTTGTGCGTGCGCTCGAGATCGCGAACCATCTTGCGCAAGCCAACAGGCTCGAGCGAAAAGGCATGATCGGTCCCCTTGCTCGCACGGTTCAGCGTGAAGTGCTTCTCCACGATTCGGGCGCCCAAGATGTAGGCGGCAACGGGCATGGCAATGCCGTTGTCGTGGCTCGAGAAACCGATAACGGCACCAGGGAAGCGCTCGCGGAACGAGCTGATCACGCGCAGATCGAGCTCCTCGAACGCCGCCGGATACCCCGCGGTGCACTGCAGGATCGCGAGCTGAGAGTTGATCGGCATGATCGTGTCGTAGGCGCGCTGCACGTCGTCGATGAGGGCGCCGCCGGTGGAAATGACGACAGGCTTACCGAAGCTCGCGACGTGCTGGAGCAGCGGCGTGCTTTTCAGATCGCCGGACGCAATCTTGTACGCCGGAACATCGAGTTCGTGCAGGAAAGCGGCGCTGGCCAGGTCGAATGCGGTGGCGAAGAAATCCAAGCCGAGCTCCGACGCCAACGTCTGCAGCTCACGGTACTCCTTGAGCCCGAACTCCAGGAACTCGCGGTGCTCGCCATAGGTCGAACCGAAGCTGTTCTCGTTGTCGTAGGGTTTGTCGTATGCGGCACGGGTGTAAAGACCCTGGTTGTCGCGCTTCTGCAGCTTGACCGCGTGCGCGCCGGCCAGTTTCGCTTCGCGGAACAATTCGCGGGCCTTATCGAGGCTGCCTTGGTGGTTGTGTCCGATTTCCGCGATGACATAGCACCTGGACTGATCGCCGATCTCGTGCTGCCCGATTCTCATGGTTCCTGCCAATGGTGTCTCCCTACGCTTCGACAACCGGCCGCAGCTGCGCGACCAGCTGATCCCACCCGTAGTCGGCATGCGCGATGTCCCGCGCGCCGCGACCAATCTTCTCCGCCTCCGCCCGCTCCGGGAGGCGATCGCAGCGATTGATGTCGATGACGTTCTTCATGTGCACCAGCCCGTTCGGCGAGTGCTCGTCGAGATTGGTGATCACCGCGCAGCCGACTTCCATCGCCGCGTTCACCGTCGTGTTGTTCGCGCGAAGCCCCTTGTCGAAGAACGCCGCCAGGAAGGTGCAATCGACAAGATGATTGAAGACGGCCGTGTCGGACAGATACCCCATGAAGTAGACGCGTCCGTTGAAGATCGATTGCAGCTCCTCAAACCGCACGACAAACGAATCATCAAAGCTGGTGTTTTCGTGCAGCGCCGTCGAGACGAACACCGAATACGTTTTGCCACTCGCCTCGAGCAGCTCGAGCAACCTCCGATACAGCGGAACCCTGATCTTGTGCGCCATGCCGAAGGTGAAGACCTTTACTTCCGTATCGTCGAATCGCTGGGGGTTCAGCAGGGTTCCCGGGCAAAACGCCTCGACAATATCGGGACGCGCCGGCTGCAGCAGTTCGAACAGCTCGCGGTTGCCGCACGAGACGCGCGCGGCGGCGGCAAGCATTCGCTTCTCAAGCGCGGTGTTGTCGAACGCGTGGAGAAACAACTCGAATTCGCCCGTATGGCGTTCAATCCAGGTGTCGAGCGCCAGGGCGTCCTCGGCTGAAAACTCCGACATCTTCAGCGACAGCAAAGGCCGGCGGTAACGCGTCAGCTCCTGTGAGCCGATGCGGACGACAGGCAGATCGAGACGCCTCGCGAGAATCGCATTGAACTTTGCAATGCCGCACGTCCACGGATTCAAGTGATAACCGGCTATACAGTCGATCAAACGGACCTCGAGTGCCTGGAACGGTTTTGAGTTTGCGGGGAGCGCACAGCCCAGCCGTACGGCCGCGCGCAAGCGGCCATTCTACTGCAGCTTGGCGGCTTCCCGCTGGCCCGCCATCGCCTCGATCAGATACGGCGGACGCCGCCGCGATTCCTCCAGCGCGCGCCACACGTACTCGCCGACGATTCCAACAGCGACCAGCTGGAGCCCGGCGAGGCCGACGATCAACGCGAGCAGCAGCAGCACGCCGCCACCGAGCTCCGGCAGCAGTCCGACCGCAACGATCAGCAACACGAAGGCGCACGCAAAGAACGTCAACCCGATGTAGGTGCAAAGGCGGATTGGAAAGTCAGAGAACGATGTGATCGAATCGAGGACAAGCTTGATTTTCCGCGCGAGGGTCCACCCGGACGTTCCCGACAACCGCGGCTGCTTGTCGTACTCGACGAAGTCCTGCCGGAAACCCAGCCACGTGATCAGCGCGAGCACGCTGACATTCCGTTCCGAAAAACGCCGGAAGGCCTCAACCACCACGCGGTCGAGGAGAAAGAAATCGGCGCCGCGCGCGGGCATCTCGGTCATCCCGATCAGCCGCCGCATCATCCAGTAATACAGCGAGGCAAATCCCCGGTGCGACGCTTCGCCCGGCTGGACGCGCCGTGTTGCCCACACAACCTGCGCGCCCTGACGCCATCGCGCGACCATTGACGCGAGCGTCTCGGGAGGATCCTGCAGGTCGGCTGCCATCATCACGGCGGCATCCGCGTCAGCCTGGTGAAGGCCGCAGGTAATCGCGACATGCGACCCTGAGTTGCGTGAGAGCCTGAAGCCGCGAACGCGCGCATCGCGCAGCGTCAGCGCTTCGATGACCGCGAACGTGTCGTCGCGCGAATGGTCGTCGACGACAATCCATTCCCAGTCGCCGCCGACGTCTCGCATTGCGGCCACAAGACGCTCGTAGAGCGCCGGCAGGTTGGCCGCTTCGTTGAACGCCGGGGTCACGATGGAGATCATTCGCGATTTGCGATTGGCGATTGGCGACTAGATGTCTCGAATGACTCCCGCGAGTGTGTCGACAATCCGGTCTTGATCCTCTTCGGTCAACTGGTGGAACAGCGGCAGGATGACGGTTGTATCCTGCGCGTCCTCGCTCTGGGTGAGACCGCCGACGGCGCGCCACGTTCCTGCCGGATACGCACGCTCACGGTGCGCGTTCATCACGCCGCGGCGGGTGGCGATTCCTGCGTCGAGCATCCGCTGCATGACTATGCGCTGATCGATCCAGGCGCCGAGACGGACCGCGTAGCTCTGCCAGTTGCTTCGCCCCCACCGCGGCTCGCGCGGCACGACAAGCGCGTCAACGGACCGCAGAGCCGCGTCGTAACGCGCGGCAAGCTCGCGCCGGCGAGCGACGATCGCCGGCAAGCGCTTCAACTGCTCGCGTCCGATCGCCGCCTGGATGTCCGTCATCCGGTAGTTGTAGCCGGCAATCGGATACTCCTCGAAGACGACTTGATTGGAGGCGTGTCGCACCGCGTCAGCGATGCTCATTCCGTGGTGCCGCAGAAGGCGAAACGCATGATCGAGATCCGCGCTCTTCGTCGTCAGCATCCCGCCGTCACCGGTAGACAGGAGCTTCCGCGGGTGAAATGAAAAGCACGCGATGTCGCCGTGCGGCCGGCCGATGCGCTGCCAGGCGCCTTCCCAGTCGATCTCGCTGCCGATTGCGCATGCGGCATCTTCGATGAGCGGCAGGTGATGTCGTGCGGCGATCGCGGTCAGCGCGCGAAGGTCACACGGCATCCCGAGCTGATGCACTGTCAGAATGGCTTTCGTCCGCGGTCCGATGCCCGCTTCGACAAGCCCGGGATCGATGTTCAACGTCGCCAGATCGATATCGACGAAGACGGGAATAGCGCCGCAATAACGGATCGCGTTCGCAGTGGCGATAAATGAGTGGCTGACGGTGATGACTTCGTCACCCGCGCCGACTCCCAGGGCCACGAGGGCAACATGGAGCGCCGTGGTGCAGCTGGATACCGCGCACGCATGCGGCGCACCGACGGCATCGGCAAACTCCCGCTCGAATGCGGCCACCTCCGGACCCTGTGTGACCCATCCTGAAAGGATGGCGCGGCGCGCGGCGGCGGCCTCCTGCTCGTCCATCCACGGACGCGCGACTGGAATCAGTGTCTGTACGTTACCCACACCACTAACCCGCAACCACTAACCACGAACCGGATTGACATCCCAGTTCCGGACGACCTCGTCGCGCAACAGTTGCTCCGGCGATGCGTTCTGCGAGCGATACCATTCGAGCAGCATCGCCAGCCCTTCTTCCAATCGCACCTTCGGTTCATAGCCAAGCAGACGCCTGGCTTGCGACGTGTCGGCATACAGCCGCAGCACGTCACCCGGGCGCGCCTCGTCATGAACGATCTCCGCGGCCGGGCGATCGGTCATTTCCGCCACCGCGCGTGCCAAACCGTTGATGGACAGCTCAAATCCACTGCCGAGATTCAGCGTCCGGCCAACTGCCGCAGCCGTTGTCGCCGCGAGAATAATGCCTCGCGCGGAGTCGCTCACGTACGTGAAGTCGCGCGTCTGTGTTCCATCGCCGAAGATCACCATGGGCTTCCCCGCCAGACACCGCAGCATGAACTTCGGGATGACTTCGCCGCTGTCGCCTTCGTGATGGCTGCGAGGACCGTACGTGTTGAACGGCCGGACCACGACCGTCGGGAATCCATAGGTGCGGTGATAGGCTCGGGTGTACGCCTCGCCCGCCAGCTTCGACCCGCCGTAGACCGTGCTGGGAAACGTCGGGTGATCTTCGGTCATCGGCACCCGTTGCGCGGTGCCGTAGACCTCGGAACTGGAGACGTACACGAATTTCGGTACACCTTCCGCACGGCTGGCTTCCAGCAGACGCAACGTGCCCGTCGCATTGACATCGTGATTGTCCAGCGGCGAGTGGACCGAATGCCGGACGCCAAGACAGGCGAGGTGATACACGACCTCCGCGTCGCGAAGGATTGGCGCGTAGGCGCTGACGTCGCGGATGTCGTATTCGAGCAACGTGACGCGACCCTCAATATCGGCGAGGTGCTCACGCTTTCCGTTGACCAGGTTGTCGATCACGACAACGGCCGAACCGCCCGCGGCGAGCTGCCGGACCAGCTCGGAACCGATAAAACCCGCGCCTCCGGTGACGATCGCGCTCTTACGGTTCACGAGGAATGTTCGATCGACGCCGCTTCGAGCACATCGATCTGATCCAGCACCGCCAGGTCCATCGGTGTAAAGCGCGCCGCGTCCATCGAGTTGTAGGCATGCCGCGCTGCATAGAGGTGCGGCGTCAGGAAGTGGTCATCCGCATACACTGCCAGCGTGTCGGTCCCCAGCATCGGTGCGAGCCATGCGAGGCTTCCACACGTACCGACGAAACGTGTCGCACGGCGAATGACTTCCGTCTGCACCGCCAGGTTGTTCTGCGGCGTCAGCCAGCCATCGAGCGTAATCAGACCCGGAACGTCCCTGAATACGTAATCGGCGTGCTCGTCGAGCGACAGATTCGTGTTCAGCGCAACGACGGGGTACCGGCGACTGATGCGCTCGACGAGGTGACGCAGCTGCTCGCGGTGCTCAGGCGTGTCCATCAACGCCCGTCCCGTGTAGAACTTCACCGCCACGAACGTGTCCGGAAGCCTTGGCAAATCGACGGCGGCGATCGTCGTCACAGGTTTGTAATCGGTGTAGTCGAGCACCGATTGCAACGAATCGTTCCCGAGCCAGAACTGGCGAAGCAACTGGAACATGGTCGACGGATGTAACACCGCCGACGCGAGGATCCCCGCGCGGGCACGGGCGCGGCCGAGGATCTCCTGGTCGAAATTCGAGGACGTGAGCTGCTTCTGATCAACCTCACGCTGCCGCGCCTGGTTACGGGATGCGAATTCCTCCGGGCTGAACAAGTCGAACTGTTCGATGTACCGCGAGGCGATGCCTGCGTACCACGTCGCCACGCCGCCTCGCGAAAGCGCGATCACGCGATCGGGATCGACGTCGTAGTGGCGCGTGAACCAGTGCAGGAACGGAACCCAGTACAGCGCTTCGTAGCCGACTTCAGAAAGCCAGGGACCAACGATGATCGGGCCAGGACTGTTCGCGACCGACCGCAGCATGCGCCGGACTGAAACGTCGCGCGCGACGACAGGCCACGCGCGGTGGCGCAGCCGATCCCAGTAGCGAGACGAGCGCACCAGGCCGGCATACGCATGCTGCGCCGCATCGCGGCCGCGCTCGCTTCCGAGTTTCACCTGCGCGCGCGCGTGCTTGCCGGTCTCGCGCGCATCCTTTTGCCGTCGCGCAGTCCAGTGACGGGCGCGGCGATAGAGCTTCGCCGTACGGTTCCAGACGATGCGGGCGACGTTTTGCGTGGCGAGCGCTATGCTCACCTTTATCTCTTCTCGTGGCCTTCGCGCCACCGAAGGAACTTCGCGGGCACGCCGGCGACGATGGAAAACGGCTCGACGTCGCGCGTGACGACGGCGCCCGCGCCTACGATGGCGCCTTTGCCGATCGTGACACCCGGAAGGATGACGGAATTCACCCCGATGTCCACCCAGGGACCAATATTCGTCCTTTTGATTTCAAGGTCGGTTTGAATGATCGGAATCTCAGCCGGCCTCCCGGTGTGCTGCGATCCGAGCGCCCGCGCACCGGGCCCCCACCCGACGTACTCGCCGATAATGAGATCGCGGGCATCAAGATAACTTTGCGGACCGATCCACGCGTGGTCGCCGATGATGCAGCAGCCTTCCGTGCGCCCCTGGATGAAGGCCTGTTCGCCGATAAATACGCCGTCGCCGATCTCAAATGTCTCCAGATGCGAGGCGATCGCGCCCCGCCCGATCCGCACGCCGTGGCCGAAGCGCCGAGATAACGCGCGCCAGGCGGCACGTCGCATCCGTGCCGCCGGTTCATCTTCGCCAAGGGCATGAAGAGCAGCGAGCTGCAGGATCTCCTCACGCGACTTCGATCGACGGAGATCATCGGCAAGCGCGAGCTCGTCGTCCGGATCCGGTTCGACAGGTCGCACGCCGTGGACGGCGCGGACGACCGTCACACGCGCGCCCTCGATACCGCGGCTGCCACGGTGTCCACCTGGTCGCACGTCATCTCGGGGAATATCGGGAGCGACAGCACCTCACGCGCAACCGCTTCCGCGACCGGGAAGTCGCCCGCGCGATAGCCAAGGTCCGCGTGCGCCGGCTGAAGGTGAACTGGAATCGGGTAATGAACGCCTGTCTGGATCCCCTGTTTTGCGAGCACATCCCGCAGGCTGTTTCGGTCGTCGCTGCGCACGGCGTAGACGTGATAGACGTGACGACATCCCGGCCGCTCCTGTGGGACGCGGACGGTCTCGGCGTCGAGAGCCTCGGCATACCACCGCGCAACCTGACGGCGTTTCGCGGTCCACGATTCCAGGTGACGAAGCTTCACGCGCAGCACGGCACCCTGGAGAGCGTCCATCCGATAGTTGAACCCTTTGAATCGATGTTCGTATCGCTCTTCCTGTCCCCAGTCGCGCAGCACACGGCAGGCCGTCGCCATGTCGTTGCGGGTGGTCGTGATTGCACCGCCTTCGCCATATGCGCCCAGGTTCTTCCCGGGATAGAAGCTGAAGGTGGCAATTTCGGCGAGTGAGCCGCAGCGCCGACCGTGATATTCGGCTCCGTGAGCTTGCGCCGCATCTTCGATGACCGTCAGCCCGCGCCGGCGCGCAATCTCGAGGATCGGATCCATATCGGCGGGTTGGCCGTACAGATCGACGGGGATGATGGCGCGGGTGCGTGGGGTGATTGCGGATTCGATCTTCGATGGCTCGATCGTGAAATAGTCCGCCTCGATATCGACCAAGATCGGCGTCGCGCCTGCATAGCGAATCGCGGCGACCGTCGCCACAAACGTGAACGGCGTCGTGATGACCTCGTCGCCCGGACCAATGCCTGCGGCCAACAGCGCGAGATGGAGCGCGCTCGTTCCCGAATTCACGCCGACCGTTTCCGACGCCTGGCAATAGATCGCAAACTCGCGCTCGAAGGCGGCGACCTCCTCGCCGAGGATGAACTGCGTGCTGTCGAGCACGCGCAGCACTGCCGCATCGATCTCGCTCTTGATGCTGCGGTACTGCGCCTTCAGATCGAGGTATGGAATCATCGGAACAAGGGTCCGCCGGTTTACGGCCGAAGATTTACAGCACTGGGAATGAAGCGGGCAGCGGCACGAGGGCGCCGTGCTGAGCCATCGACTGCGTGGCGGCTTCGAGCAACCGCACGACGCGAAGGCCTGCATGTCCATCCGTCGTCGGCGTCCGGCGTTGGTCGATGCATTCGAGGAAATGCCTGGCTTCGGTCTGCAGCGCTTCGGTCAGCGCCAGTTGTGGCGCCCACATGTCGCCCGCGCGATAGCCAACCAGCATCTGGTACACGTTTTCGGGGCTGAGGTTCAGCGAAATGCCGCGGTCGTACACCTTGACTTTTTCGCTCGCCTCGAGGTCGTCGAACACGACCATCCGGCGACTGCCTCCGAGCAGCGTACGCCGCACCTTCACCGGCGCGAGCCAGTTGACATGCACGTGCGCGATCAGCCGTCCCTCAAAGAACATCGTCATGTAGGCGATGTTCTCGGGTGCGCCGGCAACGTGCGCAAGGCCGGTGGCCGAGACCGACAGCGGCGTCTGCGCCAGCACGTAATCCATGATCGACAGGTCATGGACGGCAAGGTCCCACAGCACGTTGACGTCGTGCTGGAAGAGGCCGAGGTTGATGCGGACGGAGTCGTAGTAATAAATCTCGCCGAGATCGCCGTTCTGCGTGAGCTCACGAATCTTCTTCACCGCGCTCGTGTAGACGAACGTGTGATCGACCATCAGCACGAGCCCGCGTTTGTCGGCCTCCTCAATCAGCGCGAGCGACTGTTCCGAGGTCGCGGTCATCGGCTTTTCGACGAGCACATGCTTTCCGGCGCGCATGGCCGCCAACGCCAGTTCGAAATGAGAGGACACCGGTGTCGCAATCACGACAGCGTCCACCGCGGGATCGTTAATGAGATCCCGGGCGTCGGTGGATACCGCCACAGCGGGGTATCGCGCCTTCACCTTTGCGAGCCGCTCGGAGCGGATATCGGTGACGGCTCCGACACGTCCACCGGGCGCCTCCGCGAAATTGCGTACGAGGTTTGGCCCCCAGTACCCGTAGCCAATCACGCCGACCGTAATCACGCCGTCTCCTGCGTGCGCCCGTGCAGCCGCGCCGGCACCCCGGCGACGATCGCGTCGGCCGGCACATCGTGCGTGACCACGGCGCCGGCGCCGACCAGCGCCCGTTCGCCAATCGTGACGCCGCACATGATGACCGCGCCGCTGCCGATCGATGCGCCTTTCCGCACACGCGTTGGAATCACTTTCCAGTCGGCCTCTGTCTGGAGCATTCCGCCGATCGTCGCGCGCGGATACGGATCGTTGATGAACATGACGCCATGGCCAACAAACACCTCGTCCTCGATCTCGACGCCTTCGCAGATGAAGGTGTGCGAGGAGATTTTGCAGCGCGCGCCGATGGTGGCGTTTTTCTGAATCTCGACGAACGCGCCAATCCTCGTACTATCGCCGATAGAACACCCGTACAGGTTCACCAAATCGGAATGATGAATGGTGACGTCGCGGCCCAGGCGGACTGTGGAAGCAATCGGCACTTCAGGAACTCGCGTTGAGACGTGTCATCGGAAACACGGCCAGCCTGTAGCCGCATCGATTGAGATCGAGTGCAGCGTGTGGTTGACGTACACCTCCACCTTGCGATCACCGTCCGGTCCGTAGGCGACGAGGCGCCGATAATGTCGATCGACATACGCGGCAAGCTCCGGGTAGGCACGCCACACGGGATCCTTGAATTTTCCAGTGACGACGACAAACGGCACCGTCTGCGTGGCAACCCGCGCCACAAGCCGTCGCTGATCGTCTGCCGTATCAATGTACCCGGGCAGGATCGTGCTGCGGCCTCCGGCAAACGGTCGCTGCGCGTAGACCGCAACTTCTGGAATGAAGCCCGGTAGCAGCAACCGCTGGTCGCGTGTTGTGCATCGATCAACGTAGTCGAAAAATGCTTCGAGCGCGGGAACGGGTCCCGCCGGCATTTGACGTATGTTGAACCGTTCGTGTAGTTCTTCGCTCCGATCGACGAATCGTTCCGGCATGCGCCGAAGTCCGCCGAACAGGCTGGCGCGATTGAGTTGTTCGACCGTATCGCCCACCGTGGTGACGGCAAACACGCTGACAAGTGCCGTGACAGTCGCAATCACCCGCGCCGTTGCCCGGCGATGCGGAGCAGCGATGCGCGCGGTCTCCGCGCGCAACCATGCAAACAGCAGCACTGGCATCACAATCGCGTCCGCAAGGCGTGTTTCAAGGTAATCCCTCAAAAAGCCTCGGTCCGCAAGGAACGCAATGACGACGAGAGGCAAGACTTGCGCGAACGCTCGCTCTCTGCGTTCACGAGTGATCCACAGCACGACGACCGCGATGACCGGCAGCAGGTAAAACAGATAAAAGAGGAACGCCTCGCTATTTCGGTGGACACCGAGCGTCAGACCAAAAGATGGAACGATCAGATCGTTATCGGCCGCTTCGGCAGCGCTGTATCCGATGCTCCTGGCCAGATATCGGAGGACACCGCCGTTAATCGAGACATAGACGATATATGGCAACGCCGCCGCGAGGGTGAGCAGTGAAAACATCGCCGCACGTTTCCGCGCGCCGCGTCTCCATTCTGGGCACCCATCGCCGAGCGCCGCGGCAGCGACGGCGCCAGCGCCGATGAACAACCCATGATCGTGCCGAAACAGGAACGCCATCTGCACGAAGACGGCGAGGACGGCCATCCGTACCAGCGACGAAGGCGCACCCTGATACCACCAGATCAGCAGCGGTGCGGCAGCGTACAGCAGCACCTTCGGATACGCGTAGCCACGCGGAAAGATCGCAACCTCCACCAGCGCGGCGACAATCGCGACAGTGACGGAACCGCTGAGGCGCCTGGCGGCCACCACTGTCAGTGTCGCTGCCAATGCAAAGGCTGCGGCGGTAAGAACCGCTTCGGCGAAGAGGTTGCGCCCCAAGACCAGCTGTGCGGCCGCCGACGTCGCATAGGCCAACGGAGCGCCAAAATCAAGGAAATCGCGCGTAGGCCACTCGCCGAACAACATCTGCTGCGCCGCGGCAAGCGTCGTGTATTGATCGTTGGTGAAGCCGACCAATGCGAGGAAACGAAGACAGGCTGTCAGCCCGAATACGAGCGTGCATGCCACGATCGTTCCCGCCAAGGCGCCGACGTCACGTCGTAGCGGGACGTCGGCGATGACGAGTGTTTCAGGGTAGCTTCTCGAGAACAAGCACTCGCCCTTTATTGCCCCAATCCATCCGTGCCTCGAGGGCTGGTCGCGAGCGGCAGCCTTCGAGCACAAACATCAGGCGCAGCATGTCCTTGTTGAGCAGCGTAATGTGCGTCGGATCCACGTCGAACTGCGTCGTGAAGTCGAGCAAATTCGCCGGACTCGGATGGAACCGCGTCGTCACGTAAATGAACTTCGAGCTGATCCGCACCATGTTGGCGACAGTCTGTTTCACCTGCAGGACGGTCAAGTGCTCGAGCACCTCGCGACAGATCACGAGGTCGTAGGCGTTCGCCGGTTTGATCGTCGGGTCACCGACGTAACCAACTGTGATGCGGTCGCGCACCTGCGGTGTCGCGAGCTGTTTGCTGCTCTCGGCGAAATCGACCCCTTCGACGTCGAGTCCCAATTCCCACAACAGGTGCATCAGCGCGCCGGGCCCGCATCCGAGGTCCAGCACCTTCTTCGGCTGGAACACGTCCTTGATGAGAACCGGATTCTTCGCCTCGATGTGACGCCGCGTCTCGAGGTTGTAATTGTTTCCCTCAGCGCGCCAGTCGCCTGTGAAGTACTGCGAATCGTAATGGCCGGATTCGACCGGCTTCTGGTCCAGGACGCGCTGCTCGAACTCGGTAATGTTCATTGCTGGCTTAGCTGCTTGATGACTTCGTTGAGGATTCGTGTCGAGGAATCGACAACCGTGTCGAGATAGACGACTTCGATTCCATGGTCGCGGCAAATGCTGACCTGCGCCGGCGGCAGCCGACCCTCCCAGTCCTTCCCTTTCACGTAATACTTCGGCTGCAGCTCGCGGAGGATCGTCTCGGTGTCGAAGTGGTTGACGTGTGTATAACTGATGAATCGAATCGCATCCACGATCGCCGCGCGCTGATCCTCCGGGAGAAGCGGCGGATGCTTGGTCCACACGTACCGGTCGGATGCGACGTTGCACAGAAGCGGAACGTCGAGCTGTGCAGCCGCCGCACGGAAGTATTCGATGTGGCCGCGATGGAGGGGATCGAATGCGCCGTCCACCATCGCGACTTTCTTCCGGTAATCCTTCAACTGCTCGAATGCCAGAATCACGATTTCACGAGCAGCCCTTTCTCCTGCAGCTCCTGGAGTGCCTTCTCGAAGAAGTCCACCGCCACGTCCGGCGTGGTCTTCGCCCATTCGATCAGCTCGGAGAAGCCATCCTCGAGCGAAACCCTGGGAGCAAATCCGAGCGCCTGTCGCGCCCGTGAAATGTCCGCCGTGTTGTGGCGGATGTCGAACTTGCGGCCGGTCTGCGTGATCTGCGGCTCGATCGAGCTGCCCAGCAGGCGCGCGAGCAGCTTCGCGATCTCGAGGATGGTGATCGTCTCACCTGAACCGACGTTGACCGGCAGGTAATCGGCGCCTGGTTTCTCGAGCATCAGCACAAGGCAGTCCACGACGTCATGGATCGACACAAAGTCACGCAGTTGCCCGCCATCCTCGAAGACAATCGGCTGCTTGCCGTTCAACAGACGACTCAGCCAGATCGCTGCCACGCCTGCATACGGATTGCTCAGACTCTGGCGCGGGCCATACACATTGAAGAAGCGCGGCGCGACCGACGGGATACCGTAGGTCTTTCCGATGAGCAGCACCATTTCCTCCTGGTGGTACTTCGTCATCGAATAGATGTTGTCGCGGTACAGCGCCTTGCCTTCCGGTGTGGGAATCGATCTCACGTGCGCGGAGCAATGGGGACACCGTTGCTCCCAGTCGCGCATCGCCAGCTGCTGCTCAGGACGAATCGCCGGCGCGACGGCGCCGTGGGTCGCACATTCGTAGGCACCTTCGCCGTACACGCCGATCGACGAAGCGGCAATGACTTTCTCCACGTAGTGCTTCGCGTTGACGAGGATATCGAGCAGCAACGCCGTGCCACGCGTATTCACGTCGACGTACCGATCGACCTGATACATGCTCTGGCCGACGCTCACCGCGGCGCCGAAATGCACGACGGCCTGCGATCGCACGACGAGCGGTTCGAACACGGATCGATCCCGTACGTCGCCCTTCACATATTGCGCCTTCGGGTTTGCGTAGCTTGGCCACGTGCCGGAGCGGTGAACCTGCGGCTCCAGGTTGTCGAGGACGGTCACGTGGTAATCACGCGCCACGAGCGCGTCAACGAGGTGCGAACCGATATACCCGGCGCCACCAGTCACGAGAATGTCGCGAATCGCCATATGTCAGTGAATGAATCTAGCCGAAAGGCCCAGTTGGTCGAATGCAGAGATGTCGAGTGGCGAGAAGCGGCCGCCGCCCATCAACTGATATACGCGACGCGCGACCTGTAGGTGGCCGTGTAGAAATCGTGCATCGGCGAGCACGGCCGTCGTATCGACGCCGAGCATCGGCGCGAGCCATGCGAGCGCTCCGCAGGTGCCGACGAATGACGAAGCGCGGCTGATGATGGCCGTCTGCACCGCCAGGTTGTCGCGTGGCTGCAGCGCGTCGCGCACGCTGTAAATCCTCGAAGCCGCGAACGAATAATCCTCGTGATCATCGAGTGCGAGTCCCGTGTCGAGCATGACAACGGGTGTCCGCTCCGCAAGACCAACGACGAGGGATTGAAGGGCACGGCGAACGGAATCGGTTGGCGGCAGCGATGCCGCCGTGTAGAACTTCACGGCGACGAACTCAGCGGGCAGCGGCGGCACGGCCACATCGGGCGCGGCCATGCGGCAATATCGCGTCCGCTTTTCGAGGAACGACGGAGGCCGATGGCCGAGCCAGAACTGGTGGAACAGCTGGTACAAGAACGACGGGTGCAGGACGCGCGTGCGCGCTGCTCCGATGCGCCGCTCGACGTCCGCCACAATCCTTTGATCCATCGATGAGACGCCGAACTGTTTGAGCGTTCCGCGGTCTTCCACGCGGCGCTGCGCATTGCCCGCCGCGTACTCATCCGGCGACATCAGATCGAACAACTCCACCGCGTTGGAGGTGATGTCCGAGTACCACGATGCCGCGCCGCCGCGCGTGACGACGACCAGCCGATCCGCCGGAAGTTCGTACTGAGATTGAACCCAGCGAACAAATGGGACCCAGTACAAGACTTCGTAGCCAACTTCCGAGAGCCATGGGCCGACGACGATTGGATCCGAACCGGCGACGACGCGCGCGAGATCGCGCTCGACGCGCCATTCGGTCCGATACGTGTTGACGCGTTTCTTCGCTTCACCAATCTCGTGCACCTGCTTGTGCAGGCGTGCCCGCAGCCACACCACCCGGCGCAGTTGCTTGGCGGAAATGTTGACGAGCGCAACACCGCCGTTACGAATCTTCTCGCGGAGCAGCTTGAACCGGCGTCGCGTTTCGGCGAACACAGCCCGTTTCGCGGTACGGGCGCGCGCGTCGACCGCAGCCCACCCGGAAACGGGTTCAGAGGTCATCGTCGATCCCGGCGGATGTGGATGACGATGTCCGCCCCCGCAGCCGCATCGCGCACGTCCAGCAGAGCGGGCGCGCCGAGCTGATCGAAGGCGGATCGAGCCATGTGAAGGTGCTTCTGTGAGAAGCCAGCCGGGTCGCTGTAGAACGCGAGCGACTTCACGCCGTAGAACGGCGCCAGGTACGAGAAGCCGCCGTAGGTCCCGACAAACGCATCGGCGCGCGCGACAATCGCGCTCTGGATGTGAAGGTTGCGCCCGGGCTCGATACCCTCAGGCAGATGATGCACACCATGCTCATCGACGCGATCCCCGCCATGATCGTCGATGTTCAGTCCCGTTGAAAGTGCCACGACCGGACCGTCTGCGGCGAGAAGCCGAAGCGCGTCACGCACGAATGCGCGATTCTGCGCCGTAGCCGGGAAGCATTCATTGAAATAGAACTTGACCGCAACGTAGCGCGCCGGCAGGTCGAGCACCGTCGTCGGCGAGGGGACGTCAAGCCTGGTGTACCGGACATGATCGTGAACCCACCGATCCGGTTGATGGCCCCACCAGTACGGGTTGAGCAACTCGTACATGAGCGACGGATGCAGCAACGACCACCCGCGCATGTGCGCGTGACGCATTGCCGCGGCGACGATGTCCCGGTCGAACTCGGTGACGCGCGTCTGCTTCTGTTCGCCGAGGTTTCGCACCCTCGCATCGTGCTGCTCGCGGAACATCTCGGCGCTGACCTGATCGAAGACGTCCGCATAGCGTGACGCGAACGGGCGGTACCAGGACTCCGTGCCTCCGCGCGACACCACGATGAAGCGCTCCGGATCGACGGTCAGCCGTTCGGCGCACCAGCGCAGAAATGGCACCCAGTAGAGCAGCTCGAATCCGACCTCGCCCAGCCACGGACCTGCAACAACGGGGACGCCACGCTTGGCGATCGCGGCAAGCTCGCGCCGAAGTCGTTCGCTGTTCTGCCGCGCGAGAAACGCGCTTGCCGCGCGCCGAATGGGGCGCGGCACCACGTGACGCAGCGAATTCATTGGCGACTGAGCAGACGTTCGGCCGCTTCATTCCAATCGTCCTGCGTGTCGATATTGAGTGAATCGCGCCCGTCAAGAATTAGCGGACAGCAGTTTTCGCCATAGATGTCGTGAAAGCGCTCCAATGTCGAGCGCCAGAACACGTAGGCGGTCCCGTCACGCCAATACGCAGGGCGAGCATCTTGTCGACGAGTCAAGCGTGGCCCGTCGGAGAGAAATGGTCGGAGGCGATCCCCGTCGATTCTCATCAGATAGTCTGGCGAATGATCTCGCGGGAGTTCGACGACGGTCACGACCGAATCGGCTTTGGTCCGTTTCAGCAGATTCACGGCATCACGAATGTGATCGGGCCGCCGAAGCGGCGAAGTGGGCTGCAGCAACACGACAATCTCAGGCGACCAGCCCTGCCGCGATAACTCTGCCAGCGCATGCACGATGACGGGAACCATCGGCGTATCGTCCGCGGCCAGCGTGACTGGTCGCATGAAAGCCACGTCGAGGCCCGCACGACGACCCACATCGGCAATTTCGGGAGATTCGGTGCTCAGGATCATTCGGTCAATGACACCGGATTCACGTGCCGCGCGCGCGGTGTAGTCCAGAAGCGAATGGCCGGCAAGCGGCTTCACGTTCTTGCCCGGGACACCTTTCGACCCCCCGCGTGCAGGAACAAGTCCCAGAACCGGCTCTCGAGTCACTGCGGGCACGAGACGGTGGCAGCCGTCGCAGGCCGATACGCATCGATCGCATCGATGACGTCGTCCTCTCCGATTTCAGCAGCCACGCAATGAAGATGGTGCCAGGTGCGCTCATCCACGGCGGCACCTTCATGCATCAGTAACTCGACAATCTCAGCGCGTCGTGCGAGCACCGCCGCCTCGAGCGGGGTCGCGCGACTCACAGCGAGAACGTCGGGACGGAGTGCGTACTCCGCGTTTGGATCGGCGCCGGCCTCGATGAGCCGCGCGACTTCTCCTTGATCCCGCAGGGCCGCAGCTTCCGCAAGTGTCAGCGGGCCACCCTGCCAGAACGTCGGTGTGTACCCGAACACGGCCGCGCCGAGCACCGCGCCGCAAAAACCGACTGCGACCAGCGCGGGGATGGCGGCGCAAACTGCGGATACATTCGTCAAGCGAAGCACGTGACTGTCAGCCACTAGAAGTAGTCGATGTCGAACACGCGGTCCGCCCATCGCGGCACAAACCAGGGATTGACGACGGGCCTGGAGAGCGCATCGGCGCGCAGCGCGGTCACGAGGCGGCGCGCCGCCGGATCGCCCGGCAAGTGGTCACGCAACGCCCCCCAATCGTTGTGAAAGGCGAATGCCTGCGTCCTCAAGACGTGGTGCACGCCGATCACGCGCACCGCCCACAGTGAACTCGCTGCCACGAGAACAGCCGCCATCGCGACCGCGGTTCCGACGCGCCGGACCCGAATCAGCTGATCGCGAACGGCCCAGAACGCTACGAGCGCGTAGCAGGCTCCAGCTGAACTCATGATGACGTCCTTGGCGTACGCGAAGGAGGCCACCCCGCTGGCTGCCAGCACGGCACCGAAGACCAAGAACGCGGCCCGCATGTCGTCGCGGTGAGGTACGGCGTCCACGGTCGAGCGCGACAGTCGCCATGCGGCAATTCCGATCAGCACGGTCGTCGTCACCGATGACGCGATGCTGATCCACATGCGCGGAGGAATGTCTCCCGCCTCCCATGCTCGCCACACCACGAACGTACCGTCGCGCGGCTCCGAGAAGAGTACCGACGATATCGATGCAAGCACCGTATAGATGCGGAAGCGAACGAGGCCCGCACCGAAACGCTCCCGAATCTGTCCGGGTTCGAGCCGCTCCGTCAGGTAGCCTGATGCATTCTGTGTGTCCAGTGGAAGCATTGTGAGACGCACGACCAGGTAAACAACCGTCAAGACGGTCACGCAGACCAAGGCACGGTCTGAAACACCGCGACGTCCGGCGATGCGTCCCGCGACGAGCGCGACCCACACGAGAACGCCTGATTCGAGCGTCAGGCATGCAGCGATCAACGTCAGCACCGCCGCGGCGTCGACCCACCATGCATGACGGCTGCGAGAAAGGTGCATCGCCAGCAGGACGAACACGACGATCGGCAGATACACGTTCACCGGTGTTGCTTCTTTCACAAGACCCGTAAACGTGTTGCTGCCGACAAAAACACTCAGCGCAAAGAGCGAAGCGGCGAGGTCCACGCCCGTCTCGATACGTAGCAGGGCAACGAACAAGCCGAACGCGGCCAGCAGGAGCGCGATGTGAAACGCCTCGTACGCGAGGTGCACGTGACCGCGCGACAGATCGAACAGTAGCTTTATTTCCGCAACCCACAGTGGACGAAAGTCCGTGGTCCCGATCTCAGACGTGAACGAGGCCCACAGCCCAGGGGAACGGCCGGCATCCACAATCTTATCCAGCGAATCGTGCACCAGGAGAGGCACCTGCAGCAGGCCGTATCCCAGCGAGCCCGCGATGAGCGCCGCACAGATCGCGACGCAGAAGCGAGGTGGCACCGCGATCGTCACATCCGACGTGGTGCGTTCTGCACGAATCGTACTTCCCGAAGCAGCTCGGCGACCGACGCATCAGACGGCGTCGTATCGACGCCACCGGTGGCGGGACGACACACGTAACTCACGTGCAGGTGATCAGCAGCGTAGTCGCTGCGCAGCACCTCGAACGCCGCGCTGCCCAAGTAGGCCAGGATGGTCGGTTCGGTAAGGTAATAAGGATGATCGATCTTGATCGCATCTTCGACCGACCAGTTGCGGAGATAGGCCGCTCGAAAATCAACGATGTCGATGAAGAGCACGCCGTCATCGGTCAGCAGCTGCCGGACGCGCGCGAGGGTCCCCGCAATATCGAGCAGGTGATCGACGGTCTGACAAATCGTGACGATGTCGAAACGGCGTTTGCTGAAATCGTGGTGCTCGACGAGTCCTGAGATCGTTTCGAGCCCCAGGCGCTGCGCCTGCTCGATTTCGAGCGGCGCCGGATCGATGACCGTCCCCTCCAGTCCGAACTCTCGCGCGAAGTGCGCCGCCACCACGCCCGTAGACCCTCCGATGTCGAGCAGCGTCCGTCGTCTGGCGTCGGTGATGAAAGGTCGGAGGAATTTCGCGCGCTCCGCGGCGTACTCGCGCTGTTCGGCCTGGATGGTGCGCGCATCGATGAGCCGGCCGTGGAACGCGCTGACGAGCGGGCGATAAGTGCCGTTGTAGAAACGAGCGTACGCCTCCGCCGTCAGGCGCGGGTTCAGAAAGACAAGCCCACACCGACGGCACGCGTGCGCCTGCGTCGGGTAGCCATATCGGTCGCGATGCGTGAGGATGACGAACTGAGCTGCGCCACACAGGTTACACGTCGTCAGCGTCTGCTTGGGCTGCGCCGCATAGTCATAGTCGAGTGCGGCAATCCGTTCCCTGCGGTCTGCTGAAACCGTCGTCGTCATCAGTACGTCAGCCTCTTTTCGATCGTCAGCTCGGCGTGCGACAGACAGTCGGCAATGCGCGCACCCGCTCTGCCATCGCCATACAGCAGATCCCGCGACATTCGGCCACGTTTGGCGTGCGCCGCAATGGCGTCGGCAATCTCGTGGTGGTCGTGGCCGACGTCAATCACGTTGCGGCCACGCTCCCGTCCAAGCTGCCGCGTGCCGATATTGACCGCGGGCACGCCCAGGTACGAACACTCGCGGATGGCGACGCTCGAATTGCCGACGATGGCGCTCGCGTTGCAAAGCAGGCGCAGGAAGTCCTCAGGGAACATGTTGCGGAACAGGTGAAAGTTCTCCGGGTGCTCCTTTTCGCGGAACATCCGGATGCCTTTCGAGGTCCCATCGGACCCCGCATCGACGTTCGGCCAGAACCACAGCACCGGCAGGCCGAAGTCCTTGACGGCATACAACGTCTCTTCGACCTGGTGCCGTGCTTCGTCGTACTCGGTCGTCACGGGGTGCTGCATCACGACGAGATAGCCACGTGACAAATCCGCGGTTGGACCGACGCCACCGTATTTTTCAAAGGGATCGAAATCCATCTCCGGACGCGCGGCGACTTCCGCGGCGATATCGATGGAGGGACAGCCGGTGACGTGCACGTTGGCGGGATCTTCGCCAAGCTTCTTGACGCGTTCACCGGCGAGATTGGTCGACACGAGATGAAGGTTGGCGAGCTTGGTCACCGAATGCCGCACCTTCTCGTCGATCGACCCGGTCACCTCGCCGCCCTGGATGTGCACGAGCGGGATGTTCATGTACGACGCGGCTACGGCCGTCGCGAGCGTCTCGTAACGATCCGCGATCGTGACCACCGCGTCGGGCTTGATGTTGTCGAACACCGTCGCCAGCTCCGAGAGTCCGATACCCGTGGATTTGGCGGACGTGACCAGGTTTTCCCCCTCGAGCACCATGTAAACGCGCGCCATGATCGGGAATCCGTCGCGTTCAATCGAATGGATGGCGCTGCCGTACCGATCGAGTAGCGCTGACGCCGCGACGACGAGCTGCAACTCGAGCTCGCGGTGCTGGTCGATGGCTTTGAGCGCGGTGCGAATGCGGGAGTAGCTGGGACGAGCAGTCACGACGACGCAGATTTTTCGCTTGGTCAACCTACGCGAATCCTTCGATGTCGTCAGCGGCCAGAACCTGGTCAGCGGTGACGGGACGCGCCAGACGGCGGCCGATGATCTCCTCGAGTCGATCCGGCGAAAGGCCGGTGCCCGGCTTCTTGATCGCCACGTGTTCGCGCGCTATCACGGTACCCGCTGGCAGATTGGCGCTGGCGACGAGGCTTCGCGTGAACAGCATTCGGAGCGGCGCGGTTTCCTGTGCCGATGTGTCCTTGTCAAGCGGATGCGCGCGCATCCGTTCAATGAAGCGGATCCCGTCGACCAGCTGCCGCAGCTCCTGCGTGGTAATGGAGGCGATGACGTCGGGGCCGAACATCTCGCGAGACAGTGCGACGTGCACTTCGAGCATGTCCATACCGAGCGCGGCTCCGGCCAGGCCCGGATAAATCGTCGCTGAATGATCGGACAACCCGACCCAGCAGCCGTAACGGTCGCGATAGAACGGAATCAGGTTGAGTCCAATCTTTTCTGGCGGGCATGGGTAAGCCGTTGTGCACTGGAACACACCCACCTCAGCGTGGCGCAAGCGAACGCGTGCCACGGCCTGATCGATTTCCTCGAGCGGGCTCATCCCGGTCGAGAGCAGTACCGGGGTGCGCGTCTCGAGGATGCGGTCGAGAAGCGCGGTGTTCGATGTCTCGCCTGACGCGATTTTCCACAGGGGCATGCCGATGCGCTCGAGCAGATCGACAGCCTGGATTGAAAATGGCGATGAGAGGAACAAGATGCCGCGCTCGCGCGCGTGCGCGGCAAGCCCGCGCCACCCCTCCTCGGTGAACTCCATCCGCTTCCAGTAGTCGTATCGCGTTTTGTCCTGACGGCTGAACTTCACGCGGAATGGTTCGGACGGAGTGCTCTCGGCAGCGGCGATGTGCGTCTGGAACTTCACAGCGTCCGCGCCTGCATTGGCAATCGCGTCCACGAAGGCATGTGCGAGCCCGAGGCTGCCGTCGTGCGTCAACGCGACTTCTCCGATGACGAGACAGCGTCCGGAACGGAAAATTGGCTCAGGAATCACGAGCGAGCCTCTTGCGCCATGAGCCCTGAGCCTCGAGCCGACTGAAGCCCGACCGGATCCAGCGCGCGCAGATCCAACGCGGCGAAACGGCCCGCCCTCGCCCGTTGGCAGGCGCGCAACATGACACCCAGATGCGCGTGCAGCCACTTCGGATCGATGTAGACGGCGGATGTGTTGACGCCGAGCATCGGTGCGAGCCACGCCACGCTGCCGCACGTCCCGACAAATGCCTGCGCACCGGCAATGATCTGCGTCTGGACAGCGAGGTTGTTGTTCGGCGTCATCCACGATTTGGCGCTCATCACACGTGAAGACGGTCCAAACGAGTGGTCCGCGTGCTCATCGAGCACCAGCCCGGTCTCGAGCAAAACGACATGGGTGCGCTCAGCGAGGCTGTCGACGAACCATGCGAGCGTGCGACGCACGTCCGGCGTATCCGGCAGCGATCGCGCGGCGTAAAACTTCACCGCCACGTACTCGCGAGGAAGCTTCGCGACGTCGAGCACTTCCGACGCCGTGACCGCCTCGAAACGAGTGTGCGAGTCGAGGAAGCTCTGCGCGCGCTGCCCTGACCAGAAGAGCGAGAACAGTCGATACATCAGCGACGGGTGCAGCACGGAGACGCGGCTACCCACAACTCCTTCGACGACCTGAACCACCTCGCGGTCGAACGCGGACACCTCCAACTGTTTCGTGGCGCCGCGCTCGCCGGTCCGCCGCGCGAAATCGGCAGGGTCGATGTGATCCCAGATCTCCACGTACCGATCCGCGATGCCGCGGTACCAGGACGCGACGCCCCCGCGCGAGACGGCGACAACACGCGACGGGTCGACGCGAAAGGCTGCCTTGACCCATCGCAGGAACGGCAACCAGTAGAGCGCCTCGAAGCCGACTTCCGAGAGCCACGGTCCCGCAACAATCGTCGCTGCGCTGTTGACGACCGCATCAATCTCCTGCTCGACGGCCCAGCCGGCGCGCGACCACTGCCGCTGCTCGCGCATCTCCGCGTGGTGGCGAAGGGCATCGCGCAGCGGCCGCCTAACCTTTCGTAACAAACTCATGATGCGCGGCGCCGAAACCGAGCCGAAGCATATCCACTGAACGCAGATCGAGCTCGACGAAGCTCCCCTTTCGCAACCCTGAAAACACACGCTTGGCGACTTCGAGATGGTCGAACCGGAAACCGGTGATGTGCGAATAGAACGTCAGTGCGTGCGTCCCCGACAGCGGGGCCACATAGGAGAACCCACCATAGGTCCCCACGTACGCCTCGGCGCCGGCAATGACGCGCGTCTGCACATCGAGATTGGTGGCCGGCGTCATCAGATGATCGATCGTATGGATGCGGCTGCGATTGCCCTTCGCGATGTCGGAGTGATCGTCGAAACGATGCGGCGTGTTCAGCAGAACGACATCCGTGTGACGCGTCAGCTCGTCCAGATATGACGCGACGAACAGGTGATTTTCGGGAGTGTCGGGCAACGCCGTGTTGCTGTAGAACTTCGCTGCCACGTATCGCTCCGGCAACTGATTGCGCAAATCACCGCGATCGACTGGCGGCAACGCCCCGAACGACGTGAATGCCTCGATGAGCGTGACCGGCACCCGCTGGAACCAGAAATGATCGAACAGACGGTACATGGTCGACGGGTGCAAGAGGCGCACCCCGCTCAGTCCGCGCTTGTCGGTGACCTTCGCGATGATCTCGCGGTCGAAGCTCGAGATGTCGACGTGCTTGAGACGACCGCGTTGTTCGACAATCCGCGCGTCGTTGCGCACACGGAACTGCTCGGGCGAATAGAACGTGAGGACATCTTCGTAGTTCGTAGTGATGTCGCGATACCAGGAGGCAGCGCCGCCACGTGAGATGACGACGAGCTGCGACGGGTCGAGGTTGCCGTACGCCTTCGCCCACGCAAGGAACGGAATCCAGTAGAGCAGCTCGAATCCGGCTTCGGAGAGCCACGGACCGATCAGAATCGGTCGGCCGCTTCGACCCAGGGCGGTAATCAGCTCGCGCGTTTCCTCTGCTTCCGGAAGGTTCCACCCGGCAAGTTTTTTTGCGGGATCGCGCTGGCGCCCCGGCTTTGGCGTCAACGCGGACGGTGGCCCAAGCGGCGCCGCAGTGAGCTCTTTTTCACCGAGCTGCTTCTGCGCGAACTGCTTTACCCAGACAAATACGCGGCGCCGGCCGTCCTGGAACACCTTCTTGATCTGGAGGCGCACGCGCTTCCGGTGTGGCTGCGTGATCAGGAGCAGCTGCAACGCGCCGACAGCCGGATACAACACGAGGCGCAGCACGCGCTCCTTCAAACCGTGGCCCGAAGGTTGCGGGGCCGGCAACGCCGCGAGTTGCTCGATCGCATCGGCAAATCGCGGTGTTGCGGCCTCCGACAGGCCAAAGGGACGGATGAAGCCTTCGACGAAGCGGCGCGCGTTCGGCTCGCCGCCGCCTTCAGGGGCGAGGGAGCTGGCGAGCAGCGGCACATGTTCGTCGAGCGTGCGCGCGACGTGGAGCAGCCCCCCGTTCACATCCAGCAGGTAATGAAAGTGGATCGTCCCTTCCTGGTTATGTGTCGAAATGTCTTCGTCGAGGACGGTATGAACCGGTTTGCCGACGACCGCCGCTTCCAGAAACGCGCTGGTATTGAGGCCGACAACCGCCGCGCTGTAATACATCGAGTCGAAGTAATCGTTCTTCGCCTCATCGTCGACCGGATGATCGCCCCAGAACGCGATGTTCCTGAAGCCGGACAGATCGATCTGCTTCCACTCCTCCGGCCGAGCGGGGTGCGGTCTGATCAGAATGCCGATGTCGTGCAGGCGAGAATCGCTGCTTGTCCGAAGCGCTTCCACCCACCGCTCGACAAAGGCGGGTTCACTTGCGGTGCCGCGGAACAGCGACGAACACAGATACACGACGAACGGACGATCCGAACGCAGGCCGACGCGTGAGCAGAAGCTCTCGCGACTGCGCGACGGCGCCCGGCCGAACCACTGATCGTAGGGATGCGCGCCGGTGACGACCACCCGGTCCGCCGCCACGTCGTGCATCTCGATCGCTTCCTGCTTCTGAATCTCGTTCCAGACGAGCAGGAGATCCGGCACGTTGCGAATGACCGCTTTGCTCGACAGGTGATCCCAGCTCGCGACGGGAAGCGCGGTACGAATCCCAAGCGCTTTGGCCGCGGCCAGATGATCCATCTGGGGTGACCCGAGCTCGATGAGCGGCGTCACGAGCACGGCATCGGGATGATGGCTCGCGATGTAGCGTTCGAGGTCGGCTCTGGCGGGAATGCCACGCTCCAGCGTGCGCAACAGATGTGCGAACGTCTTTCGTCCGCCTGGACCGAGGCGCTCCGCGACGGCGACAACGCTGCGCGGCGCCCGGTCGCGCGCCCGCGCGCGAATATGCGGTGTCGTCGCGTAGCGAGGATCCAGGTAACGCAGATAGTCGATGCCGAGCCGCAGCCGCCGCGCGAATTCACCCCACGCATCGGGTGCGCGCCCTGGAGTTGTCCCGAGGGTAATGTTCGGATATCGCTCGGCAAGCCGCTCAACCATCCGACGGCCGCCCATCGACTCCTCACGATCAGCAGACAGCGTCAGTTGGTGGCCGCGACGCGCGAGCTCTGCGATCGAAGACTCGAAGAGTCGGAGGTACGAGTAGTGGCGAGCGAAAAAGAGAATCTTCACAGCCAGCTGACTTCGCGTCGCTCGCTGTCGGCGCGACGGAGTTTCCCTTCGATTTCGCGCCGGTTGAGCAGCAGCTTGCGACCGCGCGGAATACGCTCCAGCGCTCGGAGCGTGATGAGGCCGAATCGCGCGACGACGGCCGGCGCGCTGGCAGCGTGCTGCGGTCTCATCGTGCCGAGTTGTTCGACAGCGTCCGCCAGCACGCGCGTGGCCGAGACGTCGAGGCCAACAGGCCTCACGAACGTTCGGATGAACTCACGCTGCCGTCGAACAATCTCCTCGGTGTTCCCACCGAGAATCGAAGCCAATTGCCCGCAGTGCTCGGCCAAGGAGCGAGACGTGGTCAGCAATCCGCCGTCCACGAGATAGTGAAAGTGGAGCGTCCCTTCCTGATTCGGTCGAAATTCCTCGGGCAGAATGGCCAGCACGGGAGAGCCGACGATGCCAGCCTCGATGAACGCACTGGTGTTCAGGCCGACAACGGCGGCGCTGTAATGTAGCGAGTCGAAGTAGTCGGCGCGCGACTCCGCGTCGATGGGATTGTCGCCCCATAAGGCGAGGTTGGGAACAGTTCGCCAATCGACCTCGTCCCACTCACGCTTCCTGGACGGGTGCGGACGCACGAGGATCGCCGCATCGCGTACACATGGATCTGAAGACGATCGCACGGCGGACGCCCACTTCAGCACGAACTCCGCCTCCAACGGACTTCCTGGAAACAACGCGGAACAAACCCAGAGCACGAATCGCCGGCCGTCCGGCAACCCGACGCGGCGCATGAAATCCGCGCGGCTGCGCGCAGGGCGCTGGTCGAACCAGCGGTCGAACGACTGGGCGCCGGTCACGACGACCCGCTCTGCGGGCACGCCATGCATCTCGGTCGCTTCGCGACGCTGGACGTCGTTCCACACCAACAACCGATCGGGCAGGTCGCGGATGATGGCCTTGCTGGAGAGATGGTCCCAACTCCACACGCAAACCGCCGTCGGAATGCGGCGCGCGCGCGCGCTGCGCAACAGATCGAGTTGAGATGAAGGGACCAGGCCAATCAACGGTGTGATCACGACCGCGTCAGGCGACTGTGCGTCGAGAAAACGTTCAATGTCCGGACTGGCGGGAATCGAGCGATCGATCGCGTGTAGCGCGCGCGCAAGCAGGCGTCGCGCCCCCCGCGAGCGGAGCAGTCCGTGCTCGGCGAGGGTAATGAATCCGCTCGGCGTCCGCACCTCCGCCCGCTGCCGCAGCGCGGGCGTGCCTTCGTACTCGGGCTCCAGGTAACGGAGGTAATCGAGCGTCAGCCTGACCTTGGTTGCGAGAAAACGGGTCTTCTGCTCGCGGGTGGGCACCTTCCCGTACCTGACGTTCGGATGTGCCTCCGCCAGGCGCTGGACGATCGATTGTCCGCCGAGTGCGGATTCGTGACGCTCCGCGCCGAGATACAGCTGGTGCCCCCGTGCCGCCAGCTCGTCAACCATCGACTCGATGTTGCGGTAGTAGCCGTTGTGAAGAGCTGCGATGAGAATTTTCACCGGCTCTGTCTTCGCAGCCCCGCGCGATGCGTGAACATCAGGATTTCGTACAGGGCCTTGCGGCTCGCGCGTCGGCTCTTGGCCAGCAGCTTCCTGCCGCCGACGAGCGTGTAGTAGACGGCGTGGTGAAAGGCCTTCTTCACCAGCTTCTTCGCGAAATGCACCTGATCGACGCCGCGACCGATGCTCTTCGACGTCTCCGTCTTGCGGGTCGCGCGCCAGGTTGCAGCGATAACGTAGGTCGCAATCATGGAGAGCCCGAACCCTTCGCGCCGCAGAAGCAGTGCGTGCTGCAGCGAGGGCGGCCAGTTGAATCGCGGCGGCGGTGCCCCGGCAAAGAGCGACAGGCGCTGGCGATCGATACTCGCGCCGTCGGACTGACGGCGCCACCACAGCGGCTCCCCGACCTGCCGGATCTCGCCCAGCTGCGACAGCTCCGCGACGAGCAGTCGGTCCGGATTGAGAACAGGCCGGAAGATACCTGCCGCCTCGAGGGCGCGCATCCGTATCAGGCCGTAGACCATGTCGCCGGATCCGAAGCCGCTCCAGCAGAAGCGCCGCCACCGTTCGCGCGGATCGGCAATCCCCGACGTGTCGAACACGCGCGGCTCTTTGTCGATGAGAATGCCCGCCTCGTCTACACGAAGCGTCTGTGGATACGCGAGCACCGCCTCCGGATGCGCGTCGAGCTCCGCGACCATTCGAGCCAGCCATTGCGGAGCCCACCGATCGTGATCGCTAACCCACGCAAAGTACTCGGCAGATGGATACTCGCGGCGCGCGATGTCGACGACTTCCCTCCACGTCGGCACCATGCCGCGCCGTTGAGCATGGCGCCAATACCGAACCCGGTGGTCTCGCGCTTCGTACTCCCGCGCAATGGGCTCGCTTTCGATGCTGGAGCCATCGTCCAGCATGACAAGCGCGAACTCGGACCCGGTCTGAGACAAAAGGGACTCGGTCGCCTCGCGGAGATGCCTGGCGTTGTTGTACAGGGTCATGCCGAGAACGACGCGCGGCGTCACGTCAGTGATGACCCACCTCGATCAAGCGTTTGACGCTCGCCTTGAGGCGGGCGACCTGCTTGCGTGCGCTGAGACCTCGACGCCACTTGCGCCATTCTTTGGCGGTCCGCTCCTGGCGCGTGGCACGAATAATTGCGTCGCGTTCACGCTGCTCGCGGTCGCGATAGGCCGCCCTCGCACCGAGCACGTGCTCCTTATGTGCGCGATTGGCGCGCTCGCTGTTCTCGCGCGCGATGTCAAGGGCATCCATCAACAGCCATCTGCCGACCGACGTGTTCGACGCACGAATCGCGGCCCCGAGCACCAGCGGCACGGCATCGAACCCCGGCTCACGGTGCGCATCTCCTTCGCGACGCCCGAGCCTTTCGACGGCCTCGACAAACCTCGGCGTCGATGGCGATTCGAACCCTCCGGGCCGCACAAACGCGGTGAGAAAACGCCGGTTGCGCTCCTCGCGCGAGCCATCGCCTTTCATCACCTGCGCGAGGTGCGACAGATGCGATGTGACGTCAGGTGCGGTGTGCAACAGCCCGCCTTCCACATTCAACAGATACTGGAAATGCACCATGCCGTCCTGATGCATCCGATACGCCGGCAACTGCATCGTCAGCACCGGCCGTCCGATGATGGCAGCCTCGAGAAACACCGTCGTGCAGAGACCGACAACCGCGCTGCTGTAGAAGATCGACTCGAAGTAGTCGGCCTTCGCCTCCGCGTCGATCGGGTTGCGTCCGCTCATCGCCACGTTGTCGAGGCCCTCGAGAGAGAGGCCGGCCCATTCCTTGATTCGTTCCGGATGCGGACGCACGAGCACACCGGCGGTGCGAAGCACGGGGTCGCTGCTCGATCGAAGCGCCTGGATCCACTGCTTGACGAATACCGGTTCCGTCGGGTCAGGAACAGGGCTCATCGCGGAGCAGACGTACAGGACGAACGGGCGGTGTGGATCGAGTCCCATCGCGCGACAGAACTGCTCGCGCGAGCGTCCCGGTGTCTTGTCGAACCACTGGTCGTAGCACTGCGCCCCCGTCACGACAATGCGCGATTCCGGAAGGTCGTGCATCTCGATCGCTTCGCGCTTCTGCACGTCGTTCCAGACAATCGTGGCGTCGGGCTGGATGTGGATGAGGGCTTTGCTCGACAGGTGATCCCAACTCATGATGCCGGCCGCGGTCGAAATCCCAAGCGTCTGAGCGGCCTTCACCTGTTCCATCGCGAACGAGCGCGAGAAGGTCAGCGATGTTAGAAGCACCACGTCCGGATGCTGAGCCTCTAACAGCTTTGTGATTGCCCGGCTCGGCGGCAGTCGTCGTTCGATGGCTTTGAGCAACGCCGCGGTCGTGCGGTGACCAATGACCGCGCCTCCGATGCCTGACGTCATCCACTTGATGACGCGCGGTGTACGTTCGATGTTTCGAAGACGGAGCTTTTCAGCCGCCGCATAGCGTGAATCAAGAAACCGAACGTAATCGAGCGCGAAACGAACCTTCTGCGCGAGGTAAAACCACGGCTCGTCCACCGGCGACGGCGTCAGCCCGAAGCTGACGTTGGGATACTCGGCGGCAAGTCTCTCGACAAACGCTTGGCCTCCGAATGTTTCCCGTTCGTCTGCAAGGAGGTGGACGTGATGACCCCGCGCCGCGAGCGAACGAATCACGGACTCGAAGTTGCGATAGTTCGCAAAGTGCAGGGCCGTAAAAAGCACTTTCATTGGTGACCGGCTCGGCGTGCGATCACGCGCAGATTCTTGCCGTAACAGCCGGCGTTGGCGAGGAACTGGATCACATCGGCGATTTCCGTCAGCGCCTCGGCGTCGCGATGGAGCACCTCCCGGCGATACCAGATGTAGTCCTCGATATCGAGGCCTTCGGTGACGATCAGCTCCGGCGTCAACGAGTGCCGCAGCATCAGATCGCGGATCGTCGTCGGGGTGTAGTAATTCAGATGGTGCGTCGGCCAGATGAAGTGCGCGTTGGCGCCCATCAGCAGCCGAGACGCGGAGTCGAAGTTCGGCACGTAGAGAAACAGGATGCCATCGGGCGCAAGCAGATTCACGCAGGCCCGCAGCGTGCGCGCCGGATCGAGGAGGTGCTCGAGTACGTCGAACAGCGATACCGCATCGAAGGTGCCCGCCGCGAAGCCTGCGTCCTCGAGCGCGACCGTCCGCAGGTCGAGCCCGCGCGAGCGCCCGAATTCGATCGCCGAGGGGTTGAGATCAATGCCAATCGCCTTCCATCCCTTGGCCTGCGCGGCCTCAACGACAAAACCGGTGCTGCAACCGACATCGAGATACCTGGGCGCGCGACAGTTGGACATGCGGAGATGCTCGCCCATGATGCGCACGCGTTCCGCACCGAAACGCTGCACCCGGTAGTCATGGCTCTTGATCCCGAGATCCCGGACGATCTCCTGGTACGCCTGCGATGCGTACACCTGCTGGTAGTGCGCTTCGTCGAACGTCGGATTGACGAAGACGAGATCGCACTGCCCGCAGCGGACGAGCCGCATGTGATCTTTCTCGAGCTCGAGCGCCTCGTCGGTGCTGCCGCATGTGGGGCACGCACGGCGTGACAGCAGTTCTTCGGGAATGCGGCCGAACCGCGTAACGAGGTCGTCGATCGGGTGCGTCCGCTTTTCGATCAGACTCTTGTAGGAGCCGCCCGGACGCAGCTGCTCGACGTCCACCGGCTGGTATTCCGAAACGTGTCTATAGGGAATTTGCATTGACACGTGCGGCGATGATCGATTCCGCGAGCCGCAAATCCCAAGGCGTGTCGATGTCGAGCGAGTCTTCGGCCGTCATGAGGAGCGGCCACACCTCGTCGCCATACAACGAACCGCCGTCGATGACGTGTGTGTGGACGGCCAAAACGGCCGGACCATTGCGCGCAAAAAGCTTCGGCTTGTCCTGACGTCGCGTGGCCGATGCGCTATCGAGGAACGGTTTGAGAAGTCCCTCTTCGACGCGCATGACCGATGTCGGATTGAACCGATGCGGGACTTCGATGACGGAGACAACCGAGTCGCCGCGCACTCGCTGAAGCCAGTCGATCGCGGCGTCGATGTGCTGCCCGCGGCGCAGCGGCGATGTCGGCTGAAGCAAAACGACCATATCGGTCTCGAAACCATCCGCACGCATCGCGCTGATTGCATGCTGCAGGACCGGCAGCATGGGGGCGTCGTCGGCCGCCAGAGACGAGGGGCGAACAAACGGAACTTCGAGCCCGAGCGACCGCGCGCAGTCGGCAATGCGTTCGTCGTCCGTGCTCACGATCGTGCGCGTCAGTTTCTTGCTGTCGTTGACGGCGTCTGCCGTGTACGCCAGCAGCGGGCGGCCGCAGAGCGGCGCCAGGTTCTTCGTCGGAATTCCCTTGGACCCCCCGCGGGCGGGGATGACCCCGAGAACGTTCATCAATAGGACAAACGCTTCTGCACCCGCAGCGGCGCGTCGATGAGAACTTTTGCGATGCGCGCGCCGGCGCCGCCGTCGCCATACAGATGGCTCGACGGGTATTGGCCATGGGAAAGCTGCTTCTTGACGGCCGCGACAATCTCGCGCCGGTCGCACCCGACATCGATGACGTTCTCGGCACGATCGCGGCCCTGCTGCCGGCTGCCGATATTGACCGTCGGCACACCGATGTACGCGCCTTCGCGTAAGGGCGCGGACGAATTACCCACGGCGCACGCGCAGCTCAGCATCAATTTCACGTAGGTTTCGATCGGGAAATTCTTGTAGAAGCGAATGTATTCAGGGTGGTGGCTCTCTCTGAACTTCCGCATGCCGCGCGAGATGTCCTCCGAGCCGGCATCGGCATTGGGCCACAGCATGATCGTCGGCATTTTCAGCTCGTGGAGCGCCATCAACGTCTCGACGATCTGCTCTTCGCCGTGACCGTATTCGGTTGTGACCGGATGCTGGCTGACCAGCAGGAACGGTTTGTCGAGCGAGATGTGCGCCCCCACGCCCTCATGATCGAGCCAGTCGGGCGTACCAAGGTGTCCGTTGGTTTTGGCCATCTCGGCAACAAGATCAATGCGCGGACACCCGACGACGTGAACGGTGGTCGGATCCTCGCCCATTCGGACGATGCGCTCTGCTGCGGCCGTATTCGCAGGGAAATGCAGGTGCGACAGCTTCGTCACGGCGTGGCGGATGCTCTCGTCAATGGTGCCGCTGATCTCTCCGCCCATGGTGTGCGCCACCGGAATGTTCATGTAGGCCGCCGCGACCGCTGTCGCCATCGTCTCGAAACGATCGCCCACGCTGACGACCACGTCGGGCTTCAGCATCCCGAAGATCGTCGGTAGCTCGAGCAACCCCAGACCGGTCGACTTCGCCATCGTCCCGGGCGTTTCTCCTTCGACGATCATCGTCACCTTGGCATCCGGGTGAAACCCGTCGGCTTCGATAACGTCTACGACCGAGCCGAAGCGATCGAGCAGCGCTGATGCTCCGACAACAAGTTGCAGCGTCAAATCGGGGGTCGCCCGTACCGCGCACATCACCGACTTGATGCTGCTGTAGTTCGCGCGGGAGCCGACGACGATGCAGATCTTCCTCATCGGGTGCCCTGAGCATTCACGTTGTGCGCGCGTCTGGCTTCCGCGCGCCGCAATGCTTTAAGACGTCGTGCGCCACGAAGCTTCTCGAGTGATGCGAGCTCGCGCGAGGAGAGCGTCCATCGCTCGTGTCGATCGTCATCCCGCATGCGCGCGGCGCGATGCGCGATCCGCCGCCACACGCCGACCAGCGGGCTGGCGCGCAGCGGTGTCACGGCCAGGCCGTTCATCGATTCGACGCCCTCTACGAACCGCTGGCCGGCTGAGACATCGAGGCCATACGGCCGCACGAATTCGCGTACGAACGGCTTCACCCCGTATTGCGGCTGCTTGAACGCGTCGTCAAGTTGGCGGACATGCTCGTCGAAGCTGCGCGCCACCGCGAGCAGACCGCCTCCGGTGTTCAGCAGGTACGTGAAGTGCACAGTGCCGGTCTGGTTATCGGCCGTTTCGGGAATGATCAGTGTGTAGAGGGGACGACCCAGAATTGCCGCCTCGATGAACGCGCTGGTGTTGATGCCGACCACGGCCGCGCTGTAGTACAGCGTGTCGTAGTAGTCGGCACGCGACGGTCCGTCGACCGGATTACCACCCCACACGACAGCGTTCACCGCGGAAAGATCGACACCATCCCACTCGGTCCGACGCGAAGGGTGGGGACGTACGAGGATGGGTACGTCGCGGAGGCGAGCCGACCCGCTCTGTCGCAGCGTCTCAATCCACTTCCGGACCAACGGCGCCTCGGCAGCGCTGCCGTGAATCAACGCCGAGCACACCCACAACAGGTATGGTGCAGACGGGAGTCCCGCATCACGGCAGAAGGTGTCACGGTCACGCGAGGGCTTTGAGTCGAACCACCAATCGAAGCACTGTGCGCCGGTAACGATCACCCGTTGCGACGGTACGTCATGCAGCGTCACCGCCTCATGTTTTTGCGTCGCATTCCAGACGAACACACGATCCGGAGTCTCGCGAATCAACGCCTTGCTGGACAGATGATCCCAACTCCAGACGCACAACCCAGTCGGGACGCGGAGCGTTCGAGCCGCACGGAGGTAGTCAATCTGGGAGGATCCGAGGTCGACGAGCGGTGTCAGCAACAGGAGATCCGGTCGTTGCGACTCGAGGTACCCACGAATGGCAGGATCCTCCGGGACTGCCCGCTCCATGGCGCGCAGGATATGAGTGAACAAACGGCGCGACCAGGCACCGAGCGCGCGCGCGATGGTACCGATCCGCACGAAGGCGCCGGGTGTCCGCTGGCGCGAACGCTCGCGGAGCTTCCACGCGTTGTCGAAGATCGGGTGCTGATATCGAAGGTGATCAAGACCGAGTCGGAGTCGCTGGACGACCCATGACCACTCGTCGGTGGCTCGCGACGGTGCCTCGCCACAGGTGATGGAGGGAAATTCGGCGGCGAGCGCCTCGACCATCTCTTTGCCTCCGAGCGTGTCGCCGCGTTCCACCGCGAGATGAAGCACGTGACCGCGCTGGGCGAGCTGGCGCAGCACCGCCTCGAAGTTGCGGAAGTACGTGTAGTGGCGTGCGAGAAACAGGATTCTCATACGTGGAGACAGCGCTTCGCCCTGTCACCCACAGTACAGGCGAGAACAGCGCATAGCGCCGCTAGTTTTGGCGGATCGTCCGCGTTGTCTGTCCACACCTTACCCAGACCCGAGCACTAACCGATAAGGTGCCCGAAAACCTCTGTCTGACGTACGTGCCCCGGAAAGGTAGGTCGACGACTGTGACCCGGGCGGGTGTGGTGTGCCAAAGCGCGGCTAACCTCTGAATAGTAACATTTGGCCCGATCCGGTCAACGCAGACGTTGTCCTCCGGAACATGCCACGACAGGGACCAACCTTTATCATTGCCGGCGCTCCGCGGTCCGGAACGACGTGGTTGTACGAACTGCTTGACCGACACCCTGACGTGTACATGGCCAAGCCCGCGCGACCGGAACCAAAGTTCTTTCTGGTAGACGAGCTGTATGCACTCGGGGTCCAGCATTACTACGACGCGTGGTTCAGTGAGGCAGGCGCCTACCCGGCGGCGGGCGAAAAGACTACCAACTACCTGGAAAGCTCAACTGCCGCCGAGCGGATCTACGCTCATCTGCCAGGCGTCAAGCTGGTCTTCATCCTTCGCGAGCCCGCGCACCGCGCGTATTCCAACTGGGCGTGGTCCGTCATGAATGGGCTGGAGACCGAGGATTTCGAAACGGCGATTGCCAAAGAAGAAGAACGCGAGGGCAACGTGCCGGCGCGTCTGAAGTACGCCAGGCCGCATGCCTATTTCTCGCGCGGTCTATACGCGAATCTCCTTCGGCCGTACCTGCGACGGTTTTCCGGCGATCAGGTGCTCTGCCTCAAGTTCGACGATATTGTTCGGAACCCATGCGAGCTGGCCGTGCGACTGCATCGCTTCATCGATGTGACCCCGCGTCCAACTGACGCGGTGGGCCTGGACGTGGTCAATCCCTCAGAAAAACGCGATGAAGTAATGCCACAAGACGCCATCCAGCGTCTGCGTCACCAGTACTCCGCCTCGATCCGCGACCTTGCGACACTGGTTGGTCCCGAGTTCGCCGAATGGGAAGACCGATGAGCCCCGCGCCCGGCCGGCTCCCGATCGTCCTCGTCCTCACGCCGGTCTACAACGAGAGCGCCGGTCTTGACGCGTACGAACAGGCGGTGACGCGCACACTGCTGTCGCGTTCGGACTGCGACGTCCGAGTGCTGTTAATTGACGACGGTAGCTCGGACGACAGCTGGCCGCGTATCTGCGCGCTCGCCGCTCGTGATTCACGTTTTCGCGGCCTTCGACTGTCACGCAACTACGGTTCGCACATTGCGCTCAGCGCCGGCTTTTCCAATATCGGGGATGCGGATGCCGTTGCGACGCTCGCGTGCGATCTGCAGGACCCTCCGGAGGTGGTCGTCCAGTTTATCGATACGTGGAAAAACGGGGCCGACATCGTCTGGGGTAAGCGCGTGTCGCGCGACGAGTCGTTGGTCAGGATCTGGACCAGCCGCATCTTCGAATCACTGATTCGAAAGCACGCGATGCCGCAGCGCTCGCACTTCACGACTGGCAGCTTCCTGCTCGTCGACCGCAAGGTCGCCGAATGCTTCGCGCAGTTTCAGGAACACAATCGCGTCACGTTCGCGCTTGTTGCGTGGACCGGCTTCTCAGAGCAGGTCGTCGAATACCGACGACAACGTCGTCAGACCGGCAGGTCGGGTTGGACCTACGGCCGGATGGTCAAGACGATGTACGACACGTTCATCGGCTTCTCGCAGACGCCTATCCGAATCATGACTGTCGCCGGCGGAGCCGTATCGTTGCTGACCATTCCCATGGCCGGCTATCTCCTCTATCACCGGATCGTAGGCCATCCGATCCTCGGCTGGACGAGCACGATGCTGCCGATGACGTTGTTCTTCGGGCTGCAGTTCCTGATGACGGGGATCATTGGCGAATATCTGTACCGGATCTATGCGGAAGTCGTTCGGCGGCCGCTCTATTTCGTGAGCGATACCACGTGGGCTGAGTCTCATCGACGCCAGCACGTTGAGGCAGTGCGTCATGCGCCCGACTAGCGGCACATGACGGTTCCGGCACGCTCGAGAGAATCCCCTTCGTGCGAAGTTTCCGTGGTGATGCCGTGTCTCAACGAGGCCGACACAATTGAAACGTGTGTCCTGAAGGCCACCACCGCCCTGCGCACGGCGGGAATTGCAGGAGAAGTCATCGTTGCCGACAACGGCAGCACTGACGGCTCAGATAAGCGCGCGGAGAATGCCGGTGCGTGCGTCGTCCGCGTCGCTGCGCGCGGCTACGGAAGCGCACTCATTGGCGGAATCGAGTCGGCACGCGGCCGCTACATCATCATGGGCGACGCCGACGATAGTTACGACTTCGCCGAAACGCCGAAGTTCGTGAGCAAGCTTCGCGAAGGTTTTGCACTGGTGCAGGGCTGCCGGTTGCCTTCAGGCGGCGGAACGGTTTTGCCAAATGCCATGCCTTTTCTCCACCGATATTTCGGCAACCCATCCCTGACAGCGCTCGCGCGATGGTGGTTTCATACGCCCGTTCACGACGTGTACTGTGGGATGCGCGGTTTCCACGTCGACGCGTACCATCGCCTCGGTCTGCGGTGCACCGGAATGGAATTCGCCACAGAAATGATTCTCAAGGCGAGCCTCTACGGTGAATCCATTGCCGAAGTCCCAATCACGCTGCATCCCGACGGCCGTAAGGCACATCCGCCGCACGTTCGCACATTTCGCGATGGATGGCGAACGTTGCGCCTGTTCCTGTTGTTCTCGCCCAGGTGGTTGTTTCTCCTGCCGGGTCTCGTGCTGATGATGGTTGGACTCGCGGGATACGCCGTCGCGCTGCCAGGATCGAGGTTGAACGGTGTGACATTCGACGTGCATACACTGCTCTATTCGAGCGTCGCGATTATTGCCGGGCAGCAATCGATTTCCTTCGCGCTATTTACCAAGAGTTTCGCGATCGGGGAAGGACTGCTGCCCCTCGATTCACGTACGGACAGATTCTTTCGGATTGCCACGCTCGAGCGCGGCATCGCACTCGGCGCGTTGCTGATGTTAAGTGGACTCGTCCTTCTGGCCGATGTGGCGGTCGAGTGGCAAAAGAGCGGATGGGGGCCTCTCGATTACGCGCACACACTGCGCTACGCGGTTCCTGGCGCGACGCTGACGATGCTCGGAATGCATACGGTGTTTGCGAGTTTCTTCGTCAGCATTCTCGGACTCCGTCGTCGATGAGTCCGGTTGGACTGCTCCACGGCAAATTCGTCCACCCGCGGCGCGTCACAACTCTAGCTGCCCACGCGGCACGCCTGATCCCGCAGGGCGCACGTGTGCTCGACGTGGGCACGGGAGATGGACGGCTTGCGGCCGCGATCCGGCATCGAAGATCAGACGTTGTGATTGACGGTATCGACGTCCTCATCCGACCTGATGTCGCCATTCCGGTAACGGTGTTCGATGGCCGCGTCATTCCGCTACCGAGTCGCAGCCGCGATGTGGTGACGTTGTTCGACGTGCTCCACCACGCCGCTGACCCGACACAATTGCTCACCGAAGCGACACGCGTCGCACGCACCTGCATCGTCTTGAAAGACCATATGTGCTCGGGGCCGATCGCGCACCTCATCCTGCGATTCATGGATGAAGTCAGCAATCGACGGCATGGCGTGGTCCTGCCGCATCGCTACTGGAATCAGCGTCAGTGGTCCGACGCAATCGACGGCCTGCGTCTGCGACGCGAGGTGTGGGACGTTGGTGGACTCGGTTTGTATCCTCCCCCATTCAGCCTGGTGTTCGGAGACCGCCTGCACGTTCTCGCGCGTCTCGGCGTGCCGGAATATCAGTGATGCCGGATCCCGTGGACACCTCCACGAGTGGCGCGTGGGAGGCCGCGTACGTCCGATTTGAAACACCCGAACAGGAAGTTCGCAAGTTCATTGCCCGTCTTCGCCGTCTCGGTGCAGCAAAGTGGCCGAAAGACGCCGCTGTACTGGAACTGTTCTGCGGGCGAGGCAGTGGGCTCGCGGCTCTCGATCGTCTCGGTTTCGGCCGGGTGCACGGCATCGATCTGTCGCGGCGGCTCCTGATGCTGCATCAATGGCGCGGCCGTTGCGTCGTCGGCGACTGCAGACACTTGCCCATCCACAGTCTGTCGCACGATCTTGCGATCGTGCATGGAGGCTTACATCATCTGGCAACACTCCCGGACGATCTTGAACTGACCGTTGGCGAGGTGCGACGGATTCTAAGGCCAGGAGGTCTGTTCATTGTGGTCGAACCATGGGAAACGCCATTTCTTGAATTGGTCCACCGAGTCGGATCCCGTGCGGTGGCGCGCAGGCTGTCGCGGCGCATGGACGCATTGATGACCATGATCGAGCACGAGCGGCGAACCTATGAGCAATGGCTTTCCCAACCGCAAGGCATCATCGCGATTCTGACGTCCGCATTTGAACCGATCAGAATGGAACAGCGATGGGGGAAACTTCTGTTCGTCGGCCGAACCACCTAGTGCTACCGAGTTATCGGAAGCACGGCAATCCGAGTTCCCCAAACGATCGAACCGGCGTACGCCGGCGATCGACGAGCATCAAACCAGAAGAGCCGTCCAATGGGACGTAGTACTCACGCAGGTGGGACAGGATCGCCGGGTAGGCGGCGAAGTCTTCGAACACGGGGTCGTTGGCCGAGAACACAAACGGCACCGACTGCCGACGGAGGAGGCCGAGCGTCTGCTGCTCATGCAGTGAATCGGTGCGCCACTTGTGATGCCAGAACAATTGGCCTCCGGCGATCGGCAGGTCTGCGTAGAACCCGACGTGATAGGGCGTCATTCCTGTAACGAGGACACGATCGCCGGCAGAGGCGCAATCGAACATATACCGGATCAGGACAGCGCCTCGATCAATGCTCCCCGCATTCCATTCCGCGCGACTGACGTGCACAGCGTGCGCTTCCGGCTCGAACGCGTCAATTGGAGGCGACGTCACCA
>Ga0114129_10000888_pt1 | contig 38986 bp, 34 predicted proteins | sample RhiMetdeltSRZDD1_FD_80071 | JGI IMG/M metagenome (GOLD analysis project Ga0114129, IMG submission 80071) | Populus rhizosphere microbial communities from Tennessee, USA - Rhizosphere MetaG P. deltoides SRZDD1 (version 2) (version 2) | ecosystem: Host-associated > Plants > Roots > Rhizosphere >...
ATGACCTCGAACATCGGCGCCGGGCAGATCTCGAAGAACCAGTCGCTCGGTTTCAGCATGGGAGACGACACGGGCATGTCCTACGAGGACATGAAGAACAAGGTGATGGGCGAGCTGAAGAAGGTCTTCCGGCCCGAGCTGCTCAACCGGATCGACGAGGTGATCGTCTTCCACAAGCTGACGAAGGAAGAGATCCTGACCATCGTCGACATCCAGATGAAGCGCGTCCGCGAGCAGATGGCGACCCACGAGGTTGCGATCGAGCTGACGGACGAGGCGAAGGAGCTGCTCGTCGAGAAGGGCTACGACCCCGCCATGGGCGCCCGGCCGCTGCGCCGCGCGATCCAGCGCGTCATAGAGGACCCGCTCGCGGACTTCGTCCTGGGCCGCACGCTCGAGCCCGGCTCGACGATCCTCGTCGCCCGCAAGGGCGAGACCGAAGAGGTCGACATGACGGTCATCCCCGGCGAAGTCACGCCGGAAAAGGTCACCGTCCCGCCCGAGCAGCCCTCGGACGAAGCCGAAGAGCTTACGACGGAATAGCGCCGGCCGGGGTCTGACCCCAGCCTTTGACGTGGGGGCGGACGAGCCTCGGGATTTCGGGACGCTCATCGTGCTCGACTTCGACAAGCTCGAACCCGGCGTCCTGGATCGTGTCGAGGGTCCGCCTATTCGGATGGCAGCCGCCGGCGATCCAACCCCACGGCCGCTCCCACCGGTCCTGGCTTCGCGCTAGCTGCGGATCGTCCGAGCGGACGTGCTCGAGGAAGATGAAGCGCCCGCCGGGGCGCAGCACGCGACGGACTTCCCCAAGCACACGCGCCGGGTCGCGCACGCTGCAAAGGACTGCCAGGCTGACGACGGTGTCGAACGAGTCGTCTGCGAAGGGCAACTCCTCCGCCGGCGCCTCGACCAGCGAGACGTCGCGCCCGAGCTTCTTCGCGCGCCGCTGTGCGCGGCGCCGCATTGGCTCCGACGGTTCGACGCCGACAACCTCCACGTCCGGTGGATAGTGCGGGAGGCTGAGCCCTGTCCCGACGCCGATCTCGAGCACGCGTCCGCGTGCGTCTGCGAGCAGCTTGCGCTTGACTTCGGCGCCGAACTTCGCCTCCGGCTTCGCGCTGAGTGGGTCGTAGACCGCGGCAAAGAGTCGTTCGCGAATCGACACAAAGCCGACACTACCGCCGTCAGGACCCATTCCTAGACTGGCCGAGTGGCCAAGCCAGCAGTGAACTATGCGTGCACCGACTGCGGTTACTCCGCCGGCCGGTGGTTCGGGAAGTGTCCGGGCTGCAACGCCTTCGGGACGCTCGTCGAGGACGTCGTCGGCGCGCCCAGCGCGAAGGTGCCGCCGCAGCCGCTGCTACGACTCGTAGACGTCCAGGCGGAGGAGGCGGCGCGCATGGACACAGGCGTCCCCGAGCTCAACCGTGTCCTCGGCGGCGGCCTCGTCCCGGCGTCGCTCGTTCTCGTCGGCGGTGAGCCGGGCGTCGGCAAGTCGACGCTGCTACTGACCGCGCTGGCCGAGATGTCGAAGACTCGCCGCGCGCTGCTCGTCACAGGCGAGGAGTCCGTCGCGCAGGTCAAGCTCCGTGCAGAGCGTCTGGGCGGCGCAGCGCTCGTCGAGATCCTCGCCGAGACTGAGCTCGACACCGTCTGCGCGACACTCGAGGCGGAGCGGCCCGACGTGTGCGTGATCGACTCGGTACAGACGCTGCACGCTGCGGAGGTCGGGTCAGCACCCGGCTCTGTCGCGCAGGTGCGCGAAGCTGCCGGGCGGCTTCTGCGCACGGCGAAGGAGCTCGGAGTCGCGACGATCCTCGTCGGTCACGTGACGAAGGACGGATCCGTCGCAGGCCCGCGCGTGCTCGAGCACCTCGTCGACTGCGTTCTGCAGTTCGAGGGTGACCGCTACCACGCGCACCGCGTGCTCCGCGCGACGAAGAACCGTTTCGGCTCGACGAACGAGCTCGGCGTCTTCGAGATGACAGGAGCGGGTCTCGTCGGCGTGCCCGATCCGTCGGAGGTATTCGGGCGCGCGGCCGGGAGCGAGGTCGGATCCGCTGTCGCATGCGCCCTCGAGGGGACGCGGCCGATCCTGCTCGAGATCCAGGCTCTCGTTGCGCCGACCGATCTCGCGATGCCGAGGCGTGTCGCGACGGGCGTGGACCCGAAACGGCTTGCGATGATCGTCGCCGTCCTCGGCCGGCATGCACGTGTAGCCCTCGGCACGGCGGATGTGTTCGTGAACGTCGCCGGCGGAGTACGGATCGACGAGCCCGGCGCAGACCTCGCGATCGCGCTGGCAATCGCGTCAGCAGCGAAAGGCGTGCCGACTAAGGAGAGCCTCGCCGCCTTCGGCGAGATCGGGCTCACCGGCCGCCTGCGCGAGGCAGCTCAGGCCGAGCGCCGGCTCGAGGAGTGCGCAAAGCTCGGGATCGAGACGGTCATCACGCCCGCGCAGACGGACACGCTGACAAAGGCCGTGACCGCGGCGCTGGCCTAGGGAACTCGTAGCGCAATCCGTTGCTGCGCAAGCGCCGTAGATCCTTTCGTACGTTCATACGAACCCGGGAGGCGCTCTCATGGAAAGAGCCGCAACTCGTCTCGGGGCAGCAGTTGCAATTGTCGCATTGCTCGGCGCGGTCGCCGCGTTCTACGCGGTCCGCGCGAGCGGCGCAGAGCATGTTCGCCTTGTGATGACCGCACAGAACAAAACGCTTGGCAAGAAGATCCTCGTCAACCGGAAAGGCTTGACGCTCTACAGCCTCAGCGTCGAACGTAAGGGCAAGTTCATCTGCACAAACTCGATGTGCTTGTCCCTTTGGAAGCCCCTGACCATCGCGCAGGGTTCCGTCGCGACCGGCGTCACCCATCTCACCGTCGTCAACCGACCGGACGGTCGCCGGCAAGTCGCGTATCGCGGTGGGCCGTTGTACACCTTCGTCGAGGACAAGCGCGCCGGCGACGTCAAGGGCAACGGTTTCAAGGATGTCGGCGTCTGGCGTGTCGCGACCGTGGCCGCTCGCCCGGCAACGACGCCCCCGCCTACCTCCGGCGGTGGCTACGGAGGAGGGGGTTACGGCCCGTAGCGGTAGCGTGTCGCCGTGCTGCGCGGCGTTGGCGAGAGACCCGTGCTCGCCGTGCTCGTCGGCGCGGTCGCGATCGCCTTTTCGGGAATCCTCTTCCGTCTGTCCCACGTCTCCGCCTCGACCGGCGCGTTCTATCGCTGCGTCTTCGCACTCCCACCGCTCTGGGTGCTCGCGCAGCTCGAGACGCGCCGGTTCGGGCGGCAAACGAGACGCGCCGTCACGCTCGCCTGGGTCGCGGGCGCGTTCTTCGCCGCCGACCTCGTGCTCTGGCACAACGGCATCGAGCAGGTCGGTGCTGGGCTCGCGACGGTACTCGGCAACACGCAGGTCGTCATGGTCGGGCTGCTCGCGTGGGCGATCCTCGCTGAGCGGCCGCATCGCTCGTCGCTGACGGCCATCCCCATCGTCGGTCTCGGCGTGCTGCTGATCTCCGGTGTGTTCGAGAGTGGCGCGTACGGCAAGAACCCCGGCCTCGGCGTCCTCTACGGCATCACGACCGCGATCGCGTACTCCGGCTTCCTGCTCGCGTTGCGCGAAGGCAGCCGCGACCTGAGGCGACCGGCCGGACCGCTGTTCACGGCGACGTTTGCGTCGGCAATCGGCTGTGCGGCGATCGGGGCCGTCGTCGGCGACCTCGACCTGACGCCTTCGTGGGCGGCGATCGGCTGGCTGATCCTGCTCGCGCTGTCCTCGCAGGTGCTGGGCTGGCTGCTGATCTCGACCTCGCTGCCGCGCCTTCCGGCGGTGACGACGTCGATTCTGCTCACGTTCCAGCCGGTCTGCTCGGTCATCTTCGCGGCGCTGATCGTGAACGAATCGCCGTCTTGGCTGCAGCTTGCCGGCGCCGGCTGCATCCTCCTCGGGCTCGTCACGGCGACCATCGGGCGGCGTGAGGCCGCCCCGGCGCCCGAGCCTGAGCTCGCGGGCTGACGTGGCAAACTAACGCGCTGGTGCACTGATGCCGGAGTCACAAGCCGCCACCGCTCTCGGGTTCACGCGGACTCCCTCCGAGGACGATCCGCGCCGCGATCCGCAGTTGCTGGGCGCGCTCGAGCGCATCGCGCCCGGCACGGAGCTCCGGCAGGCGATCGACGACGTCATCCGCTCGCGGGAGGGGGCGTTGATCGTGATCGGCGATCCGGCCGAGCTCTCGTTCCTCTACTCCGGCGGGATGCGGCTCGACCAGCCGTTCACGCCACAGTTCCTCTACGAGCTCGCGAAGATGGACGGCGCGATCATCGTCAACCCGACCCTGACGAAGATCGCCTACGCGAACGTCCAGCTGATGCCGGATCCGACGATCCCGTCGGCCGAGACCGGAACACGGCACCGCACGGCCGAGCGCGTCGCGAAACAGACCGGAGCGCTCGTCGTCTCGATCTCGCAGCAGCGCTCGACGATCTCCGTCTACGTCGCGCAGGCGCGCTACCAACTCGATCCCGTGCCCGAGGTGCTCGCGAAGACGAACCAGGCCCTCGCGACGCTCGAGACGTACCGGCAGCGACTCGACCAGGTGCTGACGCGACTGACCGCGCTCGAGTTCCAGAACGCCGTCGTGCTCGACGACGTCCTGGTGGTCCTGCAGCGCGCCGAGATGACGACGCGGATGGCGGCGGAGATCGAGCGCGACTGCGTCGAGCTCGGCGCCGAGGCACGGCTGATCCGCATGCAGTTGCACGAGCTCGTCGGCGAGGTGCCGGCGGAGCGCTCCGCCGTCGTGCACGACTACCACGCCGACGGCGCAGGCCCGCGCGCGGAGCTGGCGCTCGAAGGGCTGCACGCGCTGCCCTACCGCCAGCTGCTCGACGCCGAGCGAATCGCCGAGCTGCTCGGCTATCCGCGTGACGTCAACCCGCTCGACCACTCGGTCGCGCCGCGCGGGTACCGGATCCTCTCCCACATTCCGCGCCTGCCGGAGCCGGTGGTCAGGAAGGTCGTCGCAGACCTCGGCGACCTCGAGGCGATCATCCGGGCCTCGCAGCGCGACCTGGAGGCGATTGGAGGCGTGGGCACGGTGCGCGCCCGTGAGATCCGCGAGGGGCTCCGCCGCTTGCAGGAGCACAACCTCGTCGATCGGTATCTGCAACTCTGAAGCACGCCAGACCGCTCGTCGCGGCCTTCGCGGTCTTCGGACTGTACTGGGGGTCCTGGGCTGCGTGTCTGCCCGCGATCCAGCGGCAGACGGGCGCTAGCGACGCGCAGCTGGGGCTTGCGCTGCTGTGCGTCGCCGTCGCGTCTTTGCCCTCGATGCTCGCGGCCGGACGCCTCGCTGACCTGTTCGGCGCTCGGCTGGTGCCGGTGGCCCTCACCGCGTTCGGGATCGCGGTCGCATTCCCGGGAACGGCGCATTCCCTGCCGGCGCTCTACGCGTCGCTCGCGTTCGTCGGCGTCGGCACCGGGGCGCTCGACGTCGCGATCAATGCACAGGCCGCGACGATCGAGGCGCGTCGTCGCGTGCGCGTCATGGACGGACTGCACGCGGCCTTCTCCATCGGCGTCCTCTGCGGCGGCGTCGGCGCGGGCCTGCTGCGCCGCGCGGGTGCTCATCCGTCCTGGATCCTCGGCGGCGTCGCGGCGCTCGTGCTGCTCGCCGCGCTGGTCAACCTGGCCCCGTCCGTCCCGCCCGAGCCGGCGCAACGCCGTGCGCGCCTCGCACGTCCCCTCCTCGTCGTCGGCGGCGTGCTCGCGGTCGCGTTCCTCGTCGAGAGCGGGCTCGAGGGGTGGAGCGCGTTGTTCCTCGAGCGCACGCTCGATTCGGGCCCCGCCATCAGCGGTCTCGGCCCCGGCCTCTTCGCCGCGGCGATGGCGAGCGGCCGGCTGCTGTCCCAGAGGATCGAGGGGCCGCCGGTCGCATCGCGCATGCTCTTCGCAGGCGTCGCGGCTGCTACGGGGCTGATCGTCTCGGCGACCGCGCAGCACTCCCTCGTCGCGCTGGCCGGGTTCGTCATCGCCGGCGGCGGCCTCGCGCTGTCGGCGCCGACGCTCTTCGGCGTCGCGGGACGCCTCGGCGGAGCGGGCGGGCGCGGCTCCGCGCTCTCGACCGTCGCCATTCTCGGCTACCTCGGCTTCCTGGTCGGCCCAGCCCTGATGGGGGCCGTCTCGAGCGCCTCGAGCCTCCGGGGCGGGTTCCTCTTCCTCTGCGCCATGGCGGTCGTGCTCGCCCTCTGCGCCCCGCTCCTCCGCGAAAGGGCTGCTTAAGCAGGGAATTTGACGGAAAAGTGGCCATTTCCAGCGTCTTTTGGTAGACTTGTCTACCTCGGCCGGCGGAAGAACCCCGCCGGCCTCGCGGTCACATAAGGACGGAAAGGGGCGGGCTTGTACAAAGTCGGCGACAAGGTGGTGTATCCACACCACGGGGCAGGCACGGTCGTAAAGAAGGAAAAGCGAGAGGTGCTCGGCGAAAAGCGCGAGTATCTGACGATCAAGATCCTGCACAACGACATGACGGTCAACGTCCCGTCGGAGAACGCCGAGAAGGTCGGCCTCCGAAAGGTGATCGGCGAGGACATGGTCAAGGTCGTCGTCAAGGCACTCACCGGCGGCGGCACGCAGATGCCGAAGAACTGGAACCGCCGTTTCAAGCACAACCGCGACAAGATGAAGACCGGCGACATTCTCGAGCTCGCCGAGGTCGTGCGGAACTTGTCCCTGCGGGACCACGAGAAGGGCCTGTCGACGGGCGAGAAGCAGATGTTCGTCAAGGCGAAGAAGATCCTCGCGAGCGAGCTCATGTACGCGAAGGACATGGACGAGGAAGAGGCAGCCGAGTGGCTCGACGACGTTCTCGTCGGCTCGAGCGCGAACGGCGCCGCCAACGGCCGCAAGAAGACGACGACGTCGGCGAAGCCGGCGAAGGTTGCGTCGAAGAACGTCGCGAAGCCCGCTCCGCGTAAGCCGACAGCGCGGAAGACCGCGCCGAAGCCCGCCGCGAAGGCCAAGCCGAAGACGAAGGCGCGCGCAACGTCGAGGTGAGCGTCTGGGCCGTCCTCGCTGCGGCCGGTAGCGGGGAGAGGCTGGGCGCCGACCGGCCCAAGGCGTTCGTTCGCCTGGGCGAGCAGCCGCTGCTGGCGGAAAGCCTCGCGCGCCTCGATGCCTCCGACTGGGTCGACGCGATCGTCGTCGCCGCTCCGCCCGGCTGGGAGGAGCCCGCGATCCTGCTCGCCGAGGAGCTCGGCTGCGGCAAGGTCAGCGCCTGCGTGACCGGTGGGGCGACGCGTGCCGACTCGGTGCGGCTCGGGGTCGCCGAGGTTCCGGCCGACGCGGCGGTCGTCCTCGTGCACGACGCTGCGCGGCCGCTCCTCGACGACGCCGTCGTCGAGCGCGTCGTGACGGCGCTCGGCGACGGCTGGGACGGCGCGGTGCCGACGCTGCCCATCCCCGACACCGTGAAGCGCGTCGACGGCGAGCAGGTCATGGAGACGCTCCGCCGGGACGAGCTTCGCGTCGTCCAGACGCCACAGGCGTTCGTCGCGGACATCCTGCGCAAGGCGCTGTCCGGCTCGGACTGGACGGACTGCTCGGCCGCGGTCGAGGCGGCGGGCGGACGTGTGCGTATCGTCGACGGCGATCCACGGCTGGTCAAGGTCACCGATGCTGCCGACCTCGACCGGGTCACGGCTCTGCTGTGATCGTCGACTACCACATGCATCTGCGCAACGACCGTGAAGAGATCGCGCACGACACCGGGGCGGTGAGCCCGTTCGTCGACGCGGCACGCGCGACGGGCGTCGACGAGATCGGCTTCACCGAGCACGGCTACTACTTCACCCAGTTGCGCACGCTCTGGTCGTTGCCTTACCAGTCCGAGCGGTGCGCCTACGATCTGGAGCAGTACGTCGATGCGGTCGTGCAAGCGCGCGATCGCGGGCTGCCGGTCAAGCTCGGGCTCGAGGTCGACTACGTGCCGGGGCGCGAGGACGAGACCCGCGCGCTGCTGGCGCCGTATCCCTGGGACTTCCTGCTCGGCTCCGTCCACTGGATCGACGGCCTCGGCGTCGACGGCGAGCCGCGCCTCGTTGACGAGGTCGGCGTCGAGAGCGCGTGGCACCGCTATTTCGAGACCCTCGCGCTTGCCGCCGGGAGCGGGCTCTTCGACTCCCTCTCGCATCCCGATCTCGTGAAGATCTTCGGCGACCGCGCCGACGCATTCGACTATTCCACGATCGCCGACGCGATCGCCGATTCCGGCACGGCAGTCGAGGTCTCCACGGCTGGGCTACGCAAGCCGGTCGGAGAGCTCTACCCGCATCCCGACCTTCTCCTCGCGTGTCGCGAGCGCGGCGTGCCGGTCACCACCGGCTCGGATGCCCACGTGCCGAGCCTCGTCGGCCGCGACTTCGACCGGGCGCGCGAGCTGCTGCGTAGCGCCGGCTACGAGACGGTGACCGTGTTCGAACGCCGCCGGCGGCGGCAGGAGCCGTTCGCTTGAGCTACCGCGTCGGTATCGGCGTCGACGCGCACGCGTTCGCCGAAGGCGTGCCGCTCGTCCTCGGCGGTGTCCGCTTCGAGTCTCCTCGTGGTCTGGCGGGTCATTCCGACGGCGACGTGATCACCCATGCGCTCATCGACGCTGTGCTGGGCGCCGCCGGTCTCGGCGACATCGGCTCGCTCTTCCCGTCCGACAGCTCGACCCCGCAGGGCGTCTCCTCACTCGATCTCCTGTACGAGGCGCTCGAACGGGTGCGCGGCGCCGGGTACTCGGTCGTCAATGCCGATTGCGTCCTGATCGGGGAGGAGCCGCGCATCGCATCACGCCGCGAGGAGATGGGCGTGGCGCTCGGCCAGATCCTCGGCGCGCCGGTCAGCGTACGGGCGACTACCACGGACGAGCTCGGCTTCACCGGCCGGGGCGAAGGCCTGGCGGCGCAGGCCGTGGCGCTCGTCACGCAGAGCTGAGCAGCTCTTCGGCGCGCGGCGCCGTGCGAATCGTGCGCGAGAGGCTCGCGGCGAGGCCGACTGCGGCGGAGGCCGCCGCGACGAGGAGGATCGTGTCGACGCCCCCGATGCGCTCGAGCAGGATGCCCGCCGTGAGCTGTCCGAGGGGGATCGCCCCCCACGCAACGACGAGCGCCGCGCTGCCCACGCGCGCGAGCAGGCGGTCGGGCACGAGCGCGTACCGGTAGGTCGAGAACGCCACGTTGAAGATCGGCCCGAAGATCCCACCGACGGCCCAGATCGCGCCGAGCGCGTAGGGGCTCTCGACGAATGCGCTGACGAACGCGCCCACCGCCCAGACCCAGAACGATCCGATCATGATCACCTTGGCGTGCACGCGCCGCTGCACCCACGGCGCGATCAGCGAGCCGACGATCGCTCCGCCGCCGAGAAACGCCAGCATGATGCCGACCGTCGCCGACGACGCGCCAAGGGCCTTCGCCCGCACGATCAACGCGAGGATCAGCGCGCTGAACGCGAAGTTCGAGCCCGCGACGAGCAGCACGCCCGCGCGCATGAACGGCTGGCCCCACAACCAGCGCACGCCCTCGAGCATCTCCGCGCGCAGCTTCGTCACGGAGCGCGGCCGCTCTTCCTGGAACTTCGTGCGGATGAAGAACAGCGATACGAACGAGGCGGCGTAGGAGATCGCGTCGGCGGCGAATGGCAGTTGCTTGCTGATGCCGAACAGCGCGCCGCCGAGCGGCTGTCCCACGAGATCGGCGCCCTGGATGCGCGCCTGGTTCTGCGCGACCGCGGTCGGCAACTGCTCTTTCGGGACGATCTGCGGGAGCGCCGCCGACTCCGACAGGCTGAAGAAGACGAACAGCGTCCCTTCGACGAACGCAACTGCGACGACCTGGGCGAACGTGAACTCGTCGAGTGCGAGCGCGATCGCGAGGCTCCCGAGCGCGAGCGTGCGTCCTCCGTCGGCGACGATCATCGTGCGCTTGCGGTCCCAGCGGTCGACGAGCGCTCCGGCAGGAAGGTAGAAGAGGATGTAGGGAAGCGTCTGCGCGAACCCGACGACGCCGGCCTTCGCCGGCGAGCCCGTCTCGGCGAGGACGAGCAGCGGATAAGCGACACCGGTGACGCGGGTGCCGATCGTGGAGACGACCTGCCCGCTCCACAGCACTATGAAGTCGCGGTTACGCCAGAGAGACGGGTGAGCTACCGGCGCCGGCCCTTCTTGGCACGTTCCATCTGGCGCTTCATCTGACGGTTCATCGGAACCGCATCGGCCTGTTCGGTCGTCGCGTCGAGATACGCGGCGCGCTCGTCGCGGCTCAACCTCGAGAGTGCCTGCGCGGCACGCTGTGGATCCTTGGCGACGCCGGCGCGCTCCATCTTCCGCACGGCGCTCGCGAGCTCCGGGTTTTGCCGCTCGAGCGCCGCTTGCGACATCTTCCGCATCCCCTTGCCGATCAAGGGCAGCTTCATCAGGAAGCCCACGATCGGCTTCAGGTACTTCCCGCCGGCGACGCGGCCGAGCAGCGCGAAGATCCCGAACACCAAGAGCAGGGCGGCAAGGACGTAAACCGGGATCAGAATGAGCCAGATGTCGGCGGTCACGCGCGGATCGTAGCCTCTCCCGGGAGCGCGACGACGTCGGCCTCCACGCGAACGAGGCCGTCCCGCGCCAAGGAGCCCACCGCCTCCGCGTCGAGCTCTGCGAGCGGCCGCTCGGCCGCAGCGACGAGGCGGAGCGTCCGAGCCCTGCGCTGGCGGAAGGAGCCTTCGAAGCGGGACTGCTTCCGCAAGGGCTCATAACGCCTGCCGCGCGAGGGGCACCGGTCCGCCAGCGGACAGAGACCGCAGCGTGGAACGCGTGCCAGGCAGACGGTGGCGCCGAGATCCATCAGCGCCTGCCCCGCGCGCGGCGAGAAGGCGTGCCCAGTCCTCTCCTGTACCCGCTGCACGTTCGTGTCCACGGGCAGGACATCGCGGCCGAACGCGAAGCTCGCGAGGGCGGCGGCCGTATACGGGCCCACGCCCGGAAGCTGCGTGAGGTCGTCGGGCCAGCCGTCACGCGCGACCTGCCGTGCGGCGCGGTGGAGGTTGAGACCACGGCGGTTGTAGCCGAGGCCCTGCCAGACGCGGATCACGTCGGCCGTCGTCGCGGCTGCGAGCGTGTCGACGGTCGGCCAGCGCTCGAGCCATTCGAGGTAGCGCGGGACGACGCGCTCGACCTGCGTCTGCTGCAGCATCACCTCGGACACGAGGATCGCGTACGGGTCACGTGTCCGTCGCCACGGGAGATCCCTCCCGTTTTGGCTGAACCACGTCAAAAGCGCTCGCTCCATCGGTCGCAGCCTACTTTTGCTCGCGGGCGACAAACGAACCAACGCTCGAAACGCGCGCCGAGAGTGGTTACCATCGTCGCCATGCGCGATGAATCCGAGGTCTGGCAAGCACTGCTCAAGCGCAAGGGATTGTCGGTCAGGGATCTCGCGGCACAGCTCGGAGTGACACGGCAGCACGCCCATCGGCTGCTCACCGGACGCCGTCCGGCGGAGACGCAGCGAGCCGAGCTCGAGGTTGCGCTCGCAATGGGGTCGCCCGCGTCGGGTCACCCCCTGTACGCGATCGGCGAGCTCGACGACCTTGGGGATCTGGACCTCGTGCCGGCAGGCGATGCGCAGCCGCTCTTCGCCGATCGTGAGGTGGCGACGCGTGTCGCCCTTGACGTCGAAGCCGCGTCCAGGCACGTCTGCGTCGTGCCCGTGTGGCCGACGTACGCATGGCGTAACCTCGTCGCGTTTCACGCCGCATGGGGTGCAGATCCCGAGCCGCGCAAGCTCTTCGTCGTCGACGACACGGATGACGAGCTGCCTCTCGACGCCGTGCTGGAAGAAATCCGTAGTGGTTTCGAAGCAACGCTTCGGGCTCGAACGCTGGCGCACGATCCCCATCTGCTCGACGAAGTGGATACGCGTCTCAGCGGCTACACCACACGTCTGCCTCAGTAACCGGCCGACACACTCGACGCGCGAAGTTAGACGAACGGGTGGCGCACACGCGTTCCCGTTGACTTGAACGTTCGACAGGCGCATCATCGAACGACTGCGACTGCGCGCGACATACAGCGCGTAACGGGGAAGTTGCGTCGACTCGGGGAGAGTCAAAACAGTTAGCCGCCTCAGCGTAGACAAAGCGCAGTCGGGGCTCGCCGGGTCTCGAAGAGGGATTTCGGTGCGTGCGCGCTTGGCGATCGCGGTCGTGCTTGCAGTCACGCTCGCCGGGTTCGCCAGCGCTCCCGCGTTTGCGTCGGGCGGGAACGGCAATGCGTCGCCGCCCGGGCAGGACCAACAGTCCTCCGACACCGCGCCACCGTCGTCGAGCTCCTCGAACGACCAGGCCGACGCCGCACAACCGGCAGGCACGAAGGACGAAAACGGCAACGGCAACGGCAACAACGGGAACGGCCTCGGAAACGGGGGCGGTAACGGCAACGACGGCAACGGCGGCAACTCCGCGAGCGCTCACGCTGCGGCCGCTCAGAACGACCCTTCGAACGCAAGCTCGATCGCACGTGTCGACCAGCCGGGAGCAAACGGCGGTGTCGACCAGGAAAATGACGCGCAGGCTGCCGCCGACGCGGTCGCCGCGAACGATGCAGGGCCCGCGACAGCGACGGCGGACGCCGTCGCTGCCCAGGATGGCCCGGCGAATGTGAACATCTCCGCCCGCGTCAACAGCCCGGGCGACGACGGCGCCACTAGCCAGACGAACAGTTCCGGGGCGAACGCCAACGCGGCTGCAACGGGCGCGCCGGATTCGCAGGCGCAGGCCGGCGCAGCCGCAACCCAGCAATCCCCTCTGAATGTGAACGTCTCGGTGCGGGTGAACAGCCCCGGAAACCAGGGGTCGGTGACGCAGTCGAACACTGCGGACGCTGCCGCAGGAGAGACGCCGAGCGCCCCCGCCGACGGGCCGCAGTCGGCGGGGGATACCAACAGCGCCTCGATCGACAACTCCGCTGCGCTCGGCCAGTCGCTGGAGCAATGTGGAGCTCAGTGCATCACCGGCGCGAACGACGACACGACGGGTTCCGCGGCCGCGGCCCCCACGGAGCAGGCGACGCTCGCAACCCCGGCAGCCCAGACCGTTCAAACGCCTACGGCGACGACCGCGACGGCGATCCAGGAGGCGCCGACGAACGTGAACGTCTCGGTTCGCCTTGCCAGCCCGGGAAGCGACGGAGCGGTGAGCCAGGCGAACAACGCCAACGCGACCGCGGACGAGGCAAACGTAACCTCGAGCGACCCGACCAACGTCAACATCCAGGTAACTGTCGCTGGTGACAGCGGGAACATCGCTGCGTCGAGCAACGGATTGCCCTGGACGTGGACGTGGAACTGGGATCTGGGCGCCGCGCCGGGCGACGCGGGCACCGCGACGAACGACTGGAACTGGGACTGGACGCAGCCGGCGACAGTTGCAACCAGCACCGCAGCGGCCGCAAGCGCAGCAACGACAGCGCCCCAGCCGGCCGAAGGCCAGTGGACCTGGATCTTCGACTACACCGCTCCCGACGGAACGCACGTGAGCGTGGTCTCGAACCAGCCGTGCGCGTGCGCATGGGTCTGGTCGTGGACGTGGTCGGGCGCTCCGGCTGCAGGAGCGCCGCATGCGCAGGTCGTCACCCCTTCCGCAGAGGCAGTGCCGGCCCCCGCCCCGCAGATCGTCCAGTCGAACGATGTCGTGGCGACCGCGAACGCGAGTGCCTCGACCGACGTCGAGCAACAGTCGAGCCAGAACGCACCCGACTTTCAGGCGGCCGAGCAGCAGATCGACCTCATCCAGACCGCCGACGCGGAGGCCGTCGTCGACCAGACGGGCGCGAGCAACTCGAGCGTCATCACCGCCGGCCAGCTCAGCTCGCTCGAGCAGTGGAATCTGGTCTCGGCCTCCGCCACGTCGACAGCCGACTTCACCGCCAGGCAGACGAGCTCGCAGTCGCTGCAGCTGACTGCCGGCGACGTCGCCGCCCACCAGGAAGGCGCCTCGCAACAGATCACGATCGTTCAGACCGCCGGCGCGACCGCGCGCGCCGCGCAGGCCGGAGCGCACAATCGCACGAAGATCGCCGCGCGAGGCCACTCCGAGGCTCCGATCGGCCCGATCAGCCAGTCCAACGCCGCCGGCGCCTGGACGCTGGCGAGCTTGAGCGCAGCCGTCGTCCAGCAGATCACGCAGCGCCAGCTCGGCGAAGGAGCCGACCAGGTCGCGCTCGCCGGGCAGGACGCAACGGTGATCCAGGCTGCCCAGGCCGACGCCGAGGTCGCGCAGGCGAACCTCGGCAATACGAGCAGCGTCTTGATCCCGGCCGGTGGGATCTTCAACCCGCCGATCAGCCAGTCGAACGACGTGCACGCGTCCGCTCAGATGACCAACAGCGCGGTCGTCGAGCAGCACATCACCCAGAGCGAAAGCGGCGCGTTCATCACCTGGAGCGCGACGGCGGAGCAGACGGCGACCGTCATCCAGTCCGGCGACGCATCCGCCTCGGCCGACCAGGCCGGGATCGAGAACGTCGCCGGCTGGACCGGCCCGATCGCCACTCCCTTCTCCGCTCCCGCGAGCGACGCCGCGGGCGTCGGGGCTGGGCCGATCGGCTTGCTCCGCTCCGGGATCTCCGCCGGACCAGGGCGAGCCGTTCTTCCGCCGGGAGGGACCTTGCCCGTCGCGACGCCGGCGGCGCTTCCTCCGGCGCGGGGCGGCCTGGTTCTGTCAGCTCCGGCCAGGAGTCGGAGCCAGACCGCGTCGACATCCGCCTCTTCTGCCGCCGCTGCCCCGTGGCACATGAGCGCAACCGCAATGTCCGCGCCGCGCGCAGACGCCGCGATCGACATCGGCGACTGCGCGCCTTTCTGCCGCGGCGGCATCAGCGGCGGCCTTACAGGCCTGGCAATCGGCGTGAGCGGCGCCTGGTACGCGCTCCGGCCGCGCTCTTACAAGCTTGCAGCGCCCGGTGTTGGGCGTCTGCTGGACGACGCACCGGCCCTTGGGCGGTCGGTGGACATCGCTCTCTTCGAGCGGCCTGGTTAAAGCCCGCACCGGCTGACCCAACCCGCCGAGAAAGCTTGGGTCTCGGCGCATCAGACCAGGCACACAACGCTCGAAAGGAGCGAAGAAATTGTCAGGTAAAACACGGTGGCTGCTCGGAGCATCCGCCGCGTTCGTCGCCTCCGTCGTGGCTGTTCCCACGGCGCTGGCGAATCCACCTGCACCGCCGTCTCCGCCCTCGATCACCATCACGGTGAACGGGACGCAGAACGGCACGGTGGATCAGTCGAACGCGTCGGCTCGGAGCGGCCGCGCAAGCGCCAACGGTGGTGACGCCACCGGCGGCGCCGGTACGGGCACTGGCGGAGACGCCAGGAACTCGAACCGCAACTCAAGCGGAGACGCCAGCGGCGGCTCGGCGGACACGTGCAAGCAGGCCGGCTGCAAGATCTCCGGAGGAGACGCCGGCAACGTAGGCGCGACGACGTCGGGCAATGCCTCAGGCGACACGACCTCGAACGGCGGATCGACCGGCGGCAACTCGTCGGGCGATGCGAAGAACGTCGCGGTCGGAGGCAACGGTGGCAGCACCGGAGGCAACGACTCTGGTGACGCCGCTTCGGTAGCGAAGGGTGCGAACGCCGAGTCCGGCGACGCCAAGGGCGGCAAGGCCGTCAACATCGGCGGAGTCACCGGCGACGCATCCTCGACTGGAGGCGCAGCCTCGAACGACGCGAGCGGCGGCAACGCCAGCGTCGGCGCGAGCTCGTCGAGCCAGAACGGTGCTAACTCGACGGCCGGCGCGGCGGATGCAACCGCCGGTGCCGGAGGGGCTGCCACGAGCGGCTCCGCGTCGAGCGGATCCGCGGACGCCAGCGCGATCGGCGTCGGAGCGGCGAGCACCTTCGGGTCAGGCGGCGCAGCGAGCGGAAACGCGGCCGGCGGTAACGGCGGCGCAGCGACCGCGACGGGCGGCGCAGCAACAAACGGCGGAAACACCTCCGCAGCAGGTAGCTTCGACACGCTGACCGGCGGAGCAGCCGCAGCGGGTCCCGCGACGGGTGGCGCCGGTGGCGCTGCAACGTCTGGTAGCGCCGACGCAGGCCCGGCAACGGGCGGCGCGGCGACGAGTGGCTCGGCAACGGGCGGCTCGAACACCAGCGGTGCGGCCACGTCCGGTGCGGTCTCGAGCGGATCCGCGAACGGCAGCAACTCCGCGAGCGGCAATCCCTCCTCGAGCGCCACGAGCGGTGCGTCCACCATGGGCGACACCATCGGCGGCGCGAACCAGAGCGGGGATGCCTTCGGCGGCGTGTCGGCCGGTGGAAGCCCGGCTGTCGGTGGGGGCACCGGCGGTGCGGCGACCAGCGGTGCGGCTACCGCAAGCCCGACGCAGACTGCGACCGGCGGCGCCGGCAACGGCACCGGTGGCGCAGCCTCGGCGAACGGCGGCTCCGCGACGAGCGGCTCGGCCTCGGTGAACAACCAGGCCACCCTTCGCCAGCGGCTCCGCCAGTCGATCTCCCTCTCGTTCACGTTCTAGAGAGGAAGGAGCACTACGTTCGTGAGCCAGCAGACCGAAACAGCAACGTCGACAGGCCGCAAAGCCCAAGTGCCGGCCTCGCCGCCGCTGCCGATCGTTCTGTGGTGCTCACGCGCGAGGAAGGAATCGGATGACCAGACGTCGGCGCCGCCGGCCTTCCGCATCCCGAGCGCGGTCGAGCCGGCGGTGTTCGTCGCCGAACTCACCAACGTCGACGGGCTGCCCGCGGAAGACGCAATCGCACCGCGGGCCGCCCGGCCCGACGGCAACGACGACACGGGGGCGGCCTGTGAACGCGGGGAACGAATCGTGTTCGCGGGCCATCCGCGTCGAAGCGACGGGGAGGCCCGCAGACCGAAGCGGCCTTCGGCTGTGGGCCTCCCCGGCCTTTGAGCGCACGCGCGCCCGGTGCTTCGCCGACGGGCCCGGCACCCGGTCGGGGCGAAACTAGACTGGCGCCGAGGATGAAACGAGTGCGCTTTGCTCCAAGTCCGACGGGTTCTCTGCATGTCGGGAACGCCCTCAGCGCTGTCGCGAACCGCGCGCTGGGCGACTGGATGCTGCTGCGGATCGACGACACCGATCCGGCGCGGAACGTTCCGGGCGGGGAGGAGGAGATCGTCCGGGACCTCGAGTGGCTGGGGCTCGAGTGGGACGAGGGGCCGGTACGGCAGAGCGAACGTGCCGGCCGCCACCGCGAAGCCGGCGCGCAGCTCGGCGAGCGCTTCGACGGGATCACTCTGCTTCGGCCCGACGGCAGCGCGACGTATCACCTCGCGAGCGTCGTCGACGACATCGACTTCGGGATCACGCACATCGTCCGCGGGTTCGACCACCGTCCGAACGAGGCGCTGCATCGGCGGCTGTTCGAGGCGCTCGGCGCGACGCCGCCGGAGTTCGTTCACCACGGACTGATCCTCGGCGAGGGCGGCAAGAAGCTCGCGAAGCGGGCGCCAGGCTCGACGGTCGCGTCGCTGCGCGACGCCGGGATTCCCGGCCCGGCGGTGCGCAGGTATCTCGAGGAGCTCGGCGTGCCCGTGCACGACGTGCACTACGACCTGCCGCGGATCCGCCGGCTCGCGATCGAGGCGATCGAGTCGATGAGCGATCAGGAGCTGGCCGATGCCGCGGATGCATCGCTCGAGGTCGTCCCGGCATTGCGCGGCGCACGCGATCTCAATGAGGCGCGCGACTATGCACGTGCGATCCTGACGCCGCCCGCTCCCGCGAACGTCGATGCGCGGGAGACGCTCGAGCGCTTTCGCGAGCTGCTGGAGCGCAGCAACGGCAACGTCGACGCGCGGGCGCTCGTGCGCGAGCTGAAGGCGGTCGGCGGCAACCTGCGCGCGCTGCGTGTTGCGCTCACCGGCCAGGAGCGCGGGCCCGAGCTCTGGACGGTGATCGCGGCGCTGCCGCGCGACGAGACGCTGCGCAGGATCGATGCGGCTCTCTGACACGTTGACGAAGGCGAAAGTCGAGCTGCCGGACGGCGGGCCGATCCGCATGTACTTCTGCGGCCCGACCGTGTACCAGCGCGCACACATCGGCAACGCGCGGCCGTTCGTCCTCGGCATGTGGCTGCGCAACTGGCTCCGCGTGCAGGGGCGAGACGTGAGGCTCGTCCACAACATCACCGACATCAACGACCGCATCTACGAGGCCGCACCGGGCGCGAGCGCCGCGCTCGCCGAGCGGGCGACTGCCTGGTACCTCGAGGACACGGCCGCGCTCGGCCTCGGCCGTCCCGACGAGCTCCCGAAGGCGAGCGACTTCGTCGCCCAGATCATCCGCTTCATCTCGGAGCTGATCGAGCGCGGCTACGCGTACGAAGTGGAGGGAGACGTCTACTTCCGCGTTGCGCGCGACCCGAAGTACGGCCGCCTGTCCGGACAGCGCCCGGAGCAGGTCGAGGAGCAGGAGCCGAATCCGCGCAAGGAGGATCCGCGCGACTTCGCGCTCTGGAAGGCGAACAAGCCCGACGAGGACACGTCGTGGGACTCGCCCTGGGGCCGCGGCCGCCCCGGCTGGCACATCGAGTGCTCGGTCATGGCCGAGGAGCTGCTCGGCCCAGTGTTCGAGATCCACGGCGGCGGGCTCGATCTCGTCTTCCCGCACCACGAGAACGAACTGGCGCAGTCCGGCGCGCTCGGGCACGACTTCGCGCGCATCTGGACGCACAACGGCTTACTGCGCTTCACCGGCTCGAAGATGTCGAAGTCGGAGGGGAACATCGTCACGATCCGCGACGCCGTCGAGCGCTGGGGTCGCGAGGCGATCCTCGTCTACTTCATGACCGGCCACTGGTCGAAGCCGATCGACTTCTCGGAGGAGGTCATGGACTCCGCGGAGGCACGTGTCGATCGCATTCGCGAGGTCTTCCGCGCCGAATCCCGGCGCGTGGGCGACTGGAACCAGTTCGCGGCGGCGCTCGAGGACGACTTCAACACGCCCGAAGCGCTGGCGGTCCTCCACGGGTGGCGCGACCACGACCTGCTGCGTCGCGCGCTCGACATCTTCGGGCTCGCATCGCTCGCGGAGGCCGCGGACGCGCCGCCCGAGATCGTCGAGCTCGCCGAGCGGCGTCGGCAGGCGCGCACGGCGCGCGACTTCGACGAAGCCGACCGGTTGCGGGCCGAGATCGAAGCTGCCGGCTGGGAGGCACGCGACGTCGCGGACGGCTTCCAGCTCGTCCCGAAGTGACGCGCGAGCAGGTGTACGGGCGCCGCCCGGTGCGCGAGGCGCTGCGTGGGCGCCGCCAAGTCCTCGAGCTCTGGGCCACCGAACGTGCGCAGAAGGCCGAGGCCTGGCTGCGCGAGCTCGACCGTCCGCGCGTGCAGACGAAGCCCGAGCGTGAGCTGAGCGAGGCGGGCGGCACACGCGACCATCAGGGGGTGCTGGCGTGGTGCGAGCCGTACAGGTACGCCGACGGCTGGGAGCTGGCTGCGCGGGAGCAGCCGCTGCTCGCATGCCTCGACCAGGTGACCGACCCGCGGAACCTCGGCGCGGTCATCCGCAGCGCGGACGGTGCGGGTGCGACCGGCGTTGTCGTGCCCGCGCACGGCGCTGCGACCGTGACGCCGGCGGTCTGCCGCGCGTCGGCGGGCGCCGTCGAGCACGTATCGGTCGCGGTCGTCCCGAATCTCGCGCGGTACCTCGGCGAGGTGAAGCGCGGCGACCTGTGGATCTTCGGCGCGGTCGGTGACGGCGCAAAGCCGATGTGGGCGACGGATCTCAGCGGAGGCGTCGCGCTCGTCTTCGGCGCCGAAGGAAAGGGCCTGCGCCCGCTCGTGCGCAAGACGTGCGACGACGTCGTGTCCATTCCGATGCAGGGTGCGGTCGAGTCGCTCAACGTGAGCGTCGCGGCGGCCGTCCTGCTCTACGAGGCGAAGCGGCAGCGGGATGGGGGCGCTGATGCCTGAACCAACCCTCTACCTCTTCGACGGGCACAACCTGTTCCACGCGGGGAACTACGCGGACCTGCGGCAGCTGCGCGACGAGCTCGCCAGCTTCGTCGCGCTCAAGGGCGCCCGCGGTGTGCTCGTGTTCGACGGGAGCGGGGAGGACGAGTCTTACGGACCGCTGGACGTGCGCTACGCCACCAACGCAGACACGCTGCTCGAGCGGCTGGCGGCCGAGAACCGCGCGACGCAGGTCGTCTGCCTCGTCTCTTCGGACGTCGCCGTCCGAGGAACGTCGGGGCAGGAGGTGCAGAAGCGCTCCTCCGCCACGTTCCTCGGCGACCTGGAAGCCGTCTCGCACACCGAGAACCGCCCGCACCACCTCCGCGACACGCTCGATCCCGAGACGCGGGAGAAGCTCGAGCGGATACGCCGCGGCGGTTAGTCGACCGAGCAGTCGAGCTCGGGCGCGTCGGCGTGCAGCCGCCCGAGCAGGCCGGCGAGCTGTTCGAGCTCCTCGCTCGTGTAGCGCGCCTCGAAGAAGGCCCGAAGGTCCGCGACGTGTGTCTTCGACGCTTCCCGCAGCTTTGCGAGCCCCTTGTCGGTAAGGACGGCATAGGTCACGCGGCGGTCGCTCGCGCACGCGGCGCGGTCGACCCACCCTTCCTTCTCGAGCCCGTCGAGCAGACGCGTCACGCCCGACGCGGTCAGGATCAGCTGCTCGGCCAGATCGACGCGCCGCAGCCGCCGCTCCTCGGCTCTTGCGAGGAGCAGCATGCACTCGAAGTCGTTCACCGTCAGCCCGTGGTCGGCCACGAGCTGGGCGTTCACGGCCCCGACGGCCGCCGACTGTCCCCGGAGCAGGCTGATCCAGGCCTCGACCGCAGGTGCTTGCTCTCTCAATACTTGACTAGACAATCTTCCCTCGCTACTATTGCTTGCGTAGTCAATTGTATCGCACTCAAGGAGGAGTGGGAAATGGCAGTTTTGACGGAGAGCCGGACGGCGCTGCCGACTGGCACCTGGATCCTCGATCCCGTTCATTCGACGATCGGCTTCGAGCTCCCGTACCTGGCGGGCACCTTTCGTGGGTCCTTCACGGACGTGGACGCCAAGCTGACCGCCGACAGCCTCTCGGGCTCTGCGCGGGTCGCGAGCGTCGACGTCAAGGACGAGAACCTCGCGGCGCACCTGCAGTCGCCGGAGTTCTTCGACGCGGAGAGCCATCCCGAGCTCAGCTTCGCGTCCCGCTCGATCGAGCGGTCGGGCGACGAGCTGAAGGTCGACGGCGAGATCACGATCCGCGGCACGACGAAGCCTGTCGAGCTGGTCGGCAAGATCGCCGACCCCATCACCGACGCGTTCGGTAACGAGCGCGTGAACGTGAGGCTCGAGACCACGGTCGACCGCACGGCGTTCGGCCTGAACTGGAACATGCCGCTGCCGAACGGGCAGCCGGCTCTGAAGAACGAGGTCACGCTCGTCGCCGAGCTGTACTTCGTCCGGGAGGCGTAAGGGCGATGAGGGTTCTCGGGATCTCGGGCAGCCTGCGCCGGGACTCGTACAACACGAAGCTCCTCCGCGCGGCGGAGGAGCTTCTCCCTCCGTTCGCGGAGCTCACGGTCTGGGAGGAGCTGAAGGCCGTCCCGCCGTTCGACGAGGACGACGAGCTCGGCCCGACGCCGCCGGCGGTCGCCTCGTTGCGCGAGGCCGTCGCCGGGGCCGACGCGATCGTCTTCGCGACGCCGGAGTACAACGCGTCGGTACCGGGCCAGCTGAAGAACGCCGTCGACTGGCTGTCGCGGCCGGTGGCGACGGCGGCCCTGCGCGGGAAGCCGGCGCTCGTGGTCGGCGCGAGCACAGGAGCGTTCGGCGCCGTGTGGGCGCAGGCGGAGCTCCGAAAGGTGCTCGCGACCGCAGGCGCGCGAGTCGTCGAGGCGGAGGTTGCGGTCGGCCACGCGCCCACGAAGTTCGACGGTGGGGGCGCGCTCGTCGACGAGGAGCTGAACGACCAGCTGCGCGAGGCGCTCGACGTGCTCGCCGCGGAGGCGCCGGTGCGGCCTGTCGCGCTCGCAGTCTGAGCGGCATGCTCTCGGCGTGCAGAAGATGCACGCCGACGAAGTCGAGACCGACGCCGGTCTCGTTCGACGCCTGCTGAGCGCACAGTTTCCGCAGTGGTCGGGGCTGCGGGTGGAGCGTGTTCCGTCGTTCGGGACGGACAACGCGCTCTACCGGCTCGGCGACGACCTGGTCGTGCGCCTCCCTCGCATCGACTGGGCGGCGAGCGACATCGACAAGGACGCACGCTGGCTCGATCAGCTGCGGCCGCTCGTGCCGGTCGCGATTCCACAGCAGCTCGCCACCGGCACGCCCGGTCTCGGCTTTCCGTGGCGGTGGGGGATTTACCGCTGGCTCGAGGGAGCGAACCCGGTCGTCGGCGCAATCGACCGTCCAGAGGACCTCGCCCGCGACGTGGGCAGGTTCGTGGCGGCACTGCGCCGAGCTCGACTGAACGACACCCGGACGGGCTCGCGCGCGGGACCGCTCGCCGCGCGGGACGCCGAGGTACGGCAAGCCATCCGCGACGTCGCCGGCGAGCTCGACGCCGCGGCCGTCACGGCAGCGTGGGAGACCGCGCTCCGCGCGCCGGCGTGGGGCGGGCCGGCCGTCTGGACGCACGGCGACCTGCTGCGCGGCAACCTCCTGCTCCGGGAGGGCAGGCTCGCGGCAGTGATCGACTGGTCGCTGCTCGGCGTCGGCGATCCGGCATGCGACGCGATCGTCGCCTGGAGCGTCCTTCCACGGGAGACGCGCGACGTGTTCCGGACGGAAGCGGGCTTCGACGACGCGACGTGGGCGAGGGGCCGCGGCTGGGCGCTCTGCTGCGGGCTGCTCCAGGTTCCGTACTACGCCGAGAGCAATCCGGAGCTCGCGGACAACGGCCGGCACATGGTGATGGAGATTCTGGCCGAGGCGAACGTACGTTCGTAACATCCTGGGTCCATTGCAAACCTCTTGTAAAGAGCAGCGGACCTTGCTATGGTCTCCCTCAACCTAAGGGTGAGACTTACGTCTTGCCCCTGACCCCGGGGGAGGCCAGATGGCCGCACGGCCCGCCGCAACAGCCGCGCAGAAGGCCCAACGAGAGCTCGAAGACCTGCAGCTCGTGCTACGCGCGCGCAACGGGGACGGCGCTGCGCTCGACGTCCTCATCCGCCGTTACACGGGTTTCGTCCGGTTGAAGGCGAGCTCGTACTTCCTCGCGGGCGGGGACTCGGAAGACCTCGTCCAGGAGGGCCTGATCGGCCTCTACAAGGCCGTCCGGGACTTCCGGCCCGACAAGGAGACGTCTTTCCGCAGCTTCGCGGAGCTCTGCGTGACCCGCCAGATCATCACGGCCATCAAGACCGCCACACGGTTCAAGCATGCCCCCCTCAACACCTACGTCTCGTTCAGCCACACACCCGCCGGCCAGGAGTCCGACAGCGAGTGCACCCTCGGGGATGCCTTGCCGGGGCCCAGCGTCGACGATCCCTCCGTTTGTGTCATTTCCACGGAGGAGCTCCAGAGCCTAGTGTTCACCCTAGGTAGCGGCCTCTCCCAACTAGAAGCCGATGCTTTACGTCTCTACTTGGAGGGGTCGTCGTACGAGCAGATGGCAGAGGAGCTGGGCTGCGACACGAAGACGATTGACAACGCGCTCCAGAGGGTCAAGAGGAAGATCTTGACCCACCAGAAAACCAGGCAAGTCCTGCTGTAGTAAGGAATAACAGGCCGCCCGGGAGCGTTTTAGATGGTGTAGGCGCCTTCAGGTGCCTGTCCTTTGGAGAAGTAGAAGGAGTGACTGAACTGACCAAGCTTGCTGAACTGGAACCCCGCGCCTTCGTCGACCAGGCGGAGGAGCTCGGAGAGCTCGAGGAGGAGGTCCTCGAGGCGTACGCGCACGAGCACGAGCTCGACGACGAGGAGGTTGCACACCTCCGCGGCGAGCTCGAGGAGCGCGGCGTCGACCTGATCTCGGCTCCCCATGCCGAGCCGGTGGCCCGTGCCGTGGCGCCGGTGAGCGGTGCGACCGACAGCCTCACGCTGTTCATGAACGAGGCCGGCCGCTACCCGCTGCTCACGGCGGCCGAGGAGGTCGCGCTGGCGAAGCGCGTCGAGCGCGGCGACATCGCGGCGAAGGAGCGGATGATCAACTCGAACCTGCGTCTCGTGGTCTCGATCGCGAAGCGCTATCAGGGCCACGGGCTGCAGCTCGGCGATCTGATCCAGGAGGGCGTGATCGGGCTGAACCGCGCCGTCGAGAAGTTCGACTGGCGCAAGGGCTTCAAGTTCTCGACCTACGCCACCTGGTGGATCCGTCAGGCCTGCCAGCGTGCGGTCTCGAACCAGTCCGCGACGATCCGCGTTCCGACCCACGTCCACGAGCGGCGCGTGAAGCTCAACCGCGCCCGCCAGCGGCTTCAGGCTGCGAGCGGCGACGAGCCGACGCGGGAGGAGCTCGCGAAGGCGACCGGTCTCGAGCTGCGCTACGTCGAGGAGGCGCTCGGCGCGGTCGAGGCTTCGGTCTCGCTGAACCAGGCGGTCGGCTCTGACGGCGAGGGCGAGCTCGGCGACCTGTTCGCCGATCCGAACTCGCTCGATCCCGAGGCCGAGGCGGCCGAGGCACTGCGTGCACGTTCGGTGCGCGAAGCCGTGCGTCGCCTGCCGGAGCGTGAGCGCCGGGTGCTGGAGCTGCGCTTCGGCTTCGACGGCGAGCCGACCTCGCTGGAGCAGATCGGCCGCGAGCTGAAGATCAGCCGCGAGCGTGTCCGGCAGGTCGAGCGCGACGCGCTTGCCCACCTGGAGACGCAGCTGGCCGACGTCGTCGCGATCTCAGGCGACGACCTCGTCCACGCGGCCTAACGGCCGCGCGGAGGGTACGCCGCTTCGCGGGAAACGTGCGCGGGCTCAGCCCGCGCACTCCTCTCCTGGTGTGCGCTTGTTCTCTTCCGTGCGGCGCGAACATGCTGCGCGTGCTCGCGTCGCATCAGTTCGCCTGCGCGTAAGCCGCGCTTCGCACTGGCTTACGCGCAGGCCTTGGCGGCTTTGACGGTTGAAGCGCCCGACGGTGTCGCTCTTGGGACGCGTCTTAGGGACAGTCCCTAAGACATGTCTCTCTCCGAGTGGCGCTACTCTCTGTGCGCATTCGCCGGAGTAGCTCAGTTGGTAGAGCGGCTCATTTGTAATGAGCGGGTCGTCGGTTCGAGTCCGGCCTCCGGCTCCTGAAAGTGCGAAGCGCCCCGGCTTTCGCCGGGGCGCTTCTGTGCGACGGAGTTGGCGCGCTTATGCGCCGGCTGCCGGCGCCGGGGCGATCTCCGGCACCGACTGCTTCGGCTCGTGCTCCAGCCGGGGCAGCCAGTCGAGCCAGTTCGGCAGGTACCAGTTCCAGTCGCCGAGCAGCTTCATCGTCGCCGGCAGCAGCACCGCCCGGACGATCGTGGCGTCGATCAGTACCGCCGCGGCCAGGCCGACGCCCATCTCCTTCATGTCCAGGATCGGCATGAGCGCGAAGACCGCAAACGCCCCGACCATCACCAGCGCGGCCGAGGAGACCACGCCGGCCGTCGTCGTGATGCCGTGCTCGACGGCGTCGGCCTTCGACATGCCTCGGTCGTACGCCTCCCGCACGCGGCTCAGGATGAACACGTGGTAGTCCATCGAGAGCCCGAACAGGATCACGAACATGAAGATCGGCAGCCACTGCGCGATCCCGCCGTTCGACGTGAAGCCGAGCAAGCTCTCGCCCCAGCCCCACTGGAAGACCGCGACGAGCACGCCGTAGGCGGCGCCGACGGACAGCAGGTTGAGCACGATCGCCTTCGCAGCGACGACGAGCGAGCGGAACGTCACGAGCAGCAGCAAGAATGCGAACACGAGCACGAAGCCGAAGACGATCGGCGCCTTCGCCTTGAGCAGCGCGTTCTCGTCTGCGGACGTCGCCGTCGGGCCCGTCACGCCGTACTCGGCGCCGTCGAGCTTGCCGACGGTCGCCGGAAGGACGTCGTTGCGCAGCGTGCGCAGCGCCGCCATCGACGTGTCGTCCGTGCCCTTGCCGACGAGCGGGATGTCGACGCGTACGACCGTGTGGGCCGCATTCACGTCCGTGTCGATCGAGCCGGACGTGATGCCCGCCGCCACCGCCCTTGCCTTCAACGCTGCGATCGCATGCTGCGTCGCGGGTGCGTCGGCGTCGGCCTTCACGGCGACGAGGCTCTGCGCGGCCGTGCCGTCGGAGAACTTGTCCTGCACCTTCTTGATCGTCGAGACCGTCGGCGCGCTGTTCGGCAGCGCGTCGAGGCCGCTCTGCGCGGTGTGGAGATGCACGACGGGCAGAGCCATCAAGACGAGCGCCCCGCCGGCGACGGCGGCAGCGATGCCCGGGTGCCGCATCGCCGGAGTCAGGACCTTCTTCCAGAAGCGGTTCTCTCCGCTGTCGCGGCGCAGGCGGTGCAGGAACGGGATCTTGCCCTTGTCGATGCGGTCGCCGAGCTTCGAGAGCAGCGCCGGCAGCACGGTCAGCGAACCGAGCATCGCAATCCCGACGACCATCATCGTCGCGATGCCGAAGCCGAAGTAGCCCTTGTCGCCGGAGAACATCATCCCGGCCATCGCGATCATCACCGTCAACCCGGAGATGAGCACCGACCGGCCCGAGGTCGCCGCCGCGGCTTCGAGCGCCGCGCGTGAGCTCTTGCCGGCCGCCCGCTCCTCACGTTCGCGCTTGATGTAGAAGAGGGAGTAGTCGACGCCGACGGCGAGCCCGATCAACAGGATCACGGCGGCAACGTCCTTGTCCATCGGGACGAGGTGGCTCGGCAGCGCGACGAGCCCGATCGTCGCGATCACGCCCGAGAGCGCGAGCAACAGCGGGACGCCGACTGCGATGAGGGCGCCGAAAACGAGCAGCAACACGATGATCGTGATCGGGATCGAACGCTCGCCGGCCAGCTTGAGCTGGTCGGTGAACATCTTGTCGAGCGCCTTGCCCGAGCTGATCGCACCGGCCTCGCCGACGTAGAAGCCCGGGTGGTCCGCACCGACTTTCGCAATCGCGGCCTCGATCGGGTCGATCTTCTTCGTGGCGTCGTCGTACTTGCCCCTCATGTCGAACGTGACCATTGCCGTGCTGCGGTCGTTCGAGAGCTGGTCGCCGTTTCCAGGCGCGTACGGGGACTTGAGATGCTTGACGTTCGGGTTGTCCCTGACGGCGCCGACGACGTCGTCGACGGTCGCGCGAAAGGCCGCAGCGTTCACCGACAGCTTCGGGCTCTGGACGAGCACGAACTCGGTCTGCGGATCCGCCTGCGGGAACCCCTTCTTGAGGATCACGTCAGCCTTGTGGGACTGGCCGGTGCTGTAGTCCTCGTCCTTCAGGTTCTTCGTTCCGACGGTGTTGCCGAGATAGAAGGCGGCAATGACGAACACGAGCCAGCCGAAGACCGCTGTCTTCCAGTGGCTCGCGCTCCAGCGGCCCATGCGAGCGGCGATGTTGTTGGAGCGCTTGAGGGGAGACATGGATTGAACAACTCCTTCGCTGTGGTTGACTGGAGCGAGCGTCGCAGCGAGGGGGCTTCCGCGAAATCCGGCGTGCAGGCGTCTTGCGGGTGTGGGCTGCCACACCCCCGTACGGCGTGATCACCGCACGTAGGCGAACTGATGCGAGCCGGCCACGCGCAGCATGGCCGACCCGCAGGTGACACCCAGGGCGAAGACCGCCGGGGGAGCGGCGGTCTTCAGGAGGAGGGAGGAGTGGTTCGGGCCTAGTGCTTCGACAGTTGCCACAGCACATGAACCGGCGAGTCCATGGCGGCTCCGCTGCGGGCGAAGCTCTCCGTCAACGTGTCGAATGCCATGGCTGCAGCATCGCTTCCCGGCCCGTGCTGAGGAAGGGGGTTGGCTGGCGTCTTGGAGGTGCGGTTTACCCTACGACCGGAGGTATGTCAGCACCGCCAGCACGCGCCGGTGATCCTCTGACGTGGCCGACAGCCGGAGCTTCCCGAAGATGCTGGTCACGTGCTTCTCCACGGCACGGAGCGTGATCACGAGCCGCTCGGCGATCGCCTGGTTCGAGCGGCCCTCCGCCATCAGCTCGAGCACCTCGCGCTCGCGTGGCGTCAGCTCCTCGAGGGGGTCGTCGCGCCGCCGGCGGCCGACCAACTGCGAGACGACGGCGGGATCGAGAGCCGACCCGCCCTCAGCCACGCGCCGCACGGCCGCGGCGAACTCGTCCACGTCGGAGACCCGGTCCTTCAAGAGATACCCGACCCCTTCGGCGTTCTCCCCGAGCAGCTCCATCGCGTATGCGGGCTCGACGTACTGCGACAGGACGAGGACGCCGGTCTCCGGCCAGCGCTCCCGGATCTGCTGCGCAGCGCGCAACCCCTCGTCCGTCTGCGTCGGCGGCATCCGAATGTCGATCAACGCGACGTCCGGCTTGTGCATGCCGACGTGACGCAACAGGTCGTCTGCCGTTCCGCTCTGCGCGACGATCTCGAAGCCTGCGTCCTCGAGCAGCCGCGCGATGCCTTCGCGCAGCAGGACGGAATCGTCTGCAAGCACTACGCGCACGCCGCGGAACCCTCTTCGTGCAGTGCTGAGCGGTGGGAAGCGGGTTGGCAGTCCGGTCGCATTGAGCTGGTACAGCCGTTCCGGCTGGTCGATGCCGGGTAGCTGGTGATCGCCGAGATCTTCGACCTCGTGCCCGGCCTCGAGCTGCTCGCGCGTTCGCGCGGAGATGAGGATCTGGCCGCCGCTTCCCGCCTGGCAGATGCGGGCGGCGCGGTGCACGTCGAGCCCGAAGTAGGTCCCGTCGCGGATGTTCGGCTCGCCGGTGTGCAGCCCCATCCGGACGCGGAGGTCGGCGCCCGAGGGCCAGTCATGCTCGGCGAAGGCCCGCTGCGCGGCGACGACGGCATCGGCCGCGGCGCGCGCATCGGGGAAGACGACGAAGAACTCGTCGCCGCGCTGGTCGACGACGACGCCGCTGCGCGCCTCGACGGCGTCGCGAAAGAGCCGGCGGTGGTCGTCGAGAATGTGGGCGTAGTGGTCGCCGAGCCGCTGCAGCAGCTGCGTCGACCCCTCGACGTCCGTGAAGACAAGCGTGACTGTTCCATGGGGAAGTTTCGGCATCGGAGCCTACTCCAGTGGGATCTCGGCGCGAACACGGGTTCCGGAGCCGGGCGGGCTCTCGACGTCGAGCTTGCCGCTCAGGGAGGCGACCCGGTCGGCCAGGCCGCGCAGGCCGGAGCCGCGCAGCGGATCGGCGCCGCCGATCCCGTCATCCGCGACCTCGACCACCGCCGTCCCGTTCCTCCGCTCGACCGTCACTTCCACCGCTGAAGCCTGGGCGTACTTCGTCACGTTTGCAAGCGCCTCCGACACCACGTAGTAGGCCGCGGCCTCGACCTGCGGGGGCAGGTCGGACGAGGCGCCCCTGATCTCTACCGGCAACGGCGACCGCGCCGCAAGCGCCTCCAGGGCAGCTTCGAGGCCTCGGTCGGTCAGAACCGCGGGGTGGATGCCCCTCGCGAGCTCGCGTAGCTCCTCGAGCGCCTGCGCCAGTTCCTCGCGCGATCCTTCGAGCAGCTCCTCGGCGCCGTCGGGATCGCTCCTGACCCGACGTTGTGCGAGCCGCAGAGAGAGCGACAGCGAGACGAGCCGCTGCTGCGCCCCGTCGTGGAGGTTCCGCTCGAGCTTGCGGCGTTCGTCGTCGCCGGCCGCGACGATGCGCGCACGCGACGCCTCGAGCTCCGCCTGCTGGCGCTTTCGGTCGGTGATCTCGCGGACGATCATCAGGAACTCGTCCTCACCGCTCGCAGCGAACCGGGCTTCGTAGTTGCGCGTCTCGCCGGAGAACTCGAGCTCGTACTCGATCATCTGCGGCCTGCCGCGATCGACGGCCGCCTGGCCGGCCTCCAGTACCCGTTCGGCGAGCTCCTTCGGCAGGCGGTCGTGCACCTTGCGCCCGACGACGACGTCGCTGAGCAGGTCGCGCGGGTTCGGCGCGTTGTAGCCGCGGTAAACGCCGCCGCGCGAGATCCGGAACATCAGGTCGGGCATCGCCTGGAGCACCGCGCGGTACCGCTCGGCCCTAGCCTTCACCTCGACGAGCAGCTTGTCCCGCTCGAGCGCGATCCGCGCAGCGCCCGTGATCGCCTCGAGCAGCTCCGGCTCGTCGCGCAGCGCGGCGTCGTGGACGATCGCGGCAACGGGCGAGTCGGCGTAATCGAGGCGCGTGACGACGCGATGGCGCGTGTCGGAAGGAAGCTCGTACCGGTTGCCGTCGACGTCGACGTAATGGCCGCCCTCCTCGTACCAGTAGGCGACCTCGGCAGTCGGGTCACGCAGCGCCGCGCGCAGCCCCTCCTGGACCTCGCCCGGGCTGGCGCGTTCCGGGACGGCGCTGAAGATGGTGCCGACGCCTGCGCTGCGAGCCAGCGTCGTCCCGAGCAGTCCCGCGAGAAAGAGGAAGGGGACCGCCGTGAACGTGACGATCAGCGCCACGCTCACGATCGTGTTCCCGGCGCCCGAGAAGGGCGTGACGATGAAGCCGATCGCGAGCAGCACGACGCTGAGCCCGCCGGCCAGGTACACCGGTCGCAGCTGCCGGCGCATCGCGGGCGTCGCGCGCCGCCACCGCCCGACCAGGAGCCAGAACGCGCCGGCGAACAGGATGACGGCCGCAACCGTCGAGAGCGCGGTCGTGGTGACGTGCGCGGCGTGATCTCTGGAGACGAGGACGAGGTTGTCGGGACACGCGTGCGGCTTGCACGTTTGGTCCTGCGGGAACATCGCGTCGGCGAGCGGCGCCACCACCGCCGCTGCGTACGCCGCGACGACGAGCGTCCGTCCCGACCCGCTGAGCAGCCTTCCGCTCGGATAGGCGAGCATCAGGTGCAGGAAGACCGCGATGAAGACGCTGCCGACGATCGTGCCGATCGTGTACGGCACCGCGTAGTTCGCCTCGTACAGGCTCGTGGCGAGCACCCCGTAGCCGACCGCGACCATCAGCATCCCGGTGCGATTGGACGGCCGCCGCATCCACCCGATCAGCCCCGCGATGACGAACGACATGCTCACGAACAGCAGGAGCACCGTCGTGAGGGCCGGGTGCTCTTCGTGGTCGCTCGTCAGGGTGAGCGCGACCGCGGCCGCGCCGGCGAACACTGCGGCAGGCCCGAAGAAGAGCCAGGGCCGTCGCGCGAAGATCACGCCACGAGAAACGCCGCAATCGCGGCGCCGGACAGATCTGCCTTCGGAACGAAGCCGTGGGCACCGCACTCACCGATGCAGCGCCCGTAGTCGGCCCGGTCACGGCTCGACGTGAGGATCACGATCGGCGGATCCTCGAGCTTCCGGAGTTGGTCGGCGACCGCGAAGCCGTCGATCCCCGGAAGCTGCACGTCGAGCAGAACGAGGTCGGGATGCAGCTCCCGGGCGGCCTCGACGGCCGTCTCCCCGTTCTCGGCCTCGCCGACGATGGCGTATCCCTCAGCCTCGAGGAGCGTCCTGGCGCTCGCCCGAAAGCTGGGGTGGTCGTCGACGATCAGAACTGTCACGCCCACAGTCTCGTCCCTCGAATCCGCTGTCCGAATACGGTTAGCCACACTCTTTACCGGCGTGCTTCCGCTTTTTGACCCATATGGGTCATCCGGCTGTCGGCCGCCGCCGGGATCTCGACATAGAAGATCGATCCCTCGCCGTCGTTCGGCTCGACCCAGATCCGCCCGCCGACCCGCCGGACGAGCTCGCGGGCGATGTAGAGGCCGAGCCCCGTGCCGCCGATGCCGCCGGTCATGTCCGGGTCGAGGCGGTAGAACTTCTCGAAGATCCGGTCGCGCTCCGAGGCTGGGATGCCGAGGCCGGCGTCGGCGACGGAGAACCGCACCGTGCTCTCCGCGGCCTCGACGCCGAGGCGGACGTCGCCCCCCGCCGGCGAGTACTTGATCGCGTTCTCGAGCAGGTTGTCGAGCACCTGGCGGAGCTGCGCCTCGTCGGCCGCGACGGGGGGTACGCCGTCGTGCAGCGGATCCAGCGCGACCCGGATGCCGTCGGGGAGGTGCGTCCGCGCCGCTTCGGCGACGCTTTCCGTCAACGCACGTGCGTCGCAGCTCTCGATGCGGACGTCGAGCCGCCCTGCGTCGAGCTGGCTCGCGAGCAGGAGGTCGTTGACGATCCCGGTGAGCCGGGTCGACTCGTCGACGATCACGCTCAGCAGCCTCGTCGTGAGATCCTCGCCGAGCTCGAGGTCGTCACGGTTCAGCGTCATGGCCGAGCCGTAGATCGCGGCGAGGGGCGTGCGCAGCTCGTGCGACACCGTGGCGACGAGATCCTGGCGGATCTGCTCGAGCGCGCGCTCCTCGGTGATGTCCTGGAAGGCGTAGACGACGCCCTCGTCGAACTCGACGCCCGAGATCGACACCCAGCGCTCGCGGCCGTCGCGCTCGAACGGCATCGTCTCGGCACCCGTCGAGACGCGCTCCCAGCCGGGGAGGAGCTCGTCGAGGCGGTGCCCGACGATGTCGTCTCGGGAGATTCCCGAGATCGCCTCGGCACCCCGGTTCCAGAGTCTGACCACGCCGTTCGTGTCGACGACGAACACGCCGTCGCCGACGGTCTCGAGCACGCGCGCCGCCTGTGCGCGCTCCTCGACCTCGCGGTAGAGCTGTGCATTCTCGACGGCGGTCCCGACACGCCGCGCGAGCTCCTCCGCGAGCGCGAGGTCCTCCGGACCGTATCGCCGGCCCGACTCCGCGGACACCAGCGAGATGACGCCGAGCATCTCTCCGTGGGCGACCAGGGGGACGCACATGTAGCTCTGCACTCCGAGCTCGCGCACGAGGCCGAGATGAAAGTCGTCCTGCGCGAGCTCGGCGAGCCGCTCCTCGCCGATCTCCGTCGCGAGCTCGCTCTTTCCCGTGCGCAGGACGAGCGGCGGACCCTGCTCGGCTTCGGGGCTCTCGGGATACCGCCGCGCGAGCTCGAACGCGAGCTCGATCTTCTTGGGGTCGACGTGCTCGACCGCGAGGGTGCGCAGGCCGCCGTCCTCGACCACGTCGACGCGAGCCCAGTCGGCGATGCGGGGGACCGCGAGCCTCGCGACCGCCGCCAGCGTGCTGTGGTAGTTCAGCGACGCGGCCAGGACGGCTCCTGCCTCGACGAGGAAGCGCTGCGCCTCCTCGGCGCGCTTCTGGTCGTGGATGTCGATGTTCGAGCCGAACCACTTGACGACGACACCGTTCTTGTCCGTCATCGCGATGGCACGCGTGAGGTGCCAGCGATACGCACCGTCCGAGGCTCGGCGGAACCTCAGCTCGTTCTCGTAGGACTCGCCGGTCGCGAGCGCGATCTGCCAGCGGTCGAGCATCCGGCCGAGGTCCTCGGGGTGGACGACCTGCGTCCAGCCGGCCTCGACGAGCTCCGGGAACGGGGTCTCGAAGTAGTCGAGCGCGCGTTGGTTGACGTAGTCGAGCTCTCCGTTCGGCAGCGCCGTCCAGATCTGGTCCGGCTGTGCTTCCGCGAGAAAGCGGTAGCGCTCCTCGCTCTCGCGCCGCAGCTCGGCGAGCTCCTGCTCCTTGAGCTGCTCGGCCTGCTCTCGCAGCTGCTCGTTCTTCTCGTGCAGCTCGATGAAGACCGACACCTTGGACCGCAGCACCTCCGGATTGAACGGCTTGAAGACGTAGTCGACGGCGCCCGCGGAGTACCCGCGGTACACCTGCTCCTCGTCCTTCGAGATGGCGGTGACGAAGATGATCGGAACGTGGCGCGTCCGCTCGCGCTGCTTGATCAACTGCGCCGTCTCGAAGCCGTCGAGGTCCGGCATCTGCACGTCGAGCAGGATCACCGCGACGTCGTATCGCAACAGCTGCCGCAGGGCGTCTTCGCCCGAATATGCGTAGACGAGCGTCTGCCCCAGCGGCTCGAGGATCGCCTCCAGCGCGAGCAGGTTCTCCGGCCGATCGTCGACCATGAGCACGTTCGCCATCAGGAGACCTCTCGCTCGAGGCACAGCGCGTACAGGAACCGCCCGATCTCCTCGAGCGGCAGCACGGCGTCGGCGACGGTCGCGGCGATCGCGGCGTCCGGCATGGTGCGCCGCTCCGCGCCGTGGGGATCCTGGACGAGCGCGACTCCGCCGCGCTGCTTGACGGCTGCGAGGCCGGCGGCGCCGTCCTCGTTCGCGCCGGTGAGGATGATCCCGATCACCCCGCGCCCGTAGGCGTACGACGCCGACTCGAACAGGACGTCGATCGAGGGGCGTGCATACTGAACGCGCTCGTCGACGGAGAGCGCGAAGGAGCCTCGCTCGACGAGCAGGTGGTAGTCCGGCGGCGCGATGTAGACGTGGCCGCGCTCGATCGGCATCTTGTCCTCGACGTCCTGTACGGGGCGTTTGACCCGCAGCCGCAGCAGGTCCGCGAGGCCGGCCGGCGCCGACGTCGAGTGACGGTGCTGCGCGATGACCACGGGCTGGTCGACCTGGACCGGCAGGTCGGCGAGCAGCCGGCCGACGGCGTCGAGCCCGCCCCACGAAGCGCCGACGCAGATCAGCTCGTACACCGGAGCACGACCTAACTCACTTTCTTGTAGAGCCGCTCATTGGCGTCGAGGTCCTCGTAGCTGTCCTCGAACGGGCTGAACCTGATCGACTCCTTGGCGCCGAGCGCGAGGACGCCGAACATCGCCAGGCTGTCGTAGAACAGCCGGTGGACGCGGTCCTGCAAGGCCCGGTCGAAGTAGATCATCACGTTGCGGCAGACGATGACGTTGAACTCGTTGAACGAGCGATCGGAGACGAGGTTGTGCTGGGCGAAGACGACGTTCTCGACGAGGGAACGTTGGAACTGGGCACCGTCGTACTTCGCGAGGTAGTACTCCGAGAACGCGCGCTGCCCGCCCGCCTTGATGTAGTTCTGCGTGTATTCGCGCATCTTGTCGAGCGGGAACACGCCCGCTCGTGCACGGTCGAGGACCGACTCGTTGATGTCCGTCGCATAGATGCGGGCCCGCTCGTAGACCCCCTCCTCGAGGAGGAGAATCGCGAGGGAATACACCTCCTCACCCGTCGAGCAGCCGGCGACCCAGATGCGGGTGAAGGGATACGTGCGGAGCAGCGGGACGACCTTCTCGCGAACCGCGACGTAAAAGGTCGGATCGCGGAACATCGCGGTGACGTTGATCGACAGGTCGAGCAGCAGCCGCTCCATGCAAGCCGGGTCGTGCAGGAGCCTGTCCTGGAGCGCCGAGATCGTCGACAGGCCCTCCGCGTGGACACGCCGCCACACTCGCCGGCGCAGGGAGGCCGGAGCGTACTCGCGGAAGTCGAATCCGTAGCGGCGGTACACACCCTCGAGCAGGAGCCCCAGCTCGATCTCGTCGACGTCGTCGCGCTCGACGGCCTGCTCGTCCGCCTTCGCTGCCATGTTCTCTACTTGTACAACCAGACGCGCATCAGCGATAGGAGCTGATCGGTGTCCACCGGTTTCGTGATGTAGTCGGAGGCCCCGGCGGCGATCGCCTTCTCCCGGTCGCCCTTCATCGCCTTCGCCGTGAGGGAGATGATCGGGAGCTGCGTGAAGCTCTCGTCGGCACGGATGAGGCGCGTCGTCGCGTAGCCGTCGAGCTCCGGCATCATGATGTCCATCAGGACGAGGTCCACGTCCGGCCTCTGCCGCAGCAGCTCGACTCCATCTTTCCCGTTCTCGGCGTAGAGCACGTCCATGCCGTGCGCTTCGAGGACGCTCGTCAGCGCGAAGACGTTCCGGACGTCGTCGTCGACGATGAGGATCTTCTTGTCCTTGAAGACCTCCTCGGCGGAGTGCAGCTGCTCGAGCAGGCGCTGCTTCTCCCGCGGGAGCTTCCGCTCGACGCGGTGCAGGAAGAGCGCCGTCTCGTCGAGCAGCCGCTCCGGCGAGCTGGCGTCCTTGACGACGATCGTGTCGGCGAGCTTGCGAAGCTCGGTCGTCTCGCGCTCCGTCAGCTCCTTCCCCGTGTAGACGATCACCGGCATCGAGGCGAAGCGCTCGTCCTGGCGGATCTGGTCGAGCAGATCGAAGCCGCTGCGCTTCGGGAGCTTCAGGTCGACGACCATGCAGTCGTAGCGCTGCAGCTGTAGCGCCTCGAGGGCCTCGTCTCCGGAGCCGACCGCCGTCACCTCGACGTCGTCGCCGCCGCCGATCAGCTCGACGAGGGCTTCTCGCTCGGCCTCGTTGTCCTCGACGACGAGCAGGTGCTTGACCTCGCGGTCGATGAACGTCCGGATCGCGCCGAACGTCTCCGCGAGCCCCTCCTTCGACACCGGCTTCTCGACGAACGCGACTGCGCCTGCGCGCAGCGCATTCCGGCGGCCGTCGCCGGCCGACACGATGTGCACGGGAATGTGCCGGGTGTCGGGATGCTGCTTGAGCCGCTCGAGCAGGGTCCAGCCGTCCATCACCGGCAGCTTCATGTCCAGGATGATCGCGTCGGGCTGGTACTCGTGCGCGAGCGCGAGCCCGGAGTCGCCGCGCAGCGCGACGATGCCCTTGAAGCCGCGCTCCCGGGCGACGTCGAGCTCCGTCCGGGCCATCTCGGGGTCGTCCTCGACGATCAGCACGACGCGGTCGCCCTGCTGGATCTCGTCGCGGTCGTCGCGGACCTCGCTGGGGAGGAGGAGCGCCGGGTCGAGCTCCTGCTCCTCGGCGATCGGCGCGGGCCGGCCGCCGTTGTCCTCGGACGGCATCGGCACCGCGACTTCGTCGTCCACCGCCAGCTCGTCGCGCGGCGTCGGGTCGTGTGGCTGGAACGACGACGGCAGGAAGAGCGTGAAGGTGCTGCCCTCGCCGGGCGTGCTCTCGACGTGGATCTCGCCGCCGAGCAGTCGGGCGATCTCGCGACTGATCGAGAGGCCGAGCCCCGTGCCGCCGTAACGGCGGCTGGTGGTCCCGTCCGCCTGCTGGAACGCCTCGAAGATCAGGCGCAGCTTGTCGTGCGCGATGCCAACGCCCGTGTCCGTGACGGAGAACTCGATCACCGTGTCCGCGCGCGTCAGCGACTCGCTCGCGAATTGGCGGCCCTCCGCGACGCCGACGCGCAGCTGCACGCTGCCCTGGTCCGTGAACTTGAACGCGTTCGAGAGCAGGTTCTTCAGCACCTGCTGCAGGCGCTGCTCGTCCGTCTCGATCGTCGGCGGGACGTTCGCGCCGTGCACCTCGATCTGGAAGTCGAGGCCCTTGTCCTCGGACACCGGCCGGAACGACCGCTCGACGAAGTCCCGCAGGTCGGAGAGCTTGACGTCGCTGACGTTCACGTCCATGCGCCCGGCCTCCACCTTCGAGAGGTCGAGGATGTCGTTGATCAGGCCGAGCAGATCGGAGCCCGCGCTGTAGATCGTCTCGGCGAACTCCATCTGCTTCGGAGTCAGGTTGTCGTCGGGATTCTCCGCAAGCAGCTTCGCCAGGATCAGCAGCGAGTTGAGCGGCGTTCGCAGCTCGTGCGACATGTTCGCGAGGAATTCCGACTTGTAGCGTGACGAGAGCGCGAGCTGCTCGGCCTTCTCCTCGAGCGCGGCTCGCGCGAGCTCGATCTCCCGGTTCTTGATCTCGATGCGGCGGTTCTGCTCCTCGAGCAGCTCCGCCTTCTCCTCCAGCTCCTCGTTCGTCTGCTGGAGCTCCTCCTGCTGCGTCTGCAGCAGCTCCTCCGACGCCTTGAGCGACGCGGCCTGCTCCTCCAGCTCCTTGTTCGTCTGCTGCAGCTCCTCCTGCTGCGCCTGCAGCTCCTCGGACTGGCTTTGCAGCTCCTGCGTCAGCTCCTGCGACTGCTGCAGCAGCTCTTCGGTGCGCATGTTCGCCTGGATCGTGTTCAGCACCACGCCGATCGACTCGGCGAGCTGCTCGAGGAACGTCTGCTGGGTCGGCGTGAACCGCTGGAAGGACGCCAGCTCGATCACCCCCATGACCTGCTCCTCGAACAGGACGGGGAGGACGATGACGTTCACCGGCGCGCCCTCGCCGAGGCCCGACGTGATGCGAACGTAGTCCTCCGGCGCCTGGGTGACCAGGATCGGCTTCAGCTCGAGCGCCGACTGGCCGACGAGCCCCTCGCCGATCTTGAAGTGCGTCGGGACGTTCTTGCGCTGCTTGTACCCGTACGACGAGATCAGGCGCAGCTCGAAGTCGTCGCCCTCTCCGTCGGGCGACTCCATCAGGAAGAACGCGCCGTGCTGTGACCCGACGAGCGGCGTCAGCTCGGACATGATCAGCCGCGAGACCGTCTCGAGGTCGCGCTCGCCCTGCAGCATGCCGGTGAAGCGCGCCATGTTCGAGTTCAGCCAGTCCTGCTCCTGGTTCGTGCGCGTCGTCTCGGCGAGGTTGGCGATCATCTGGTTGATCGTGTCCTTCAGCTCGGCGACCTCGCCCTGCGCCTCGACGGCGATGGAGCGGGTCAGGTCGCCCTGCGTCACCGCCTGCGACACCTCCGAGATGGCGCGCAGCTGTGTCGTCAGCGTGCCGGCGAGCTGGTTGACGTTGTCCGTCAGTCCCTTCCATACGCCGCTGACGTCTTCGACCTGTGCCTGTACACCGAGTCGGCCTTCGCTGCCGACCTCGCGCGCGACGCGGGTGACCTCCGCGGCGAACGTCGACAGCTGGTCGACCATCGTGTTGATCGTGTCCTTCAACTGCAGGATCTCGCCGCGCGCGTCGACCGTGATCTTCTTGCTCAGGTCGCCCTTCGCAACCGCAGTCGTGACGTCCGCGATGTTCCGAACCTGATTCGTCAGGTTGTCGGCGAGCGTGTTGACGTTGTCGGTGAGGTCCTTCCAGGTGCCGCTGACGCCCTTGACCTGAGCCTGGCCGCCGAGCTTGCCCTCGGTGCCGACCTCGCGTGCCACGCGCGTGACCTCGTCGGCGAAGGACGAGAGCTGGTCGACCATCGTGTTGATCGTGCTCTTGAGCTCGAGGATCTCGCCGCGTGCCTCGACCGTGATCTTC